>Ga0189284_100068_pt1 | contig 170543 bp, 156 predicted proteins | sample N32C7minimetaG_FD_130314 | JGI IMG/M metagenome (GOLD analysis project Ga0189284, IMG submission 130314) | Marine microbial communities from the Costa Rica Dome - N32 C7 mini metaG | ecosystem: Environmental > Aquatic > Marine > Oceanic > Photic zone | place: Costa Rica: the Eastern Pacific...
CTGGGATACATTGACCTGGAGCAAAGAACATTACAGACAATCGACAACCCGTTCGGCACGAGGTTGTAACCCATGTCTCCGGTACAAACTGTTACCTATGTCTTCGGGCTGGACAGGAAAAGAGTGGCGGAGGGGGTGGGATTCGAACCCACGGAACGCTTGCACGCTCGACGGTTTTCAAGACCGTTGCAATCGACCACTCTGCCACCCCTCCGGCGCAGAGCAAGAACCTGACTGGCTCATGCGAGAGCTCCCGTTTCTCCGGTCTTGTCCTCAAAGTCAAGCAGTGAAATCATAATTCAGAGCGATTGCCCACAAGACTGTCCACTGATGGCCTGTGTCCACGCGCCTGATCCCGGGCCGAAAGACGGATGCGATAACCTAAATTGAGACAGTTTGGACCGCCCCGGGCATTGATTAAATGGCGGCCTGGATGGGGGGGGCTGTGAGGCAACCATCTTGAGACCAACACCCGGGAGGGTCGAAGGGGCCGCCGGTCCAGTGTCGTGGGCAGGGGTCGAACCGGCGGCCTTAAGCTGGAGGTGGGTCCAGCATTGCTTGTGACAGGGCGGTCACCAGCAATGAACACACCTTACGAGGCAGCCCGAATGCACGTTGTGATGTGTGTCACATCCTGTCCATTTGACGATAAGTCTGAGCCCGTGACCTTTGAGCAACAACCGGTGGCACTTCAAGATCCACATAATTTAGGGCGCCTTTGCAGGCACTTAGGATTCGCGGCTTTGCTTTTCCGTCAAACGAACCGGTGGAAAGGTTCCTCCGGCTTGCGTTCAGCGTTATTGCAGGGTCGACGGGCGGTTTACTTTGAAGTAAGACGTTTGCCGTTACATGGCGTGTGGTAAGGGATGCATCGCGGGGGCAGTGCGTTCAAATTTCCGGCAAGTTGCCGGGCACACCTTTGAAACCGGTTGCCGGACGGCCGGATAAATAGTCGCGTGAGGTCAGGGGCTGCCAGCGCGTTGTGAGTAGGATGGCGGGATGCATGGGATCGGCGGGCAGACTTGGCGCTCGGATGACAAGCCTATCGAAGACACTGGCATTGTTTCTTCACCAAATAACCGGACGAGCTCAGTGATGCGGCAAGTGCGCACCATTTTGATGGTTGCAGCCGCCGCCGGTTTTGTCGCCGCCTGCGGATCCGCGCCCCAAGAAAAAGCGAAATTCAGCCCGAAAAAGTATGGTGTTAAAGGCAGCCCGAAAGTGGTTGCCGCCGGAAAGCCTGTTCCCAAAGGCGGCGGTCGCTACGTCGTTGGCAAGAAATACAAGATTGCCGGCAAGTGGTATTACCCAAAACACGAGCCGAACTACAAAAACGTGGGGCTGGCATCCTGGTACGGGCCGACGTTCCATGGCCGCAAAACCGCGAACGGTGAGGTCTTTGACCGCAACGCTCTGACTGCCGCGCACACCACCATGCCGTTGCCGTCCTACGCCCGTGTCACCAACGTGAACAACGGCCGGTCAATGATCGTGCGGGTCAATGACCGTGGTCCATTCCACGGCAACCGCATCATCGATCTGTCTGAACGGGTCGCGAACATGCTCGACACCAAAAGTGCCGGTGTTGCCAAGGTCAAGGTCGAGTATGTTGGTCGCGCTCCGCTTCATGGCCAGGACGAGACCTACCTGATGGCATCTTACAACGGTCCAGGCGCTGTTCAGCCCGGCACCAGCCGTCCGGGGACTTTGATTGCCCAAAACGCTCCGCGCCTTGTTGTTGGGCCGACACAAGCGCCACCACCGCGGCCATACAGGCCGTCCGCGACGCTTGCGTCAGTCGCAACACCGGGAACGACGATTGCAGCCGCGTTTGATCCGGCAATCGCTTTCGAGGCGGGCTCCAGCAATGTCCAGGTGGCAGCCAACAATCGGTTTGAGCCGCAACCGGCAGCCTATGCACCGGAAAGCGGCGTGCTTGGCACGTTGACCGTACCGGCTGAGCAGGGTCTGACCCCAGGCAGTGCAATCTCTTCCTACATGGCGAACCAGCGTGTGTCGGATGCCCATGAGATGCTTACCTTTGCCTCCGGGTCTGGTTTGTCCTTGAAGTTGCTCGCACGCCAGGCAGCTCTGAATTGATTGATCGGGGCTGATGATGCGACGTATCTTCAGCCGCATGCCTCATATCCCAAACCTGATACCATACGGCTTGTCCGCCTTAAAAAGATGGTCTGCGGCGGTTTTGCTTTCGGCGTTTGCTCTTGTCAGCGTTCAAGCAGAGCAACTCACAACAAAGGCGCCGAAAGCGCTCCTTTATGAGCCGGCATCCGGCACCGTCTTGTTCGCGAAGGATGCTGACGTTCCCTTCGCGCCGGGGGCTTTGGTCAAGGTCATGACCGCGGCGACGGTCTTTCAGGCGTTGTCGGACGGCGAACTGACGCCGGATCAACTGTGCACTGTCAGCGAACACGCATGGCGGACAGGCGGTGCCCCGTCTGGCCGGGGGGCTACCATGTTCGCCGCAATCAAGTCAGAGATTTCCGTCGAGGACCTGCTGAAGGGCCTTTTGGTTCATAACGGCAACGACTCCGCGATCATTCTGGCTGAGTGTCTGGACGGCTCCGAGGCAGCCTTCGCGGACCGGATGAACGCGCTCGCTGCCGAAATTGGCATGGCGAACAGCAGCTTTGGCAATCCGACCGGCTACGAAGAGGCCGTCAGCACGACGACGGTGCGCGATCAGGTCCGCCTTGGTGAATACATCGTGGAAGAGCATCCCGAGCGGTATGCGATGTTCGCAATCCCCGAATTCACCTGGAACAACATTTTCCAGCGCAACAAGAACCCGCTCCTTGGGGAAATCCGCAACCTTGATGGACTTGGCGGCGGCGCACATTCGGAAGACGGATTTTCCGGCCTTGGATCAATTGATCGCAATGGCCGCCGGATCATTGCCGCAGTTGCCGGCCTGTCATCAGACAATCACCGCCTGGCCGCTTTGAAAGAAATCTTCGAAGGTACTTGGGAATTTTATGCGGTCAGAACCGTGTTCCCGGCCGGGGAGGAAGTCGCAGAAGGACGTGTCTTTGGTGGTGTCAATGGCACCGTGCCGCTCGTTTCCGAAACAGATATTGACGTCTTCTTGCCGCGCGGCGGAACCTTGGAATACCGGCTTCGCGTTGTCTATCAAGGCCCGCTCGTAGCGCCGGTAGCAGCTGGCGCGGCTGCAGGAGAACTTCAGGTAATTGGCCAGGACGGCGTGGTTCACAGGGCGCCGCTCGTCACAGGCGCATCCGTTCCGGAAGGTGGACTTGTCGGCAAGGCGCTGGACAGCGTGCAGGAACTTCTGTTTGGCTGGATCGGATAACAAAATCCTGAAACCCGCCGGTTGACAAACCCCCGTTCGGCCCGGCAAGGCAAACAGCGGAAAAAGAAAACAGGGCCGGAACCAGGTGCAGGGACACTTTATCAGTTTTGAAGGCGGTGAGGGGGCTGGCAAGTCCACCCAAATTGCCCGGTTGAAGGCTTTTCTGGAAAGCCTGGGGAAGACGGTCATCGTCACGCGTGAGCCAGGTGGGTCGCCCGGCGCTGAAAAAATCCGCACCATGCTCCTGTCCGGTGAAGCCCGTGATCTCGGCCCACGCGGCGAAGCCATGCTCTTTGCTGCTGCGCGTGCAGATCATGTGGATACGTTGATCAAACCAGCGCTGGACCGCGGCGACTGGGTCCTGTGCGACCGCTATTCGGACTCCACGTTGGTGTATCAGGGGGAAGCTGGCGTAGATCTGAACTATCTGAGGCTTTTGGAAACCGCAGCTGTGGCCGGTGTCCGGCCGGAACTCACAATCCTGATTGATGTGCCGGCAGAACTCGGTTTGGCTCGGGTGCAGGAACGCGCGAAAGCAGACACAAGCGGTGGGCCGGACCGCTTCGAGGGTGAGGCTTTACGTGTCCACGAAGGTCGCCGGCAACGGTTCCTGGACCTGGCGAAGGAAGAATCTTACCGCTTTGCGGTCATCGATGGGTCGAAGGATTTGGAGACTGTCAGCGCATCCATTCAATCCGCAGTCGAGGCTGCCTTTCAGGATCAGTTGAGCACAGACACCCTGGCGCAGGAGGCCGACTGACCTTGGCGCGCAGAAACGAACCTGTTGAAACCCCAGAAGTGGATACCCTGCCGGGCATTCCATTGCCGCACCAGCGCAATGTTCTGATTGGTCATGGCGAGACGGAGACGAGCCTTCTGGACGCTTACCGCTCAGAGCGGCTGCACCACGCCTGGATCCTGGGCGGGCCGAAGGGTATCGGCAAGGCGACACTGGCATTTCGCTTTGCCAAGTTTGTTCTGGCCAATCCAGACCGGTTTGGACCGCAAGCAGCTATGGTTCACGATCTCAGTGTTCCAGAAGACCATCCTGTTGTCCGGCAGGTCGCTGCAGGCGGGCATCCGAACATCTTGCATTTGCGCCGGCCCTGGGATGACAAGGGCAAACGGTTCAAGGCCGATCTTCCCGTTGATGAGGTTCGCCGAACCGTCAGTTTCTTCGGAACAACCGCATCCGCGCGGGCCTGGCGGGTCTGTATCGTTGATGCTTCCGACGATATGAATGCAAGTTCTGCCAATGCGTTATTGAAGATACTTGAAGAGCCACCTGAACGGTGTTTGTTCCTCGTCTTGAGCCATGCGCCGGGGCGGTTGCTCCCCACGATCAGGTCCAGATGCCGACGGTTGGACATGGCGCCGCTCTCTGTAACCGACATCGCCAACGGCCTGCGCGATCTTGCCGGACACGCAATCCCGGATGCCAGCGGACTATCTGAAATCGCTCAGACCGCCGATGGCAGCTTAAGAGCCGCATTGACGCTCTTGGCTGGCGATGGCTTGGCGATCGCCCAAGGCACGAGAAAACTCGCGGAAGCCGGTAGTGAGATGGATCTGAAAGCTCTCCATGCCTTATCCGATCTGGTCGCCGCCCGGGGTCAGACAGACAATTGGGAAAGCTTTCAGCACGTGGCTGAAACCTGGCTGCATGGTCAAATGCGCCGGTCGATTACAGCCGGCACCGGCGCCGCCTTTGCCTATGTGAAACTCTGGGAAGGCACACAAAAAGCAATTGCGGAGTCTGATGCGCTTAATCTCGACCGCAAACAGGTTGTTCTGGATTTCTTTTTGAATCTCCGGTCCGTGCGGACATAACTTGCGTAAATTTGATGTCTGGTTTTTCGATCACCAGACCCGTATGTACCTTTTTGAAAACACCACCTGAAACGTTCAGAACGGCATTCCATGATTGTTGACAGCCACTGCCACCTCGATTTTCCAGACTTTGACGGCGAACGTGACGAGCTTATCGCCCGGGCAAAAGAAGCGGGCGTTGAGTTGATGGTGACGATCTGCACCCATATCCGAAAGTTCGATCAGGTCCGCGCCATTGCCGAAGCCTACCCCGAGGTTTTCTGTTCTGTCGGCACTCATCCGCATAATGCCGGTGCCGAACGCGGTATCCCGGTGGAAGAGATCGTCAAACTGGCTGAACATCCGAAGGTCGTCGCCATTGGTGAGGCCGGGCTCGATTACTTTTATGACAAGGCGCCGCGGGACGCTCAGGCAGAAGGCCTGCGGATCCATATCGAGGCAGCGAGGCAGACTGGTTTGCCTTTGGTCATTCATTCCCGCGATGCGGACGACGACATGGCGCCGATCCTGCGCGAGGAAATGGGGAAGGGGGCCTTCCCTGCCTTGCTGCACTGTTTCTCCTCCAGTCGCAATCTTGCCCTCACCGGCATTGAACTCGGTCTCTACGTATCATTCTCCGGCATTCTGACCTTCAAAAAGTCCGAGGAGTTGCGCGACATCGCCCGGGAGCTGCCGGCCGATCGGTTGCTTGTGGAAACCGACGCCCCTTACCTTGCCCCCCAACCAAGACGCGGCAAACGCAATGAACCAGCTTACACTGCCATGACGGCCGCTGTTCTTGCGGAGGTTCGCGGCGTGAACGAAGAAGAGATCGCCCGTCAGACCACAGAGAATTTCTTCCGTCTTTTCAGCAAGGTGCCGAAGCCGGAAAGTGTTTCCAACGAAGTAGCGGGCGCAGCATGAGTGTCCGGCTGACGATCCTCGGTTGTGGGTCTTCCGGCGGTGTTCCACGGATCGGGAACGATTGGGGAAAGTGCGATCCTATGGAGGCGAAGAACCGGCGGCGGCGCTGTTCACTGCTTGTGGAAAAGTTTGGGGATAATGGCTGCACAACGGTGTTGATAGACACGGGTCCGGACCTGCGCGATCAGCTTCTTGGTGCTGATGTTCAACGTATGGATGCCGTGCTTTATACCCATGCGCATGCCGACCATCTTCACGGGATTGATGATCTGAGGGCTTTCATGGTCCGCGATCGGCGGCGGATCCCGGTTTATATGGATATCCCAACCTTCGACAAGGCAATGGCCGCATTCGGCTATTGTTTTGAAACGCCCAAGGGGTCCAGTTATCCACCCATTCTCGAGCGGCGTGGTATGGCGGCGGGAACGCCGGTTGTGATCGACGGTCCTGGCGGTGAGATTGAGTTTTTACCGATTGAAGTTACCCACGGTGAAATCACTGCCCTTGGGTTCCGGATTGGAAACACGGCCTATGTCCCCGATGTTTCAGATATCTCCAGCGAAAGTTTTGATCTTTTGACCGGGTTGGATCTGCTTATTTTGGATTGCTTGCGCCGCAATCCGCACCCCAGCCATTTCAATTTGGACGACGCGCTTACCTGGACAAAGGACCTTGCGCCCGAAAAAGCGATTTTTACCAATCTTCACAACGATTTGGATTATAAAACGCTGAAAGCTGAGTTGCCGGATGGCATCAAGCCGGCTTTTGATGGTCTTCAAGTGCTGATCGACGGTGCATCGGCGGCAACCATGCCCAGGATCGCGGCGGATGCCGGCTGAACGGCGATACAAGATCCCGACAGAAGACCGATTGACCCGGTCTGCCGTTCATTATCTTGAGCGGTACGCGAGCACGGAGGCCAATTTGCGAAAAGTGCTTGAGCGCAAGGTCTCACGCGCGTGTTATGCGCTCGATTTGGTGGCGGATGATTACCGCGATCTCATCGAAGGCATCGTCTCAAAATGCGTCCGCAATGGCATGGTCAATGACCGTGGATTTGCAGAGATGAAACTGGCGAGCCTTAGGCGCAAGGGCCAATCGAAGAAGAAGATCGAAGCACAGCTTCGGGCCAAAGGCGTTCCAGCACACATTATCGAAGCTGTTATGGCCGAAGACACGTCGGAAGATCGGACAGCCGCGATCGCTTATGCAAAGCGCCGGCGGTTCGGACCGTTCCGTGATCAGGCTAAACGGGATGACCGCCGCTTGAAAGACATCGCTGCGATGTGCCGCGCTGGGTTTGATTACGAGACAGCACGTCTAATCATTGATGCAGACCGGGACGTTCTCTGCGCCTAGATCCGGAGCGTGGATCGTTTCAATGTGCGATGCGGAGGTGATGACTGCAAACCGGCGTCGGTATCAAAAAGTGAGAATTTGCGTTCCAAAGTGTCCGGCAGGACCACAACTCCGCTGGTTACGCGGCTACAATTAAAGTTCCATAATATTGATTATGCGTATTTTGCTGCTATTTAGCTGATCTGATGTGCTTGATGGTTGCAGACCCCCTCCATGTACGCTCGTGCCAATCATGCTGAATGGTCCGCACACCGCCTTCTTGCGTAACCAGACTATACCTTTCAATCGCACCACGTCATTGGATGGGATGGTCATATGATAAGATCGCTATTGATTGCTGTTCTGCTGTTGGGTTCGCTGCCTCAAACGGCCGTTGCGAACACGCTCACAGCGCGCGAAATCCAGAACGAGATGTTGAACAAGACGATTGTCACGCACCGGTTCGGCATGCGGGTCACGATGCGTTATATGCCCGGTGGCGTCGTGTCGGCGAAAGCGCTTCTTGGTTCGGTCGACGGCACTTGGCGGGCGCGCGGAAACCAGATCTGCTCGACGTTTCCAAGAGGTCCGGCAAAAGGCACCAGCTGTGTCAGCTTCAAGCGGCTGGGCGACAATCGGTATATCAGTTCCGAGGGCGTCCGTTTCCGGGTAGTCGACTAGCTTGGATGTATCAAACTGCCGATCCGTTTTGACGATGCGCGGCGTCTGCCGCAGCCGCATTTACTAAAAACTGGTCGGTACAGACCGCCCAACTTTGGCTGAGGGCCGTAGCGCGGCAAATATCTTTTGGGATGTCGAGCGCGGCCAAAGCGGCGTCCCGCAGATCATTGGACAAGATCCCTGCTCCGCTGTTGCCGATGACATCCACCGGGCCCATTACAGGATACGCGGCTACGGGCACTCCGCATGCAAGGGCTTCCAAAAGCACCAGACCGAAGGTGTCAGTTCGGGATGGGAACACGAACGTGTCGGCGCTGGCATAATGCCGCGCCAGATCTTCTCCGGTTTTGGATCCGGTGAAATGGACATCTGGATAGTCCCGCTTAAGGATTTCCAGTAGCGGTCCATCCCCAACAACGACTTTGGAACCGGGCAAATCCAGATCCAGAAATGCGGAAATGTTTTTTTCGACCGAAACCCGGCCGACATTCATGAAAATTGGCCTCGGGAGATCGGCCGGCAACACGCTGCCCTCAAAGGGTTTGAAGATGTCTGTATCGACACCGCGGGACCACCGCATCAGGTTTTGAAACTTGCGCTCCCGAAGGCTGGTTTCCAACTCGTCCGTCGCGACCATGCACCCGGATGCGGAATTGTGAAACCGCCGGAACCAGGCATAGAACGGCGCTTTCGGCAAAGGCACGCGGGCTGCAACATATTCCGGAAACCGGGTGTGATAACTTGTTGTAAAAGAGCGTTTTTCCTTACGGGCGACCTTTGCTGCAAGCAGTCCCAACGGGCCTTCAGTTGCGATATGAATGTGGTCGCAATCGAAGTGCTTGATGTGCTGACGAACCCTGCCCCTTGTGGTCAGCGCAAGCCGGATTTCCGGATAGGTTGGACACGGGATTGTGGTGAAGCCGTTCGGGGTCAGGTACTCAACGCGAATGCCGCGTTTTTCCAACTCTCGAGCCGTGTATTCCAAGGTGCGGACGACGCCATTGACCTGCGGATGCCAGGCATCCGACACAAAAAGCACTGATTTCATGCAGCGACGGTCCGCTCTTTTTCAAGTTTTCCGGCCGGTTTCAAGGCCTTGGTTCCGTCTGAATCGCCGGCGTCAGGATGCGCGCCGCTGTCCCGCCAGCGGATGATCTCCAGAACGCCGTCATGGGTTTCAACGATGGCCGTGCAGCTTTCCACCCAGTCACCGGTATTCAGATAACGCGTGCCGTTCATTTCCTGATCGGTCGCATGGTGAATATGCCCGCAGATAACGCCGTCCAAACCACGATCCTTGATATCCTTGGTCACTTCACCCTCAAACGCACTGATGACGTTGACGAACTGTTTCACATGTTGTTTTGCAAAAGCCCCAAGTGACCAGTAATTCAAACCAAATTTCCGGCGGATATTGTTCACCCATGTATTTGTCCATAGGGCAAATGCATAAAACTGGTCCCCAAGGAAGGCAAGCCACTTGGCCTTTTGCACAATGAGATCGTACTGATCTCCATGGAGTACGAGATACTTGCGGCCAGCCGCGGTCTCAAACTCTGCGGTTTCCGTAAACTCCACGCAACCAAACCGTAGCGGCTGGGTGTCTTTCAAAAACTCGTCGTGATTTCCAGGCAAATAGATGATTTTAACGCCTGCCCTGCCCCGCGCCAGCAGCTCATCGATCACGGCTTGGTGGCTTTTCGGCCAGTATCTTTTGCGCTTCAACCGCCAGCCATCGATGATGTCGCCGACCAGGTAGATCGTATCGGCGTGGTGCAGCGCCAGAAAATCCAACAAGACATCCGCCTGGCACCCGCGGGTCCCGAGGTGAATGTCGGACAAGAACAAGGTTCTTGCATGCCTTATCCGGTTCTCGGTGTCTGCGGTATGCTTGCGAATGAGCCTGTCTCCTGGAAAACGCGACGGCAAAGTATTTTCCGGAATACGAACCTGCGCAAGCCTTGGATGCATCGCAGCAACGTTTTACCGCATAGATTTGCAGCAACACTGCAGGCAGAGCGTCGGGGTTTTATCACAGTCAAAAGGGAATGCTGCTTAGGCTACTGCATCCAGTACGAGTGTGCTGTAGGCCCAAGTGATCTCCCGGGAGGTTTGGGGATCATACATGCGCATCTTGAAATCAGCAGCCGGACGGACACCGCCAATTGCCGGCAACGTTCCGCAGAGCATGGCCGTTCGGTCCTGGAAGTTTGCACCGTCCATGAGGTCCTTAAGCGGACGGATCGCGGCCAGTGTTCCGTCCTGATAGAGGGTCCACGCCCCCTCCTCCAGGATCCAGGATTGGAGAACGATTTCATTCAGATGGTCCTGCACGCTTCCAAAGGACCAGAGTTCACTGGCGACCGGTTTGGCGGCGATCTGTTTGGAATGGGCCACAGAGTAGGTTTCAAGGGCCCGGTCCGTATGATCGGAGGCAAGGCCCAGCCAGATATTGCCATCAACGCCGATCAGAAACGGCTCAGCCTCTCCTGACGTTTCCCCCCCGACAACCTGAATTTGGGAAGCCTGGGTGAGAAGCTCCGGGGCGCATTGATAATAGAGCGGAACAGTTGATGGCGCCGGAACACCGATCGCTTCAAGTTCAGCAATATGGTGATCAACGGCCGCTTTGTTCCGGCCGGTCCATCCGGCAACAATAAGCCGCTGGGGTGTGCTTTGCAGCACGCCTTCGCTTGTCGTGAACTTCATGGATTTCCTCAAAGTGTAGACGGAAGGAACAAGGCGATTTGCGGCATCAGGATCAACAGTCCGACCATGGCAAGCATCGCAAGCGCATAGGGAATGCAGCCAAGCATCACATCCGAGAACCTGCCCGTTTTTCGCGCGGCCTGAACCACATAAAGGTTGAGCCCGACCGGAGGCGTGATGAGCGCCATCTCCACCAGAATGATCATCAGGATACCGAACCAGATCTTGTCGTAGCCAAGCTGCACGATGATCGGCACAACGATCGGAATGGTTGCGACCATCAGGGACAGGGTTTCAATGAAGAAACCCAGAATGATGTACATCAGGATGATCACCAGAAGCGTCTCCAGTGGCCCAAGCCCCAATCCACCCAAAAGGTTTTGCAAGGACCGGCTGACACCGGCCGCTGTCAAAGCGAAATTAAGAACATAGGCGCCGATGACGACCAACATGATCATCGCTGAAGTCTTGACGGCCCCGCGCAACGCTTCGGACAGCATTTCCCAACTGAGTGCCTTTTGCTGGGCGGCAATCAACAGAGCCAGCGCCACCCCGACAGTTGCAGCTTCGGTCGGCGTCGCCCAACCGGCATAGATCGAGCCGATGATTGCGGCAAACAGGCCGAGGATCGGCAGCAAATCCCCAAGTCCGGACAGTTTTTCCGCAAAGGAACTGGGGCGTTTTGGACCGCCCAGAGACGGCTTGAAGATGCACAGGAGCACTGTGATCAGCATAAAGAGGCCGGCCAGCGCGAGTCCCGGAATAAGTCCGGCCAGAAACAACTGCGGAATAGAGCTTTCCGTCAGGAAGCCATAGACGATCAGGTTGATGGACGGTGGGATCATGATCCCGAGCGTGCCGCCAGCCGCAATGGCGCCCGAAAAGAGCTTCTGATTGTATCCGAGTTCTTTCGCTTGCGGCATCGCGACTGTTGCCACGGTTGCCGCGGTTGCCACAGAGGATCCGGAGGTCGCTGAAAACATGGTCGACGTGGCAATGTTGGCGTGGATCAGTCCGCCCGGCATCCAGGCAACCCATTTTTCCAACGCAGAATAAGTCCGGCGCGCAACGCCGCTGCGAACCAGGATTTCACCAAGGAGTACGAAGAGTGGAATGGCGATCAGGGTTGCGCTGTTTGAAGACGACCAAACGACCTGCCCCAAGCCACGCATCAGCGGAAACGGGCTGAAAAACGTATCAATGCCGAAAGCCAGCAGGAAAAGGACGATGCCGACCGGGATGGACAGCGCAAGCAGGCCGAGGAGCCCGAAAGACGTAAACGCAATCATGCTTCCCCCCGCGCACCGGCGATTTGATCGACGGACTTATAATCTGACGTTGCGAACCGGACTGCGACGGAGACCAGCAGGATGGTGGCGGACATCGCAAACCAGACCCATCCAAGCCACCAAAGCGTTTGCGGGATCCAAAGCGGCGTTTCGAGTGGCGTGTTTGCCCGCGCGCCAGTGGAAAGCGTCTTTTCCAAAACACCCCACCCGCGCCAGGCAACCACAATCGCTGTGCCGGACAGGCATGCCATGGAGATGACGTCAAAGACCGCACGTCCGAACGGGACAAGGCGCTGACGGAGCAAGTCGATGCGCACATGCGCCTGCTCCGTCAATGCGTAACTGATGCCCCAAGCGGTCGTGACAGCCATAACGTATCCGGAGATCTCGTCCACGCCTCCAAGGCCCGCCCCCAGCTTCCGGGTGATGATCTCGACGAGTGTGAAGGCAACACAGACCAGCAGCACAATGCCGACGCCCATCGCAACGCGGTCGTTTAATCGCCGCAAGAGGTGAACCAAGGAAGTCATGGAAAGATCCTTACTTCGCTTCCAGGGAAACGCCGGTGACTTTGCCGACGCTGTCGCTCCAGCGCTGTGCCCAGTCTCCGCCGGCCCGCTCAGCCCAATCCGGCAGCACTTCAGAGATCAGAACCGCTTTCGCCTTGGCCTGATCTTCGTCTGTGGCTTCAACCAGCACAAGACCGCGCGCATCGCCATACGGACACTCGCCATTGCCGGTGAGGCAGGCTATGTCATTGTTGAGTGCATTTTGCGCAACTTCCCAAGCCGGAGCTTCGAGGTTTTCTTTCACGCCTTTCTCAAGCGCTGCTTTCTGGGCGTCGCTCAAGGTGTTCCATTTGTCGAGATTGATCGCAGTCACAACCGGATCCCATCCCCCCAGCGGGATCGGAAGAAGATGTGTGGAGACTTCCCACCAGCCCGCATTGTAGCCTGAACCGGCGCCGGTGATGGCGCAATCAACAACGCCGCGCTGCAGCGCGCCCGGGACTTCACCGAACCCGATATTGACGCCCTCTGCGCCGAGAGCTTCGAGAAACTTTGCGGTCATCCGGCCGGACGCGCGCACTTTCTTGCCCTGAAGATCGTCCAGGGAGTTGATTTCCGCATTGCAGAAAACAACCTGAGGCGGGTACGGCGCAATGCCGAGGACCTTGGCGTTGAAGACATCCTTGTAGATGTCATCGACCATCGGCCGGGCCGCGTCGACCGCTTTTTTTGCAGTGTCTGCATCGGTTGCAATCATCGGAACATCAAGCGCTTCGAGCGCAACACTGTCGGAAACCGCGTAGTCCGCAACAGTCATGCCGACATCAAACACCCCTTGCGACATCATGCGATAAACATCGCCGCCGGAAATGCCCATCTGGTCATGCGTGGTCAATGAAGCGGACAGCTCGCCGCCGGAGACTTCCCCCAACTTGTCGTTCCAGAAAGGGGCTTCGAACTGCTTGTGAAGCGGCAGGCCGCTCCAGCTGCCTACAACAGCAAGTTCTTCGGCTTGAGCAGTCGTGCCCATGGAGAGCGCGATTGCGGAGACGGCGGATAAGATCGTGAGTTTTTTCATATCTCTAGTTCCTCTGGTGCGGTTGGTTTTTAGTTGTCGTTGTATGAGTAAAGCGGGACTGTCTGTTCACTGACATCAGCAATCAGCATAGCTCCTGGAGCGTGAGTAATCGAAAGAGGCGGTTTTGCTGTCATGATGGCAACTTGCGGCGTTACTCCACAGGCCCAAAACACCGGCACTTCCCCATTCTCAATGGGAACCGGGTTTCCCCAATCCGGGGCATCGATGGTCAAAATACCGATCTCGGCAGGATTTCCGAAATGCACCGGTGCGCCATGTGCCAACGGATACTTGCGGCAGATTTCAAAGACTTCGTCGATCCGCTCTTTCGTAATGGGCCGCATGGAAACCACCATTCCGCCGCCAAACGGGCCGCTTTGATGGGTCTCTATCGATGTGCGGTACATCGGGACCGTCCGGTCGAGATCGATATGGCGCATAGGTACACCGGCAAGCCTCAAAGCGTTCTCGAAGGTGAAAGAACACCCTATTGCAAAGGACACCAAATCGTCCTGCCAGCAGGCGTTCAGATCGGACACTTGCTGGTCAAGTTTGCCATGCCGGTAGATATTGTAACGGGCGGCATCTGTGCGGATATCAACTGCTTCACCGAGCTCAACAATCACGGGTTCGCCTGGGTTTGAGACGCCGGCAAGCGGGCAGGCCTTTGGGTTAAGCCGGCAGAACTCATGAAATGAATCTGCATATTCACCCGGGAGGATCGCAAGATTGCACTGGAGTTTTCCGTGTGCCAGTCCGGCTGTGTGCCCCGAGTACCGGCCTGAGCGTATGGCGGCGCGAACCTGCCCCATGTCGGCACCGGCCAATTCAGAAAACTTTGTGAGATCTTGCTGCATCGGTTGCCCAATTCCTTGTTGGCAAAAGGCTGCAGCGGATACATTATCAAGTCAAATCGTGTTTTTTTGCAGAAAGTGATCCAAAATACTGATCGCTCGAGCAGTTGGATCTCTTTGTCATGACACTTGAACAGCTTAGAGCTTTTTTGGCGGTTGCACGCATGGGCGGGGTCCGCAAGGCCGCCGAACAAATGAACATCTCACAGCCGGCTATTTCCGCCCGTATTTCCAGCCTGGAAGACTATCTCGGCACGCGCCTCTTCAGCCGCGAAACGACCGGAGTTTCGCTGACTGCAAAGGGCGTGGTTCTGCGGGATTATGCGGAGCAGATCATGGCCATCACGGAGCGCATCAAAGGCGATGTCATGTCCGATGACAGCATCAGCTCCCTGCTCCGCCTGGGCGTCGCGGAGACAATAGCCCAGACCTGGTTGCCGGACTTTCTCGCAGCGCTTCATACAACGTTTCAGCGACTCAACATCGAGGTTACGGTTGATACATCCTTCAATCTTCGGGAGATGCTGCTCGATCGAGCGCTCGATCTTACCATCCTGATGGGGCCAATCTCTGAATACAGCACCGACAACCTGCCGCTTCCGCCCTTTGATCTCGGATGGTACAGACCATTGGATCTTGAAGAGCCGGACCTCTCCCAAGTGCCGGTCATTACCTACAACCGCAGCTCCCGCCCCTACCGCGAACTCGTTCAAAAACTGCGCGATCTTTATGGCATTTCGACGCAAGTTTTCCCGACGAACTCCCTGTCGACCGGGTTTGAAATGGTTGCGTCCGGGATCGGCGTCGGCATTCTGCCCAGTGTTCTGGGCCGCCGTTTGGTGGCCGAGGGCCGGATTGCGTCATTTGATCCCGGCTGGCAACCAAGCCCACTGGTTTTTACGGCGACCTATGTCGGAGAGCCGCGGAACGAGTTGATTGCAAGGGCAGCTAAAATTGCGCAGGAGATCAGCATCAGCCACGCAAAACAATTCGACGATGTCTGACGCTACTTTCAGAGTCTGGCCTAAATGGCATCTCAGACGTTCACTCGTCTTATGCTTGACGCCTGAGCTAGTGTATCACCTGCTCGGCAGACAGCATCTCTTCGAGAAACGGCTCATCAACGCCGATAAGGGTTTTCGCCGGCAGCCGGTGCCCGCACTCGAGAACCTTCAAGACCACCTTCCCGCCCGAATTTTCAAGCGCAACCGAGAATGCTTTGGCTTGTTCAACAGGCGCCCGGTCATCATGGCGGCCATGCAACAGCAGCGTATTAGTGGTGATTTTGTCAGCATGAAACAAGGCGGACCGTTCGCGAAACGCTTGAGCCGACTGCCCGGCCACCGTCTCGATTGCTATCCGCAAACCATCAGTACAGTCCAAATGAAACGCGTTCAGATCATACACGCCGCTTGAAAGGATTACCGCCCGCAAGCCGTCATACCGGGCCGCAACCATACCGGCTGCGACAGCGCCCCGGCTGTGGCCGTAAAGAACAACACGTTCCGGATCGATAGATGGTTGATTTTTCAACGCGTTTAATGCCGCGATGATCGCGTCTTACGTGGTGGGACCACAAAAGTCACATGGCCCATCAGACGCACCAAAACCGGGTTGAGACACAGCTGCTGCGGTGACGTTCATGGTAACGGCAAACCGGCTTAAGGTGCCCCGGTCCACAAGTTCGCGGGCGCCGGTCAGTTGACCACCCTGGTTGCCATGCACGAACAATATCGCACCGGCGGGCTCACCGCTTCCAATCGGATGTGCCTGAAACAATTCCACCGCGGCGCCATCGCCGCGGTCGATGATATGATGATTTATGGTCGTCATGATGATCCCCAATCACCGCTGTGATCAGGATAAAAGCCTGAAATACCGTGTCAACAAACACGCCCATGTGGGAACACCAAAGTAATCGGTCTCCTAGATTGTTTCGCCAATCCAGCTCTTGAATGTTGCTGTTAAACGGTCTGGGGCATCATGTTGAACAAAATGGCCGACACCGGACCAAGCCCGAATGGTCAAACTTCCCGCCACGTACTCCCACAAATTGTTATGGCCCGCGGTCAGGACATAAGGATCTTCTGTCCCATGGACGACAAGAACCGGCATTTTGATTGGGGGCGGTGTATCGGTGCGTTCCGTGTAAGGCTCGGTAGGAAAACACACCCGGTAGTAGTTGAGCATGCCTGTGCGATTGGACGTCTCCATCGCTGCCATATGGCGGGTGCGGAACGCTGGATCATGGATCCAGGTGGAGAGCCGGTCAAAATCCAGTTTGGATTCAGACCTCGGCTGTTGAAACACCCGCGCATATCCGCTGGCTTTTTGTTGGTCCGGATTGTTGGCAAGTTCGCGTGCAATGGCCCAGGGATGCGGCAGATTGACGATCCCAAGGCGCTGCACCCGGTCTGGAAACAGCATCGCCGTTTGCCAGGCGACAAAACCACCCCAGTCATGACCGATCACAACAGCGTCGCTTGCACCGCAGGCATCTATGACGGCACAGACATCTGAGGCCAGGGTTTCCGGTGTGTAGGCAGATGGATCTTCCGGATGATCTGAGAGATTGAACCCCCGAAGGTCCATTGCAACGGTGCGGTGGGTCTTGGACAAAGCATCCATCTGTTGCCACCAGGTGAGCCAGTGATCCGGGAACCCATGGATAAACACGACCAAGGGCCCCTCGCCTGCGCTGGCAAAATGGATTTTCGTGCCGTTATTGTCGGCAAAATGATGGCTGACACTGGCCTCAAAGGCGGCCAACCTGGCTTCGTTGTTAACGGGAGACATTTTATCCTCTTGCTGTCTGAAAATTGTTTTTGGTGAAGTGACCGAGCCATACGGCCAACAGGCAACCGGTCAACGCAATCGCGGCGCCAATGGCCGGCGCGGATACTATTCCTGAGAGATCCAGTGCGACAGCGCCGAGCGCAATTCCAAAGCCCTGACCGAAGTAAACCATGGATGCATTCAGCGCGAAAACAAAGGTCGCCGACGGCCCGGCCAAAGCGGCAAGCCGGGCTTGCACAGTAGCGCCGATGGCAAACTGGGCTACAGGCCCAAGGACCACACTTATGAAGATGGTTCCCAGTCCGATACTGCCGGCCTGTTTAAGTCCAAGCGATGGGACGACCACGGCCAGTGAAACAGCCAGGAGAAAGAAGAGGACCGCGAGCACGGACCGGTTCTGAACCATCGCGTATCTCGCCGCGAGCCTAATCCCGGCAAGACTGCTCACCCCGGCAATGACTTGAAGCACGGCTATCCCAAGTCCTGAAAACCCGGTCAGCGCGCGGATTATCGGTCCCAGCAGCCCCACCAGCGTGAACAAAGCCGTAGAGGCAATAAGCATGATCGCGAGGTGAGCCACAATGGCCGTCCCTACAGGCTCACGAGACCCGGCTGGATGCTGTTGCAGAGGGAATTTGGTGGGCACATTTACCAAAACCAGCGCGAAGGCCATGGCCGAGACAATAGCGGTAGCCGCGAAACAGGCCTGCCATCCGATGGTATTCCCGAGTACGGATCCAAACGGAATGCCCATAATCATGGCAAGAGGTATCCCGGCATAGACCTTGGCTACAGCCGCCGGTCTGCCGTCATCGGTTGCACCAGCTGAAGCAATCGCGGTTGCCAGCGGAAAGGCCAACGCACCGACCCCTCCAACCAAAACCCTTAAGACCATCAGCGCGCTGTACCCAGGCACTATAGCCGAAAGACCGTTGAGGACGGTCATCAACATCAAGACCGTTAGCAGGAGGGGCTTGCGGGGAAGAGATGATGTCAGTTTGGCAAGCAACGGACCGCAAATCGCGCATGCAATTGCAAAACCGGACTGCAGCGCCGCGGCTTCGCCGACAGTGACACCAAGACTTGCAGCCATTGGCACCAAGGCGCCGGAGAACGCAAAAGCACCCATGGTGAACGCAAAAGGGCACAACAAAAGAGCAAGGCTCATCATAAGAAATTATTCCTATCATCTTGCCAAAGCTCGCCGTACCACCAGACCGCAACAAGCGGGTGTTTCTGCCGGCATGTTTTGGAATAGGGATTTGAAAAATGAAGTGCGGCGATTACGGCAGCTGAATTGCAATCGCGGTTGCTTCACCGCCCCCAATACACAAGGATGCAATGCCTGTTTTCAGCCCCCGCGCCTTTAAGGCATGAAGCAGTGTGACCACAATACGGGCTCCGGTCGCTCCAATGGGATGTCCGAGCGCACAAGCACCGCCATTCACATTGAGTTTGCTGCGCGGGATACCTAACTCTTTGGCGGCGGCCATGGCAACGACGGCAAAGGCTTCATTAATTTCAAACAAATCCACGTCTTCAACCTTCCAGCCGATCTGTTTGATCAGTTTCTGAATGGCAGGAATAGGCGCCGTTGTGAACCATTCCGGCGCTTGGGCGTGCGTTGCATGACCGACAATGTGGGCCAAGACAGGCATTTTATGCTCATGTGCCGTTTCGCTACTGGCGAGCACCAACGCAGCCGCGCCATCTGCATTGGCGGACGAGCTTGCTGCGGTGATAGTTCCATTCTCCCCAAAGGCAGCTCGCAAATCTGGGATTTTGGCGGAGTTGATCTGCGGTGGACGCTCATCCTGATCAACCAGGATCGTTCCTTTTCGTGTCTGGACCGGAACGGGCACGATTTCAGCCGCAAAGGTGCCATTGCCGACGGCTGTTTGCGCACGTTCCAGCGTTTCCGTGGCATAGCCATCCTGGTCAGACCGGCTGAACTGGTATTTTTCCGCAGCCGCCTCACCAAAGGCTCCCATCGGCCTGCCGATTTCGTAAGCGTCCTCAAGACCGTCCCGCATCATGTGATCAATGACTTCCGCGGACCCGGCCTTTCTGCCTCCGCGCATCTCAGGGAGCAGAAACGGCGCCCGCGACATTGATTCCATACCGCCAGCGACAACGACACCGGCTGATCCGGCCTTGAGAAGATCATGGCCGAGCATGACCGATTTCATGCCGGAACCGCAGACCTTGTTGATGGTCGTGGCACAACAAGAATCAGGTAGACCGGCAGCATGCGCCGCCTGACGCGCGGGAGCTTGCCCGAGGCCTGCGGGCAAGACGCACCCAATAAGGGCCTCGTCAACCACATCGCCTGATACTCCCGCATCCTTGATAGCCACCGATATCGTGGCTGCCCCGAGTTGCGGGGAAGGCACAGACGCCAATGCCCCCATGAAGGCACCCAACGGTGTTCTCCGTGCAGCGCTGATGACGATTGGCCTGTCTTGAGTGCGTGACATGATTTGAACCTCTATGTGAAATTTACGTATAGATTATGTTCGTATTCTTTATTGTCAATAAAAAGATTATGACTATAATCAATGTCTGTTCATGGAGTTTTTCAGATGAGAGTAAGCCGCGAAAATGCACGCGAAAACCGGGCACGGGTGGTCGAGACAGCCAGCGAATTGTTCCGCCAACATGGGTTCGACGGCATTGGCATTGCCGCTTTGATGAAGGCGTCGGGCCTCACAAATGGCGCGTTTTATAAACAGTTCGCCAGCAAGGACGCCTTGATGGCCGAAGCCACCGCACACGCCCTGGCTGAAAACTTGGACCACTGGCGCCGAAGCATTGCCGAGGATATTTCAGGCTCTCCCAAAGATGCTGTTGCGCGCTGGTATTTGTCAGAAACCCATGAAAACGCGCGCGGGACCGGTTGCGCCTATGCAGCTCTTGCCGGAGATGCGCCGAGGCAGACCAAGGAACTCCGGGAAGCCTTTGACGAAGCTTTACGCGAAACGGCCGCCCTCGTTTCGGGAAAAGATGAAACCTCGCCCTTATCCGAGCAAAAAGATGCTTTGAGGTTCATCTCCCAAATGGTTGGGGCCGTCGTTTTGGCACGGGCAACCGAAGATCCGGAACTCAAAACAGCTCTGCTGAATGCCGCCGGAAAAACTGAATAAGTGCCGAAGCTCAGTCCTCGAAACCGGAAGACCGGCCCCGCAGTTTCTTGACCTGGCCGCGTTGTTTCTTGGCATCGAGCCGCCTGCGTTTCGACCCGAGAGTTGGTTTGGTCGCTTTTCGGGGCTTGGGCTTTTCGGTCGCCCGTTTCAAGAGATCGATAAGACGGGCCAACGCATCTTCGCGGTTGCGCTCCCGGGTTCTGTGCCGGTCTGCCTGGAGTATGATTTCGCCGTATTGCGTCAACCGGCTTCCGGCAATCTTCGCGGCCCGGGTTTTGATGTCATGCGGCAGCGTCTGGTTGGCCCACAGATTGAACCTCAACTGGACGGCCGTCGACACCTTGTTGACATTCTGACCGCCCGGACCGGAGGCTCGAATGAAATCCTCACTCAAATCATCCCGGGTGATGTAGAGACTTCCGGTGACCGGAATTCGGGACGACGGCGCCGGCTGGTCTTCATCCCCGCTCATGCAGTCTCGGGTGCCTCTTCGGGAAGGCGCAGTCCGACACTTGCCAGGATCTGTTGTGTCACGGCCCGCTCGGTTTCCCGCTTGAAATCCTCGTCGCTCAAGTCGTGACCGGTCAGAGCCCGGATCTGCACGGCAAAATCCGCGTAATGCTGCGTGGTCGCCCAGATGGAAAAGATCAGATGCAACGGCTCTGTCTTGCTGATCTTGCCATCAGCGATCCAGCTTTCGATCACCGCTACTTTTTCAGCAACCAGACGCCGGAGATCGGTCTCAAGAATAGGCAGAATTTTCGGTGCACCTTGCATCACCTCATTGGCAAACAGGCGCGAAGCTTCGGGGAAACTGGCGGATATCTCAATCTTTTGGCGTATATAGCCTGCTAGTTCTGTCGCTGGATCACCCTCCCGGTCGAGAGTTTTAAGGGGTGCCAACCAGACATCGAGAATATACGCAAGCGCTGCCGTATAAATCGCTTCCTTGGATGAAAAATAATACAAGAGATTGGATTTTGACATACCGGCTTCGGCGGCAATCCGCTCCACCGTAGCACCGGAAAAACCATACCTGGAAAATTCCTTTAAAGCGGCGTCCAGAATCAGTGTCCTGTTTTTCTCCTGGATTCGGCTCATTCCACCGACCCTAGAACGCGCAGGCACTTGCCCATCGACATCAGTCATTTAGCTTCCCCGCACTTGCCCCTTAAAGCGTATTCCCAACAAACAATCGATTTCCTTCAAAAACCAAGACCTGCGCCGTCCATTGCCACGTAAATGCACGAAAGACGGACATGATCACAAATTAATCACACCGGCTGATTTTGCATCTTGACCATTTGGTCAAAAGCACCATAGGCTAAATTGACCAGATGGTCAGAAGGCTAGACGATCCGGATCGGCGCCGCAATGGGGCAGACGGGACCGGGTCAGCATGAAACATCAGGCAAGAACGGCCGGAAAACGGCGAGGTCCGAATGGCCGACAGAGGTTTTCGCACCAGGCAAAAGAGGCCAAAGCCCGCGCCAGGTGCACACGGAACAGCCAGGGGAGAGGACCCGGCATGTCAGTGAAATTCCTGCTTTGCGCGGGCCGCTGACCTATGTCTTACTCTCCTCCATAGAAAACAACCAACAGGCGGTTCGCGATACGCGTTAAGGACCGCAAGGAGGACGCATGTCGTCATCGGCATCAGCAGCATCGAGCCAGGCTGCAACCAACAATCTTGAAGCGTTCTGGATGCCTTACACGGCAAACCGTCAGTTCAAGCAGAACCCGCGCATGTTTGTCGGCGCGAAGGACATGCACTACACGACCGCCGACGGCCGCCAGGTTTTGGATGGTACAGCGGGTCTTTGGTGCTGCAACGCCGGTCACGGCCGCCCAAAAATCGTCGAAGCGGTCCAGAATCAAGTCGCCGAAATGGACTACGCGCCTGCCTTCCAGATGGGGCATCCGAAGGCGTTTGAGCTGGCGGCCCGCCTCACCGCCATGATGCCCTCCCCGCTGGATCACGTGTTTTTCACCAACTCCGGGTCTGAGAGCGTCGACACGGCCCTTAAAATTGCACTCGGATACCAGCGCTCCATCGGTCAGGGCACACGGACACGCTTTATCGGCCGTGAGCGCGGCTATCACGGCACAGGTTTTGGCGGAATTTCCGTTGGCGGAATCGTCGCCAACCGCAAGCAATTCGGCAATATGCTCAACGGTGTTGACCATCTTCCACACACCCACGACCTCAGCCGGAACGCTTTTTCCCGCGGGGAACCGAAAAACGGCGCAGAATATGCCGAAGAGCTGATCCGTCTGGTCCAGTTGCATGATGCCTCTACAATCGCTGCTGTGATCGTGGAGCCCGTTGCCGGCTCGACGGGCGTTCTGATCCCGCCGGTTGGATATTTGAAGCGTCTGCGCGAAATCTGCGACCAGAACGGCATACTCCTGATCTTTGACGAAGTGATCACCGGTTTCGGCCGCCTCGGAACGCCGTTTGCCGTCGACTATTTCGACGTCATTCCGGACATGGTGACGACGGCCAAGGGTATCACCAGCGGCGTGATCCCGATGGGTGCAGTGTTCTGCGCCAAGAAGATCTATGACGCGTTCATGGACGGACCCGATCATCTGATCGAACTCTTCCACGGGTACACCTATTCCGGCCACCCAATCGCCTGTGCCGCAGCTTTGGCAACCTTGGACACATATGAAGACGAAGGCCTTCTGACTCGGGCGGCAAGCCTGGCCCAATATTGGGAGGACGGCCTGCACTCCCTCAAGGATTGTCCGCATGTCATCGACATCCGCAATCTCGGCCTTATCGGGGCGATTGAGCTGACACCGATTGACGGCGCGCCGACCAAGCGAGCGTTCTCCGCGTTCTTGAAAGCCTATGACGACGGCATTTTGATCCGCACCACCGGCGACATCATCGCGTTGTCGCCGCCGCTGATTATCTCCGAAGCCCAAATCGACGAGTTGTTCGGCAAATTGCGGACTGTCTTGAACGCGATCGACTAACGGAAAGCCAGTCATGACGAGACCAGCTGCCACCAGCGAAACCCTGATCGATGATGACCGTGTCCGCGTGACACGGTTTGACTTCGAACCTGGTGCTGAGACCGGCTGGCATCGTCATGGCTTCGACTACGTCATCACGGCAGTCACTGACTGCCAGATGGTGATGGAGGAGCCGGGTGGCACGAGCAGAACCGTAACGGTCGCAGCTGGCACGGCTTACCGGCGCTCTGAAGGCGTGGAACACAATGTAATCAACGGCGGAGACAATCCGATGTCCTTCGTCGAACTGGAACTGAAATAGGAGACACGGCACCATGGCAGCTCCGGGCGAAAACCTCAGGATCAACGCAGACCGGCTGTGGGACAGCCTGATGGAAATGGCCAAGATCGGTCCGGGCGTTGCTGGCGGCAACAACCGTCAAACCCTCACGGATGCGGACGCGGAAGGCCGGAAACTGTTCCAGAAATGGTGCGAAGACGCCGGCATGACCATGGGTGTCGACACCATGGGCAACATGTTCATGACCCGGCCGGGCACAGACCCGGACGCCCTGCCCGTATACGTCGGGTCTCACCTCGATACCCAGCCGACCGGCGGCAAGTATGACGGCGTTCTGGGTGTGCTTGGCGGCCTGGAAGTTGTGCGGACCATGAACGATCTCGGCATCAAGACCAAACACCCGATTGTTGTGACCAACTGGACCAACGAGGAAGGCACGCGCTTTGCCCCGGCCATGCTGGCCTCCGGCGTGTTTGCCGGGATCCACACCCTCGATGAAGCCTATGCAAAGGAAGATCATGAGGGTCTGAAATTTGGCGACGAGCTGAAGCGTATCGGCTGGGTGGGCGATGAAGAAGTTGGCGCCCGCAAAGACAAGATGCACGCCATGTTCGAGCTGCACATCGAACAAGGCCCGATCCTGGAAGCAGAAGGCAAGGACATCGGCGTTGTCACTCACGGCCAGGGCCTTTCCTGGACACAGGTGACCATCACCGGCAAGGACAGCCATACCGGATCCACGCCTATGCCGATGCGCAAGAATGCCGGTCTCGGCATGGCCCGGATCCTGGATCTGGTCGACGAGATTGCCTGGTCCCACAAGCCGCACGCCGTTGGCGCCGCCGGTCATATCGACGTCTATCCGAATTCCCGCAACGTGATCCCGGGCAAGGTGGTTTTCACCATCGACTTCCGTTCGCCGGACATCAACGTCATTGCGGCGATGGAAGAGGATATGAAGAAAGGCGCAAAGAAGATTTGCGACATGATGGGCCTGGATGTCGAGTTTGAAAAAGTCGGCGGCTTTGATCCGGTAACCTTCGACGAAAACTGCGTCACCGCTGTCCGCAATGCGGCTGAACGCCTCGGCTACACGCATCAGAACATCATCTCCGGCGCGGGTCACGACGCTTGCTGGATCAACAAGGTCGCCCCGACGGCGATGATCATGTGTCCCTGCGTCGACGGATTGTCCCACAACGAAGCCGAAGAAATCTCCAAAGACTGGGCGAAAGCCGGCACGGATGTCCTCTTCCATGCCGTCGTCGAGACCGCGGAGATCGTGGAGTGAGTGAAGAGTTATTCGGCTCCATCAAATTCGGTGGCGGATCGGGTTGGAACCCTACTGCCCGCCCGGATGATGATCCGTATAGAACCACAGTTCACTTCATTTATGATCTAATCACCGTTCTTCGCGGCACGAAGCCAAATCGTCATTTAGGCAATGCCGACGAGTACATTTGGGCTGGCGAATGGGAACTGGCTGTCGGAACAATCGAAGCTGTTCTTCAACATGAAAGAGCAGAATTGACTGAGTTGGAAGCGGAAGTGCTACGGCGAGCAAAAACTTGGATCAACAGGCCGGATTAGAACACCAATGAAACACGCAGCCCCAAAAATCATGCAGATCCGAAAGGCGCTAGGAGCAGCGGCTGTCGCGATGGTGTGTGGATTTGGGATCTGCGGGGGGTATTCGGGATCGGCATTTGCGGCGGCGAAGTTCGATGTCGGGGATCGATGGGATTGGCAGCTCAAAGCACCTGCCGATCTCGATCGGGATGTCGAAATGCTGGCGCTTGATCCGCGGCTCGTCACCGTGGACAAACTGCAACGGCTCCACGCGGAAGGGATCAATACCGTCTGCCATGTCAACGCCGGAACAATTGCAGAAACAGACCCTGGGTTTTCTAACTTCCCGCCCGCTGTCATAGGCAATGCGCATAAGACCAGGCCGAACGAGCGTTATCTGGATATACGCTGGATCGAGATTGTAGTGCCGCTGATCACTCGGAAGTTCGTTGCCTGCAAAACCCAGGGGTTCACCGCCATTGAGCCGGACGGTCTCGACGTTTACACACAAAATAGCAGCTTTACGATAACAGCGGCAGACACGGTCCACTATGCCACGACACTGGCCCATGTGGCCCATGGCTTGGGCCTTGGGATCGCGCAAAAGAACGTGCCGGAACTGACGGAAGCTTTATTGCCGCATTTTGACTTCGCAATCACCGAAAGCTGTTTTGAAACCGGTACATGCGAGCAGATCGCAGCTTATCCAAAGGCAAACAAACCGGCCTTCAACGCAGAATACACGGATGTCGACATTGATTTTGCCAAAGCCTGTGCAGAAGGTGCGCGGCTGAACATCAACATGATCCGCAAGGACCGGCCGGTAACCGCACCGGTGATCTTCTGCCAGGCGGAGTTTTGATCAAACAGACGGGACAGGTGGTCCGGACCCCATGTCCGAGACAGCCGAGCTAAAAAAGGGGAACAACAATGGCAAGCAAAGTGATCAAGGGCGGCACCGTCGTCACTGCGGACCTTTCCTATGAAGCGGACGTGAAAATCGAAGGCGGAAAAATCGTCGAAATCGGTCCAAATCTGTCCGGCGATGAAACGCTGGATGCGACCGGCTGTTATGTGATGCCGGGCGGTATCGATCCGCATACGCACCTCGAGATGCCTTTCATGGGCACGTTCTCGTCCGACAATTTTGATTCCGGCACCCGGGCGGCGCTTTCGGGCGGCACGACAATGGTGGTGGATTTCGCCCTACCCTCGCCTGGCCAAGGTCTCCTGGAAGCCATTCAGATGTGGGACAACAAGTCGACGATGGCCCACTGCGACTACTCCTTCCACATGGCGATCACCTGGTGGGGCGAGCAAGTCTTCAACGAAATGGAGACCGTTGTCCGCGAGAAAGGCATCAACACCTTCAAGCACTTCATGGCCTACAAAGGCGCCTTGATGGTGAACGATGACGAAATGTTCGCGTCTTTCCAGCGCTGCGCAGAACTTGGTGCCCTGCCGTTGGTACATGCGGAAAACGGAGATGTGGTCGCAACGCTGCAGCAAAAACTTCTGTCAGAAGGCAACAACGGACCGGAAGCGCACGCCTATTCCCGCCCGCCGGAAGTCGAGGGTGAAGCCACAAACCGTGCCATCATGATCGCCGACATGGCCGGCGTCCCGGTCTACATCGTGCATACGTCCTCCGAGCAGGCCCATGAAGCGATCCGCCGCGCCCGCCAAAACGGCATCCGGGCTTATGGCGAACCGCTCATCCAGCACCTGACCCTGGATGACAGCGAGTACAAGCATCCCGACTGGGACCATGCGGCCCGCCGGGTGATGTCGCCGCCGTTCCGCGACAAGAAACACCAGGACAGCTTGTGGGCGGGTCTCGCCTCCGGGTCCCTTCAGGTCGTTGCGACCGATCACTGCGCCTTTACGACCGATCAGAAACGCACCGGTATCGGCGATTTCACCCAGATCCCGAACGGCACCGGCGGCCTCGAAGACCGCATGCCGATGCTCTGGACCTACGGTGTCGGCACTGGTCGTTTGACACCGAACGAGTTCGTTGCTGTGACCTCAACCAATGTCGCAAAGATCCTGAATATCTATCCGAAAAAAGGAGCGATTTTGGTTGGCGCAGATGCAGATATTGTTGTTTGGGATCCGGAAAAAGAGAAAACAATTTCCGCCTCCAGCCAGCAATCTGCCATCGACTACAACGTCTTTGAAGGCAAGCATGTCAAAGGTCTGCCACGTTACACGTTGACCCGCGGGCGCGTTGCGGTCGAAGACGGCACGGTCAATCCGCAGCAGGGCCACGGTGAATTCGTCAAGCGCGAGCCGTTCCAGGCCGTCAACAAGGCGCTGTCCACCTGGAAGGAACTGACTGCACCACGCAAGGTCGAACGCACCGGCATACCGGCCAGCGGCGTCTGATTTGAAACAAGCTCAGACCGCGTTTCATATGTCGCGGCCTGAGCTCTTGCCGGGCATTGCACCGCGACCGTCGCCTGTAGGAAAAAAAGAAAATGCTGACTGCCGCTGAAATTGAAGATGGACTGGAAGACGCCATGAGCTCACAGGCGAACCCGGTGATCGATATCGACAATTTGTCGCTCACCTTTGAAACCAACGACGGCCCGGTCCATGCGCTGTCCGACATTGATTTGAAAATCGAGGAGGGTGACTTCGTCTCCTTCATCGGCCCGTCCGGCTGCGGCAAGACCACCTTGCTGCGCGTGATTGCTGATCTGGAGCGGCCAACGGCTGGATCGATCACCGTGAACGGCGTTTCGCCGGAAGAGGCACGGCTCAATCGCGCCTATGGATATGTCTTTCAGGCGGCAGCCCTTTACCCCTGGCGGACGATTGCAAAAAACGTGGCCCTGCCCCTGGAGATCATGGGCCTTTCACGCGAAGAACAGCAGCAGCGCATCCAAAAAAACATGGAGCTGGTGAACCTCGCCGGATTTGAAAACAAATACCCATGGCAGCTCTCTGGCGGAATGCAGCAACGGGCGTCCATTGCCCGTGCCTTGGCTGTGGAACCAGATCTCCTGCTGATGGATGAACCCTTTGGCGCGCTCGATGAAATTGTGCGCGATCACCTCAACGAGCAGCTGCTGCAACTCTGGGCGAAAACCAACAAGACCGTCGTTTTCGTCACCCACTCCATTCCCGAAGCCGTGTTCCTGTCGACCAAGATCGTCGTCCTGTGCCCCCGCCCCGGCCGGATCTATGACGTGATCGAAAGCGACTTGCCGCGCGACCGTAATCTCGACATTCGCGAGACGCCTGAGTTTTTGAAAATTGCCCACCGTGTTCGCGAAGGCCTGAAGGCCGGTCACTCCTATGAAGACTGAGGGAACAGCTTATGTCTGACACAGCCCTCACCGCCCCGCGCAGCACAAATCCGTTTGCTGGTCTGATGTCCGGCACACTCGGACCGGTCCTGGTGGTCGTTCTCGCGATCTTTGCAATCTGGTACATCGCAGCTGTCGCCTTGAACACGCCGTTCCAGCAGGACATGTATGAGCGGGCCAATCAGACCGATGTGCCAAAGAGCCAGTTGGTCAGAGATACGCTGGCACAGGAGCGCCCCGTTCTGCCGGCACCCCATCAGGTCATTGTGGAAATATGGAATACAACGGTCGAAAAGAAGATCACGTCCAAGCGGTCGTTGATTTACCATTCCGGCATCACGCTGTCGTCGACCCTTCTCGGATTTCTGATCGGGACATTGCTCGGCATCCTGCTCGCTGTCGGGATCGTGCACAGCCGCGTTCTCGAAAAGTCGCTGATGCCCTGGGTGATTTCCTCGCAAACCATTCCGATCCTCGCGATCGCGCCGATGATCATCGTGGTTTTGAATGCGGTTGGAATTTCCGGATTGCTGCCGAAGGCGATGATTTCAACTTATCTGTCTTTCTTTCCGGTCACTGTCGGCATGGTGAAAGGTCTGCGCTCTCCGGAAGTCATTCACATGGATCTGATGCACACCTATTCCGCAACGCGTCTTCAAGCGTTCTGGAAACTGCGCCTGCCCTATGCGGTCCCCTACCTCTTCACTTCCATGAAGATCGGCATGGCAGCCTCGCTGGTCGGCGCGATTGTCGGAGAGTTGCCAACCGGAGCTGTTGCCGGACTTGGCGCACGCCTTCTCGCGGGCTCGTACTACGGTCAAACCATTCAGATCTGGTCCGCGCTTTTGATGGCCGCCTTCCTTGCCGGAAGCCTGGTGGCCCTCATCGGTGCCCTTGAAAAACTCACCTTGAAGCGCATGGGGATGGCGAGATGAGTGCACAAACTGTCTCAAAACGCCGGATCGACATGCCGGCCCTGCTCGCTTGGTTTGTCGTTGCCATGGTTGTTGTCGGATTGTTCAGCACCGCCTTCAAACCGGATATCGGCATTCTGGAGGCACCGCAGCTTGCCTTGTGCCTCGTGCTTTTGGCGATCCTTGGCGTTCGTTATGAGCTTGGCTTCATGCGCAACTGGATTGGCGATTTAGCACTGGGTGTTGTGGCGGCGCTTGCTACTTCGCTTTTAATCAGCGCAGCAGGCCGCCACGAAGGAGACGCTGCTCTCGGGTTCTGGGCGTTGACGGCTGCAACCTGGGCGGCCTTCTGGTTGTTCGTGGAACGTTTGGCGATCTGGAAAAGCCGGTCGCTGCTCACCACCCGGATTGTGAACCTGGCCATCCCTGCGATCTTCGGCATCACACTCTTGATCTTGTGGGAGCTGATTGTCACCGGCGCCGGTGTTCCCAAGGTCTTGCTGCCTGCACCGTCTGAGATCTGGCTGCGGATAACGACGTCTGTCCCAACGCTATGGGCCGACTTCCAGCAGACCTTCTTAAAGGCAGTGCTCGTCGGCTACGCGCTCGGGTGTGGGGCAGGTTTCCTGATCGCGATCCTGGTCGACCGGGTGCCGTTCCTGCGCCGCGGGCTTTTGCCAATCGGTAATCTGGTCTCCGCGCTGCCGATCATAGGTGTCGCCCCGATTATGGTGATGTGGTTCGGCTTCGATTGGCCGTCCAAGGCGGCCGTCGTCATCATCATGACTTTCTTCCCGATGTTGGTGAATACGGTCTCTGGTCTGGCCGCATACGATGCCATGCAACGGGATCTGATGCGCACCTACGCCTCCAACTATTGGCAGACCTTGTTCAAGCTGCGTTTGCCCATGGCCATGCCGTTCATTTTCAATGCGCTCAAGATCAATTCCACGCTGGCCCTGATCGGCGCCATCGTGGCGGAGTTCTTCGGCACCCCGATTGTTGGCATGGGCTTCCGGATTTCCACGGAAGTCGGGCGCATGAACGTTGATATGGTCTGGGCGGAAATTGCTGTCGCAGCGTTGGCCGGCTCTTTGTTTTATGGCCTGGTTGCGCTTCTGGAGCGTGCAGTAACCTTCTGGCATCCCTCAATCCGCGGTTAACGCGTCCGGAGGGCGATCTCAGGACTGGTCTGATCGGAAACGCGCACTATGGTTTGAAGGACTTCAACTTGAAGCCCTTCATCCGACCCGCATTTCCAAGAGCCATTCGCCTATGCCAGAAGGCCATACGATCCATCGCGCCGCCCGTGACCACCGGAAAATCCTCAAAAATCGCTATTTAGCCACTTCTTCGCCGCAAGGACGGTTCGAAGATGGTGCCGCCTGGCTCAACGGACGCCTTTGCGAAGATGTCGAAGCTTATGGCAAACACCTGATCTACCGGTTTGAAGGAGAAACCTTTCTCCACGTCCATCTCGGACTGTTCGGCCGCATCCGCAAAAGGAAACTGCCAAAACCCGAACCGCGGGGCGCAGTCCGTATCCGGATGATTGGTGACACCCACCTCATCGATATCAACGGACCAACGGTGTGTGAGATCCTCGATCCGGATGATCTGGCGAAGCTGACATCCCGGATAGGCCCTGATATCCTTCGCGCAGATGCAGATCCCGGGCGGGTCTACACCCGGATCTCCAAGAGCCGGTCGCCCATCGGCAAGCTCCTGATGAACCAATCCGTTCTGGCCGGTATCGGCAACATCTACCGCAGTGAAATTTTGTGGCGCCAAGGCATTCATCCCGACCGGCCTGGAAAAGACCTCTCAAAAGATGACTTTGAGCGTCTTTGGGCCGATGCCGTGCATTTGCTCGAAATTGGTGTCAAACGCAACGCAATCATAACTGTCGATGAGGCTGCCCCCGGTCGGGGCCGGTATCGGGAGCGGGTCAATATCTTTGGCAAGCGGAGTTGCCCCACTTGTGCGGGCGATATCACACAGGTCGAAATCGACACACGCAAGGCTTACTTCTGCGCAGCCTGTCAGGCGGATTGAAACTCACCTTGGAACCTGCCAAGAGTGGCATCTTCGAGCGCAACAACTATCTGCCAAGGCCTCCAATGAAACCCAGCCGAGACATCTCCCGCCTTATCGAAATCATGGCTGCCCTGCGCACGCCCGGAACCGGGTGTCCCTGGGATCTGGAACAGACCTTCGCGACGATTGCGCCCTACACTCTGGAAGAAGCGTATGAGGTCGCCGACGCGATCGCGAAAGACGACATGCTGGAGCTGCGTGAAGAGCTGGGCGATCTTCTTTTGCAGGTGGTCTACCACGCGCGCATGGCGGAGGAAGAGGATCAGTTTTCGTTTCCCGATGTGGTGGAGGGCGTCACCAAAAAGATGATCCGTCGGCATCCGCATGTCTTTGGCGATGAAACCGGTAAAAAACCCGAACTCGTCAAGGGAATCTGGGAGCGGATCAAATCGGAAGAACGGGCCGAAAAGCGGGCTGAACGGGAAGCCCTGGGGCTTGCCGAGCCGAACAAGGGATTTCTCGACGACGTGCCAACGGCCTTCCCTGCCCTTCAAGAAGCGGACAAGCTCCAGCGCCGGGCATCCAAGGTTGGCTTCGACTGGAACGATGCCCGGTTGGTTCTGGACAAGATCCGGGAAGAAACCCATGAACTGGACGAGGAACTCGCCAAATCTGACCCTGACAAGGACCGGATCACCGACGAGTTGGGGGACACGCTCTTTGCCCTGGCAAACCTCGCCCGGCACCTCGATATCGACCCGGAAGAAGCCCTGCGGCGGACCAACCGCAAATTCCGCCGCAGGTTTACAGCAATCGAGGGCGTTGCAGAGACAAATGGAACGACCCTGGAAGCAATGAGCCTCAAAGAGATGGAAGCTGCGTGGCAAGCCGCAAAGAAACCGGATCCAGCTGCAACCTGATCCTATTCGGAGGCTGATAAAAAACGAACCATGCGTGTTTTGGCTCATTTCAGCCGGAACGAGCTTACCTGTTGCGCCTATCATTCCCCGGCCAAACAGAACTAAACACTGAGTGTCAGCCCACCTGAATTGGCGCCGATGCTACGAGAACCAGCGCCAATTCCTAGTCTTTGATCATCAACTTGCAACGGGCGACGATATTGCACCTGGTTTAGGCGCCTGTTGAGGTCGCCGCTGCGGCCAGGCGGGTTGCATTCCGGCCGGAGCCCCTATGGTTTTCGGACCGATCGGATGAGCGTCCTCGGAGGGTGGGCGCTGCTGGATGGTGCGTTTGGGTCCAAGACCGAAAACCTGCCGCCATGTCCGTATGGGATTGCGGAAATCAAAGACCTCCGTGTGGATCGGCAGTTGACCTCCGGCTGCGCGATAGGACCGGCATGCTATTGTCAGAAGTGGATCCGGGCCGCAGGCAAAGAGCTCAGATGATTGCCAACCAGGCGGCAAATGGGCATCGAAGGTCTCCATGTTGAACCGGCCACCTTCCGCGTCACCAAGAAAATGCACTACCAGTTGAGGCAACCGTTTAGCCATCGCTGCCAAATAGTGCAGATCGACAGCATGGTTCATGGATCTGTAGATATAAAACAGGTCAATGCGCGGCCCGTGGTCGGGTGACATCGCGCCAAGCGCGGCCAAAAACGGTGTGATCCCTGCTCCTCCCGCGACCCAGATCTGGCGGTAGATCCGTTTCGGATCGGTTTGTGGTGCAAAGTCACCTGCGATCCTGTTCAACAGCACCTCATCTCCAACCTTGAGCTGCGTTTGCAGCTTCTTTGTGTAATCTCCACGGTCGAAGATGACGAAGCGCATGCCGTTCTGATTTGGCGCCGATGCGATTGTGAACGGGTGCGGTTCCCGAAGGCCTCGTTTGGTGCAGGAGAGGCTCGCATGTTGACCCGGACACCATGTGACCGGACCCTTGCCATCTCGTGGCTCAAGCCGGATATCGATGCTGTCATGGTTGTTCTTCAACACACTTACCTGCATTCGGCGGGGCCGGTGCAAATGGTGCGCGATGACACGCGCCATCGCGGCAATGCCAACCACAGACAAGACCGCCAGCATCCACCAATGCACACTGAAGTCTTCAACAGGGATGGCCGACAGGAAGACGTGGGCGACCGCGACGAGATAAATCGGCCCCATAGCGTAATGCGTCCAGCGCCAGACATGATAGGGAATAGCCGGAATGAGCCCGTACAACACCAGGATCATCAGATAAATCCCTGCAAAGGTTCCGGCGCGGGTACCAAACTCTTCCCAGCCGGGTACGATGCTTTCTCCGCGCGGTTCAGCCAGTGTCCAGTGGGCAAGGGTCATGATCCACGCCCAATGGGCAAAGATCCTGTGTATCTGGTAAGACCGCCCCGGACCGCCTAGTAGTCCGTCGACAATCCTTATTCGAGCGGCCAGCACCATACACACTGTCATGGCCAAAAATGCACCAACTCCAAAGGTGGCTGGTATCAGGTTTCCAGCGGGAACACCGCTGAGTAGTGCGCTGTAAACGACAGCGGTAAAAAGAAGAAATCCGACATGCGGATAGATAAGTCGCATCAGTTGCTCCCACCATGAATAGCATTGTTATTCTTGTCTAAGCTTCAGGTGGTTTCCCCGAATTCCCGTGCCGCATGTCTGAGTGCGTTGAACTGCACCCAAATATGCCCCCAACTCGAAAAAACAGAGTGCCAGCGATCCTTTTTGGATCATTTTTATTATTCTAAGACTGATAGTTAGCGAAATGGCCGGAAATTCGGCGGCACTGAGACCGGAAACGGGAAATACGGGGGCAGAAACGCAATCACCGGCCATCAAACCAGGAGGTGTACCGTCCCGATTGATAAAAACGAAAACAAGACAATTCGAAAGACCAGCGCTGAACCAGTATCAGAAACACGAAGGGCGAGTTTTGGTCTGTTATTCAGACGGATCAATCGCAAACGTTCCGAAGAGATCCCGGAATGGTCCGCGTTGCTTGTCCGAAACGCGGACTTCCGCAATGACGTATTCGTCGCCGTCAGAACGCTCAAGAACCTCAGCCAACTGGTAAAGCTTGGCAATCAAAGCGCCTTCAGCGACGGGTATGCTGACCGATAGAATGTCATCATGCCGCGCCATGAAACCATCAACACGGGCACTCAGTTGATCAATGCCCTCACCGGTTACTGCGGACAGGGCGACCGGCCCCTCACCTTTTTCTTCTGAGAGGAGTTTTGCCCGGTAGTCCTTGTCGAGAAGATCGATCTTGTTCCAGACCTCAATAATCGGTGCACCGGTCAACGCATCGACACCTAGTTCTTCCAAGGTCTTTTGAACGTCTTCTGCCTGCGCGTCCGTATCGGCATGCGAAATATCGCGAACATGGAGGATCAAATCCGCCTCCAGCACCTCTTCAAGGGTCGCACGGAAAGCAGCTACCAGATGCGTCGGTAGATCCGAAATGAACCCAACCGTATCTGACAGGATAATCTCCCGACCATGCGGCAGCGTGATTTTGCGCAGCGTTGGATCCAGCGTTGCAAATAGAAGATCCTTTGCAAACACCTCGGACTCAGTCAGACGATTGAACAGCGTCGACTTCCCGGCGTTCGTGTAACCCACCAGGGCGACAACTGGCTGCGGGATCTTCTTGCGTTTCTTTCGGTGTAGTTCCCGGGTTCGGCGCACGCTTTCAAGCTGCTTTTGCAGCGCAATGATCCGCTCCTGGATCTGACGGCGGTCGGCCTCGATTTGGGTTTCCCCTGGACCGCCCATAAACCCGGCGCCGCCTCTTTGCCGTTCAAGGTGCGTCCAGGACCGGACCAACCGGCTTTTCTGCCAGGTCAGATGCGCCAGATCGACTTGAAGCTTGCCTTCTTTGGTCCGTGCGCGGTCGCCGAAAATCTCCAGAATCAAACCAGTCCTGTCGATCACCTTGGTCTTCAGGCGGCGTTCAAGGTTTCTCTGCTGAACAGGAGACAATGGGTGATCGATAACGACCAAATCCAAATCTTCACTGGCAACAATGCCGGCAAGCTCCGAAACCTTTCCCTCACCGAAAAGGGTTGCCGGCTTGGGATTGTTTATCCGCACCACGCCTGAATGGACGATATCCAGGTTAATGGCCGCGCTGAGGCCGATCGCTTCATCAAGCCGGGCTTCAGGGCTCCGGTTGGATCTGAGGTCTGTCTGGGAGTTTTCAGAGCGCAGCTGGACGACCGGTTCTAGGATCAACGCACGAAAACGCTGGGGCAGACGATCTACCCCAGTATCTTTTTGCCTAAGAGATTTCTGACCCGGTTCTTCTGAACCATTGGATTTCGAAAAGTCGTCTTCGCGAGACTTCGGTTTCAATCAGCTTGCCTTTTCCGCGTTTTCCTCAGCCTGATCGAACAATTGAACAGGTCCGTTTGGCATAATTGTGGAAATAGCATGCTTGTAAACCAACTGCGAATGACCGTCCCGGCGCAGCAGAACACAAAAATTGTCGAACCAAGTCACCACTCCCTGAAGCTTGACCCCGTTGATCAAGAAGATTGTGAGCGGTGTTTTTTGTTTGCGAACGTGATTGAGGAATGTGTCTTGTAGGTTTTGTGCGCGCTCAGCCATGTGTTCTTTTATCCTATTTGGTCCGAATGCGGCCAGGCACCCGGTTTTCTCCTGGCTGACTGTTCCAAGCACAAATCCTCTCAGATTATGGTGTACCCAGCCTGCCCGCTTTTTTATTGCCCATCTATCAGTGGGTCATGTGCCCTGACCCTCAAGTATCCCCAGCCCAGCATCACAGCGGGCTACGATTCACACCACCTTCAAATCAGTAGCAGTATGGAACAGTTCGCGCAATCGGGTTGCAACCGATCCGGGATGCCCATTCCCGATTACCTTGTCATCAATTCGTACAACAGGCATTGCGATATTTGTCGCAGCGGTAACAAACGCTTCCTTGGCATCATAGGCTTCTTCGAGGCTGAAAGGCCGTTCTTCAAACGACAACCCTTCGCGCCCTACGAGGTCCAAAATCGCTGCTCGGGTAATCCCACGCAAGATACCGCTCTCCGCCGGCCGCGTGATCAGCTTGCCATCCTTGGTCACAATCCAGGCATTGGTTGAGCCGCCTTCGGTCACATTGCCGTCCACATCCACATACCAAGCTTCTTTGCCGCCCTTTTCCTTCGCACTCTGCTTGGCGAGAACATTCGGCAGCAGGGCAACAGTCTTGATATCGACCCGAGGCCAACGGTTTTCCGGGTAACTGAAAACCGCGATTCCGGCCTCGGCTTGCGCATGCACCACAGCCGGGTTGGAAGAACGCGCCGTCACAACAATTGAAGGCGCGACATTCGCTGGCGGAAAGAAGTGGTCACGTTTTGAGACACCGCGTGTAACCTGAATGTACACGAGACCGTTGCGCACCTTGTTCCGGCGCACCACTTGCCGCAGCACGAATTCGACTGCTGGCCGGCTCATAGGCCAATCAATGGACAACTCGCTCAAGGACCGGCCGAGACGGTCCAGATGACGCGGCATGTCTACGATCTGATTGTTCCAAACCTCGCAGACCTCATAGACGCCATCCGCAAACTGGTAACCCCGATCCTCAATGTGGACTGCGGCTTCTGAATGCTGGACATATTGACCATTCACATAGGCAATACGGCTCATGAATTCTCCTGATCCCGGCAGGTTCTTTTTGAACCAATTGGTATTGCTACTGTTTTGACCGTTTGGTCAGACAAATGCAAGATCAGAAAAACGTCATACTGACTTAAAAGAAATCAAGACTGACGCGGAACATCTGCTCGACCTGCCGGACCCTGCTGGCAACAGCAAAGATTACGATCCTATCTTTCGCCTGGATCTGCAGGTCTCCGTTCGGAGTCAAAACCTCGCCATCCCGGAACACCGCTCCGATCCGAATACCGGACGGTAAATCGATCATGCGCAACGGCCGGCCGACCAGTGGAGAAGTGTCGAGCGCTTCTGCCTCAACAATTTCGGCAGCGCCGTTTTGCAATGTGTGGACACCCCGGATCCGGCCGCGGCGAACATGCTGGAGTATCTTGGAAATCGTTACTGCGCGTGGATTGATGAAGGCATCAATGCCAAGCGCGTTGGTGAATGCCGGATAACTAGGGTTGTTCAAGAGCGACAAGGACCGCTTACAGCCGAGTTTTTTGGCCATAACGGACGACAGAATATTGACCTCATCTTCATTTGTGAGAGCAACCATTGTGTCCGCATCACCGGCATCTGCTTCGTTCAAAATTGTCAGATCCAATGCACTGCCATGCAAAATGACGGATCGCTTAAGATCATCCGCAACAGAAATGGCACGTTCACGGGATTCCTCGATCAACTTGATCTTTGTGCCGGCCTGGCGCTGTTCCAAGGCCTTCGCAACATAAAGACCGATATTCCCCCCGCCTGCGATGACAACCTTGCCAGCTTCCGGCTCTTCATGCCCGAAAATGCTGAGTGTGCGGCGAACCTGATCGCGCTTAGCGACGACATAAGCAAGGTCGCCTGTATAAATGGAATCGCTGCTTTTCGGCACGAACAGTTTGTTGTTCCGGTAAAGACCGACAACAACGGCCCCGAGATCCGGGAAAAGTTCTGTCAACTGATGTAGGGGCGTATCGACGACCGGGCAGTCGTCTTCACACATGATCCCAACCACAACGACATTGTCATCGGCAAAACGGACGGTTTCCACAGCCCCTGGAAGCGCCAAACGCCGAAGCACCATTTCGCCGACTTCGATTTCAGGTGAAATGATCACATCGATCGGCAAGTTCTCGCGGGAAAACAGGTTCCGCCAACGGCCCTGAAGATAGGATTGTGCGCGGATACGGGCGACTTTTGTCGGTACATTGAAAAGGGAATGGGCAACCTGACACGCGACCATGTTCACCTCGTCATACAAGGTGACAGCAACGATCATATCGGCCTCTTCGGCTCCAGCCTGGGCCAGAACATCTGGATGAGCTCCGTGTCCGACAAAACCCCGGACATCCAGCTGATCACCGATCGCATCGATCAGTTTGGGTGAGGAATCAATGACGGACACATCGTTCTGTTCCGCAGCCAGCCGTTCGGCGATCCCGTAGCCGACCTGTCCGGCGCCGCAAATCACGATTTTCATGGAAACCCCTTCCCGGCTCTTCCTATTTGGCTCTCACAGGCACGCTGGCGCGTCAGGTCATTCCCAAGGTCTTCAGCTTGCGGTGCAGCGCTGACCGTTCCATACCGACAAACTCCGCCGTGCGCGAGATGTTGCCGTCAAATCTCTTGATTTGCGCCTGAAGATACTCGCGTTCAAAAATTTCCCGCGCCTCGCGCAGAGGAACTGACATCAAGTGTTCCCCAGTACCGGAAGACGGCAGGCTCGGAAGGGTTTCACCGATTTCGGCGGGCAGAAGGTCCGCGGTAATGGTGCTGTCCGGCTCGCCCCGGCTCAGGATCAACAGTCGCTCGACATTGTTCCGCAACTGGCGGACGTTTCCGGGCCAATCATGTGTTTGAAGGACTGCCATGGCATCGTCGCCAATCGGGCGCAGCGGAATACCGGACGCAGCGGAGATTTGCTCCATGAAATGGCGGACAAGCACTGGAATGTCTTCCCGGCGCTCCGCTAGCCCCGGCACACGCAGGGGCACCACGCTTAGGCGGTGATAGAGATCTTGCCGGAACAGGCCGGTCGCAATGTGTTCTTCCAGGTTCTTTGACGTCGACGACAAGATCCGGATGTCGACCTGAACTTTGCCGGTCCCGCCGACACGCGAAAAACTCTGCTCCACCAATACCCTCAGGATCTTGCCCTGTGTTTCCGCCGGCATATCGGCAACTTCGTCGAGGTATAGTGTCCCACCGTGAGCCTCTTCCAAAGCGCCGATTTTACGCAAGTTCCCGCTCTCATCCTCAATCCCGAAAAGCTCTTCTTCCATTCGGGACGGTGTGATGGTGGCCGCGTTCAAGACAACAAACGGGCTTTTCGCACGCGGAGAGAAATCATGGATCATCCGCGCGGCACGTTCCTTGCCGGACCCGGAGGGTCCGGAAATTAATATCCGGCTGTTGGTCCCAGCGATCTTTTCAATTGTTTGGCGGAGGCCATTGGCAGCTGAAGAATCGCCAACAATATCACTCGTTTCCCCGCTCCTTTGGCGCAAGTCACGCACTTCCCGGCGGAGACTGGACGCTTCCAAGGCCCTTTCGACAATGTGCACCAACCGATCAGCCTTGAATGGCTTTTCGATGTAGTCGTAGGCCCCGCGTTTGATTGCGGAGACGGCGGTTTCGATGTTGCCGTGGCCGGAAATGATCACAACAGGCATATCCGGGTCGGTTTCCTTGAACTGATCCAAAAGCGCCAGGCCGTCCAGCCGGCTTCCCATCAACCAGATATCCAAAATGACAAGCGAAGGCTTACGCTCTTTCACGGCGGCAATCGCGCTGTCTGAATCGTGAGCCGTGCGGGTGCCGTATCCGTCATCATCCAAAATGCCGGCGATCATCTCACGGATATCGGTTTCGTCGTCTACAACCAGAATGTCATGCGCCATGGGCAGTCACTGCTTCTTCTTCGGTTTGGTCTGTTTCAAGGGCTTCAGATGGCTTCATGGAGAGCGTCAACCGGACAAGCGTTCCGGTGTCGCCTGGATTGGCCTTTGGCGCATCCAGCAATTCAATGCCCCCTCCATGGTCTTCCAAAATCTTGCGCACGATGGCAAGTCCTAGCCCTGTCCCCTTCTCACGTGTCGTCATGTACGGCTCCAAGAGCCGCGATCGATTTTCTTCCGGCAGGCCAATGCCGTTGTCGACCACATCAACAATTACCCGCTGCGGATCGTCTTCTGGATCACATTTGACGTGAACGGAGACCGACCCCTTCGGCAAATCGTCACCTGTTCGGGCAGCGACGGCTTCTGTGGCGTTCTTGATAACATTTGTGAAGGCCTGTCCGACCAGCCGCTCGTCATAGGTCGCCAAAACAGGACCCTCAGGCAAGTCGGCGGTTACGGATATGTCCGGGTTGGCGACGGACTGCATGAAAGCAGCATTTCGAACAGATTCCCGCAAATCGCTTTTGGTTTTTTTGGGTTTGCGCATGCGCGCAAAGGACGAGAATTCATCGACCATCTGTCCGATGTCGCCGACCTGGCGCACAATGGTATCAATGCACTGGTCAAAGACTTCGCGATCCTCTTCGATCCGCTTGCCATATCGCCGGCGGATCCGCTCAGCAGACAACTGGATCGGTGTCAAAGGGTTCTTGATCTCATGCGCAATCCGGCGGGCTACATCTGCCCAGGCAGAATTCCGCTGCGCCGACACAAGATCGGTAATGTCATCCAACGTCACAACGAACCCATGTTCCCGGCGGGTGGATTGCTCACTAGTCGTACGCACATTGATTGTCCGCAGCCGTCCCCCACGCGTAATTTCGATTTGGGTTTCCGGCATTTTCTCGCCTTGCAAGGCCAGAACATCGGAAAGGTAGTCCGTCAACTCCGGCAAGACGTCCGGCAGCGGCTTGTTCAGGATCCGGATTTCTTCAACCTGCAAGAGCTCTTCAGCAGACCGGTTGACCAGAATGATCGATCCCTCATCATCCACCCCGATAACGCCGGTCGAGACCCCGGACAGAACAGCTTCGTTAAAGCGCCTCCTCCGATCAATCTGCTCGTTGGCCGCAAGAAGTGCATCCCGTTGACCGACCAACTGACCGGTCATCTTGTTGAAGCTTTGCCCGAGATTGGCAAGGTCGCCGCCGGCTTTTTCCGTTGGCACAGTGACGGAAAGATTCCCGCTGGCCACTTCGTCTGCCGCGGAGATGAGGCTTCGGATCGGCGAGACCAACTGATTTGCAAATCCGAAGCCGATCCAGATCGCGGAAAGCAGCAGCACCAAAGCAACACCAAGATAGACCAGCGCAAAGGCGACCTGAACGCCGAACCGGCTGCTTTCCATTTGCTGGTACTGAAGCGCGCCGCTTTCGGCAAGGCCCATGTACTCCACGACACGCGGATCAAGGCGGCGTACCGCATATAGAACAAAACCGTCATAAGCGGAGAGGTTCATCACACCGCCGACAAGATTCGAGATCCCCGGAGCGATGAGAATTGGATCACCGGATTGCGCCTTGAAGATGCTGTCCGCCGGCGGCAATGGGATGTCGGCATTCGGGTCCAGCACGACTCTTGTGACCACCTCACCTTCTCGGTTGATGATGTAGGCCGCCAGGATGCCGCGTAAGGAAACCTGAGTGCGGAAAAACTGATCAAACCGGGTCGGCTCAAAGTCATAGACCGGCTTCGCCCGGTCCAGATCGGTCCGCATTGCGATGAGATCACCCCGCAGAACCCGCGCGTGTTCCTGCAGATAGGCCTGCGCCACCGTTAAGGCGTTGTCGATAATGGTGCGTGTGCGATCCTCAAACCAACGGTCAAGCCCCCGATCAAGCGTCACAGCCGCCAAAATTGCCATCAGGATCGCTGGAACGGCTGCAACGACACTGAACAGCGCCACTACCCGCACATGAAGACGGGCGGCCGCCCGGCCGCGGCGGCGGGCCTGAAGCAATTTGATGATTTCATAGCCGATAAGCGCCAACAAAATCACGGCCCAAAGGCCGTTTATCGCCATGGCTGTAACGATGACGTCGCGTGTCGGGTCGAGGGACGTCAGACCCATCAGGATGAAAAATGTGACCCCGATGGAAATGAGGGCCAGGATCATGACGGCAAGACCGGCGCGCCGCCAGAATTTACTGGCGCTGCCGGATTGCGCTACGGGATGTTGCGCGGATTCCAGTATCATTCGGCCCCTGGTATTTGCCTGCAAAATTTTTACGCAGTGTCACACGATCTGCGAATGCGGCAGACTTACCACACAATGTTGCGAAATTGCGACAATGCAAAATCGTCCACCGACAAATTCAATTGGATGGCAGCACTGAACGCTGTTCCAGCGTCACCGTGTCGAGCGCATGACCTGTATATCCAAATCCCGAATTTTCTTCCGCAAAGTGTTGCGGTTTACACCTAGAAGCTCTGCCGCTTTGATCTGATTTCCGCGTGTTGCCGCGAGTGCCGCGCTGATCAGTGGGTACTCCACCTCTCGCAAAATGCGATGGTAGAGGCCAGGGGGCGGCAGGGCGTCGCCGAACGTTTCGAAATATCCAGACAAATACTTTTCAACAGACCCGCCGAGATCAACGGTTTCGGACGTCTCATCTTCGAGCGGATTCGTGGACGGTTGGCTCAACTCATGATCAAGCATTGCCTCGCCGATAACATCCTGCGGGTAGAGCGCCGCTAACCTGCGCACAAGGTTTTCCAGTTCCCGCACGTTGCCAGGCCAACGGTACCGGCGCATCAGGTTCATCGCGCTCTGATCGACCTGCTTGGCCGGAAGACCCTCTTTTTCCGCCATGGAAAAGAAGTGCCGCACAAGGTCCGGAATATCCTCAACCCGCTCGCGCAGCGGTGGGAGACGAATGGGAACAACGTTCAGCCGGAAATAAAGATCTTCGCGGAATAGCCCTTGATTGATGAGATGCCGCAAATCCTTATTGGTGGCCGCAACGATACGGACATCGGTTTTGATCGGCGTCCGGCCACCGACAGTGGTGTATTCGCCTTGCTGCAGGACACGGAGAAGCCGGGTCTGCGCCTCCATGGGCATATCACCGATCTCATCCAGGAATAGCGTTCCACCATCTGCCTGCTCAAACCGGCCGGAGCTCCTGTTCTGTGCGCCCGTGAATGCGCCTTTCTCATGCCCGAACAGCTCGGCTTCGATCAGATCCCGCGGAATGGCTGCCATGTTGATCGCGACAAAGGGACCATTGCGCCGCTTGCCGTAATCATGCAGCGCGCGCGCCACCAACTCCTTGCCCGTCCCAGATTCGCCATTGATCATGACTGTCAGATCTGTCTGCATCAGGCGCGCAAGAACCCGGTAAATTTCTTGCATTGCAGGCGAACGCCCTACGAGCGGCATCCCCTCGCCGCTCTCCTCGAGATCAGCCACAGGACGCTTCTTTGGCTCTTCCAGCGCACGCTGGACGATCCCGGTCAGTTCTTTGAGGTCAAACGGTTTGGGCAGATATTCATAGGCACCTTTTTCCGATGCCTTGATTGCAGTCATGAACGTGTTTTGCGCACTCATAACCAGAACAGGAAGTTCCGGGCGCATCTTCTTGATACGCGGCAAGACATCAAAGATGTTTTCATCCGGCATCACCACATCGGTGATCACCAGATCTCCGTCGCCGGCAGAAACCCAGCGCCACAGCGTTGACGCATTCGACGTCAAACGTACCGTGTATCCAGCCCGCGACAGGGCCTGGTTAAGCACGGTGCGGATGGCGGCATCATCATCGGCAACCAAAATCGTGCCAGTCGGCATGGTCAGTCAGCCCTTATACTGCTCCGGCCCCAGGCCCGGATTCGGTGGTTGAATACGCTGGCATCAAAATCCGGAAGACGGTTTTTCCGCGCTGGCTGTCACACTCGATGACACCGCCATGATCGCCGATGATCTTGGCAACGAGCGCGAGGCCCAGTCCGGAACCGTTTGTTTTTGTTGTGATAAATGGCTCAAAAAGATGCGGCAGCAAATCTTCAGGAACGCCCGGACCATTGTCCTGGACGCAAAACTCGAGCGGCAGGCTGACCTTATCTTCCGTGCCGGGCACAGACAGACGGACACCTGGCCGGAACGCGGTCGAGATCCGGATTTCACCATCAGGATCGTCACCAATCGCCTCGCTTGCGTTCTTGATCAAGTTCAAGAACACCTGGATCAGCTGATCCTTGTTGGCATAGACCGGCGGCAACGAGGGGTCATAATTCTCAATGATCCTGTTGTCCCGGGCAAAGCCACTGTCAGACAATCGCTTCACATGATCCAAGACGATATGGATGTTGACGGGGTCGCGTTCGATCGGCCGTTCATCGGAAAACACTTCCATCCGGTCGACCAGCTTCACGATCCGGTCGGTTTCATCCGTGATCAACCGGGTCAAAGCCCGGTCTTCATCGGGAGCTGATTGTTCGAGCAACTGGGCAGCGCCACGAATGCCGGACAACGGGTTCTTGATCTCATGCGCAAGCATGGCAGCCAGGCCGGTGACCGTGCGCGCCGCACCGCGCGACGTCAGTTGGCGGTCGATTTTTTCCGCCATGGTGCGCTCTTGAAACATCAACACGACAGCACCCGGCCGGTTTGCGACCGGCGCTGCATTGATATCGACGATCTTCGGAGCACCTATCCGCGGCGAACCGATATCGACCTTGTATTCGTTGACGGCGGCACCGCGCTCGCGAACCTGATCAATCAGGGTCAGAAGCGGGCTCCCGAACGGTATGAATTCACTGATCGGATGCCGGCGCAGCACTGAAATACTGGACCGCATGAAGAATTCGGCCGCCATGTTGGCCGATTCAATCACCCCATCCGGGGCAACAAGCAGGACCGGATGCGGTAGTGCATCAAGGATGGTTGGACCATCGCTGGCCAGAGCTTCGGTGCGTCCCTTTGGAGTATCTCGATCCGTCACGCTGCCGTCCGTGTATTGCAAGAAGAAAACCAATCGGACGCAATCCGGACGACCTCATCCGGTTGGTTCGATGTCATCATTGTCTTTTTGAGGGCAGCCGGCATATCCAAGCCGCCCTGTTCAATGGACGTATCGAGGTACCAGCCGAGATGTTTTCGTGCGATGCGCACCCCTGGCAAAACGCCGTAAAGGCCCAGAATTGCCTCGTAATGCTCAATCACCAGGTCGCCAAGCGCATTGCCTTGGGGTACTGATAGAATTTCGCCAGTTTCCAAATAATGTCCAACGAGGCCCGGAAGCCACGGTCGGCCATATGCCCCGCGCCCGATCATGACCGCATCGGCGCCAGATGCCGCCAACATCGCGTCAGCGCTTTCAATACCCGTGCAATCCCCATTGGCGATTAGCGGTACCGATATTTCAGATTTAACAGCCGAAATTGCGTTCCAGTCGGCCGTGCCCTTGTAAAACTGGCAGCGTGTACGGCCATGCACCGTAATCATTTGCACACCGGCAGCTTCCGCCCGGCACCCAAGCTCAGGTGCATTGATCGTCGTGTCGTCCCAACCAAGACGCATCTTGAGCGTCACCGGGACATCAACGGCTTCTACTGTTGCTTCAATCAGGGTCAAGGCATGATCCAGATCGCGCATCAAGGCCGAGCCAGAGTAACCAGAAGTCACCTTTTTCGCGGGACATCCCATATTGATGTCGATGATATCGGCGCCCAGACCTGATATGACTTTCGCCGCCTCGCCCATCCAGCGCGCTTCGCGCCCAGCAAGCTGAACGACATGCAAACCGCCGTCCTGCGCTTCTGCGCGCATCTGGGTTTCCGCGTCGCCCTTAACGAAGGATTCGCTGGCAACCATTTCGCTGACCACCATTCCGGCACCAAACCGGGCGGCCAGACGGCGGAACGGCAGATCGCTCACGCCGGACATCGGCGCCAGGACTGCGCGATTTTTCAGGGAGTGGGGGCCGATCTTGATAGACTTCATGCCAGGTCGCGACGCGCTTTCATAAATGCTCATTGTCTGTGCATTTCTCATTCTGCCTATATACTAGACATTTCACAGATGGCAACAAGGGATAAATTGCGGTCAGGCCATTGATTTGGTTAAAGACGTTCTCGTAAAGAGGCAACTGCCCTTTGGAGATCCAACACCATGCCGAAAACCGCCGCTCTTGTTGTCGCCGCCGGACGCGGCAGCCGAATGGCGCAAGACGGCAGCACCACTCCGAAGCAGTACCGGCAAATCGCCGACGCTCCGATCCTCTCCCATACATTGAAAGCACTCGGGAATCATCCCGCAATCTCAACTATTCTTACGGTGATCCACGCGGACGACGGCGACGCGTATACCACCGCCGTGGTGTCCCTGCCGCAAGAAGTGTCTTCAAAGCTCTTGTCGGCGGTGGTTGGCGGAAAAACTCGGCAGAAGTCGGTCTTGAACGGTTTGAAGGCTTTGAAAAAAACCGACCCGGATTTTGTCCTTATACACGATGCGGCTCGCCCTTTCTTGAGTGCCGACGTGTTGAACGGCGTCATCGAAGCATTAGAAGAAGGTCAAGACGGTGTTCTTCCCGCTGTTCCCGTCGTTGACACCTTAAAACGTCAGCCACAAGGCGCTGACAGGTTGGAAACCGTCGACCGCAGCAATCTTCATGCGGCGCAAACGCCGCAGGGTTTCCCCTTCGACAAGATCCTGTCTGCGCATCAAGCCGCGGCAACTGCTGGTCACGATGACTTTACCGATGATACCAGTCTTGCAGAATGGGCTGGCCTTGTGATCGCACTGAGCAAGGGCGATCCGGCAAACTTCAAGATAACAACGCCGGCCGACCTCAGCCGCGCACAAGCTCTAGCAAAGACCTGGACCATGACCGCCTCAACTCATCAAAAACCGTCTCTGGCAAGTCTTCAAGATATCCGGACCGGCGTCGGATATGATGTTCATGCATTTGAGGCCGGACGAGAGGTCGTTCTTGGCGGCGTGACCATACCTCATACCCAATCCTTGAAAGGCCACTCGGATGCGGACGTGGTCCTGCATGCGATTACTGACGCTACGCTTGGTGCGATTGGCGACGGTGATATCGGCCAACATTTTCCGCCAAGCAACCCAAAGTGGAAAGGTGCTGCGTCGGACCAGTTTCAGATCGACGCGGTCCGACGTGTCAAAGACCTTGGCGGCCGGATCGCACACATTGACGTTACCATCGTCTGCGAGGCTCCAAAGATCGGACCGCACCGCGAAACAATCCGCGCTTCCATCGCAACTATCTGCGACATTCCGAGCTCTCGGGTATCCGTAAAGGCGACAACATCGGAAAAACTCGGGTTTACTGGCCGGAAAGAAGGCATCGCAGCGCTCGCCAGTGTTACGGTCCGCTTGCCACTGAACGAAGATGAGTGAAATCCAGATGTCAGGCAAACACCCTGCAAACCTCTCTGACCTTGGCACCCTCGCAGCTTCCGTATTGGACGCCATGAAGGCCCGGAACATGATGGTGGCAACAGCAGAATCGTGTACCGGCGGTCTGATTGCAGGGAGCTTGACCGATATTGCGGGCTCTTCAGCCGTCGTGGACCGCGGCTTTGTTACCTATTCCAACGAAGCCAAGACAGAGATGCTGGGTGTACCGGCACAACTGATTGCGAAGGTCGGCGCTGTTAGCAAAGACGTTGCCATAGCGATGGCAGAAGGTGCGCTCGCCAAGTCTAATGCCGACATCGCAGTGTCCGTGACCGGAATTGCAGGGCCCGGCGGCGGCAGCGCAGACAAGCCGGTCGGCACCGTTCATATTGCTGTTGCGATGAAGAATAAGCCGACTCGGCATTTGCATTGCTGGTTTGCCGACAATGGCAGGACCTCGATCCGGCTAGAAACGGTTCAGACCGCCCTCACCGCTCTGCTCGACGCTCTGGACTAGCTGCTAGAGCGTACTTTTTTGAGCCCGCAAAGAGCAGCTGCTCAATCGCTGTCGAAAGCACATGACCCAACGTTCTGCTGGCGCGATTGAGCTCAATTGTGCAATGCAAATAAAACACCGATAAAACCGTCCGCCGCTTGGTAACCGATGGTTTACACTGGCCAAGAAAGGCGTTTTACGACCCGGCCCGGCAAATGTAGGTTGCAGTCGTTGCAAGCAGAACATCCGTGCCATGACGATCAGAAACGCCCTTCTCGCGGCGATCACATTGTTGGTTCCAGTCAGTGCTCAGGCAGGTGGAATTCCCCAGCCCGGCGACTTCTATTTTATATCCCGGGATCAACAAGGCACATTCGTTGGAAGCCACAAACTCTACCTGGAGTATTCCAGCGGTTTGAAACAAGTCAGCTACTGCAATCGCGAATACTATGTGCGCAGCCACTCCGTTGCATGGACTCAGTTTGAGACCGAACTCGGCCGAACAGTACAGATCGAATACAATTTCGGCCGTGGATGGCGCCCGATCTGTCAGCGCCCGCAGGATCAGGTTGCCCTTGCTGATCTTGGCATCGACATGCAGCCGAGAGAATTCCTGCAGCAGTCACAAAGTGACGACAAACCCGTCAGCCGCTTGAGTGCGATCAGCGGCATCTTTAACAAGGGCAAGGCTGACAGCAGATACAAAAGCTACCATACGCGCTGATTTTACAGTCTGACCGCACCTCATGCCGCAGAGTTTATTTCGTTAAAACTTTAGACAATTACGAACCCCTTCAGAAATTTGTTCTTGAAGGATTTGGGTTATTCAAGACATTGAGCAGCTTTGCTTTCGCGAAATGAGTTCGCGAATAAGGACCGGATATGATGATCCAAAAGACAGTAATGGCCGCCGCGCTGGCGCTCGCGTGTACCGCACCGACCCAGACCTATGCTGACCAACTCGAACCGGGTGATACCTACATCATCTCCCGGGACGGTCATCGTATCTTCCGTGGCTCCCATCAAATCTACAACCGCATGGCCGAAGGTCTGGTTGAGGTCACTTATTGCCAACGATCCTATTGGGTCAGGTACGCAACTGTTGCCTGGACCCAGCTTGAAGTGGACCGCGGATATGAGCTACGCGTCGAATACAATCGCGGCAAAGGCTGGCGGCCGATTTGTGCCAATCCGGAGGAACAAGTCACCCTTGCTGATCTTGGGATCAATGAAGATCCCCGGTTGATCATTCAGGAAGATGGTCCGCTGGTGAACCCGATCAGCCGCTTCGCTGCAATTAGCAAATCATTCGGCTCCGGCGACAAGGCAAAAGGCTCTTACCACGCCACTGAATAGGCTTGAAATCTTCTGGTAAGGCTCGCGCAAGACAATTGCAGTAAGAAAGGATTGTGACTTAAAGACGAGAACCGAAAACTGTACAGGACATTTGCCGATGACACGCGTTCAATGCATAGCAATCCTGACGTTTTTGCCAGCAATCGCCCTGGCCGGTTCCAGTTTTGCGCAAAGCGACTACTATATTCGTTCTCAATATCCGGATGGTACATTCACCGGCTCCCACGAAATTTTGACACGACCAAAAGAAGGCTACTACCAGGCGCAGTATTGTGATCGCTTATTCTGGGTCAGCACGACCACTGTCGTTTGGACCGAGGAAGAAGTTGCCGCCGGTAGAACACTGATCCTCGAAGAAAACTTCGGTGAGGAGCGCAACGTGTTATGCAGCGATAATACGGCCTTTGCCAGCCTTTACGACCTTGGCCTGGACAAGCGGGAGATTGAGGCCCTGCGGGAACCTGAAGGCTCCTTCCAGACACGTGCAAGCCGCATCCATACGATCCGCGACGCATTCAAGCAGTTCAAATAAATCGGCATTAGCGGCCGGACCAAGACCTAGCCGCCGTAGACCTGATCTGCACGGGTTTCGAAGGCGTTTGAAAATTTCCGGAACGCCTTATCGAACATGGCACCCATCAACGATCCGAGCGCTCGGCTGCGGAACTCGTAATTGATGTAAAACCCGACCGTGCTCCGGCCATCTTCAACATCTTTGAACGTCCACTTGTTCTCAAGATGCTTGAACGGGCCGTCAAGATACTCCACCAAGATAGTCTTGCTCTCCGGCTGAAGTTCCACCCGGCTGGTGAAGGTTTCTTTGAACATCTTATAGGCAACGGTCATGTCGGCGACCAGCACTGTGCGCCCGTCCGGCAGCTCCTTCCGCCCGCGCACATGAAGGTCCTGGCAGAGCGGAACGAATTTCGGATACTGCTCAACATCCGCCACGAGGCGGAACATGTCGTCCGCCTTGTGATTGACCTTATGCGAAGATGAAAAACTGGGCATGGGTCAGTGTGGTCCTATCGCCTTGCCAAATCCTTTAAGCCGGCCGTTAGTGGCCGAGTTTTGCCTTGCGGGCGGCGCGCAGATCCGCGAAATCCTCTCCCGCATGATGTGAGGACCGTGTCAGCGGGCTTGCAGAAACCTTCAAGAAACCCTTGGCGTAAGCGATCCGCTCATAGCCCTTGAATTCTTCAGGCGTGACGAACGACAACACCGGATGGTGCTTTTTCGACGGCTGCAGGTACTGACCGATCGTTAGGAAATCGACATCTGCGGCGCGCAAGTCGTCCATCAGCTGGAGCACTTCGTTCCGCTCTTCGCCAAGGCCGACCATGATGCCGGATTTGGTGAACATTTCCGGATCCAGTTCCTTCACCTTCTGAAGAAGGCGGATGGAATGGAAATATCGTGCCCCTGGGCGGACTTTCAAATACTTGGACGGAACCGTCTCAAGATTGTGGTTGAAGACATCCGGCCGCGCTTCAACAACGATTTCCATTGATCCATCCTTGCGCAGGAAATCTGGAGTAAGCACCTCAACCGTTGTCGATGGAGAGGTTTTTCGGATGGCCTGAATGACATCTGCGAAATGCCGTGCACCGCCATCGTCCAAATCATCGCGGTCGACAGATGTGACCACGACATGTTCCAAACCCATCGTTGCAACGGCGTCCGCAACACCCTGGGGTTCGTTCGGATCAACTGGTCCGGGCATGCCGGTGCGCACGTTACAGAAGGCGCAGGCTCGGGTGCAGGTGTCGCCCAAAATCATGAAAGATGCATGTTTCTTGGACCAGCACTCGCCAATATTGGGGCAGCCAGCCTCTTCACACACGGTCACCAGGTTGTTTTGCCGAACCGTGTTATGGGTCTCTTTGTAGACAGGCGATGTCGGCGCCTTTACGCGAATCCACTTGGGCTTGCGCTGGACGGGATTATCCGGGCGGTGCGCCTTTTCCGGGTGGCGCGGGCGCGCTTCGGAAGGATTTCTCGGGCGATTGAGCGTGTCGACGATCGTTACCATGGGCCTTAAGTGTCGTTCTTTCCGTTAAAGATCAAGCCACAAAACAGTCATGCCTGCTAGCAAGTTGACGCAGGGCTGGTCAGTGTATTGAGACGGTCCTTCGCGCGGTCAGTCAGCGGATGCGACCGGCGGCTTTCATTGTTCATCTGCACGATTACGGTAACAGACTGTGCAACAGCTTTGTCGTCCTGGAAGATTTTCTGATGCAGTTTGAAGGATGACCTTCCGACATCCTGCACAACAGTCCCAATTTGAACGTCCCCCGGCCAGTTCACTTCAGCCAGGAAATCCAACTCCAACCGGGCGATGACGAAGGACGCTCCGGTATCGGCTAATGCCTCACCGTAGATGACTTCCGTCCGGCCGGTTTCCAGAAAGGTTGCAAAGACCGCGTTGTTTACATGGCCCTGCCGGTCCGTATCTGCGTAACGCAGTTTGTCCGATGCGGTCATCGGAAAATCAGATATGCGGGCAAAGGCTTCGGTCTTCATTCTTATGTCTCAGTTGCAATCACGTAAATCGATGCCGGGATTTGTCCTTCAGGCGTCTCAACATCGATTGGAACGCGTTGATACCCGGCTCCCTCAAACGCGTCCAGCCGGTCCCAATGGTCCATAAGGTCAATTGAAACCAAGACATGCACTTCGATGCTGTCGCCGTTCGGATCTACAACAAGCCCTGGATACCCAAGATCCGCGCCCCATCCCGCCTCAATGAAACGTCCCCGGATTACCCCTTTGGTCCAGGTTCCTCGCACTTTTTCAACGTGATGATGGTTCACCCGCCCCGGTGCCAGCGTTCCATACGTGGCGAGTCGGTGGTCCGCTGTGAGGCCCGCCTTGCTCACTTGAAAACCTTTTTCCAGACGAAAAGGAAAAGAATCGCGCCGATCACGGCGATGATAAGCCGATCGAGCACTCCACCGGTGACGTTCAGATTGAGGATGGATGCTAGCTCGCCGCCGATCAGTGCGCCGACCAGGCCAACAACAAGACTGCCAAGAAAACCGCCCCGGCTGTTCAACACCCTATGGGCGACAGCGCCCGCAATCAGGCCAATAATGATTGTGATAATCAGCCCCATCGCGGGCACTCCTTTGAGAAAAATCAGGCGATCAAGCGCGCCAGCAGCACAATGACAACAGCCCCGATGGCCGCGACTACGATCTCGTTCACATACGCATTGCCAAGGTCGATGTTGATGCCAACGGCCTTGAACAAAAAGCCACCAACAAACGCGCCAATCAAACCGGTGATCAAATACCGGATCAATCCTCCGCCGCCAACGACGACACTGGCCAGCCAACCGGCGATTATCCCGATCGCGACCCAAATCAAAATTGCTTTTACATCCATAACAAACGGCTCCTTATGTGCCTGAACCCAGACAGCGCCACGTTAAACATTTCGCTGCCTGGGTCCAGATATGAATGTGCAGTTTCGATCAGGCGTTCAGAACGCGGCCATAGGCATCAAGCACACTTTCCTTCATCATTTCCGACAAGGTCGGATGCGGGAAAATGGTGTGCATCAGGTCTTCTTCGGTCGTTTCCAGGTTCATGGCGACCACAAAACCCTGGATGAGTTCGGTCACTTCCGCGCCAACCATATGCGCGCCAAGCAACTCACCTGACTTCTTGTCAAAGATCACCTTGATCATGCCGGTGTCTTCACCAAGCGCGATGGCCTTGCCGTTGGCATTGAACTGGTATCGGCCAACCCGGATATCGCGGCCCTGCTCCTTTGCTTTGGCTTCAGTCAGGCCAACGGAGGCAACCTGCGGATTGCAGTAAGTACAGCCCGGGATCTTGCCCTTGTCCATCGGATGGACGTTCGGCAAGCCCGCAATCTTTTCTATGCAGACGACGCCCTCATGTTCTGCCTTGTGCGCCAGCATTGGCGGGCCGGCCACATCGCCAATAGCGTAAAGGCCCGGAACATTGGTTTTGCCATAACCGTCGATGACGATGCATCCGCGATCAGTTTTGACACCGACTGTTTCAAGACCAAGGTTCTCGATGTTGCCCTGTACACCAACTGCGGAAATCAGGCGGTCTGCTGTGATCTGTTGAACCTTGCCGTCCTTGGTTTCCACATGTGCCGTGATGCTGTCGGTCGCCTTGTCGACCTTGGACACCTTGGCTTCAGTGATGATCTTCATGCCGCGCTTTTCAAGCATCTTGCGGGCAAACTTGGAGATCTCGTCGTCCTCAACCGGCATGACATTCGGCATAAGCTCAACAACGGTCACATCCACACCCATGGAAAGGTAGAAGGACGCGAATTCAATCCCGATGGCGCCAGATCCCATCACAACCATGGACTTTGGCATCTTTTCAGGCTTCATCGCCTCGAAATAAGTCCAGATAAGCTTGCCATCCGGCTCAATACCCGGCAAAGCGCGCGGGCGGGCACCGGTCGCAACGATGATGTTCTTGGCGGTGTAAGTCCCCTCACCCTTCGTACCCTTGGGCGCTGGGTGCTGCGGCTCGACCGCCGGCTTGGACGGCTTGCCAACAACGATCTCACCCGGTTTGGTGAGTTTCGCCTCACCCCAGATGACGTCGATCTTGTTCTTCTTCATCAAGAAACCGACGCCGCCATTCAGTCGCGCAGACACGCCGCGGGAACGCGCGACCACGTCTTTGACGTCAGCCGTCATCTTGCCTTCCAGCTTCAGGCCGAAGCTCTTGGCATGGTTGGCATGGTCCATCATTTCCGCAGAGCGCAGGAGCGCCTTGGTCGGAATACAGCCCCAGTTGAGGCAGATGCCGCCGAGGTGTTCACGCTCGACGATCGCAGTTTTCAGCCCGAGCTGCGCGGCCCGGATCGCGGTCACATAACCACCCGGCCCGGAGCCGATGATGATCATGTCATAATTGGTATCAGCCATGGTGTTTTCCCCGGCGAAAAGTAGAAACCTTGAAAAAAGCGCGGCAGAGACGCCGCGCTTTTGAGAGCCTGTCTTAGACGAGCATGCTCATCGGGTTTTCAATGTAGCCCTTGAAGGCCGCCAGCAACTCGGCACCGAGCGCCCCGTCCACACAGCGGTGGTCGGTGGAGAGAGTCACGGTCATCACGGTTGCGATGGCCAATGCGCCGTCTTTGACGACCGGGCGCTGTTCGCCCGCACCGACAGCCAGGATGGTGGCATGCGGTGGATTGACAACAGCCGAGAAGTTCTTGACGCCCATCATGCCCATATTGGACACGGCCGTCGTGCCGCCCTGGTACTCCTGCGGCAGCAGCTTCTTGGACTTTGCCCGCGCGCCCATGTCCTTCATCTCGTTGGAGATGACCGACAACGGCTTTTCTTCTGCCCGGCGGACGATCGGCGTGATCAAACCGCCCGGGATGGACACGGCCACGCCAACATCAGCATGCTTGTGCTTGACCATGTTGTCATCGGTCCAGGACACGTTTGCATCCGGCACGTCCCTCAGCGCCAGAGCGAGCGCCTTGATCGTCATGTCGTTGACCGACAGCTTGTAGGCAGGTTTGCCGTCCTTGTCGGTTGCAGCAGCCCCATTCAGCTGAGACCGCAAGGCCAGAAGCGCATCCAGCTGACAGTCCACCGACACATAGAAATGCGGGATCGTCTGCTTGGATTCGGTGAGGCGCTTGGCAATGGTCTTGCGCATGCCATCGTGCGGAACGAGTTCGTAGGAGCCCTCTTCGAAGAGCTTCAGAACCTGATCCGAGGATGGACCTGCTGCCGGTGCGGCAGCAGCTGCTTTTGGAGCTTCCGCGGCTGCCGGCGCAGCTGCGGCCTTGCCGGTACCAGCTGCTACAGCGGCTTCAATGTCCTTCTTGACAATCCGGCCATGCGGACCCGAGCCCGACAGAGCCTTCAGATCAAGCCCGTTAAGCTGCGCCAGGCGGCGGGCCAACGGAGAGGCGAAGATGCGCGTGCCGTCATTTGCAACCGGAGCCGGTCCGGCGGGTGCGGCCGGAGCCTCAGCCGGAGCAGCAGCAGTTTCAGCTGGCGCTGCAGCTTCAGCAGGGGCAGACGCCGGCGCAGCTGCCGGGGCTGCACTGATCGCGCTGGCGTCTTCGCCGTCTTCCAGAAGAACGGCGATCAGGTCATTGACCTTCACGCCTTCTGTTCCGGCCTCAACCACGATCTTGCCGACCGTACCTTCGTCCACGGCTTCCACTTCCATGGTCGCCTTGTCGGTTTCGATTTCAGCGATGACGTCGCCCACTGAAACCGTATCGCCTTCCTTGACCAGCCACTTGGCCAGGTTGCCCTCTTCCATCGTGGGAGAGAGAGCCGGCATGGTGATGTTAATTGGCATGTCCGATTCCCCCGCCTTAGGCCGTATAGGTTACGGCTTTGACCGCGTCGATGACTTCGGCAACGCTCGGAAGCGCCAGCTTTTCCAGATTTGCGGCATACGGCATCGGAACATCCTTGCCGGTGACCCGCAGGATCGGCGCGTCGAGATAATCGAACGCTTTTTCCTGAACCTGGAAGGCGATTTCCGACGAGACGGAACACATCGGGAAGGCTTCCTCGATGGTGACAACCCGGCCGGTTTTGCGGACCGAGGCGAGAACCGTGTCGATGTCGAGCGGACGGATCGTGCGGAGGTTGACCACCTCAGCCGAGATACCCATGCCCGCCAATTCTTCAGCGGCCTTCATGGTGTAGGTCATGCCAATGCCCCAGGACACCAGGGTCACGTCCGTGCCACCGCGCTCAATCTTCGCTTTGCCGATCGGCAGAACAAAATCGTCCATATCCGGGATTTCGAACGAGTGACCGTAAAGGATCTCGTTTTCCAGGAAGATCACCGGGTTCGGATCGCGGATCGCTGCCTTGAGCAAGCCCTTGGCGTCCGCTGCCGAATACGGCTGGATCACCTTCAAGCCCGGCACATGCGCATACCATGAGGCGTAGTCCTGAGAGTGCTGCGCACCAACGCGGGCGGCTGCCCCGTTCGGCCCGCGGAACACCATCGGTGCGCCCATCTGTCCACCGGACATATAAAGAGTTTTGGCAGCCGAGTTGATGATCTGGTCAATCGCCTGCATGGCGAAGTTGAAGGTCATGAACTCAACGATCGGCTTGAGGCCGGCCATCGCCGCGCCGACACCCAAACCGGCAAAGCCGTGTTCGGTGATAGGCGTATCGATGACGCGTTTTGCGCCGAACTCGTCCAGCAACCCTTGCGTAATCTTGTAAGCGCCCTGATATTCGGCGACTTCCTCACCCATGACGAAGACATCGCCGTCGCGGCGCATTTCTTCCGCCATCGCGTCGCGCAACGCTTCGCGCACCGTTGAGGATTTCATGGCGGTTCCAGCAGGGATCTCCGGATCTTCGACAGGTTCAGCTACAACTGGCGCAGCCGGAACAGGTGCAGCAGGCGCCGGAGATTGAGCCGCTTCTGCGGCCGGAGCAGGTGCTGCAGCAGCCGGAGCGGACGCAGCTGCATCGACCGCGCTGGCATCTTCACCCTCGCCCAGCAGGATCGCGATCTTTTCGTTCACCTTGACGTTGTCGGTGCCCTCGGCAACCAGGATCTTGCCAAGTGTGCCCTCATCTACGGCTTCCACTTCCATAGTTGCCTTGTCAGTCTCGATTTCGGCGATCACATCGCCTGCGGAAACCGTATCGCCCTCGGCCTTCAGCCACTTGGCGAGTTTCCCCTCTTCCATTGTCGGCGAAAGCGCCGGCATCAAAATGTCAATCGGCATAATGTCCCCCGGCCTTAAAGCAAAATGTCGGTGTAGAGTTCAGACGCGTCCGGCTCCGGATCGGTCTGTGCAAATTCGGCAGCTTCTGCGACGCGGGCACGGATGTCCTTGTCGATCGCCTTGAGATCGTCTTCGGTGGCCCATTTGTTGTCGAGCAGACGCTTGCGGACCTGTTCGATCGGATCGTGCTCGGTCCGCATCTTTTGAACTTCGTCCTTGGACCGGTATTTCGCCGGATCGGACATGGAGTGTCCGCGATAGCGATATGTCACCATTTCAAGTATGTACGGGCCTTTGCCGTCACGACACCATTCAAGCGCCTTTTTGGAGGCGGCCATCACGGCGCGCACATCCATGCCGTCGACTTTTTCGCCCGGAATGTTGAAGGACGCGCCGCGCTGCGACAGGTCTGTCATGGAGGATGAGCGCTCAACGCTGGTGCCCATGCCGTATTTGTTGTTCTCGATCACGTAGATGACCGGCAGCTTCCAGAGCTCGGCCATGTTGAAGCTCTCGTAGACCTGACCCTGGTTGGAGGCGCCGTCGCCGAAGAAGGTCATACAGACATTACCGTTTTCACGGTATTTGTTGGCAAAGCCGAGGCCGGTTCCAAGCGATACCTGCGCGCCGACGATCCCGTGGCCGCCATAAAAGTGCTTTTCCTTGGAGAACATGTGCATGGAGCCGCCCTTGCCCTTCGACAAGCCGCCGCGACGTCCGGTGAGCTCGGCCATAACGCCTTTCGGGTCGAGATCCATCGCCAGCATGTGACCGTGATCGCGATAGGCCGTGATCATCTGATCGCCATCGATCTTGGCCATCTGCATGCCAACGACAACCGCTTCCTGGCCGATGTACAGGTGACAGAAACCACCGATGAGGCCCATGCCGTAAAGCTGACCGGCCTTTTCTTCAAAGCGGCGGATCAGAAGCATTTCGCGGTAGGCGTGAAGTTCCTCTTCCTTGGTGAACTCGGCGATCGCAGGTTCGGCCTTTTTGGCGGAACTGCGGGTCCGGCTGGTGCCGGCGCTGGTCTTCTTCGCTGCTGCCATTTCCCTCAACTCGGTGTGACGTTTCCCCTAAGACAGGTTACAGAAACGTATCCCGGATGAAAGGGCAATCCAACATGGCAATCTCGCAATGCGATGAGGTGCTATATCTATGATTTATCAAAACTATTTTTTACATAACCAAATATTGGTTAAGTTGTAGAATTCAACTGAATTTTGGTTTATTGCGCCACAGCCTGCGGTTTCAGCACGACCAGCTCGTCAGGATGCACAAGATTGAGATAGAGCCGGGCCCGCTCATCCAGCATATCCGGATCGAGGCTCTCCGGGCGCAGCAAACTGACCCGGGCGGCAAGTTCCTGGCGCTCGGCGACAAGAAGCTGCAATTCGCCCTCAAGTTCGGCAACCTGGCGCTCGATCATGGCACGGCCGACCACACCCAATTCACCATTCATGGCATGAAAGCCGAAATAGCCTAGCGCTGCAATAGCAAGCGCAGGGGTGATCAGACGGCGCAGGAAGGATTGTTTTCGCTGACGTGTGGCTGCTCGGGGCACTCTTGGGACCTTGAACGCTAAAACTGGTGGCCTCTTCGTTCGGCTACTATGGCGATTCAGACTTAATAGAGTCTTGATGCAGTTCTTAAACTTGCAACCATCCCCGGTTCCTGAGGAATGGAACTATGAGAGACGATCACGAAGAACGCGCGACTATGGTGGATCGGCAAATTCGTTCGCGCGGCATATCTGATGCAGCGGTCCTAGCGGCTATGTTAAAGGTCCCGAGGGATCTGTTTGTGCCGATTGAAAGTCGTCACCACGCTTATGAGGACCGTCCTTTACCAATTGGCTTCGGCCAAACGATTTCGCAGCCCTATGTCGTCGCTCTGATGTGTGAGGCCCTGAAAATCGAAGCAAGGTCGCGCGTTCTCGATATCGGCACGGGCTCCGGATACGCAGCCGCCGTGATGGCCGAGATGGGCGCGATGGTCATAGGTATCGAACGCAAGTCTGAGCTTGCGGAGTTTGCAAAGACCAATCTGATCCGCGCAGGGTATCCGACAGTCGAAATCCATTGCGGCGATGGCACCCTTGGATATCCGCAAGACGCCCCATACGACGCCATCATGGTCGCAGCCGGTAGCACGGCCCTGCCCGGCACACTCAAGAACCAGCTTATGATCGGGGGCCGTCTGGTGATCCCAATCGGTCCGTCCCGCCACCATCAACACTTGTTGCGGATCACGCGGCAGTCCGAGACGGATTTCTCATCCGAGACCCTGGGCGATGTCACTTTCGTACCGCTGGTCGGCGAAAAAGGTTGGGACGAAACCTCGTAGGGCATCAGCGATAAATCGCCTGCGGTCAGTTCATCAGCGGTCGCTTCAAGGCGTTATCAATGCTCTGTTTCACGAGCATCTTGTGCGCCGGCAGGATAGCCGCGAGATAGGCATAGCCCAAGAGATTGTGCCGCTTGCAGCACGTTGAAACGAAAACATTTGGGTCTGGTTTCACCTGCCTGAAGACCGAGAGGCGGAAATCCTGATGCCAGTCATCCTCGCCGAGCAGAATTTCATTCTCACGTACTTCATAGACTTTGAAAAACGCGATCCTGTCGCCCGGCCCAACTTCATTGAGCGGTTTCGGCGGTGCTTCGTTTGCCAAATCGTCTGTGGTCTTGAGGTTCACAGTTCTTGCAAGGCGGTCGCGAAGCTTCAACAAACTCTGCGCCCAAGGCATGTCGATCATGGTCATGTGCTTGGCAAGAACCCGGATATCGCACTCGATGAGATCCGGCCGTCCGGCCAGATCCCCGCTGTAGACATCCATGAAATCTTTTGAGACGTGATAAGCGTTAAGGTGACTGTCCAAAGGAAGGCTGGCGGCGGCACTCATTTTCGGGCTCCTAACTGGTTGCCTCAAAAGAGCAAACACTGCCCTACCGAAAACTGATAGCTGGCAGATTGCCGCAAGTCCCGCCTTTCTAACCTGAGTTTTCGGGGGACTGCAGGTCTATTTGGGTTTCCAGCCCTTTTGCCCAACCGGACGCGGCAACTCCAAGATCAACTGTAACCCGCTCAATTCCGCTATTCTCTAAAACAAGCCTTGCCCGGACCAGTTCAAAGTTTTTCCATCCCATGTCTTCGTCACGACCAAATACCAGCTCCAAATTGCCATCAACCCGGAGCCAGAATTCTTCAGAACAATCATCGTGAAATTCCGCTCTCATGACCTTGAGCCTGTGACCGACCAATAAATCATCGCAGTCCAGCAGCCGCAGGCCCTGATACAAACCACAAATATCGACACAAAACCCGAACTCACTTAGAAAATCCGAAACGCCGAGTTCCCGCAAAAACTCTTCAGTAAATGGAACATATGAATTGGTGTTGTAGTCACTCAATTCGGACTGGGTCGGCAACGGAAATTCGATCTCATTTATTACTTTATCGTCCGCACTTTCGAATAACTTCAGGATGAAATAGGGACGGAAATCGTATTCCCAACCAACGGTTTTTCCTTCTAAGAATAACTCCTGAAACGGCGCTAGCCGGGTTTCAGAAATCCAGAAATTGTCCTTGAGAAGCACCGTCTCTGTTTGACCAATATGAACGGACCCAAGCCGCCCCGACTGGGCAGCATCTAAAACAGAATGTGTTTTGTTCGACAATTGCGTCCTCAAGCGGCGGCCAGACGCGCCAGTTTGGTCAGGATCGTGGCTGTGCCCTTCAAACGCTTGTCGGTGTTTTCCCAGTCGCGGGTCAGAACCACTTTCTGATCCGGACGGATCTTGGCAAGCACGCCCTGCTCCGCGATGTAGGACACAAGACCCGCCGGGTTCGCAAACTCGCTGTTGCGGAAGGACACAACGACGCCTTTCGGCCCGGCATCCACCTTCTCGACATTGGCCTTGCGGCACAGTCCCTTGATGTAAACAATCTTGAGGAGGTGCTGGACCTCTTCCGGCATCGGGCCGAAGCGGTCGATCAGTTCGGCACCAAAGGCGTCGATCTCCTGCGCTTCGGTCACATCACCAAGCCGGCGGTAAAGCTGCAAACGCAGCTGCAAATCACCGACATAATCTTCCGGGATCAGGACCGGCGTGCCGATGTTGATCTGCGGCGACCATTGCTCCTCGCCGAATTCCGAGCCTCCGTCCTTCAGCTTGGCGACCGCTTCTTCCAGCATCTGCTGATAGAGCTCGAAGCCGACCTCCTTGATGTGCCCGGATTGTTCGTCGCCCAAAAGATTGCCCGCGCCGCGAATGTCCAGATCGTGGCTGGCCAGCTGGAACCCGGCACCAAGCGTTTCCAGGGATTGCAGGACTTTCAGGCGCCGTTCGGCGGTGGGCGTCAGCGTCTTGTTCGCCGGAACGGTGAAGAGTGCATAGGCGCGCGTCTTGGATCTGCCAACCCGACCGCGCAGCTGATATAGCTGAGCAAGCCCGAACATATCGGCGCGGTGTACGATCAGCGTGTTTGCGGTCGGAATATCAAGACCTGATTCCACAATCGTCGTCGACAGCAAAACGTTGTACTTGCCCTCATAAAAGGCGTTCATGACGTCTTCCAGTTCGCCCGGGGGCATTTGCCCATGCGCAACGGCAACTTTCAGCTCCGGGACGGCCTCTTCCAGGAAGTCTTTGCGTTCAGCAATATCCGACAGGCGCGGACAAACGTAAAAGCTCTGGCCGCCGCGATAGTGTTCCCGCAGCAAGGCTTCACGGACCACCAGCGGGTCGAACGGGGACACGAAGGTCCGGACTGCCAACCGGTCTACGGGTGGCGTTGCGATCAGCGACAGCTCCCGGACGCCGGTCAAAGCCAGCTGAAGAGTACGCGGGATCGGTGTCGCGGACAGGGTCAAAACGTGGATGTCCGACTTCAGCTCCTTCAGCCGCTCCTTGTGCTTCACCCCGAAATGCTGCTCTTCATCGATGATCAGAAGTCCGAGATCGCGGAACTGGATGGATTTTCCCAAAAGCGCATGGGTGCCGACAACGATATCGACCGACCCGTCGGCAATGCCTTTCTTGGTCTGGTTCAACTGGCGCGTCGGTACAAGCCGGGAGGCGTGGGCCACATTGATCGGCAGCCCGTGAAAGCGCTCTGAGAATGTCTTGAAGTGCTGACGAGCCAGCAGTGTGGTTGGCACAACGACGGCAACCTGCCGGCCGGACATGGCGGCCAGGAAGGCAGCGCGCAGCGCAACTTCGGTCTTGCCGAATCCGACATCGCCGCACACCAGCCGATCCATCGGCCGCCCGGACGCCAGATCCTCAAAGACGGAATCAATTGCGTTCAGCTGATCGTCTGTTTCCTCGTACGGGAATTTTGTGGCGAACTCGTCGTAGACGCCTTCCGGTGTTTCCACCACGGGCGCGGTCTTGAGCGCCCGCTCCGCCGCGGTCTTAATCAACCCGTCGGCGATCTCGAGGATGCGTTTCTTGAGCTTGGCCTTGCGCGCCTGCCAAGCCCCACCGCCCAGCTTGTCGAGCTGCGCTTCCTGATCCTCAGAGCCGTAGCGGGACAGAAGCTCAATGTTTTCAACCGGCAGATAGAGCTTGTCGCCGCCTGCATATTGCAGTTCAAGGCAATCATGCGGCGCACCTATGGCTTCGACCGTTTTCAGGCCGATGAACCGTCCGATGCCGTGCTCCACATGAACCACCAAATCACCTTCCGACAATCCGGTCGCCTCGGTGATGACATTCGCGCCCTTGGATTTGCGGCGGGACTTGCGCACAAGCCGGTCGCCCAGAATGTCCTGCTCTCCGATTAATGCGATATCGGAGAGCTCGAATCCATGCTCGATCCCGAGGACACACAGCGCGGACGTCTTGGCCGGGAGCTTTTCCGTTTCGCCCAGCGTCTCGACATTTTGAATCGCGCCGAGACCGTGATCACCGAGGATTTGGCCAAGGCGGTCCCGGGACCCGTCTGACCAGCAGGCAATGACGGTGCGCTTGCCGCTTTTTTGAAGCTCCCGGACATGGGTCGTCAGAGCGTCGAAAATATTGACGTCACCGGCCGTCCGCTCTGCCGCAAAGCTGCGCCCCTGGCGGCCGCCAAGTTCGATCACCGTCTTGCCGCTGCCCGGCGGTGGAGTGAACGGGTCAAGTGTGGCAGTCGCCCGGTCGGCAAGCGCTGCCGTCCATTCATCCTGGGTGAAATACAGCTTTTCTGGTGGCACAGGCATGTAAGGCACGGTGCCGGCACCCGATCCCATCTCGCGGGCTTCCTCGCGGGCCTTGTAGTGCTCGGCAATCTGGTCCAGCCGCTCCCGCACCGCATCCACGCTACTGGCATCCAGCACGACCGGCGTATCGCCAATGAAATCAAACAGCGTTTCCAGCTTGTCATGAAACAAAGGCAACCAGTGTTCCATGCCCGCATAACGGCGCCCGTCACTGATCGATTGGTAGAGCACATCGTCGCGGCTCGCCGCGCCAAAGCTTGCCAGATAAGATCGGCGGAACCGGGAGATGCTCTCTTCAGACAGCACCACCTCGCTCATTGGGACGAGATCGAGGCGTTTCAGCTGTTTCGAGGTCCGCTGGGTTTCCGGGTTGAACGAACGGATCGATTCCAGCGTGTCACCGAAAAAATCAAGCCGGACAGGTTCTTCTTCACCGGGCGCGAACAGGTCGACAATACCGCCGCGCACCGCGTATTCACCGGTTTCGCGCACGGTTGGCGTGCGGGAGAATCCGTTCATCTCCAGCCATTTGGAGATCGCGGCCATATCGACCTGATTGCCCGGTGCCATGGACAAGGTCTGCTCGGCCATGAACGCCCGTTCCGGGGTCCGCTGAACGGCAGCATTCAACGTGGTGACCAGGAGAACCTTGCGCCCCTCGTCAATGCCACGCGCGAGCTGCCCAAGCGCCAGAAGACGGCGGGCACTGATCCCCGGATTGGGTGAGACACGGTCATAGGGCAAACAGTCCCAGGCCGGCAGTTGTATGATCTCGGCCGCGGCATCAAAGTACCCGAGCGCCTCGCTGATCATCGCCATACGTGTCGCGTCCCGGGCAACAAAAACCAGCGCCAGTCCTTGGGCGGGTGTTTCTGCAAGCAAGCGCGCAAGCGCATAGCTTTCCGCACCATCGGGCACGCCAGCCAATGTCACATTGGCCTGGTCCTTCAACAGGCTGTCGAACACGAAAACCGTCCTTTTATTCTTATTTTACAAAGCCGGCCGGTCCAGCGGCTTCATGATAGGCAATGATCCGGCGGTAGAGCGGACCGTCCCATTCTGCCGGCAACGGCTTGCGGCCCGTTATCCAGGCATAAAGATCCTGATCGTGCGCGGTCAGAAGATGCTCCAGTTCACGCAGCTCGTCTTCATTGAGGTCATCAATCTTGGCGTTCGCAAACCCGCCGAGCAGCAGATCCATTTCCTTCATGCCCCGGTGCCAGCAACGAAACAGGATCCTCTTGCGCCGCGCATCCCGGCTGCCGGTTTCATTGTCATTGGTCGCACTAGGATGATCGGACATGGAGAACCTTCGGATCTGGAACCAGAAGAAAAGACAGACGCATGGCCTATCACTTTACCGGATCGAATGAAAACTGGCGACTATATAGCGCCCAACTTGTGGGATGTCAGCGGTCAAGTTCACAGAATGTTCCAATTGTTGCGCTGAGGCCAATCTTCATGGCAGAACAGATCCCGCCCGCTTCGCCGCCGTCTGATAAAGGTACGACACCTTCCATGCGTCCCCCGGTCCTTGATCCGCTGTTTGCTCCCGTCTCCACGCTGCCCGGGATCGGTCCGAAGATTGCCAAATTGGTCGCAGGCCTGGTCGGCGGTCAGCCGGATCGGGAGGCGACGGTTGCCGATTTGTTGTTTCACATTCCGCACAGCCTGATCGACCGGCGTCATAAACCGGGTATCGCCTATTCGGAAAATGCCGACATCGTCACCCTGGATGTCACCATCGGGCGGCATTCAGCTCCGCCGCGGCACTCCAAGGCGCCCTACCGCATTTCCGCCTATGACGAGACAGGCCAGATCACCTTCGTCTTCTTCCATTCCCGTCAGGACTGGCTTCAAAAAACCTTTCCGGAAGGCGAACGCCGGATCGTTTCCGGCAAGGTGGAGTGGTTCAATGACCGCCCTCAGATGGTGCATCCGGATTACTCAGTCTCTCCGGAAGAAGCCGACCAGATGCCGCCGATCGAGCCGATCTATCCCCTGACGGCTGGCCTTGCATCCAAGACCCTACAAAAAGCCATGAAGGCGGCTTGCGAAAAAATCCCGCATTTACCGGAGTGGCTGAATGAGCCGTATCTCCACCAAACCGGCTGGCCGGATTTCGCCGAAGCGCTGAAGACCCTGCATGCCCCGAAAGAACGGCAGGATGTCGAACCGCAATCACCGTTCATGCAACGCATCGCCTATGACGAACTTCTGGCCAGTCAACTCGCGCTTGCGCTGGTGCGGGCCAACATGCGCACACTCGGCGGCATTGAACGCAAACCCGATGGGAAATTGCAGGCAGCCGTCATCGACGCCCTGCCCTTTGAGCTGACCGACAGCCAGAAAGAGGCGATCAAGGACATCAACGCGGATCTCGCCCAACCCACCCGCATGCTCCGACTTCTACAGGGCGATGTTGGAGCCGGTAAAACTGTTGTTGCGCTGGCAACCTTGGCCCAGGTTATTCAAACCGGAGCCCAGGGCGGCCTGATGGCCCCGACCGAGATCCTCGCCCGTCAGCATTATGCGTCCATGGCCCCGATTTGCGAGAAGGCCGGCATCCGGCTGGCGCTGATGACCGGCAAGGACACACAAAAGGAACGCCGCCTGCTTCAGGAAAAGCTGGATGCGGGCGAAATCGATCTGGTTGTCGGCACGCACGCGCTTTTTCAGGGCTCTGCGACGTTCAAGGACCTCGGCATGGTGGTGGTTGACGAGCAGCACCGTTTCGGCGTGCACCAGCGTCTGGCGCTGTCCTCAAAGGGACGGGGCGTCGATGTGCTGGTCATGACAGCGACCCCAATTCCGCGCACACTCGTTCTGACGTGCTTCGGCGACATGGATGTCTCCAAACTCCTCGGCAAGCCAGCCGGGCGAAAGCCGATCAAGACTGTATCCGTATCGCTCGACCGGCTCGATGAAATCATCGGACGCGTGGGCGCTGCGACCCGGGAGGGGCAAAAGGTCTATTGGGTGTGCCCGCTGGTTGAAGAGTCAGAAAAAATCGATCTGGCGGCCGTGGAAGACCGGCACCGGGTCTTGGAACATGCGCTTGGCCAACGGGTCTCGCTGGTGCATGGGCGGATGAGCGCGGACGAAAAAGACGCGGCGATGGACGATTTCAAATCCGGCCGCACCCGGGTTCTCGTCGCCACCACCGTGATCGAGGTCGGCGTTGATGTTCCAGATGCTACGATTATCGTCATCGAACATGCAGAGCGTTTTGGTCTCGCCCAGCTCCACCAGCTGCGCGGCCGGGTCGGTCGCGGCGACAAGCCGTCGTCTTGTGTGCTGCTTTACAAGGGCCCGCTTGGGGAAACTGCTGGCGCTCGTCTCAACATTATGCGCGAGACCAACGATGGCTTTCTGATCGCGGAAGAAGATCTGCGTCTGCGTGGCGGCGGCGAAATTCTCGGCACCCGCCAATCCGGGACACCGGGGTTCCGGATTGCCCGGGCGGATGAACATGCCGATTTGATGGAAGTTGCCCGCGACGATGCGCGGCTCATTCTTGAAACGGATCCGGACCTGAAATCAAAACGCGGCGAGGCGCTGCGCTGCCTGCTCTATCTCTTCGGCCGCGATGCCGCGATCCAATTGCTGCGGGCAGGTTAGCCGGAGACAAGTCTTCCTATCTTCCGCGCATTGATCTCGTCCAGCTTATCCAGAACTGACCAGATGTCAGCGCCTTCTTGACCGAGGCAAGCCTGCGCCTTGGACCTTAACTTGCCTTGCAGGGTTTCCATTGGCAGTGGCGCTGCAAGATCAAAGGACAATAGGCGCGTCTTTCCGGTTTTGAGCGTCAGAACGCCAGCAGCCTGCAGGTCGGTTAGTGTATCATCGCCAACCACAGTCACGTTCTCTGCAAATGCTTCCAATCCCGGATCCGCCGCCAATGCGTCTGTGTAAGTGTCCGGCGCACCCGTCACATCACCTCGCAAGGTCATGCCGGAGAGCCAATCATAGCTGAACTTGACCTCAAGCCCTGTGCGCGGCCGCTTGATGTCACACACATTCAGCCATCGCGGATTGGTTCTCAATGCGATTTCCTCAACATCGTCAAAGGTTACGCCAGCGTCCTTTGCCGACAACAGCCCTTCGATCATGGCATGCAGGCCGTGACAACAGGCGTGAAGCTTGTATTTGTTGTCTTCAAGCAGAAGGCGATTTCCAGATCCTTGATTCCAAAGCGCCTTGCTTGGAAGGGTTTCGGGATTATGCGTTTCCGCAAATCCTTGCGGTCCCATCAATCCGTCATCGCAAGACGTCAGGCCAAGCGCCGCCAATTGTGCACACTCCACACCGTTGGACGCGGCGATACCCGCATTATAGGGCTTGCCCATCGTGCCGAATTGCGACTTCAGCCCGGATGCCCGTGTTGCGCAGAGCCCAATCGCCGCCCGCATCTGCTCTGACGACAGACCATGGAGCCGGCCAGCTGCGACCGTAGCTCCAAATGCGCCAGCCGTCGCTGTTTGATGGAAACCAAGATTGTAGTGCGAAGCTCCAAGAACCGTGCCAATGCGGATCGCGGCCTCCGCACCAATAACAAAAGCTGCCAGCAAGTCCGATGCGTTGGCACCAACGTCCTCGGCGACGGCAAGCGCCGCAGGATAAATGCCGACGGACAGGTGCCCGACATGGGCAAAATGGGTGTCGTCATAATCCAGCGCGTGGCTGACAGCACCATTGATAAAGGCGGCCATTCTTGGTGGCATCTTGGAACCGCCAAATGTTGAAGCCGTTTGAAAACCCCCTTCACTGACACCAAACGCGCGTAGTTTTTGCGCAACCGGTTCCTCCACCCCGGCCCTGCCGCAGACAAGCCAATCCAGCAAGGAGAGCTTGGCCAACTGTACTGCCGATACAGGCAGGTCGGCAGAAGGTTGCGCAGAAAAGGCAATCAGGTCATCAACAAAGGGCATAGATAACTGTCCGGGAGGAACAAAAGTCGGGTTCTCACCGTAACCGAACGGCATGCCTCTTGGAAAGCTCGCGGTGTTTGCCGGTGTCTGTTCCAAACCAGTCGCAAAGGCTGGTTTCCTAGACTTTCTCGACCTTTTTCAGGCGCTCCGCCTGTTTCGGATCGACCACCAGATCTTCCACATATTCGGGATAATCCGGGCTCACAAGTCCGGCCGAAATCACCAGCTTGGCCGCATCTTCAACACTCATGTTCAGTTCGATGACGTCTTCTTTTGGAACAAACAACAAAAAACCTGATGTCGGGTTCGGCGTTGTGGGCAGGAATACAGACACCGTATCTGCCATGTTCTTCAGCTGCGAGGAGACTTCCCCCTTGGTATCCGTGGAGATGAACACGATCGCCCACAGCCCCTTCCGCGGATATTCGATCAAGGCAGCCTTGTTGAAACTCGTTCCCCGTTGATCAAGCACTGTCTGAAATATTTGCTTTAAGCCACTGTAAATATTACGAACTAGTGGCATTCTATCGACGAGACGTTCGCCGAAAGAGATCAAACTGCGGCCAAGGAAATTGGCTGCCAGGAATCCCACGATCGTCAACACGACCACTGCAACGATCAGACCAAAACCAGGTATCGAGAATGGCAGATAGGTCTCGGGATTGTAGACCCGCGGGACAAAGGGTTTAACCCAACTATCGACCCACTTGATGAATGTCCAGGTCAGCCACAACGTGATGCCGATGGGACCGGTAATCACAAGACCTGTCAGAAAATAGTTCCGGACACGGGTTGCAGCATTGGGGCGGTGGGCTACCAAATGCTCATCATCTGCATTATGTTTGTGCTTGCTCATGAGCGGAACCTGAACATCGTCTGTAAGTTTCCATTTTGCATCCAGCCACCAGCTAGATAAGTATCTTTATCGCAGCGCGGTATCCTGCGCTTGAATTAATTTTCGGCTTTTACCGCAGTTTCTGCCGGAATCGGAGGCACGATTGCACCGCACCACGTTCATCATACTCGGACTGGCTTGCGTCGCGGTGGGCATCGTTGGCGCGTTTCTCCCGCTTCTGCCAAGCACGATTTTCTTTATTCTTGCAGCGGCTTGTTTTGCACGGTCTTCCCCACGACTTGAGAGAAAGATACTCGATCACCCTATTTTCGGGCCGCCGGTCATCTCCTGGCGCGAACACGGCGCCATTCCAATAAATGCAAAGTGTTTTGCTATTGCCGGAATGTGCTTCGGATATGCCTTTTTTTATTGGGGCACCGCACCACAGCTTTGGCTCGCCACTGTGGTCGCGTTCGGGATGATCGGATGCGCTGTTTATGTTGTGTCCCGTCCGTCCGGCCCCACACCAAAGGACCAGGGCGCGGACCCGTTGTAATGCTGATGAAGAGCCCTTGGGTGTCCATCAGTCGTCCGGGATCAGACGTTTTCCGAAGGCTGCTGAAGTTTCAAGCGCATAATCCATGTCCCTATAGAACCTGTGCACGGCTTCATTGTCCCTGCGTACGAACAGGTTGATCTTTGGGCAGCCTAAGCCGGTCAGATAGTCTTCGCACTGTTGCATGAGTTTGCGGCCATATCCGCCGCCTTGATGCGCGGGATCGACACTTAAGTAGTAAACCGCGCCACGATGGCCATCGTATCCGGTCATCACCGAGCCAATAACAGTCTGGTCTTTCATCAACACAAACAAGCGGCTGGCGTCCACACTGAGACACCGGTCAATGTCCATGTCCGGATCATTCCAGGCGCGCACCAGACCGCAATTCTTCCAAAGTGCGATCACATCCTGGCGGTGCTGTTCCTCAAACAGAACGATGACTGACTTATCCGCATCTGGCATGGTCATTCGACCGTCACCGACTTGGCAAGGTTGCGCGGCTGATCGACATCAGTGCCCATAAAGACGGCCGTATGATACGCAATCATCTGAACCGGCAGTGCATAGATGATCGGTGCAACGATATCTGACATTTCCGGTAGGATAACTGTGTCCTGCGCAGCGTTTCCGCTTTCTGAAGCACCCTTTTCATCGGTAATGAGAATAATGCGGCCGCCACGGGCGGCCACTTCTTGCATATTCGAGACGGTCTTCTCAAAAATCCGATCATAGGGCGCGATAACGAAAACCGGAATGTTCTCGTCGATCAACGCGATGGGGCCATGCTTGAGTTCACCAGCCGCATAGCCCTCCGCATGAATGTAGGAGAGTTCCTTAAGCTTCAACGCGCCCTCGAGCGCAAGCGGGAAACTTGTAGACCGTCCGAGATACAGCGCGTTCGTCGCCTGGGACAGCGGCTGAGACAGTTTTTCGATCGCCTGTTCGCTGGCAAGCGCCTTTAGCGCAAGGCTTGGGACTTCGGTAAGTTCCGCCACAAGCTTTTTCTCATCTTCTGCGGACAAGACACCACGCTCGCGGCCGGCCTGCAGGGCAAGTGCGGCCAGGACAGCCAGCTGGCAAGTGAACGCCTTTGTAGAGGCTACACCAATTTCGGGACCCGCAATTGTCTGGAACACCACATCTGCTTCGCGGGCGATCGTGCTTTCCGGCACATTGACGACAGCGCCGATGGCAGCCCCCTGCTCCTTGCAATACCGGAGCGAGGCAAGCGTATCGGCTGTCTCTCCGGATTGGGAAATGAACAGCGCACTGTCCTTGTCGCTCATCGGCGTTTCGCGGTAGCGGAACTCGCTCGCAATATCGATGTCGACCGGAAGCCTTGCGTATTTCTCAAACCAGTATTTGGAAACAAGACCGGCGAGATACGCCGTGCCGCAAGCGGAAATGACCAGACGGGACAGATCCTTGAACTTCATCTTGTCAGCGCCTGCCACCTTGGCAGACTGCGCGCCATAATCCAGGTAGCGGGACAAGGTATGACCGAGCACTTCCGGCTGCTCATGGATTTCCTTGGCCATGAAGTGTTTGTAGTTGCCCTTGTCCATCAGCGCAGCGGTGACGGACGAACGCGCCTCCGGCCGTGACACGGATTGATTGGCGGCATCAAAAATCTCGCAGGATGTCCGGGTCAGGACAGCCCAGTCGCCCTCATCCAGATAGGTGATCCGGTCGGTAAACGGCGACAGGGCAATTGCGTCAGAACCAAGGAACATTTCACCGTCCCCATGACCAACTGCTAGTGGGGATCCCTTGCGGGCCCCGATCAGAAGATTGTCTTCACCGGCAAACAGTATGGCAAGTGCGAATGCACCATTGAGGCGGGGAAGGACTGCGGCAACCGCGTCCTTCGGCGAAGCGCCCTTTGAGATCTCGAAATTCAAAAGATGCGCAACGACTTCGGTGTCGGTCTCGGTATCTAGGATCGCACCGGCCGCGGTGATCTCATCGCGCAAGTCGAGATAATTTTCGATGATGCCGTTATGGACAACCGCAACGCTGCCTGCCTGATGCGGATGGGCGTTGCCGACCGTCGGTGCCCCATGCGTAGCCCAACGCGTATGACCAATGCCACTGGAGCCTTCCAGCGGCGTCTTTTCAAGCGCGGCTTCGAGGTTACGCAGCTTTCCTTCCGCACGTCGGCGCTGAAGTTTACCGCCGACGAGCGTTGCAACGCCGGCAGAATCATAACCGCGGTATTCCAGCCTCTTGAGCGAATCCACAAGCCTCGGCGCTGCTGCAACACCGCCCAATATGCCAACAATCCCGCACATGCAGTTATGTTCCTCACATGACCCAAACCAAATCGTCCGCCCCGGTTTAGACGAGGCGGCGTGGCAAATTGAAATCAAAGCTTATTTCAGAAAGTGACAAGGTGGCTCCGCCGGGCACCTTGTCACGATTTCTGATCCTTCGCCTTTTTCAGCTTGTCCCTGAGAACCTTGGCCATCCCGTCCTTGGCTTGCTGGCGGGTCCGCCCGAACGCCATTGCATCAGCGCCAACGTCCTTTGTAATGACGCTCCCAGCGGCAACAAATGCGCCATCGCCAAGCGAGACCGGCGCAACGAGAGTAGAATTCGAACCAACAAACGCGCCGGCCCCAATCTCGGTCCGGTGCTTCAAAAAGCCATCGTAATTGCAGGTGATCGTCCCTGCCCCGATGTTGGTTGCCGTGCCTATGCTTGCATCGCCGACATAGCTGAGATGATTGGCTTTGGACCCGTCTCCAAATTTTGCGTTCTTGGCTTCAACGAAATTGCCCACACGCACATCTTTTCCAAGGACCGTTCCGGGGCGCAAACGCGCGTAAGGTCCAACAACGGCACCGCTTCCTACCTCGGCCCCTTCCAAATGACTGAACGCCCGGATCTGTGCACCGGATCGGACAGTCACACCGGGTCCGAATACAACATTCTGCTCAACTATGACGTCTGGATTAATGATCGTATCGTGGGAAAAGAAGACTGTTTCAGGTGCAAGAAGGGAGACACCGCTTTCCAGAACTTCGGCGCGCCTTCTGGTCTGAAAATCAGCCTCGCAGGCGGCCAGCTGAGACCGTGTATTGATGCCTTGGGTTTCCGCTTCCGTCCCTGCAACAGCTACGACCTTCAGGCCTTTGGCATTGGCGACTTCAACCGCATCGGTCAGGTAGTATTCGCCCTTCGCGTTGTCATTGCCAATCCCGCGCATCAATTCGAGTGCATGAGGGCCAGAAAAGCCCATAATACCGGAGTTACAGAATGTAATCTTCCGCTCCTCTTCGCTTGCGTCCTTTTCCTCCCGGATGGCCAAAAGCCGCCCGTTTTTCATGAGCATCCGGCCGTACCCAAACGGATTCTCAGCCTCAAATCCGACCACAACAAGGTCTGCACCTTCAGACAGCGATTGGCGAACGTTGCTAATTGTTTCCGACGTGACGAGTGGAGCGTCTCCAAGAAGCACCAAAACATCGTCGGAGGCTTCCTCCAAAGCAGTGGAAGCGGCAAGTGCCGCATGGGCTGTGCCAAGGCGATCCGACTGCACAAAACACCGCGCTTCGGGGGCCAGTTTGCCAACGAGTTTTTCAAGTTCCGGCATGTCGGGACCAGTCACAACAGACAGTCGGCTCGAGCCGGTCTGGCTGAGGACCTTCAGAACATGGCCGACAATCGGCAAGCCGCCAACTGGATGCATCACCTTTGGCAAGTCCGATTTCATGCGGGTCCCAAGCCCGGCAGCCAGCACCACGGAATGGCAGCTTCGCAATGTCATAAACGCCTCAATTCACTCAACTTGGCCGGCGCGCCCGGTCACTTTGGCCCCTATATGCCCCGATCCACAGAACATTGAAAGATCTGAAGAGCCTACAGCGCATATTACCGTTTCATTAACCATATTCAGCGCCAAATGAACTACCTTTCGAAGGATTCGAAGCGAGAATCGGGGAACAGGACAGTTGCAGGCGGCCAGGGCCAAAAAACCGGTGCGGGAAAACATCCGCGACACCTTCACGCCATCGCGTGTCGGTGTGCTGTCTTGGGCTTTCGCCGCGATTGTGATGGGCTCCATTGGCATGGCGTCTTACAAATTCGGATCATCCACATCCGGCTTTGCGCCAGCTGGAACACGGGTCGCAGGTTTGCCGCTGCCGTCAGCAGGAGACGTCGGATCCACCGCATCCATCCGATCCTACACGAGCCCGAGCGCTGTCGAAGTGCTTCATATGCCTGCACAAACAGCATCTCAAGAACCATCTACTTTGGACCAGAGCCAGATTGCAGTATTGCAGGATCAGATAGCCCGCTTGCGCCGCCGACTGAGCACGATGAGTGAGCAGAATGACGGTTATTCCCGCCGTATTGCTGCACTTGAATCGGAACTGTCGCGACCAGTAGCTGAGATCCCTGCGCAAGAAACCCAGACCCTTTCGACAACAGCATCCTTCATGAAGGACCCAAGTGTTCCTGATCTTGCGGATGCATCCGAGATCAAACGTCCGATGGCTCCTCTGCCAAAACCGCAAGCAAAGAAGATTATCCAAACCGCTGCGCTTGAAGTCCCGGCATTTTTAGATCAACAAAGTGAACGGCGTCCGCCTTCCCGGCGGATCACCATCCATTCCGGACAAACAACACCAGCCTACGAGCCGCCAATTACCTCCCAAGCTCCGGTGAAAATCGTTCAGCTCCCCTCGGCAGAAAACGCTCCGATTACGACGGGATCCATTTCACAAACAGACACCCTGTTGCCACAAGAGGACTTCGACAGCACTCCTGCAGGAACAAGTTTGCGGCCCAAAATCATTGCGCCATCCGACGGCGTCGGAACTCTGCGCGGCGGCGGATCAAGCACGCTCAAGCGGAGTGATTTCGGTGCAATTGTCGGCCATTATGAGTCGCTTGCCGAAGCCGCAAACGCTTGGTCGAACTTCCGGGAACAGAATGAAGAACGCATGCAGGATCTCCGGCCGCTCATAAAGGAACGCGCTGCTGAAGGCGGCGTCTCACTCCTGATTGGGCCGTTTGGAAACGCTGCAGATGCAGCAGCTGCTTGTTATTACCTTCTTGACGTGACCAACGTCTGCCAGCCCGCGCTCTATAATGGAGCCCCGATGGTCTCTGCGGCCGACTTCCCGCAACTGACCTTCTAAAACTGCCGCCGTCCAACCGCGCCTCGGCAATTAGCCGATGTATTGGAACGCCGGGAATGTTTCCAAAAGCCAGTACGAGAAAACGGCCATCTGCCCGGTCAGGAACATAATCCCTGTCAGAACGAGAACACCGCCCATGGCCTTTTCAACGGTGCCCATGTGCTTGCGAAAGCGCTTCATGAACCGCAGGAAGGGCTTGGCAAACAACGCAGCGATCAGAAACGGAATCCCGAGGCCCATGGCATAGGCAGTCAGAAGAACCGTTCCTTGCAGTACCGTATCCTTGGCCCCGGCAACAAAAAGGATTGCGGCCAGGATAGGCCCGACACAGGGTGTCCAACCAAATCCGAACGCAAGTCCAATGACATAAGCGCCCAGAGGGCCAGCGGGCTTTTGGTCCACATGCACGCGGGCCTCCTTGTAAAGAAAGCCGATCTTGAATACGCCAAGAAAATGCAGACCCATCACAATTATGGCAGCTCCGGCGATATATCCAAGATAATCCAGATACATACGTATGAATTGACCCAAGAAACTTGCGGTGGCGCCAAGGAGAACGAAGACCGTTGAGAAGCCGAGCACAAAAACCAGAGCGCTGAAGAAAACACGCCGCGAGGCAGCCTCGTCAGTGTCGTCTTCACCCGTCAATTGATCCAGTGATACCCCGGCGAGATACCCAAGATAGGGCGGCACAAGCGGCAAGACACATGGAGACACAAACGATAGGACCCCGGCAAGGAGGGCGCCGATGATGGTGACGTCTTGGATCATTCCAGAAAATATTCCCTGTGGGCCAAAGCGGTCTTATTCCAATGTGTGTCTTTTATCCGGCTCAAGCTGCCGACACAAACACGGCCTGGTCACCATTTGGCGAGCGGTTATCATCACCGCTTGCTCGTTGGTTGAGGCCATTTCAGGGCAAATAGCCTTGATCTTCATAAAATTGCACTGCGCCAAGATGTAGCGGTGCTTCCGTTTTCGCTTCAACAAGTTGGGCTCCATCCAGATCAGTGAGAGCTGGATGGACCGTTCTGAATCGCTCAATGTCTGACAACAAAGATCTTAGGACGGTTGAAACTGCATGAGCAGGCATTTGCTCGACAGTAACAAGCAGAGCGCGTGTCCCGATGGTTTCAATCGCATTGTGCTCACCATAAGTCCCTGACGGGATCTCGGCGGCGCGATAATAGGGAGCATCAGCCACCATCTTCTCTGAGATACCGGCACCGATCTCAATAAACTGAACCGGGCACACCTCTTGTGTTTCCTCAATGACGCCCGCTGGATGACCAATCACAACAAAATACGCGTCGATTTCGCCTGAGCACAGCGCTTCACCCAGCCCGGAGAGATCTTCTTGGGTGATCGCGGCGCGATCCTCCTCCGACCAGGGTAGGTGTTGCGATAACTGCCCCCAGGTCGCGGCGGAGCCGGAACCCGCCGGACCGATATTGATGCGCTGTCCTTTCAGGTCAGAGAGGTCCATGAAACCAGAGTCTGCCCGAGCCACGATGGCTGCCATTTCGGTATGCAGTCCGGCAACAACCTTCAGATCCGCCATGGGCCCGAATTCAGCAAATACGGACGTTCCCAAATAGGCATGATGTTGCCAGTCGGCCTGAACAATCGCGAAATCAACATCGCGATCCCGGAGTTGTTTGAGGCTCCCGACCGATCCGCTGCCAGCTTCAGCGGCACACCGCACGCCGTGCTCGGACCGGCTTTTGTTGACAGCCCGGCAGATCGCAGTGCCGGCAGGATGATAAACACCGGTCACACCACCTGTAGCTAATGTCAGGAACAGTTGATCTTGCGAAGCCACCGGCGCAGTCGAAGCAATCCAGCAAAAGCCTGCAACGGCGATAAGACTGCGGTTGCTCGGGATGTGCGTCATGATGCAAATGAGCATCTGGCCCCATCCAAGCGCACCTGCCAGTGTCCGATACCGTTGCACACTCAACCTCTTCCAAATGCTGATGCTATGGCTGCATCCATACCAAAGAGATGAAGCTGCGGCCAGATAAGGCAACAGGCTTTCCCCACCCGGAGTGTGTTTTCCCTGCCATGAATCTTGTGTGGGCTGCGCAACTGGGTGCAGGTGGAGCAGCAAGCCACGATGTCATGTCGGTTTGCTTGGTAGAGAATTGAGCCTTGTAAAACACTAGCTCTGGTGCGCACATGCTCAGTTGACGCGCCCGCCTTCAATCACGGCAAATATTTGGCCCTTCAATGATTCTTCAGAAGCGCCATTCCGAAGACCTTCACGCCACTGATCAATAATCAAACGTAAGCTGAGCGTTTCCCGGTCATTTGGCAGATCTTTTACAAATGCACCAAAAAAACTGTCGAGACGCTCCCGATCGAGCGCACCTTGATCAATCAATGCATGAATCAATGTCATTGTCGCCGCAATATGCCCTTTGACGAAATCAAACTCGATCGAGCTCATCTGCGTCTCATTCTTATTTGTGTACATGTAGCCTCTCAATGTTGACATCAAGCTACAGCACTAAAGAACCCGCCGCTAGATGACATTTTTCGCAGTAGAAAAGAAAATATTTTCATAAATATGAATCAATTTAAGTCGTGATTATGTAATCATCGAAACACAGAATAGCGTATGTTCTTCATCAACACCGATATACTTTACAAGCCTGCCTGACACCTTTCCCTAATGAGTTTTGACGTGAAATGATCATTCTACCCACACCCCTCCCCGCATTTTTTACAGTCCACTAGAAAAAATCAAAATTGCCTCTTGCATTGTGTCCGGTGACGGCATAAACACAGCGCCACCGACGAGATGCGGCGCAAACGCGGCACCAAAAAACGTCGGTTTTGGTGAGAGCCGATAGCTCAGCTGGTAGAGCAACTGACTTTTAATCAGTAGGTCCAGGGTTCGAACCCCTGTCGGCTCACCAAAACTTTTCAGCGAAAATTATCAGATCCCTTACGAAGTGCAATCCTTGTTGTTGCAACCTTTTGAGTTGATGCACTGTACCGGGTCAAACATGCGCTTGCAGTCTTCGCGAGGTACCGCAACAAAACTTCCATTCGCTTCATCCTGTTACAGACCCTTTTGCGTTCCAGAATCGCTGTCAGCCGGTTTCACCAAAGAGACGTTTGTGACCTTTCCAAAGACAACACGCAGGTATCTGTTTTGATCCCGTTCTTTGTCGACAGGATGCAAGCGACGCACACCACTAACTGAAGAAAAAGGCTCCGAATTGCTCCGGAGCCTTATGTTCTGATAACTGTGTCCGCACAGTTTACGCTGGCTGAGCGCCTGTCTCATCGCCTTCAGATGGTGCCTGCGGTGGCTTGGATCCAAACCACCCTTTTACCGTTTCGCGCATGCTCTGGAGGCTGGCATAAAGAACTGGAATGAGCATCACACCGATTGTGGTTGCGAAGAACATTCCGCCAAAGACGGCAAAACCAATCGCTTTCTGACTGGCCGCGCCGGCACTTGATGCGGTCATCAATGGAACGACCCCAAGAAGGAACGACAAAGCCGTCATCATAACGGCGCGGAACCGCAAATGCGCTGCCTCAATGGCCGCATCCTTAATCGACATGCCGCTCTCGCGTTGTTCAATCGCGAACTCAACAATCAGGATCGCATTCTTCGCCCCAAGACCGATCAACATGATCATACCAATCTGGGTATAGAGGTTCACATCCCCACCGGTTACGGCCACGGCCACCAACGCGCCGAGAAGCGCGAATGTCACCGACATAAGGATCGCCACGGGCATCGTCCAACTCTCATACTGAGCCACCAGGAAGAGATAGGTGAAAATGACTGAAAGCAAGAGAATGAACATCACGATCGAGCCAGAGCCTTGCTGCTGCAGCGCCGTGCCAGTCCATTCATAGGCATACCCGGGAGGCATCGCTTCCACCGCCGCTTGCTCAACGGCATTGATCACGACCCCCGTCGAAGCGCCAGGCGCCGGATCGGCCATAAGGGCCGCGGAGCGGAACATGTTGTAGCGGGTCAGGATCTGCGGCCCGAGCACATTTTCCGTTGTCACCAAACTGCGCAAAGGCACCATGGTTCCGTCGGCTGAACGGACATAGAGATTGCCAATGTCATCCACTCGGTCACGGAACTGCCCCTCCGCCTGGATCATGACCTTGTAGACGCGGCCGAAAATATTGAAGTCGTTGATATAGAACGAGCCAAGATAGGCCTGAAGCGTTGTGAACACGTCCGACACGTTCACCTGAAGCGTTTTGGCCTTCTCACGATCGAGATCGACAAACACCTGCGGAACATTTGCACGGAAGGTTGAGTAAGCCCGCGCAATCGCCGGGTTCTGGTTGGCCGAGTAGACCATCGAGCCGACGGCAGATGCCAGATCCTGCGGACTGCCGCCCGCGGTCTGTTGCAGCATCGCCTGGACACCGCCGGTGGTTCCAAGGCCAGGGATCGGCGGCGGGTTAAACGCGATAATGTTCGCGCCCGGAATTGTTGAGAATTCCGCCCAGAACTTGCCCAAGATCGAATTGATATCGAGCCCTGGTTCCTGGCGCTCGTCCCACCCGGTCATCGTCGCAATTACAAGCGCAGAATTCGAGGAGGTGGCCCCATTGAGGATCGAGTATCCGTTCACAAGGACGATATTCTCAACGCCAGGCGTCTTGGTCGCCAAATCCACGACTTGCTGCGTGACACCCTCTGTCCGTCCAAGTGCTGCGCCATCCGGAAGCTGAACATCGACCATCAGGTAACCCTGATCTTCGAGCGGCAAGAAGCCCTGCGGCAACGTGCTGCCGAGCGTCATGATCATGGCCACCGCACCTGCGACCACCACCAACGACAGGACGGCAACACGCACCAAGCGCCGCACAATTGCCGTATAGCCATCACGGATCGACATGATCCCACGGTCAAAGATGCCCATGATGCCCTTGGGCGGACCGGACCGGGCCTTCAGGATCAGGCCACAAAGCGCCGGTGACAGCGTCAATGCGTTGATCGAGGAAATGATCACGGAGACTGAAATGGTGACCGCGAACTGCGAATAGAGCTGTCCGGTGATCCCGGGCATGAAAATAGTCGGCACGAAAACCGCAAGCAACACCAGAGTTGTTGCGACAACTGGGCCGGTGATCTGCTCCATCGCTTTGGCGGTGGCTTCCTTCGGCCCAAGCCCCTCATCGGCAATGATGCGTTCAACGTTCTCAACGACAACGATCGCGTCATCCACCACGATCCCGATCGCCAGCACGAGCGCGAACAATGAGATTGTGTTCAGCGACATTCCAAGCGCCAGAAGTACGCCAAACGTCCCGATAAGCGAAACAGGGATCGCCACGGTTGGGATGATCGTCGCCCGCCAATTCCCCAAGAAGATAAACACAACCGACACAACCAGCAGGAAGGTCAGGAACAGGGTTGAAATCACGTCGTTCAAAGACTGCTGCACGAAATCCGTGGTGTCGAACGGCACGCCATATTCAACATCTTCCGGGAAGTTTTCCGAGAGCGACTCAAGACGTGCTTTCACAGCGTCTGCAACGGCGAGCGCATTCGCGCCCGGTGCTTGGTAGATCGCCAAGACGGTCGACGGCTGACCGTTGAACTGACCGCTCGCATTGTAGAACTGCGCACCACGCTCCACGCGGGCCACATCTCCAATCGTCACAACCGCGCCATCGGAACCGGTCCGCAGCACGATTTGTTCGAATTGCTCGGCTTCCGCCAGACGGCCTTCCGCCTTGATGGTGTATTGGAATTGCTGTCCGGCCGGGACAGGCGGCGCCCCGATCTGACCCGCTGCCACCTGAATGTTCTGATCACGAACCGCGTTGATGAAGTCTGTCGGCGTCATACCAAGGCTGGCAAGCCGGTCCGGATCCAACCAGATGCGCATAGCATAGGCAAAATCCGTCATCACATCCGCACGGCCGACACCCTGAACACGCGCAAGCGAATCCTTCATGTAAATCGAGGCGTAGTTCGACAGGAACAGCTCGTCATAGGTGCCATTCGGCGAATAAAGCGTGACGACCAGCAACATGTTTGTGCTGGCTTTTTGCACTGTGACCCCGTTTTGCGTCACTTCAGATGGCAACTGGCTGGTCGCCTGGCTGACCCGGTTCTGCACGTTGACCGTTGCGATATCCGGGTCTGTTCCAACGGCAAAGGTGACATTGAGTGAATAATTGCCGCTGTCGTTGCTCGTTGACTGCATGTAGATCATGTCGTCAACGCCGTTCACCTGCGCCTCAATCGGCGCAGCAACCGTTTCTTCCAAAACCTCGGCGTTCGCGCCGGTATAGGTGGCAGCAACATTCACCACCGGAGGGGTAATATTTGGAAACTGCTCAACCGGCAGGGACACATATCCCAGCAAGCCGGCGAGCGTAATCACAATGGATATGACCAGCGCGAATTTCGGCCGGTAGATAAAAAAGCGTGAAAACATTTAGCTGCTCTCCGCCGGCTGTGAGGCAAGAACGGGATCGACCTCAACGCCCGGACGGACTTTCTGCAGCCCTTCGACAATAACTTCGGCGCCCTCATCAAGGCCTTTTTTGACAACGAAGTTTGTGTCCACCTGCTGACCCAGATCCAGATAAACCTGCTTCACGGTCTTGTCGTCAGCGACCTGAAGTGCGAAATCCCCCTGCTGATCCCGCTGAATTGCAGATTGCGGGACTACCAGGGCGGTCTCTGTTTCCGGAGCCTCAAGAATGACGGTGACATAGGTCCCAGCCAGCAGGCGGATGTCCTCATTTTCAAACTGGCCACGGAAAGCAATCGTCCCAGTGGTTGGGTCAACTGCGTTGTCGATATAAACGATCTTGCCAACTTCCTCATATTGCTGGCCGTTCGGCAGGATCAGCTTGATATCAGGAGACTTGCTCGCATCAATATCAGATGGGTTGATGCCGTGGTTCTTTACAGCATTGAGATACTCAGACTCGCTCACAGAGAAATTCACGTAGACCGGTGCAAGTCGAATGAGCTTCGCAAGCGGCTGGGTATTCGGTCCAACAACCTCCCCTACACTGTAGGTCGTCTTGCCCATCTGGCCGGGGAATGGCGCAGAGACATCCGTATAGCTGAGGTTCAGCTCGGCTTGTTTCTGAGCGGATTCAGCGGCCTCAACCAAGGCTTCGGCTTGCTCTTTCTGAGCCAGTGTCGCTTCGTAAGCGGCTTCCGAAACATGGCCTTTTTCAAAAAGATCCTTGTCGCGCTTTTCGTCCGCGGCCTTCAGCGCCGCATCAGCCTTGGCGCTGGCGACATCTGCCTTAGCCTTCAACAACGATGCTTCGTACTGGGCTTTTTCAATCGTGAAAAGCTGGTCGCCCTTTTTGACGACCGATCCATCCGGAACGGCCTTGTTTTCCAGGAACCCACTGACACGGGCAACCAGGTCAACCTGATCGACAGCGGCGACCTGACCCACAAAGCGAGCACTCTGTCGAATGTCGGTTTTTTCGATCTTCGCAACCGTCACTGCCGGAGGCGGTGGTGCTTCAGCTTGCTGATTTGCACCGTTATCAGAACATCCTGCGAGGACGGCAGCAGCTAATAACGGTGCAGCGGCGAAACGGGTTTTGAGGCTAAAACGCTCAAAAAACATAAGGGTAGGCTCCCACGTGATGGCCGATCCGGCCAGACCAGTGATTTGCCATTCACTATAAAAGGAGTTCCCGTTTCAACAAGCGATTATTCAACTTTCACAGCGCGCAAGGTCCGGAAGCCGCTGGGGTATTTTCAACGAACCACCCGAGCAAAGACCTAGGTATCTGCAGAATTGTTGTCCTGCAGAGGCCGATCGAATGAACCGGCAAAGGAATTTCTCAGCTTACACCAACGACTACGAAAGCGCCTATGCTGGCATACATCTCGCATGATGTTCGGCTCAGCGGCCACCACCGCGCCCGACTCGCCGAGGCGGCGGCTCAATATATTTACCGCCAACATATGTGCCAGGCTCGCCAGGCGTTGCGCCAGTTCCACCGCCCGTTGTCGGGGAACATCCAACCAATACCGCGCCGATCAGAAGCGTTGGGGCAAGAACACGGAGTGACCTTTTGGACTGATTAGCATTCATGAGACAACGTCCATCCAAATCATCCGGAAAGATGCACAAATCGAATCACTCAACTTGAGCTTGACCCGGTAGATATAATTTGAAGTCAATTGAGCATGTTTTCAAGAGAGCACAGCGGACCAACCCGCGTAGATCAGCGTCCGCCGCCCATCCCGCTACCGACAAATCGAGGCGGCGGGGCATTGTATTTTCCGTTTGTGAAAGTCCCGACCTCTCCTGTCGAGCTTTGACCACTGTTTGTGGTTGGAGAACATCCGGCCAAGACAGCACCGGTTAAAAGCACCGGAACGAGAAATCGGGATGCATACTTAAGTTTTTCAAGTCTCATCAGATACCAACCGTTCAATTCACCTGACAGATGCGACTGCACGTGCTGCAAATCGACCTAGGCGCCGACTTGGGCAATAGATCGGTAAGTGCATGTTAGCGCCCACCGCCCGATTGTCCGCGTCCGACTTGCCGTGGCGGCGGCTCAATATACGTTCCATTCGAAAATCCGCTTTGGTTCCCGCCAGTATTGGCAGTCGGCGAGCAGCCAGCCAACACAAACGCTGAAAGTGTGGCAACGGCAATCTTTGGCCCCAAAGCTTCAAACCGCATCTTGATCATGACAAACACACGCTCCGAAATCCAAATCGCAAAACGAAACCGATCGCGCTCTTCATCGGATATATTGCGACTTAGAGTTTCAACAAGGGCTGTCGCGAAGACGTGACTGGTGCTGGTGAAGGCAATCCCTGCGTCGCAGAGGTGGTCTAAGCAACGAGAATCAGTCGGTCGGGGTCAGGATAAGCGTCAGACCAAACAAATCATTTGCAGGCACCACTTGGCGCGTTTTCAGACCTTTGCAGCCGACTTCGAGCGCAGCGATTTGCGGAATGTCGCCTGACACGACATCGGCGGCGTTATCCCCGATCAAGGACCTGTAGGCGCGCGGATTAAGGACCACGACCTGACCACGTGCTGTTTCAAGTTCTAGTCCTAGGCTGGTTGCCCGCATCTCCCGCTGGCCAGTGAAACCACCCAGGAACTCGTGATGATCAGACGGATCCTTGGCGAGCATATAGACAGCTTTGACGGTCTGAGCGCCATTGGCATGGTTTTGCAACGCTGGCTGCCAAAAGTTTTCCGGAAAACGGTTGTGGCAGGTAAAGTAACCGATCTCAGGGCTCTCAGGATCTCCAACGATTGTCAGATCAAACCCCACTTGCGCCGTCGTTCCATCCGGGCGGTTGGCAACCCGTTCAAACGAAAACGGGTCATACAGCTGCAAACCGGCCCGTTCGAAGTCGGACCGATCTATCTTAGGGTCCGCGCTGTCGAGGACCAGCATACTGGCCCCTTCCCGCTTTTTCAGGAATTCCCGGTTAAAGCCACCAAAAGAAAACGTTAAGCCCTCTGTTTCGGTGATCAGGCTGTCGTCGGCGATGGAGAGAATTTCCAGGAAAAACCCGTCCAGCTGAATCAGCCGGTTGGCCGTTCCCCAGGAATGGCGGTTTTCCGGTGATGTCGTAAACCCGAGCTGCTCGAAAGCCACGGCGGCGGCCTCAAGGTCATGAACGGGCATTACGACATGATCCAGGCCGCGCACCATTACTTCAACTCCATTTCCTGAATTGCGACCTTAAACCAAACGGCTTTGACGCAGAGCTGCACCGACGAAAGATGCAAAAAGCGGATGTGGTTCAAACGGACGTGACTTCAGTTCCGGGTGGTACTGAACGCCGATGAACCAAGGATGGTCCTCAATCTCCACCGTTTCCGGCAGAACACCGTCCGGGGATGTCCCGGCAAAGATCAGACCGCAGTTTTCAAGGCGATCCCGGTAATCGATGTTCACTTCATAGCGGTGACGGTGACGCTCGGAAATCGACGTGGAACCATAGACCTCGGCAATTTTCGAGCCCGGCTTCAAGGCCGCCGGATAGGCGCCAAGACGCATCGTACCGCCGAGATCGCCATCCTCAACGCGCATTTCCTTGGCGTTGCCTTTGGTCCATTCCGTCATCAGACCGACAACAGGTTCGCTGGTCGGGCCGAACTCGGTGGAGCTCGCCTCCTTGATACCGGCAAGGTTCCGTGCCGCTTCAACGACCGCCATCTGCATGCCAAAGCAAATCCCGAAATACGGAATATCCCGGGTCCGCGCATAATGTGCAGCTGCTATTTTACCTTCCGCTCCACGCTCGCCAAAACCGCCGGGAACCAGAATACCGTGGACACCCTCCAGGTATGGGCTCGGATCTTCCTTCTCAAAGGTCTCCGATTCGATCCACTCCAGATTGACCTTGACCCGGTTGGCAATGCCGCCATGGACCAGGGCCTCGATCATGGACTTATATGCGTCCTTAAGAACGGTGTATTTGCCGACGATGGCGATTTTGACCTCGCCCTCAGGGTTGGCAACGGCCTCGGAAATACCCTTCCAGCGGTCGAGCACAGGTGCTGGCGCTCCCTTGATACCGAACGCCGCCAGGACTTCGTCGTCGAGGCCTTCCTTGTGATAGGCAATCGGCACGTCATAAATGGACTTGACGTCATAAGCCGGAATGACCGCAGTCTCACGGACATTACAGAACAGGGACAGCTTGCGGCGTTCGTTTTCCGGGATCGGACGGTCACAGCGGACCATAAGAATGTCCGGCTGAATACCGATTGAGCGCAATTCTTTTACAGAGTGCTGTGTCGGCTTGGTCTTCATCTCGCCAGCTGCCGGAATGTACGGCATAAGGGTCAGGTGAACATAGACAGCATCGCCCCGCGGCAGGTCATTGCCGAGCTGACGGATTGCTTCAAAGAACGGCAAGCCTTCGATGTCGCCGACCGTGCCGCCGATTTCCACGAGCACGAAGTCGTAGTCTTCGTTGCCACTGAGGACGAAGTTCTTGATCGCGTCGGTCACATGCGGAATCACCTGCACCGTCCCGCCGAGATAGTCACCACGCCGTTCCTTGGCGATGATGTCCTGATAAATGCGTCCGGTTGTGATGTTGTCCTGCTGGTTGGCAGGGCGTCCTGTGAACCGCTCATAGTGACCGAGATCAAGGTCCGTCTCGGCCCCGTCGTCGGTGACGTAGCATTCGCCATGCTGATACGGGCTCATTGTGCCCGGATCCACGTTCAAATACGGATCGAGCTTACGAAGCCGAACCTTATAGCCCCGGGACTGGAGCAGAGAGCCCAGTGCAGCCGAAGCAAGACCTTTTCCAAGCGAGGAGACCACGCCGCCGGTGATGAAAATGTATCGCGCCATGGAGCAATACCATATCCTTTCGAAAGGTCATTTGACCATTCGGGAGTTACGTTCTTAACACATAAAAATGCCCTGCGATTTGGGCGCAGGGCATATGTTAGGCGAATAGGCCGGGTTCCGGCGCCGCTCTGTTACTGAGCAGCTGGAACCTGTGGCCCGGAGGGTTGGCTCTGTTGTCTGAGCGAATCAAGAATTCCGCCGCCACCAGTACCAGTTTCGGTATCTGCACCCGGCACAGCAGGCGCACCGCTGGTTGAAGCTGGTGCGGCATCAAGGATTGATGCCGGGCTGTCTTCGTTGGAGGCGATCAGGCTGAGCGTCAGAGACGTTGCGAAGAACGCAACAGCAAGAATGGCCGTCGCCCGTGTTAACACGTTGGCTGTTCCGCGGCTGGACATCAATCCGCCGCCTCCACCGCCGCCGCCGCCCATGCCAAGCGCACCGCCTTCAGAACGCTGCAGGAGGACAACAAGCACCAGGGCCAGAACGACCATAAGGTGGATCACGATGACTACAGTTTCCATCGGCTTCCGTTCAGTTCAAAAATACAAGATTGGCGGCCTTCTACACCACAAGCAGGCCGCTTACCACCCATGAATTGATGCTTCTTGTTCAAAGCGTCAAGGTTCGGTGACTTATTGATAGGCAGCAAGGATACCGAGGAAATCATCGGCCTTAAGGCTGGCACCACCTACAAGCGCCCCATCAACGTTGTCCACAGCCATCAGCTCTGCTGCATTTCCCGGTTTCACCGACCCGCCATAAAGCAGACGCATGGCGCTTCCCTCGGAGCCAAACCGCTTGGCAAGATCGACCCGCATGGCTTCATGCATTTCTGCAACATCACCTGCTGTCGGAGTCAATCCGGTTCCGATTGCCCATACAGGCTCGTATGCAATGACTGTGTTCTGAGCAGTCGCGCTATCCGGCACAGAGCCCGCCAACTGGCGCTCAACGACTGCAATAGCGTCGCCGGCTTTCCGTTCCGCCTCGGTTTCGCCAACACAGATTATGGCAACAAGGCCCGCTGACCATGCCGCTTGAGCCTTGGCATTCACATCAGCATCCGTCTCGCCATGATCAGTGCGGCGCTCAGAATGTCCGACAATGACCGCTTTTGCACCCGCATCTGCGATCATTGCGGCAGATAGGTCCCCGGTATGCGCGCCTGATGCCGCCGCATGGCAGTCTTGTGCGCCGATGGCCATCACGTTGCCGGTCACTTTTTCGGAAAAGGACGAGATCAAGGTCGCCGGTGGACAAATCATCACATCCACGCGATCAGCCAAATCGTCCGGAATCCCGGCCAGCATCTTGTGAAGCTCTACCTGGCCGGCCTTCAGGCCGTTCATTTTCCAGTTTCCGGCTACCATCGGCTTGATCGGCGTGCTCATTCATTTCTCCTGCTGATCCGCATTTTGCGCCTATAGACCAGATGCAAAGCCGCCATGCAATGGGTCAGCGAAATGTCATGAAGATGTTTGTTCTTGCCGCCTTGCTCGTTTATGAAGGCCTCATTATGATCCGCCCGCTCCGCTAACGAGCCGGACCACGGCGCCCGACAGACGCCCGCATGAGACGAAAGAAACGGGAGACGTCATGCTTGACTCATTGCGCAAGGGCGCAGGTACCTGGATTGCAAAACTGTTCATCGCCCTGCTGATCTTCAGCTTCGCGATCTGGGGTGTGACAGATTTCCTCCAGGGCTACGGCCAAAATACGGTCGCCAAGGTCGGCGAAAAGGAAGTCTCCCTTTTGGAATTTGACCGTATGTACCGCCAGGACCTGAACCGGCTTGGGCAACAATTCGGACGTCCGTTGACGCCGCAAGAAGGTGCATCGCTCGGCATTCCGCAGCAAGCGCTGGCCCGGCTCATTGGCCAGGCGGCGATGAGCAATGCTGCGCAGGAGCTGAAAGTCGGCATCTCCGACGAGCGCCTGGGCGCCATCATCCAGTCGGATCCAGCGTTCCAGGGCGCTTCCGGCCGGTATGACCGCAGCCGCCTTCAACAGGTCCTGAATGCTAACGACTATCGCGAAGACGAATATGTGATCCTGCGCCGTCAGGAAGCAGAGCGTGGTCAGGTGATCGAAGGCCTCATCGGTGGCATGAGCGCGCCACAAGCCTACCTTGCAGCATTCGACGCCTTCCAGAATGAGACACGCTCCGTGGAGTATGTTGCCATTGCGGCGGAGCAAATTGGCGACATCGAAGACCCGGCAGAAGATACTCTTGTCACCTACTATGACGGCAAGAAGGCTGATTTCCGGGCTCCCGAATACCGCGAAATCAAGTATGTCGAACTTGTCCCGTCCGCCCTTGCACGTCCTGAAGACGTCACGGATGCAGATGCCCGGTCAGAATATGATCGCAGGATTTCCGAATTCGCTGAACCAGAGCGCCGCCGTGTGCGCCAGTTGTCGTTCAACTCCGATGAAGATGCACAGGCCGCCGCAGAGGCCCTGGCAGGCGGCAAAACCTTCGCGGACCTGATGGCAAGCCGGAATCTCACCAACAATGATGTTACGCTCGGCGATATGTCCCGTGTGGACTTCCTCGACGATGCGATCGGGGACGCGGCTTTCGCGCTTTCCGCGGGCGGTACCAGCGATGTCGTTGATGGGCGTTTTTCAGATGTCATTATCAATGTTGAAGAAATCATTCCGGCAAACACGACCCCCTTCGCAGATGTGCGGGACGAGATTGTTGAGGAGCTCGCTCTGGAGCAAGCGGAACGCGAAATCCTCGATCTCCTCGATGAAATCGAAGATGCTCGCGCGGGCGGCGCCCTACTTGACGAGATCGGTGAGCGCTTCTCCCTGGCAGTCAAAAGCACCGGCTCTTTCGACCGCGAGGGCAAGACCACAATTGAGACCGATGCCATTCTGCCGGATGCGGAAGGCCTCATTGCGGGTGCGTTCGATAGCGACATCGGCATTGAAAACGACGTCCTTCAAATCGGCAATCGCGGATATCTCTGGTACGACGTGACCAGCGTCACTCCGGAACGGGATCGTGACCTCGACGAAGTTCGGGATCAGGTTATCGCTGCCTGGAAATCGGATCAGCTGAATGAACGCCTCAGCCAAAAGGCAACAGATCTGTTGGCGAAAGCCGAGAGCGGCACCAGCTTGGGCGACCTTGCAGCGGCCGAAGGCGTCTCAGTTCAAACAGCAGAAGGTGTCACGCGCAGCGTTCCGACCGGCGATCTCGGCCGCGATGCCCTTACCGCGATCTTCGAAGCGCCGGCTGGCTCTGTTGCGACAGCCTCAACGGCTGACGGAAACGGCCGGGTTGTTCTGAAAGTCACCGGTTCTGAAATCCCGGCATTTAATCCTGAAACGTCAGAGGTCACCGCGCTGGAAGGTCAGCTCTCCCAGCAGGTTCAAAATTCCTTGCTGGATCTGTTTGTCGCAGAACAGGAAACCCGTGCAGGTGTTGATATCAACAGCGCTGCTGTAGCCCAAGTCATGGGCTTGAACCCGGATGGAACGGCTCACAGCGGCAGCGGAATGTAAAATGCAGAGCTTCAAGGACTACATTGCCAAGGTCGCGGATGGGCATTCCCTGACCTTTGAAGAGGCCCGGAGCGCGTTCGACATTATCCTGAGCGGTTCGGCAACTCCGTCACAGCTCGGAGGCTTCCTGATGGCCCTGCGGGTGCGCGGTGAAACCGTTGCTGAAGTGACCGGCGCCGTTGCGACAATGCGCGAGAAGATGCTGCCCGTTGATGCACCGGCAGATGCGATCGATATTGTTGGCACCGGTGGTGACAATTCCGGCAGCTACAACATCTCGACCTGCACGGCGCTGGTTGTCGCCGGTTGCGGTGTGCCTGTCGCGAAACATGGCAACCGCTCGCTCTCATCCAAGTCGGGCGCGTCCGAAGCACTGGTCGAGCTCGGTGTCGATATTGATGTCACGCCGGAGGTCATCTCAGACTGTATTTCCAAGGCAGGCATCGGCTTCATGTTTGCCCCGCTTCATCACGCCGCCATGAAAAATGTTGGCCCGACGCGGATGGAACTGGGCACGCGGACGATTTTCAATCTTTTAGGACCCCTGTCCTGCCCGGCCGGCGTGAAACGCCAGATGACCGGCGTCTTCGACCGCAAATGGGTCGAGCCAGTCGCCCAGGCCTTGAAGGAACTTGGAACAGAAAAAGCCTGGATCGTTCATGGATCCGACGGCATGGATGAGATCACCACCACCGGTCCGACATTCGTCAGCGAATTGTCCGGCGGCGAGACCCACTCGTTCGAAGTCACGCCTGCGGACGCCGGTTTGCCAGAGGCAAAACTTGCGGATCTGAAAGGCGGTACGCCAGCGCAAAACGCGAAGGCCCTGCGCGAAGTCCTCGCCGGTGCAAAAAACGCATATCGGGATGTCGTGCTCTTCAACGCAGCAGCATCTTTGATCGTTGCGGACAAGGTCACAGACCTTAAGCAAGGCGTTGCAATGGCCGCCCAGTCTATTGATTCAGGGTCTGCTGCCAGCACATTGAACGAACTCGTCGCAGTCTCGAACGGATAAGACATGGCCGACATACTTCAAAAAATCGAAGCCTATAAGCGCGATGAGATCGCAGCTGCCAAGGCAGCAGTCTCTCTCGACGATCTGAAGGCACGTATTCAAGATGTGAGTGCACCGCGCGGGTTTCAAAAATCCATTGAAGCCAAACATGCTGCTGGCGACTACGCTCTGATTGCCGAGATCAAAAAGGCGAGCCCTTCCAAGGGGCTTATTCGCGAGGATTTCGATCCGCCGCTGCTTGCAAAAGCATATGAAGCCGGCGGCGCTGCATGCCTGTCTGTTCTAACCGACACGCCTTCATTCCAGGGCAAGCCAGAGTTTTTGACCGCGGCTCGTGATACCGTCAGCCTCCCTGCCCTGCGCAAGGATTTTCTCTACGACACCTATCAGGTCTACGAAGCGAGGGCCTGGGGCGGGGACTGTATCCTGATCATCCTCGCTGCGATCGATGACGACACGGCGAAGGCGCTCGAAGACACGGCGTTTGAGCTCGGCATGGACGTCCTTCTGGAAGTTCACAACGCGGAAGAACTGGAACGCGCGCTCAAGCTGTCGTCTCCTTTGATGGGCATCAACAATCGAAACCTGAAGACATTCGAGACCAAACTGGAAACCAGCGAAGAACTGGCACCGATGATCCCTGATGACCGGATCATCGTCGGCGAATCTGGACTGTTCACCCCAGCTGATCTTGCGCGGATGAACAAGGTAGGCATTTCCACCTTCCTCATCGGTGAGAGCTTGATGCGTCAAGACGACGTCGCCTCAGCCACGAAGTCTCTCCTTGCCAAAGAAACACTGTCAAAGGCAGGCTGACACGTGGCTGAACCGACCCTCACACATTTGGATGCGGCCGGTGCGGCCAACATGGTCGATGTCTCCGAAAAGGAAACAACACATCGCATCGCCGTTGCGCGCGGACACATCACCATGCGTGCTGAAACCCTGGAACTCATCCGTTCCGGAAACGCCAAAAAAGGCGATGTCATCGGAACTGCCCGGATTGCGGGTATCCTGGCTGCCAAAAAAACCCACGAGCTTATCCCGCTCTGTCATCCGCTGATGCTGTCCAAGGTGACCGTCGACATTGAGCCGGATGACAGTCTACCCGGCCTTGTTGTTACGGCGACCACAAAAGTGAGCGGCCAAACCGGGGTGGAAATGGAGGCCCTGACCGCGTGTTCGCTGACTTGCCTCACCATCTATGACATGGCCAAGGCCGTCGATCGCGGCATGGTCATTGGAGATATCCGGCTTGTTGAGAAGGCTGGCGGAAAAACCGGGCACTGGACATTGGAAAAGGACGGCAGCGAGGGCGGCACCTGATGAGCCTGATGCCGGTTTCAGAGGCCCTTGAAAAGCTCTTGCAGGGCGTTGCTCCTCTGGAGGCGGAGACTGTGCCGTTGGACGCTGCCAATGGCCGGTATCTCGCAAGGCCGCTCGCCTCAACGCGAACACAGCCGCCATTTGCGGCATCCGCAATGGATGGCTATGCGATCCGGCACTCCGATTTGACATCCGAGCTAACAGAACTCGACGTCATCGGCGAAGCTCCGGCAGGTCATGGATTTTCCGGACAGGTTGGCCCGAGACAAGCGGTTCGGATCTTCACAGGCGCCCCGGTTCCAGAAGGCGCCGACACAATATTGATCCAGGAAAACGCTGAACGTTCCGATGATCGGATCAGGGTGCTGGAAAATCCCGAAAAAGGTGCGTTCGTTCGAGCGGCCGGGCTGGATTTTTCAAAAGGCGACATCCTCCTGAACCCGCCTTTGAAACTCGACTATCGGCATCTGGCCCTTGCAGCTGCGATGAACCATGCGGTCTTACCCGTAGTTAACCGTCCCAAGGTAGCCATCCTTGCAACAGGCGACGAGCTTGTCCGGCCGGGCGGCACACCTGGCCCGGACCAAATCATTGCGTCCAATCATGCCGGCATTGCTGCGATGGTGTTGGACTGCGGCGGGGAGCCGTTCGACCTGGGCATTTCACCCGATGAACCAAAGGCACTTGCGGCTTGCGTCCAACGGGCCATTACCGAAAAGGCCGACATTCTGGTCACACTGGGCGGCGCGTCCGTAGGCGATCACGATCTTGTTCAAGACGTTCTTGGCAGCGAGGGCATGGATCTGTCGTTCTGGCGGATAGCAATGCGCCCCGGAAAGCCTCTGATGGCGGGCCGCCTCGGCAAGACCAAAGTACTTGGGCTTCCGGGAAACCCAGTCTCCAGTCTCGTGTGCGGTCTTTTGTTCCTAAAGCCACTCATCGCAGCAATGCTGGCCGCTCCGAATGGATCGACATCTCCCAAAGAAGCGATTTTGGCCGAGGCAATCGGGGAAAATGACCGGCGCCAAGACTATGTGCGTGCAATGCTCAGTGAAGACGCTGATGGCCGGCTGATCGCAGCTCCCTTCCCGAAACAGGACAGCTCAATGCTGGCACTCCTGGCAAAATCAGGTGGATTGATCGTACGCCCGCCGTTTGCACCGGCTGAGCCCGCAGGCGCAACTGTTCCCGTGATGGTGCTCTGACAGATCAGCGTAAACCTACCGAAGCAACCCCGTGGAACTGCAATTGCCGTCAGCCGAATGCAACTCCGGGCTCCACGGCCTTGTTGATGAAGTCTGTCAGGTCCGCAGCGCATAAGGGCTTCGAATAAAGATATCCTTGCAGATAGCTGCAGTCGAGATCTTGCATAATTTTACGTTGCGCAACGGTCTCAACACCCTCAGCGGTCACGCTGAGATCAAGCGCCTTCGCAACAGCCAGAAGCGATTTCACAACAGCAAGCGCATCGGGATCTTGATCCATGTGCATGATGAAGCTGCGGTCAATCTTGATACCGTCCACTGGAAGTTTGCGCAGATAACTCAGCGAAGAATAACCGGTTCCAAAATCATCAATGACAACCGTTGCCCCGCGTTTGCGAAGCCACGTCAAAAGGTCAAGGGTGACCTGGTCGTTGCTGAGGAACAAGCCTTCCGTGACCTCGAACACCAGCCGGTTTAGAGATAGCTCTGCGTTGGTGGCCGCGTCTTCGATGTCCTTATAGATCCGGCTGGCATGCACCTGACGGGGTGACAGGTTCACATTCAAACGAACCTGATCGGAGATCCCCTGAAAGTTGCTGAATTCCGAGAAAGAGGTCCGGAACATCCAGGCACCGATCTCCGTAATCAACCCACTGGTTTCCGCAGCTTCAATCATGCTGGCGGTGTTCAGGAAGGCACCACCAGGTGTGCGGAACCGCATCAAGGCCTCAAATGAGGCAATGCTCTCGTCCTTGGATGACATGATAGGTTGGTAGTGAGCGGAAAACTCCGTCTGCTCCTGCCCACCTGTCAGCAAAGAAGCAAGACGAAGCCGTTCAAAGGCCGCTTCCTGCATCAAAGGATTGAACACAGCGTAGCTGCTGTTAGCATTCTGCCGCACGTCATTGAGCGCGATGGATGCCTGACGTGCGATATCTTCGGCCGCATTGGACGGATCGGACGACATCGCAAAACCCAGGCGCGGACGCAAAGTCAGCTGCGTATCGTCAAGCCGAATGGGTTCCTGGAACGCCTCGTCCACGCGAGCAACGACGTCCTGAACATCGTCATCACTGCTGCCTTTAAGCAGGATTAGAAACTCGTCGCGTTCCTTGCGCGCAATCGACAGGGCATCCGGGAAAGTTCGAGATAACCGATGGCCGGTTTTTCTCAAAACACCCGATGCCTTTTCATCACCGATGCCATCAACAACGACCCGGAATCGCTGGATATCCGCATGCACAACCAACAGCTTCGAAGCTGTAAGTGTGTTGCGGTAAAACGCCTCCAGAAAACCGGAAAAAGTAGATAGACCGGTCATTCGGTCCACATAAGCGAGATTTCGAATGTGCTCCAACAGCCCGGTTTTCTCATAGCCAAGAGCAGCATTCGAAACAAAAAGCTGGACGACTTCCGAACCGACGAGTTCTTCAAGTTCCTCGTAAGTAGTGCTAAGATAAAGAGCGCCGGACATGCCATTACGGGTGACCAATGGCAATGCAACGCCGTCCGCGTTGGCGCACATTTCCTGTGTCTCGATACACTGAGCAACTGCATGGCGAATATCGCTGCTGCTGATCACATCGAGCGGCAAATCAACTTTGTCTTCGTGGATCCCGCGGGCCGATAATACTCGCACACCAACCTTATCTGAGCCGGCGTATTCCGGAAGAGTTTCATACCCGCACAAGAGACAGTCGATCGGTTTGCCGATCAATGCGGTGAACTGTTCGAGCACAGCAGACGCAAACTCACTGAGCGCATTCTGCTGGACGATTTCCGCGAAATGCGCGTTCAATTCCTTCAGCTTTTTGCGGTTGGTTTCGATTGACATAACCAGCTTGTAACCGCGAAGCGCCGTAACGATCGCGGTGATAAGCTTGGTGCGTGACAACTCAGCTTTTTCGGCATATCCGTCGATGTCGAATTTCATGATGACATCGGTTTGCGGTGCATAACCCGGCTGGCCTGTTCTGAGAATCAGCCTGGTGAAGCGATTGCCCAGATCTTTGCGGATCCAGCTGACCAGACCGAGACCGGCTGTATCACTTTCCATAACCACGTCGACGAGCGCGACTGGTATGTCATCGTGTTCCTGAAGGATCTGCTTGGCTTCATGCGCCGACAACGCGTGCAACAACTGGAACGGACGGTTTTCAAACCGGCATCCCGAGACTGCGATACGTGTGACCTCATGCACGTCCGGATCATCGTCGACGATCAGAACCTTCCAGGGCTTTTCAAGCTCCTCGCCGGTCTTAGGCTCAGAAGGCGCCAGAAAATCCATCACCATATCAATGCACCTTCGTCGTTGTTGTTATGTGTGCCTTTTTCTTCTGCGGTTCCGTCACCGGGATCTCAACAGTAAACTCAGTACCATGTCCAACCTTTGATGACACGGAGATTGTGCCATTCAAAGCTTCGGTTGCAAGCTGATAACAAATGGCCATACCGAGCCCGGATCCCCCTTTACCGAATTTCGTTGTAAAAAACGGCTCAAAGACTTTCTTCAAATTCTTGTCTGGTATCCCAACGCCATCGTCCCGGCACTTGAACACTATAGTGCTATCACCAGCGCTGGAGCCAGAACCAGTGCTTCGCTTCTCAATGCGTGACGACAATCGGATCGTACCGTGTTCTCTACCTTCATAAGCATGTTTAACTGCGTTCTCGACAAAGTTTGAAACGAGCTGGCTAACAGCTCCCGGATAACTGTCAATGACCTGGTCCCCGTCGAGATCAAGCTCCAGCTTGTATGGAGTTTTCTGCAGAGTTGGCTGCAAGGTTGCGATCGTTTCGCGGATAATGTGGTCGAAATTAAATGCCCGTTTCTTTTCACTTTGCCGGTCAACAGCAACTTGCCTGAAGTTCCCGACCAATTCGCGGGCGCGCGCCAGAGTTTTTTCGATAATACTCGCGGTTTCAGAAATCCGCGCGACTTCGTTTTCAAGCGCCTCCTTACTCAAAGTTTGGCGCTCAAGCTCGTCATCCAGATGAGTTGCGGAGTCTTTGATGGTGGTCGCTGCCATCAGAGCATTGCCCAACGGTGTATTGAGTTCATGGGAAACACCGGCGACCAACGATCCGAGCGCAGCCAAATTATCCGCCTGGATAAGCTCTTCCTGAACCAACTTCAGCTGTTCCGTGCGGTGTGTGACCAACTCTTCAAGATTGGTTTGATATTCTTGAATTTTTTGCAAATCCAAATGGCGCCGCTGCACCATGGACTGAAGGCTGGACGCAAGGATACCGATCTCGTCAGCCCGACCCGGCATCAACGCCTCAATGGGCGGATCCTCGATCAAACGCGGTGTTGAAAGATATGCAACGATCTCGGAAAGGGGCATTCCGATCAACCGGTGAAAAATACTTCGGATCACAAACGCCAAAACCAGCAAGTAGGCAATGATCGCCGTGACAATCAACCCGACAGTCGAAATAATCTCATAAGAAATGGAATTGCGGTCGATCATGATAAAGACCTGACCGATCATATCCTTGTGCAGGATCGTGCTTGGCGAATTCAGCGTGTAACTAAGAGCAGTCTGACGCCGGTCATCCGCAGGTGGATCACCAAAATTGCCTGTGTCCGGAGTTTCAACCCAAACTTTCTCGACGACCTCCAGGCTCTCCAGACCACGGATCAACTGCAGAGTTGCATCTGCATTGACTGTCCAAATAGCGCGCTTAAATGGACGTTTTGTCGCTTGGAAAAACGCCTCCGTCACCCGGATGGCACGGGCGTGCGACGCGTCCCAGGTGATTTTTGTCAGGATACCGATAAAAATTATGCCGAGAACAGCAAATAATCCGAGTGTGTAAACAATAAAGGTACGCGACAGGCTGTTCCGGCCCATCTCTGATGCTGCAAACGGTAAAGACGTACTGGCACTCGAACTCAAATCCCTGCCCCCTTGATCGGAGCTTTAGCGGCCAAATGGCCAACCAGTACCAAGGTTCCAACTCGAACTTGCCCAATGCGCGGACGGCTAACCTTGGAAAACTGATACCCGCTCGACAAACATTTGCTCCAGATCATTCTAACTCCAACAACGTCAGTCCGACCATTGGAAAAAGATTTAACAAGTTTCAAAGCCCAACTCGTTTGAAGAGATTGACCTAGTTTTCTAAATTTTTCTTAAAAGACAATTGTAACTAACGCCTATATCCGCAATTTAGACGTCATTTTTCACGAGCTTTTTTTGAAATCAGCCAATGTCACATTAAAGACAAGTGGCCGTGAGCGATAATAAAACGAAACTTCCAAAAAGACGAAGTGCGGGGATCAACTGAAAAGACAAGTTTTAGCTTGGCGCAAAAATTCAGCAGCACGCCCAACAAACGCTACTTCAACGTGAATAGAGAACGGCACCTTGGGCAAAAAAGATTTCAAGAACAACTGGCCATCAGCATGGCAGTCGCCGAGGCCTAAAGGAGACCCCGGCAATGTAGAGACGTCCAAACGCCTCGGGGGGGGGGGATGGGCTTGGACGATCTGACTAACCCAAACGGTTAGCCAACATTCTCGACCGCAAGCACCAATTCCCGCTTGTTAACCGCTGCGCGAACCGGCTGACGAGCAGATTTTGGCAAAGGTGTTTCGCTGACAAGACGTTTCGGAGACGCTGTGTCTTTCAACATGTAACCGATATACCGGGTGGATTCGATGGCATCAAACCCAAGCTGGCGTTTCAGTTTTTTGCGCAGCTTGGAGATATGGCTCTCGACCACACACTCGTCCACGCCTTCGTTCATGACACCATAAACCGCATTAAAGATCTGCGTTTTGGTGACCCTGCGGCCTTTGTTTTTGACAAGGTATTCAAGGATGCGCCGTTCACGGCGCGGCAACTCCATGACCTGCCCGCCAACAGTCGGATCGCGACCATCAAAAAACACTTCAATGGCACCGGCCTCCGAGGACGTGTCACGTGCCATGGCACGGCGGCGGAATACACCGAACCGCGCGATGATCTCGCGAACATGCACTGGTTTCTTCAATACCTCGTCGAAACCGGCTGAGAAAAGATCAAGTGTACCTTGCAAGCTTGCCGTGTCTTCAAGTGCAACGATTTGCGCTTCCGGGCAACGACTTCTGATCTGAGTTACAAAACCCGCTCTCTCAGCGCATTCGCCGATCAAAATTGCATCAACAGAAGCCAGATCTTGTGAGCAGCCGGTTTCCAGCCAATCAGGCAATTCATTGGGCAACAACTCGAGGGAAGCGTACCCCTCTCTCTCAAATGCAGCGGCATAGCCGCTCGTGACGATCTCTCTGTCGTCAACGATGATAAACATGATTTAGCCCCCAAAAATTTTCGATGTAGTATGGGTAAAATTACCACATCGCGACGTCAACAATTCTTCCATCGCGAGAGTTGTATTTGGAGATTTTTGGTAACGCCAAAACTTATTGGAAATTGCAAAACTAAATAAAACGACCGAATTATTGAGATAAAAATAATAAGTAATTTTATTAAAATACGTATTCAGCAATATTTTTGACTGAATTAACCGCAGATATATATAAAAAGCGCCGCAAAATAAAGCGACGCCTAGTAACTTTTACATGATTTCGTTGGAAATGGTTTACGCGTCCGCAGCCAAGGCTTGAGCCAACTCGGCAAACGGATCTCCAGGCACCGGTTGCTGGGCACCCTGACGCATTGCTTCGTATATCCTGGGAACAAGGCGGCAGGCTTTCTCCAAGTGCTCATCACCAGTGATCTGAAATCCACCCATCATCCGAAGATCTTTCGTATCTTCATAGTGAGAAATCAGCCCTTTGATCCGGTGTATCAATTCTTGCTGATCTTCAGTCCACGCGCGAGACGCAAGACGCGATGTTGACTTCAAAATCTCCACCGGCGGATATCTTCCAGCTTCCGCAGTTTTTCGATCCAGAACAATATGACCGTCAAGCAAACCCCGAATGGCGTCGGATACTGGATCATTGTGGTCGTCCCCGTCTACAAGGACCGAAAAAATGCCAGTTATTGACCCCTCGCCAGTCGCACCTGGTCCAGCGCGTTCAATCAGCCGGGCAAGATCTGCAAAAACACTTGGCGGATATCCACGGGCGACGGGAGGCTCACCAGCGGCAAGAGCGACATCGCGGGCTGCGTGTGCAAAACGGGTCGCAGAATCCAAAATCAGCAAAACTTTGTGCCCTTGCGCTCTGAAATATTCGGCAACACTCATTGCTGTCTTCGGCGCGAGACGGCGCTGCATTGCGCTTTCATCACCGGTGGAGGCAACAACGACGGAATTGGCAATCGTTTCACCAAGAATGTCGTCGATGAATTCCCGGACTTCACGACCACGTTCACCGACAAGACCAACGACAACAGTGTCGAACTCTCCAAACCCCGCGAGCATCCCGAGCAAAATCGATTTTCCGACACCGGAGCCAGCGAAAACACCGATCCTCTGCCCGACACATAACGGCGTAAAGAGATCGATGACACGCACACCTGTTCGCACGCCTTCCGTAATCTTTTCGCGGTTCATTGCTGGAGGTGGCGCCCGGTCAAGAAGAAAAGCCTCAACGCCGTGCCGCAATTGCCCCTGCCCGTCGATCGGCTCTCCGAGAGCATTGATGATGCGCCCGCGCCAGCTGAGATCCGGATGGATCGCCAACCCGCCCATCAGCGAGGCAACGCTGCCAATTCCGATGTCCGATACCCGCTCAAGAGGTTTGACAACAACATCCTTTTGTTCAAGCCGGATAATCTCGCCCTGACGAACACCGGACCGGCCTTCAAATTGAATCAGATCACCCAAACAAACCACGCGTGACAATCCAGACACCCGGATCGCTTCAGCGGAGACCTGTGTGACCTGCCCGCTTAGTTTGACGCGGCCAATTTCTGTATCAAGAGCAGCCAAGGAGGCCGTAATTTGATCCAGGCTGTTAAGATGCTGAGAGCTTGGCATGACGCTCCTGTAGGGCTTTCAAAACATCTAGGGAGAGATGGTTGGAGCCATGCTCTGCGAGCCTGCCCAAATCGTCGCTGGTTGGTACAACCGTCCTGGTATCAGGGTGTTTGGCTCCAGCGGTGTCACCTGTTGATATTATGCCCGGCTCGGGTATGCGTTCAGCCGAACTGTTATTGTCTGGCTTCGGCGCAGGAACTGCGTCCGCTGACAACTCGCCGAATTGCAGCAGATTAAACGGCGTTCCAGGTATTCGCTCACCGGCACTTGCAACTGTTTCACAGAGTATTAGAGCCGGCCCAGATACCTTTGGTTCGACGCTGCGATCAAAGTCATCCCTACCAGTTGTGTCGGCGGTGTGGATTGTTCGAGGTGTCTCAACCGACGCAACTTCAGGATCCAAGGTGTCCTGTGTAGTGCTGCTTGTTCCAGGTGTTGTCATCGCATCATAGGCCATCATAAGACCGATGCCGACCGGACCGCCCAATGCAGCTCCATAGAGTGTGCGTCCAGCGCGACGCGCGTCTTCGGAAATCTGGTCGTTCGTCACTGCGCGATAAACATCAGAAACACCTGGGATGTGCTGCAGCGGATTGAACACATCAACAAAATCAGAAAATCCGAACCCGGCCTTTTCGGGCGCCGTTGCGTCCGTTGCTTTTTGTGATGCCTCCACCGTCTTCAGCAACACATGCCGTGGAGATGGGTCCTCTGAAGGCGAGCTTATGCCAACGACCGCACTCATGAAGTTTTGCCCAATTCGCGGATGGCCGTCTTTTGGCTTTCGCTGCCCATGTCGATCATTTTGGTGGCGCTCTCGAACGCACGGGAGATCATGATCATCTTGGTCATCTCGCGGACGGGATTAATATTCGCCCCTTCCACATAGCCCTGCCGGATCCCATGCTGGTCGAACACCTGCACCGGAATAACTGGCCGGTCCGGCACAACTGCAGAATTCTCCCTTCGGGTCAGTTTGGCATCATTCGGGATTAGAAAGAGACCAATCTGGCCAACGATGTCTTCATTACCTTGTATGACGTCACCGTTTTGCGTGATGAGCGGTGTTCCTCCGTCCGGATTGAGCTGGATCGGTTGCCCGCCAGCACCAACGACCACTTGCCCGGTCACAGTCCTCAGGGTTCCGTCATCAGCGATGTTGAGGCGGCCATCTCGTGTATAGGAAAGTCCGCCATTTGCATCCCGAATGGCGAACCAGGCCTCTCCTTCAATCGCAAGATCTAAAGGATTGTCCGTTTTGTTCAGACTGCCGTTCTGGCGCGAGATGTAGTTCTCGCCACCACTTGAAAAACTGACTTTATCTGGGCCTGCTTTGGACACCATTTCTGCGAAATTGATCTCGTCAGCGCGGTAGCCCGCAGTATTCATATTCGCAACGTTCCGGGAGACAGTTTCCAGCCTGTTGGAAAGAGCGACTTGAGCGGACAACGCGACATATAGAGCTGACTGCATGGCTCAGCTGCCTCCAAGTTTAAAATTCTGGATGCTGGACAAGAGCCCTTCGCCGAAAGGCACAACTCCGGGACCGGTACCAAAAACAGCCAGTGTCGGCGAAGAAACTGCCTGCGTACCATTCTTGACGTCATAAAGTGCCGAAAAACGGTCGAGGAATTCGGCCAGATGCTCTGGATCGCTGCTCAGTTTCTCGTAATCCAGATGCTTGTCAAAATAGGCTGCCTGCTTGTCGATGTCCGTCATTGCAAAGGAATCTGGCAGCCCCAAAGCGGTGTAGACTGTTTCTGCGAGCGCGCGGTCGGCAAGAATGGTGTAGGCATTTTGGATCGTGGATGCTTGCCTCTCGAAATAGAGAGCCAGACGGACCCCGTTGTTCTGTTCGCCTTGCCGGATTTCAAGTGTTTGCCGATGAAACTTGTCGACGATGCCCTCTTGGGTTCGTCTAAATGCGGTCGTCGCCTCACCATGACTTGCGAAGTTAAATGTTTCAGCGAACTTCTGGTATCTCTGGTCCGTCAGCTGATTGGCAAATGAATCGCTTTTCGAAATGCCCTCTTCCAGAACCTTCCGCATGAACGCTTTTGCGTAGATCATGTCTTCCAGGCCCATGGCCGTCATGGCGTACCGGTAGATCCTGTCATTCGATAGGAACTCATCAATCGATTTTATGTCGCTGATGTTCTCGCGATAGTACTCGGTCTGGCGTTCCACCATTGGATCTGATGCGACGGTTTGGATGGAGCGGTCCATATTGTTTCGAACCAGCTGTACCTGCGTAATCGTATTGATCATGTCCGCGCCCTTTAAGCGGTAAGTGTCTTGAAAACACATTCGCGCCCGGAGCTTACGCCAAGCTGACTGGATGGCACCGGTGCAAACGGCCGTTCGGTCAGCTTCGGACAAGTCTCGTCTCCTAGCTTTTCACCAACACAGTAAAACCTCACCCGATAGGAGCTGTTTGGTGACTATTATTATCGGCCTGATAATCGGCGCGGCATCCCTGATTGGCGGTTTCGCCGCCATGGGCGGAAAGGTCCTCGTCCTTTGGCAACCTTGGGAATTGGTGATCATTCTCGGCGTTGCAATTGGCGCTTTCATCGTTGCAAATCCCATGAAAGTCATACTCGGGACGACCGTGGCCGTTTCCGACGCATTGCGGAATGCGGTCCCGTCCAAACGTGATTACCTGGATGTGCTGGCACTTCTTTATGGCCTGATGCGGGAGTTACGCGCGAAGGGCCGCAATGCCGTCGAACCGCATATCGAAGACCCAAGCACATCCCCGATTTTCCAGAAGTATCCGTCAGTCCTGCGCGACGCCAACATGACGACGTTCATTTGTGACTATTTCCGCCTGATCATCGTCGGAAACGCCCGTGCTCATGAGATCGAAGCTCTGGTCGATGAGGAAATCCAGACCATCCACCGCGATCAGATGAAGCCATATCATGCAATGAGCAGCGTTGCCGACGCCCTGCCGGCGATCGGGATCATTGCTGCGGTCCTTGGCGTGATCAAGGCAATGGGCGCAATCGACCAGTCGCCTCAGTTGCTCGGTAGCCTGATCGGTGCCGCCCTTGTGGGAACGTTCATCGGGATCCTGTTCTCCTACTCCCTGTTTGGGCCCCTGGCAGCAAAGATCAAATCGGTCCGGGAAACGCGGCTGCGCAACTACATCGTGGTCAAGCAAACCCTGCTTGCCTTCATGAACGGCGCTGACCCGCAAATCGCGCTGGAGCATGGCCGCAAGACCATCTCCGGATACGACCGGCCAACCATCGACGAAGTCGAGAATGAAACCATGAGAGCCGGCGGCGCAGAAACCAGCACGGCCGATCTCCAGGGAGCCGCATAAACCATGCTCGATGCAGCAACAGACACGCAATCTGCCTCCAACTCAGAACGGGCGATGATCACGGACCGCCTGCTGGACGCCGCGGGGATCTCCGTAGACCGCCTGCCGATGTTGCCAGTGGTTTTCGACCGCATGGCGCGGGTGATGGCAGATGTGATGCGCCAAAAATCACCCTCGCCATCCTACATCTCAGTCAGTTATGTGGAGAACAACCGAATTGGCGATGTTTTGGATGAGTTTGAATCCAATGCGCTTGTTGCGGTTCTTTACTCTCCGGAATGGGATGCCCGCGTGCTTGTCGGCTTCGACCGGGATTTCATCTTCACCCTTGTCGATGTGCTGTTTGGCGCAGACGGAACCGAGCCTCCAATTGATGAGGAGCGGCCCTTTTCTAACATCGAAACGCGAATTGCCCGGACTATTTTTGAAGTGGCTGCGAAGTCTCTTGCAGAGTCGTTTGCACCGATCGCAGAAACAACTTTGAAAATCGAACGGATCGAAAGCCGGATGGATTTTGCGGTTGTCGGCCGGCGGAACAACCCGGCGGTCGTTGGACGCCTGCTCCAGCAAGCCATCGGCCGCGGTGGTGAGGTTTTCGTCGTTCTGCCGCACGCGACACTCAATCCGCTGCGCCAGGCCCTGTCCCAAGTGTTGTCCGGCGAAATGTCCGGCCGCGACAAACAATGGACGCAGCACTTCCACAACGAAATCCAGCGGACGGAAGTCAAGCTGGAAGCGATCCTGGAAGAACGCGAGATGCACCTCGGCGAGTTGTCAAACCTGAAGGTCGGCCAAGTGATTGAGCTTCAGGCAACTGCGCGAACACCCGTGACGCTGGCCTGCAACGACCAACCGATATTCACCTGCCAGCTTGGACAGCTGGACGGATCCTACACCCTGCAGATTGAAGAACTCATCCACGAGGAAGAAAAGGATCTATTCGATGATCTCCGCAATCGTTGACGGCGTGCTGCTTCTGGCATTGGTCGTAACCACAATCCGAATGATGCAAATGCACAAGGATCTCCGCCGCTTGGGGTCCTATCACGAAGATTACCAGCGCATTTTCGACCAGACCGCCCTCGCGCTGGACGGGATTGAAGTCTCCATTCAGGAGATCAACGTCAAAGGCGCTCAGATCCTCAATGCGCTGGGCAATCGCATGGATGATGCCCGGGAGTTGATTGCTGAGATCGACGCCCTCACCCGCGAGGCAAAACGTCAGCAGTCGGTTCTGAAAGCAGAACTCAAGGAACTCTCGAGCTCCCATGCCCTGATGCAGAAGGCAAACCGCTTTACGCCTGTCCGTGAAGACCTTGATCTGTTCACTGATGAAACTGCAGCACAGCCAACCCCTGTTTCGGCCGTGGCAAGCTCCCCGCAAGATGGACCGGTTATTCACCGTGGAACCAGCGGTCCCAAGGCTCCGACCCGTGTGCACAAAATCGATAACACGCTCGGTAGCCCCTTCCGCTCAGTCTCTATGAACCAAAAGGATACGTTCTAATGTCCGACACGATCGTTGAAAACGTTGATGTAGAAACCGGTGCAACCATCAAAACGGCCGATGCAGCGAATTTCGCCAGGGTTGAAGCACCAGACAAGAAAAATGCCGGCGAGACCATGGGCGATGATCGCAACCTCGACACGATCCTCGGCATTCCGGTCAATATTCAGGTCGTTCTGGGCTCTGCAACTATGCTGGTATCCAATCTTTTGAAGTTGGGCCGCGGCGCTGTCATTCCTCTCAACCACCGTGTTGGTGAGCCGATCGACATTGTCGTGAATGGCCGCGTTATCGCCCGCGGTGAAGTGGTTGTCGTGGAAGATGACAACTCCCGTTTCGGTGTGTCCCTGACAGAGATCATCAGCTCACAAACAAGCCCGCTGGAAATCTAAACCAACCAGCCGGACGTCAGATTTCCCAAACCCTTTGATTGCCCATGCTCCTTTTGAGGAACACGCGAGAATGACAAGCCAAGCCAAAGCTGCCCCGGCTCCTGCCGCCGTCCCCAAGCCACCGGCTCCACCGATCCGGCGTTTGAATGGGGTGCAGCGTGTCGCCGCCCTGCTTCTATCGCTTGGACGGACCAGCTCGCAAAAACTGCTGCGCCATTTTGATCAGGAAGAGATCAGGATGATCACTGTAAGCGCGGCCCAGCTGGGAACAGTCGCTTCTGCGGAATTGGACAAGCTTGCCGAAGAGTTCATCGATCAGTTTTCCAACGGCACCACCTTGTTCGGCTCTGCCAACGAAGTGGAAAAAATGCTGGAAGGCGTTCTGCCGGACGAACAGCTGGCGGACATAATGTCGGATGTCCATGGCAATTCGAACCGATCGATCTGGGACCGGCTAACAACCGTATCGGAAACCGTGTTTGCCAATTACCTGTTGAAAGAGCACCCGCAAACGGCAGCCTTAATCCTTACGAAAATCAAGCCAAGCGCAGCGGCAAAGGTTCTCGGCCACATTCGTGCAGACATGCGCAACCAGCTGGTGCGGCGCATGTTGTCGATCAAGGCAGTGGTCCCGGAAATCATGCGCGACGTGGAAAAGACGATGCATGAAGACTTCATGCTCAATCTGTCAGGAACACTGGAAGCAGACTCCCATGCGCGTATGGCTGACATCTTGAACAAGATGGAGCGGGATCACATGGAAGATGCGCTGGAAAACCTCAACGAGATCAGACCAAAAACAGCAGAACTCCTGAAAGGTCTCCTATTCACCTTCGACGATATCAGCAACCTCAACGCACGTACCCGGATGGCGATCTTCGATCAGATCCCTGCAGACCGGATTGTCCTTGCATTGAAGGGAACATCAGCAGAATTCCGCGAAGTGGTCCTCTCGTCCATGACGTCCCGTGCCCGCAGGATTGCCGAACACGAACTGGCAGCAGGCGAGCCAGCAGCGCAGCGCGACGTTCTGGAAGCCCGCAGCTCGATCACCAATCTCGCACTGGAAATGGCGGGACGCGGCGAAATCGAGCTAAATCCGAAACAGGATGAAGGGGCTTATTTTGCATAAGGACCACTTGTTCCGGCTCTGCGGCGGCCTGCGTTTCTAAGGAGACGGCAGGGCGATGTCGGAAGAAGCGGATAAGGACTCAAAAACAGAGGAACCGACCGAGAAAAAGATTCAGGACGCAATTGAGAAGGGCAACACGCCGGTCTCCAAGGAAGCTCCTGTTCTAGCAATGTTGATCGGTGCCTTGTTGATCGGCGGTTTCGCAATAACATCTGGAGTGCGCCAGCTTGTTTCAGACATGGCGCACCTCCTGGACGTATCTGGAGGATTGGACCTTGGTAACAGCGCAGACGCACTCATGCTGTCCCACAGCCTGTCCATCAAGGTTGGGCTGTTCCTTGCGCCGATCATCGCCATTTTGTCGGCGTCCGGCCTTGCGTCCGCTTTCCTTCAGAACAAACCAAGCATCGTTCCAAACCGGATCAAACCAGAACTCAGCAAGCTATCGCTCAAAAAAGGCTGGTCGCGGATTTTCGGAGCCCAGGGCTTTGTCGAGTTTCTCAAGGCTGTTTTCAAATTCAGCACGGTCAGCGCAATTGTGTACGCTCAGTTCCGCACTCATGAAGCGGACCTGATCAACGCCATGTTCACCGATCCAAGTGCCCTTCCCGAGATGATTCTGCAGATATCCCTGCGGCTGATTTCCGGTGTCTGCATTGTCACAATCCTTCTCGTCACCGTTGACATTCTTTGGTCGCGCTCTCATTGGCGCAAGAACCTGCGGATGACGAAACAGGAAGTCAAAGACGAGCACAAACAAATGGAAGGCGACCCGATCGTTAAAGCGCGGCAGAGATCGCTTGCACGCGACCGCGCCCGCAACCGCATGATGTCGGCAGTTCCCCAGGCAACCATGGTGGTCGCGAACCCGACTCACTTCGCGGTCGCATTACGGTATGACGGTGAGAAAAACCCGGCGCCGGTCGTTGTGGCAAAGGGACAGGACCTGATAGCCTTGAAAATCAGGGAAATTGCCGAGAGCAACGACATCCCGGTGATCGAGGACCGGCAGCTGGCGCGCTCACTTTACGCAGCAACAGAAGTGGAGCGGATGATACCGCCTGAATTCTATCGTGCTGTTGCTGAAATTATCTGTTTCGTTTATTCACGCAAATCCAAGACCGCTGTATAAAACAATGAATAATGGAGGGTTTGGATGAGTAAGCTGCGTGAGGCTGCCGCAATGGAACCTGAAGCGGATGATAAAACCCGCAAGCGCCAGGCGGCAATTGCCGAGGCCTTGACCGGTTTCATTGAAGACTTGAAGCTCGTCGACGTTCTGCATTTTGCCGCCTACATCCGGCTCGAACAGCACGCCAACATCGCCGACCTTGTGAAGACCTCTGCCGAACTGTTCTTCAAAGAAGATACGCTACGGTATTCCATGGGCGGACAGGCTGAACTCGATTGGGATAGCTTTCCAAGAATAAAGCTGGACCTGGAATTCCTGAACAAAGGTGTCTGGATCTATTTCACCGTTATTCTGGCCTCGCCCGACAATTCGGTAACAGTGTCCTACGTGGAAATCCCTGACTCTGGCGGTGATCCGGACAAGGAAGCCGAATTGATGCTCGAAGCATTAAAAGATGCCCGGCTCAAATAGACTTGCGTGTCTTGGTGCGTGGCCCTTATGCATCTTGAAACAAGGACGCAACCCTCACAAACGAGAAATGGCCGCCCAATTCGGAGCGGCCAATTCATTTTCCAGACAGCTTTGGGAACGATTGCGAAGTTGCCCTAATCTGCGTGTTGCTCTGGCCTAACGGCGTGGCAGGTATTTCAGCGGATCGACCGGCTTGTTGCCCTGGCGCAATTCAAAATGCACTTGCGGCTGATTGACCGAGCCGGTGGCACCGGCAAGCGCGACAGGATCTCCGCGGCGCACCGTATCACCGCGTTTGACATTCAAGACGCTGTTGTGAGCATAGGCGGAAACCCAACCTTCGTCGTGGCGGACGAGCACAAGATTGCCATACCCTTTCAGCTCATTCCCGGCATAGATAACCGTCCCATCCCCGGCCGTTTTGACCGGCGTTCCCTCAGGAACTGCCAAATTCACGCCTTCATTGCGGCCACCACCCGGCTTTGCGCCAAAATCGGAAATGATACGGCCACGAACTGGCCAACGGAACTTGGCAACAGGCTCATCGGCTTGCGGCTGAATGCTCGCGACCTCGATTGGTTTTTCAGGTGCAGCCTCCGTCTTGACCGGTGCATCTGCCGCAGAATTTGGAGCTGCAATTGAGGTTGTTTCAATCTGAATTGGGTCGTCCGAACGGTTTGTTGAGACAATCCGGTCCGGTTGACGCTTGGGAGATGGAACACTTGAGCCACCACCTGCCACGGTCTGCGGGACAGATGCGGTCACGATCGGTGCGCTCACCCCTTGAGGTTTGCTCTTCGGCAATGCGCTGATCGGGACAACCGGAGCTGCGACAATAGCGGGTGTTGATTGGGTCACCTGCGCGAAAGTCGGTTGCGCATACGGCTTTCGGTCCGGGCGCGGGGCCGCTCGCGAAACGTTTGGTATGGAGCCGGTTACGACGTCTTCGTTCCGCGAAACAGTCGGCAGTTGCACGGCTCTCGTCTCACCGTCGGTGGTGCTGGTGGAGCCATTCCGGTCTGAATAAACATAAGTCGGTATGATCAGAGACTGCTCGGCCTGCACACTGGACCGGCTCTGAAGACCATTGACGGACGCGACAGCCTGAATGGGCACGCCATAGCGGCGGGAGATCGACGCGAGCGTATCGCCCTGCCGCGCCTTGACCTGAGTGCCACCAGCTGCGGTCCAGCCTTTCCAGTCCTTGCCAGCAGCAAGTGTCTCCGGCGCAGGAACCGATGGGACTTGAGCCGAGGTGATGGACGGTGCAACAGGAGCACTGACGACAGCTGGAGACGTTACAGGCGCGGGCTGACGCGGGATGGAACCGGTCGAGACAGGAGAAGACGTGTTTTGCGGCAAGCCAGCCGTCGTTCCACCTGTGCCATTGATAATGTCCTGATAGGACGGTTGCGCGGGCGCAGACCCGGTCAGGATCTCTTTTTGATTGGCGGTGCTGGCGGTGTAAATGTCGTTCGGTCCGAACCGCTCGGTGGCCGAGGAACACCCTGCAAGAGCTGCTGCTCCAAGAGTAACCGTTGCGACTTTACCCAGTAAATCCTGGCGGAGGAAACGCATCCGCTTTTTCATCGACTCAACCCAAACTGCTTTACATGGCTACTGTGGTTAAGATTAGAAAGCAGTAAGGTTTATAAAGACTAAAGAAGAGGCCTCGAATTCCAGCCAATCTGAAAAACCTGCACGCCGCTAAAGGCCTGCAACACCCGCAATTCTGCCGATTTTCAATTGAACTCAGGGCAATTGCATAAGGTAAACGCACATCGGACCTACCGGCCAGCATCTTTCAGACAACCGGATGGATCGTCCGACTCAGTTCCCTCGTATTCGCAGATAATCGAGATTACTGCGCCCTGCTGTGGGATAACGGGATTGGTGTTAGATGAAACGTCCCATCGTCGGGCGCTTAAGCGTCTAAAGATGTTGAGCAACACCCGGCATCAGGGAAACCCAGCGGACTTCCGCCACTGTCTTGCTTGCGCCGATGCTCTCGGCTTTGGTGATCCGCACAAGCGATTGGGCTTTTCCCGGCGGGCCCAATGGAGCGATCAAAATGCCATCCGGTCTAAGCTGCGCGATCAAAGTATCGGGTATTTCCGAGACTGCCCCGTTTAGAACAATCCGGTCAAAGGGGGCTTTCTTTTCCAGGCCCGAGAGCCCATCCCTATGTTCCAGCGATACGTTTATCTGTTTTAAGGCCGCCAGGCGTTGATCCGCCAGCTTGAGAAGGGTCTGATATCGGTCAAGACTGTAAACATGCCGTACAAGCTGTGAGAGGATTGCAGTCTGGTACCCGGACCCCGTGCCGACCTCCAAAACCGTTTGATCTGACTGCAAGTCGAGAAGCTGGAGCGCAAACGCAACCTCGCTTGGCGCGGTCATGGTCTGCCCGCACTCCATTGGAAGCGCGGTGTCTTCATAGGCCAGATTGTGATAGCGGGCCGCGAGAAATAGCCGCCGTGGCAGACGTTCAATGGCAGACAGAATGTTCACGGAGGCTATGCCGCGCTGACGCAAACCAAGCACCAGGGCCGCACGCGCCTCTGCTTCATCTGGCAAGTTCGATTGCGTTGCCCGGTCGTCATCACCGGGAACGAATGCGGCCATTCACGCGTTCTCCATTACCGCCCCCGGGGAGACCCATTCACCGCCAGACATCTGTGGCAGCGTGCAGATGGCTCGGCAATGAGAGATTCTCACCGCCGTGCTTCTCGTCATACTGACCGACCATAATGACAAGAGACAATGGCTGTTCGGCAGGGACGCCGCGTTTTCCCGGTTAAAGAACGTCCTGGACACTCAACTCAAAAGAAGTTGCCACAGTAAAACAAGGAAATCAGCCCAAGTTGTCCGCTAACCGGCCGACAAGATCATGCGCCGTCAGATCAATCCGCAGCGGGGTTACGGAGACATACCCATCGGCAACAGCGTGAAGGTCAGAATTATCCAGAACAGATTTTCCCCGGTCCTGGAATTTCAGCCAGTAATAAGGATTGCCGCGGCCATCCGTCCGCTCGTCAATGGACAGGCCGCTTTGTTCATGATGCCCCAGCACAGTGACCTTCACACCCTTCACTGCATCGGCGGGCCCTACCGGGAAGTTGACATTAAGCAGGGAGTACGGCGGCAGATTGAAGGTCATCAGTTTCTTGAAGAGCTCAGGCGCATGCGCCTCCGCGACACCGTAATCCGGCTCGGACTTCGGGTTCCAGCTGTAGGCTTGCGAAACGGCGATTGCTCGGATGCCCAGGATCGCAGCTTCCATGGCCCCTGCCACTGTCCCTGAGTAGGTGACGTCTTCTGCCAGGTTTTGCCCGCGGTTTATCCCAGACAGCACCAGGTCCGGCAGACCCGGAAGCACCTTACGGCAGCCCATGATCACGCAATCGGTCGGAGTGCCTTTCACTGCGAAATGCCGGTCGTCGATCTGGCGCAGGCGAAGCGGATCTCCAAGGGTCAGCGAATGCGCAACGCCACTTTGATCGGTCTCCGGTGCGATCACCCAGACATCATCAGAGAGCGTCTTAGCGATCCGCTCAAGAGCGTAAAGTCCTGAAGAATGAATGCCGTCGTCATTGGTGATCAAAATGCGCATGAAAAATCCGTTCTTGGCCGAAAGGTAGGGGTTAAGGGCCTGATGCCCTTAACCGATTTTTTCCAAACCGCCCATATAGGGCCGCAGGACGTCCGGCACAGTGATTGAGCCGTCCGCGTTTTGATAATTTTCAAGAACTGCGATCAGCGCACGCCCGACAGCGATCCCGGATCCATTCAGCGTGTGGACATGCACTGGCTGCTTGGAATCGGCTGGACGGAAGCGCGCATTCATGCGCCGGGCCTGGAAATCACCACAGACAGAACAGGACGAGATTTCACGGAACGTGTCCTGCCCCGGCAACCAGACTTCGATGTCATAGGTCTTGCGAGCTCCAAAGCCCATATCGCCGGTACATAGCGTCATGACCCGGTAATGAAGGCCGAGTTTCTGCAAAATCATTTCCGCGCAGCCGAGCATCCGCTCCAATTCGTTGAGGGACTCATCCGGTGTCGTGACAGACACCAGCTCGCATTTCTGGAACTGGTGCTGGCGCAACATGCCCCGGGTATCCCGGCCCGCAGAACCAGCTTCAGACCGGAAACAATAGGTCAAGGCGGTAACACGCAGCGGCAGCTGATCCTCGGACATGATCTCTCCGGCCACCAGATTGGTCAGCGGGACTTCAGCTGTCGGGATCAGATAGTGATCAGTTGTGGTCTTGAAGAGGTCTTCTTCAAATTTCGGCAGCTGGCCGGTGCCATAGAGCGGATCGCTGTGAACCAAAAGCGGCGGCGAGACTTCCGTGTAGCCGTTTTCCTGGGTGTGCATATCGATCATGAACTGACCGAGGGCCCGCTCCAGCCGCGCAATCTGGCCCTTCAGAATAACAAAACGCGAGCCGGACAGCTTGGCAGCGGTGGAGAAGTCCATCCCACCGAGCTCTTCACCCAGTTCGTAATGCTCCTTCGGCGTCCCCTCCATGGAGAGGTCCGGTTTGTCGCCGTATGTCCGGTAAAGCACATTGTCCGCTTCATCCGCACCTTCCGGCACATCGTCGTGCGGAAGGTTCGGAATAACGGCCATAGCCTCTTCCAGTGCTGAGATCAGCTTGCGTTCTTCTTCCTCACCCGACTGAATAAAGGCCTTGATCTGCGCAACTTCGTCGATCAGCTCTTGAGCCCGTGCGTCATCGCCTGAGCCTTTGGCCTTGCCGATTTCTTTTGAGGCCGTGTTGCGCCGTTCCTGGGCTTCCTGCAGCTTGGTGATGTGGGAGCGACGGGAATCGTCCAAGGCAATCAAATTGGCAGCAGAAGGCTCATAGCCCCGCTTTGCCAAAGCCTTGTCGAAGGCATCTGCGTTTTCCCGGATCCATTTGATATCAAACATCTTCGCTTCCCGAACGGCGGTCTTTGTCTAAGGACTGGCCGCCGCAGGAGGAAGACTAAGCTTTAGATTTATGCCGCAGCATCCTCAGCTTCACGCTCGGCCTCACGTTCCGCGCGCTTTTTCTCCACCATCCGGACGGACAGAATGGAGACTTCGTAGAGAAGCAACGTTGGCAGTGCAAGACCGATCTGCGAGATCGGGTCCGGTGGTGTCAAAATAGCCGCAGCCGCAAAGGCACCAACGATCGCGTATTTTCGTTTCTGCTTGAGACCATCAGCCGTCACCATGCCGGCGCGGCCCAAAAGCGTCAGGATCACCGGCAACTGGAACACGAGACCGAAAGCGAAAATCAGGATCATGATCAGACCGAGATATTCACTTACCTTCGCAAGGTGTTCGATCGCCACCTGGCCCGACCCGCCAGACTGTTCCATAGACAAGAAGAAGCCCATCGCCATCGGCATGACGAGGAAATAAACCAGACACGCACCAATCAGGAACAGAATGGGTGTTGCAACCAAGAACGGCAGGAAAGCGCCACGCTCATGTTTGTAAAGGCCGGGAGCCACAAACATATAGACTTGGCTGGCGATCACCGGAAAGGCCAGAAACAAGGCTCCGAAAAGCGCAAGTTTCAGCTGCGTGAAGAACCACTCCTGTGGCGCCGTGAAGATCATCTTTACGGCGTCCGGGTCCGGCGCGGCCCGCAGGTACGGGACAGTCAAGATGTTGTAGATGTCGGTGGCGAAATAGAAGCAGATCACAAACATCGCCAGAATGGCCGCGATGGACCACATCAACCGCTGGCGCAGTTCGATCAAATGCTCGATCAAGGGCGCCTTTGAGGCGTCGATATCTTCCTGGCTCATGCCTTGGCTTCTTCCGTCACCGGCGCATCCTCCGGCGCAGCGGGTGTCGACGCCGAAGCTGCCGGCGTTTCAGCCGGTTTGCTCTCAGGCTTCGGGTCTGTGTCCGCTTTTGCCGCTGGTTTTGCCGGAGAGGTCTTCTTGGCCGCATCCTCTTCGATCGACTTCTTCAAATCACCGAGTGGATCGAAGTTTGCAGCTTCCTCGACCTGTTTCTTCATGTCGGCGATATCGGCCTGTTGCTCCGCTTCGCGCAGAGCTTCATTGAACGTCGACTGAAATTCGCGCGACATCCGGCGCATCTTGCCCATTGTCTGGCCAAGCGTGCGCAGCATACGCGGCAAGTCTTTCGGCCCTACGACGATGATCGCAATACAGGCGATCACCAAGAGCTCCGTCCAACCAATATCGAACATAGGTACTTTCGCCCCTTAAGGAGACGCGACGCAGATAAAGATCAGCTCGCTTTGGTCTGATCTTCCGCCTTGGTGGACTTCACTGTCTCACCACTCTCATGATCGATGGTTTTGGGAGCATCGGCGGTATCGTCTTCAGCCATTCCCTTTTTGAAGCTTTTGATTCCCTTGGCGACATCGCCCATCAACTCGGAAATCTTGCCACGTCCGAACAGCAAAACCACCACGACTGCGATGATCAAAATCTGCCAGATACTAATACCCATACGCCAAACTCCTGATAACCGGCTTCCTCGCCCTTGGAGCCCTTTTACAAAACTGGCTCCTTGCCTGCAACAATACATGCCGGATTGTTTCTGTACTCCTAGACAGAAGGATAAGCCGGAGAATTATTCTCAACTGATTTGGGGTCACGACCTCGGAAAGACAAGGACATCCTTAGGATCAGTGGTCACGCCAACGTCCATGCCCTGCTCCCATTCGCACCCTGCCCGCACGCGCGCCTGCAATGGTTGATCGAGACCTTCAACAATAATCGTCAGCAAATCGACTTCTCCCACGAATCGCTTGGACTGGATCCGCCCTGTCACACCGCACAAACCAGCCTGGCCAAGAAGAACGCCTTGCGGACGAATGCAGACATCGGCAAAACCCTGGTTTATCCCGCTTGAGGCGACAATGCCGAGCGGTGTTTCAACACCGGACGATGTAACCTTGCCCTCGATTTGATTGAGTTCGGAAAAGAACCGGGCGGCGAACAAGTCGGCAGGGTTGTTGTAGAGTTCGGCAGCGGTTCCATGCTGAACGAGCTCCCCGCGCCGCATCAACGCGATCTGGTCCCCCATGCGCATGGCCTCTTCCGGGTCGTGGGTCACGATGATGCAGGTGGCGCGTGTCTCGCGGATCACCGCCAGCGTTTCATCACGCACGCTGTCGCGCAGACGTTTGTCGAGACCTGAAAACGGTTCATCCATCAAAAGGATGCCCGGTCGCGGCACCAGCGCCCTGGCAAGCGCAACGCGCTGCTGTTCGCCCCCGGACAGGGCATGCGGATAGTCTTCGGCATAGTCTGCCAAGCCAACCCGACGCAAGGCCATCAATGCGGCCGCACTTGCGGCTTCCTTTCCAAGCTTCTTGATGCCGAACACCACGTTGTCCAGGATCGCCATGTGCGGAAACAGGGCATAGTCCTGAAACATCAGTCCGATACCGCGCCGTTCGGGCGGGACAAATGTCTGCGGTCCCGCGATTTCCTTGCCGTTGATCAGGACCCGGCCCGCGCTTTGCCGTTCAATCCCGGCCGCAATGCGCATCAACGTCGTCTTGCCACAGCCGGAATGGCCGAGCAGGCATAGGATCTCACCCGGAGCAATCGAAAGGCTCAGGTTCCGGACGGACGGCACGCCCTCGTAGTCATGAGAAATATTCTCGAAGACCAGCCCTGCGGCTATCGTGGCGCTGGCTGACCCGCGCGCACCCCACGTTTTCGGACCGCCATTCCAATTGGATTCGTTGGATTTGAACATCAGCTACCGGCAGTCTCATCCGTTTCTTCATCGAACAATGTGCCGTCCTCTAAAGGATCTTCGTCTTCGGTCAAGGCAGCATCGTCACTTGGTGTTGGCACCAGGAAGGACGCAGGGATCGCGCTATCAAGCAACCCTGCCCCTTTCAGCTCTTCCAGACCTGGCAGATCCTTGACGTTTTCCAGACCGAAATGGATCAGAAACTGCTCAGTTGTTCCATAAGTTACCGGACGCCCAGGTGTGCGCCTCCGGCCGCGCATCCGGATCCAGGTTGTTTCCAAAAGGACATCCAGCGTTCCTTTTGATGTCGATACGCCGCGGATTTCTTCAATTTCGGCCCGCGTTACCGGTTGGTGATACGCGATGATGGCCAAGGTCTCAAGCGCTGCGCGCGACAGTTTGCGTTGTTCCTCAACGTTCCGGTGCATCAAGTAACTGAGATCTTCCGCTGTCCGGAAACACCACTTGCCCGCAAGCCGCACCACATTGACACCACGCGGCGCATACATCTCCTGCAGCGCTTCCAGCAGCCCAAGGACATCGGTTCCCTCCGGCAAACGGAGTGTCAGCTCTTCAAGCGACAATGGTTCGGACGAGGCAAACAAGAGTGCTTCGACCATCCGGAGGCCAGCCAAATCCTCAGAGGCTTTTTGGGGTGCCGCGCCCAAATCCGCATCGCCCTCCAAATGAAGCTGTTCCAGATCAGACATCTTGGTCCGGTTCCTGTTCTAGGGCGCGAATATAGACTGGTGAAAACGGCTCTCCCTGGCGGATTTCGACCTGTCCTTCTCTAACCATTTCCAGGCTGGCGGAAAAGCTGCTTGCCACGACCGTCGCCCAATCCTTGTTGTTGTAAAGGTAGTCACGAAGATACGCATTCAAGGGGGTCCATTCACTGACCCGGCCGACGAGTTTGGTCAGAAGCTCACGCGCTTCCTGGAGTGACCAGACTGTTCTGCGCAAAACCCGGACAGATGTAACCGACTGGCGCTGGCGTTGCGTGGCATAGGCCGACAGGAGGTCGTAGACAGAGGCATCCCAGATGCTTTTTTGGACGACGGACATGGTCTCAGGTTCACCCCGGAAAAATACATCTCGCCCTGCCCGGTTGCGGGCCAACAGTTTTTCAGAAACCTCCCGCATGGCCTCAAGGCGACGCAACCGAAAGGCAAGCGCTGCAGCCAGTTCTTCCCCGGTTGGCTCGTCCTCATCCTTTTGTTCGGGAAGCAAAAGGCGGGATTTCAAATAGGCCAGCCACGCGGCCATCACCAGATAGTCCGCAGCGAGTTCAAGACGCATCCGCCGGGCTTCTGTCACAAACTCAAGATACTGCTCAACCAAAGCCAGGATCGAGATCTTGGCGAGATCCACCTTTTGCGTGCGCGCAAGACCGAGAAGCAAATCAAGCGGACCCTCAAAACCGTCGACGTCCACAACCAGCTGCGGATCGGACGTTGCCCGTTCCTCGCTTGTGTGCACCGCGCTCAGAAGGTCAAATGACTTGTCTGGCGCGGTTACCGGTTGTGTGTCCTGCTCCGCCATTTGGTGTCCCGTTACACTCCCGCCCAGCCAGTTAAGGATTGAAACTCTGCCCAGGCCTTATCTGCATCAAAGTCTGGTTCTAATGCTTTGTAACCAGCCAAAGCCGTGTTGCAGCGCTCCAGCGAACGCCCCGAAAGAACCGGCGCAGCACCCGCAACTGACTGCATTTCCGTCATATCGCCATTGCAGTGGAGCACGACATCGCATCCGGCATCCCAGATTTTTTTGGACCGGCTCGACACGTCACCGCCAAGCGCTTTCATCGAGATGTCATCACTCATCAAACAACCGTCGAAGCCGATTTCATCGCGAATAATCCCATTTATGACTGCACTGCTCTGCGTCCCCGGGTTTTCGGGATCTATGCTCTCATAAAGCAGGTGTGCGGTCATACCCAAGGAGATGTCTGCAAGCGCCTTGAAGGGCAGGAAATCCACAGCTTCCAATGCGTTTTTGTCATCCGTGACCCGTGGCAGTTCAAGATGACTGTCCACCTTGGCGCGACCATGCCCCGGAATATGTTTGATGACAGGTAGAACACCCCCGGCGATCGCGCCGTTGATCATCTCGCGTCCGAGGATAGCAACCGTCTCCGGATAATCTGAAAGCGCACGATCTCCGATCGCATCGACGGTGTCCGGAAACCGGACATCAAGGCACGGCAAACAGTCGATTGTAATTCCAACATCGGACAGATCTGCGGCAATCAATTGCGCGCCTAGGAACGCCGCCCGTTTTCCAGCAATTTTATCTGTCTTATAGAGATCTCCGAAGAGCTTTGGCGCTGGATATTTACGCCAATGCGGTGGCCGTAGCCTCTGCACCCGGCCGCCCTCCTGATCAACGAGCACCGGCGCATTTGCCCGGCCGACGGCATCGCGAAAAGAGCGGGTCAATTCCCGAACCTGCGCTGGACTGTCGACATTCCGGGCAAACAGGATCAGTCCCCAGGGATTACGCTCTTTGAAAAACGCTTGTTCAGCAGCGGAGAGACTTGTGCCGGCGCAGCCGGAAATAAAGGCTTTGATCATGATCATCGCTTACCGGCACCACCCCTGCCCGTCAAGAAAGGTCCGGTTCCCCAGCAAGCGCACTTGCGCTCAGGATGCGAACTTGCGATCTAAATCTAAGAATCCTTTTTCAAATGGAGTAACATTCCATGCGCGCGCGCCATGACATTCCGGCCGGCAATTTGCACCGGATATCCGTCACATCTGAAATCCTGACTCAAAACCGGCTTGGCGACCTGGCAACGCGCGAAGTGGTCGTTTACATCCCACATGGACATGACGGCACTGGGCTGCCGCTTCTGGTAGATATTGTTGGCTATACGTCCGGTGGCCCGGCGCATGCGAACTGGAAGAATTTTGGCGAAAACGTTCCGGAGCGTTTGGACCGGCTGATCCATGATGGCGCACTCCCGCCGGTTGTTGTCGCTTTCCCGGACTGTTTCACGCGCCTCGGTGGCAACCAGTACATCGACAGCGCAGCGATGGGGCCTTGGGCAACGTGGCTTACCACGGACATGCTCCAAGCTGTCGAAGGCCAATTCGGCTGCGGCGGAAACGGCAAACGCGGATTGTTCGGTAAATCCTCCGGCGGTTATGGCGCCATTGTTCACGCCATGAAACATGCAGACGTTTGGTCAGCAGCGGCTTGTCACTCCGGAGATATGGCGTTTGAACTCTGTTACCTGCCGGAAATGCCAAGTGCGCTGCGAGCAATCCAGAAACATGGGTCAATTGAGGCTTTTGTTCGTTGGTTTGAAGCCGGACCGAAGTATCCCGGCGGCGCGTTGCACGATCTGATGACGTTCGCGATGGCTGCGACCTACGATCCGGATCCGTCGCCGGGCACCTTCTGCGGGATTCGCTTACCGGTTGACCTAGAGACTTGCGAAATCATTGAAGACCGCTGGAATGCCTGGCTGTCCTGGGATCCTGTTCAAATGGTTGACGCGCATACAAATGCCTTGAAATCCATGAAGGGGCTCTGGATCGATTGCGGGTACATCGACCAATACAATCTGGTCTATGGCGCGCGCCGTTTGAAACGAAAGCTTGAGGCCGCCGGTGTTGATCACGTCTACGAAGAGTTTAACGACACCCACTCGTCGATAGACTACCGGATGGACGAAAGCCTGCCGTTCCTTGCAAACGCGCTATTGAAATAGGTGCTTACCGGCCAAGGCGCAGGGTTAGGACGGCGCCCCCGGCCAAGATCAGCAGCGCTCCAACAAGAGCTTCAGGGCCCGGCACTTCGCCCCAAACGGCATAACCAAACATCGCCGAGAGAACGACGGTGGCGTAAAAGGCTGGGGCAAGGGTTGCTGCGCCAGCACGTCGGTAGGCCGAAATGTTAAAAGACTGGCCAACAATTGCGAGAGGGCCAAGCCAGGCGAACGCAATCAGATCGCTCACCGCAATGCCATCTTTGGCGATAAGCCAAATCACTGGCACAGCCAAAAACAACGCTGCAAACACGTTCACATAGGCCAGGATCGTAACTGTATCTTCGCGCTGGGCGATATAGCGCATGATCAAGCTTTCCGCAGCCATGAAGAGCGCGCTCGCAATCGCTGCAATGGCCCCAACGATCGCCATCTCCGAATTCTGAGCCACACTGTCAGCCGATTGAACGACGAGATAAGCACCGAGCATACTCATCGCTCCAGCGATCCAGTGCTTGCCGGTCACCAGCTCTTTCAGAATCAACCCGGCAAGGGCAATCGCGAAGATGCCTTTTGTCAATCCAATAGCAGTCGCATCCGCAAGCGGCATCACGGACGCTGCATAGACCGCACAGGCCAAGCCTCCCACACCGCACACCGCTCGCATCAAGTGGAGTTTCCATAAAGGACTTAACTGCTTGTGGAGCGGAATTTTCTTCACGCTCGCAACACACAAGATGGTTGCGGCTCCGCCGGCAAACCGAAGCCACACGAGAGCAACGATCGGCAACACACCGCCTGCCAGTTTCCCGGCCGCAAAAATCGGCGTAAAGGCTGACATGCCCAGGAGCGCCAAGAACAATGCAGCGGGGATGTTTTCGCGCTGGCCGATGGCGGCAGGTGGTGTCACGGCGAAGGCTCCAGATCGTATTCTTGATGTTTGATAATTATCACTCAGAAGTCTGTCGAAACAGATGCCAGTTTCCTATCCACCCCATGCGAATACGCATACCGTTGTCTCCTTCTAAGCGAATACGTATACTGTTTTCATGAATTGGGATGATCTTAAACTCGTGGATGCTGCGGCCCGCGCGCGGTCTTTATCCGGCGCAGCCAAGGCTTTGGACATCAGTCAACCGCAGCTCAGCCGGCGCTTGAAAGCATTCGAGGACCGCGTCGGAGCGCGGCTGTTTGACAGAACACCCTCTGGTCTCAAACCCACTGAAGCGGGCCAGAGGCTCATTCCACTTGCCGCGGATATGCGTCAACGTGCGGATGCTGCGGCGCGCATCATGCCAGATCTGGCAGGTGCTTCGCTCAGGGTTGTTCGCGTTGCCGTCGATGAGGTGCGCGCCCGTGTCCTGACGGACATGTATCCTCTTCTGGATGAACGGCTCAAGGACATTGAGCTTGAGCTGATCTCCAGCCACAACCATGTCGATCATCAAAGCCGCAGCATCGAATTGCAGATCAGAAACTGCTTGCCAGAGACCGATACATTGATTGCCCGTAAGATCGGAGATCTCGCTTACGGCGTCTATGCAAGCAAATCCTACGCGGCGGCCCACCCATCTGTTTTTGAAGAAGCCCGGTACACAGCGTGCAGTTGGCTTGGATTTACGCCAGACGACCTCTGGTATCCGGCTCATAATCGCTGGCTCGCAGAACGCCTGCCCGCGCCACCCAGGCTGCGCACCAACACCATGACCACCATGATGAACATGATCGCGAGCGGATCCGGCCTTGGATTGATTCCAGTCTTCATGGGTGACCGGCATCCAGACCTCGTACGGGTCATGGAACCCTTGCCGGAACTCACCAATCCGGAGCATATCATCGTTCACCGAGATGTCCGGCGTGAACCTGCCGTCCGTCTGGCAATCGACGCAATTTCCGATGTTTACCGGCACATGACCCCGCACCTTCTCGGTTTGCAGCCCCAAGTCAAGATGACAGCCGCCGAATAAAAAATGACCGGAAAACCCCGCCATCTTAATCGTTGTATTGGTGTGCCCTGGTCTATTGCCTGCGGACGAAGCAGTCGCCGCCAGCGCCTTGCAGCTGTTCACACAACCGGATGGCTTCGTCACGCGATCCTGTTGGAATCCGGGCCCGGTAAAAGACTCCCCGATCGCCGAGGTCGGCTGCCACAATCACGGCATTCACATTCCCGATAATCGACGGGTACCGACGTTGTAGCGACGAATATGCATCGCTCGCAGCCGACGCTGAGCGCTGAGACGTCACCTGAACGATATACGTTCCGGCCGGTATCGAACCGGTGCCAGCAGCCGCTGCGGCAGGTGCTGTGGTCGTAGCGGGCGCTGGAGCCGACGCCGGTTGAGACAAGTTCAGTGGACCATTGTTCTGAGTTGCTGGCGCCGGATTTGTTGCAGCTGCAGGTGCTTGCGCAACTTGCACAGGGGCAGCGGGTTTCTTACGCGGCAGGACAGTCGGCACAGGTCCGGCAGGCTCTTCAACCGGCGCAGCAGGTTCTGCTGCAGCAACGATTGCAGGTGTTGTCGGTGCCGGTGTAGCGGGCTGAGGCGTTCCGGCAGCCGGTTCAGCCGGTGTCGGAGCCGCTGCAGGTTCTGGCGAAGGTGTCGCCGTAATCGGCTGAGTTGCAACAACACGGGGCTCAGCTGGTGCAGGAGCCGCGGGCTGTGCGGTGCCGTTAGCTACTGGGGCCGCATCCTCGCCCGACACTATGGTTCCGTCCGGACGAACAACAACTGTCCGGACCCGCTTGGTTGCTCCAGGAACGAGTTCAGCACCAGATTGAACACCGGCAGGTGCTGGCGGCAAGGAGGCAGGTTCAGGTGTTTCCGGACGCGCGAGCTGCGTCGGCGCATTTTCGTTGCGGCCATCAACGCGATCGTAAATCAGCTTAGCAGACTGATTGTTGCCGGCGGACGGATCCTGCTCTTCCGGGAAAATTTTGAGTGGCTCTTGCAGGCCACTAATCACAGGCGGCGGGCCATCCGGGACTGCAATCGTGTCGGTGTCGAGGAAGAAGAAGCCGACTGCGCCAAGTGCAGCAACGCCCAAGACACCGGCAGCAACAAAGATACCCCGGCGGGAGCGCTCTTCGGCATGCGGAACCGCAGCCTGCTCTGCGCGGGAGTGCGGCGGCAAAACCCCGCTGCCCTTCAAGGTTGGGTCACTCTCCTGCATCGCCCGTGCGACAGCGTCGAGATCATAACCTTCCGGCGGCGGCGGTGTGTCATCATCGCTAAAGTCGCGAACAGCGTCCGCAGCTGCCGGCCAGGCCATATCGTCGATGTCATCAGCTGTTTGCCGACCCGGAGCCTCGGCAGCATAACCGGCCACAGTGGCCTTCGTTTCTGCCGAAGCTTGTGCCGAAGCTGGCTCAGATGAATTCTCTGCCGAGCTTTGTTGACGCGCCCGGTCATCCCGTTCCGGAAAATCGAGATCTGCCAGAAGCGTATCGATCCCGGCGATTGATTTCTGATTGTCCTCGGAGGCCTGAGGCGCACTTTCAGAAGCCGCGCCACCTTGTGGCGTGGTTAGGGCAGCAAACAGATCATCTTCGTTGATTGCCGGCCGTTGCGGCGCTGGGGCGGATGGCGAATAGCCCTCAGGCTTTATGTTCTGCGCCGGATGTTCAAAAGCCTGCGTATAAGGAGGCGTTTCCGAACCGAATTCCGGACGCGGGTCGCTGGCGCGGCTTACGGAATCATCCGGCGTTACTGTGTCCGGATAGTTTTCGGATCGCGCCGGAGCCGGTGCTTGGCTGTAGCTTGCCGTCTGCGCTTGGTACCTGCCAGAATAGTAATTTGAAGTTGGCTGCTGGGTTTGCGGCGGAGCTTCTGGTTCTGGAGCTGCCGGCGCGGACGCGGTACCCTGGCCGTAATCCTGTTCTTCGGGAGGGTCGATGGTCTGACGTAGAGCGCCCTTTAGCTCATCTTCAAGTTCAGCGGTCAAGTTCTGTTCAAGATCATTCGCAACAGAAGCTGCCAAACCTGTTCCAAAATCACGCCCGAAATTGACAGCCGGTCCGCGCGGTTGAGGCGGAGACAATGGTTGGAAGGCTGGTTGCGCTGCCTCCGAGACTGACGGTGTAGGCGCAGATGCGGTCGGTCGGTTCATCGCATTTGCTGCGGTGGCTTCTATCGTATCGAGCTGCGGCACCTGAGGCCAGCCGGGCGCAGTTCCGCCAGTAACCGGCTGCGATTGAAAGCCCGGAGCAGACGCTTCGGAAGACTGCACGCTGTCTACAGCTGCATATGACCCGGCTTCAGGCGCGGGCTGCGGCGCATCAAACAGCGGCTGTTCGTTCAAACGCGTGTCGTCGGAGCGCGGTATTTCTGGTGATTGCCCGGTGCCGAATAGGGGTTCCTGGCGCGGTGGATTGGGATCCGCAGCGGGTTTCGGCTCACTCGCGAAATCATCCAAGTCTGCGAAATAATCAGTGCTTCCAACCCGGCCGCTGCTCACCGGCGCCCCCAATTGCTTGTTATTATGGACAATGCGCGCCAATTCAATCAGCGGATCTTCACCAGACGGCCGGTTTCCCCCGGACGGTGCCGGGGTCTCTGCCGTATCTGGCCGCTTTTTGTCGTATTCGTCTGACATGAGCGCTCTAAAGAACCGGTTTCGTTACGCTACGTTTTATCAATATACCCTGATCACTTCTCACAAGGCATATCAGCGCATTTCCTCAGGAGCTTGTACACCGAGAATCGCCAAGCCTGACGAAAGTACCAAGGATACTGCACGAACCAAAGCAACACGCGCTACGGTTAATTTCGTGTTACTAGAATCAATAAAACGTAAATGAGGCAATTCCTTGCCTCTATTCCAGTGACCGTGCAGTGAACTTGCAAGTTCATGCAGGTAAAACGCGATTCTATGCGGCTCATGAGTGTCGGCAGCTGCCTCGACAACTTTTGGCCACTCAGCCATTTTGCCGATCAATTCAAGCTCGCCGATGTCATCAAGCAGGGAATAGTCGGCACTCGCGAGTACAGAATCACTCAAGTCTTGCCCGGACAGTTCTTCTGCGGCCTGCCGCAAGACAGAACAGCAGCGCGCATGACCATACTGAACGTAAAAGACCGGATTGTCCTTGGACTGCTCCGTTACCTTCTTGAAGTCAAAGTCGAGTGGTGCATCGTTTTTCCGGAACAACATCATGAACCGGACAGGATCCGATCCCACTTCGTCGACCACTTCGCGCAAGGTGATAAAATCACCCGACCGCTTTGACATCTTCACCGGCGCGCCGTCGCGCATGAGTTTCACAAGTTGGCAGAAACGGACAATAACTTCGGTATCGCCGCCGGAAACAGCCTTGCCGACCGCTTGCAAACGTTTGGCGTAGCCGCCATGGTCCGCGCCAAGCACGTAGATCGCTTCCTTGAAACCGCGCTGGAACTTATCCTCGAAATACGCAACGTCGGCAGCAAAATACGTGTAGGAGCCATCTGACTTTTTCAGCGCCCGATCGGTATCGTCCCCAAAATCGCTTGCCCGGAACAGTGTCTGTTCGCGGTCTTCCCAGTCTTCCGGGACCTGGCCCTTGGGCGGCGGAAGCGTACCTTCATACACAAGGTCTTTAGCCCGCAGACCATCGAGCATGTGATCAATCTTTGAACCGTTGCTACCACTACGTTCATGCAGAGATCGTTCGGAGAAAAAGACCTCGTGCTCAACACCGAGCGCGGCGAGATCCGAGCGGATCAAATCCAGCATCGCAGCAATTGCCCGTTCCTTGACCTTCGGGAGCCAGTCAGCTTCGTCCTGATCGAGCAAATCACTGCCGAATTCGTCCTTCAGCGCAACACCAACCGGGATGAGGTAATCTCCGGGATAAAGGCCTGCCGGGATCTCGCCGATATCTTCGCCGAGTGCCTCGCGGTAGCGAAGAAAAGCACTGCGAGCGAGCGTGTCGATCTGAGAGCCGGCATCGTTGATGTAGTATTCTTTGACCACTTCATTGCCGGCAAATGCCAGCAAATTGGCAAGCGCATCGCCAACCACGGCACCGCGAATATGTCCGACATGCATCGGGCCGGTCGGGTTTGCGGAGACATATTCGACATTCACCTTGGAAGGATCAGCGGTCTTCCTGCCGCCATAACCAAGGCCTTCAGCAAGAATACTCCCAAGTATCTTTTGCCAGACACTCGGGTCGACCCGCAGATTGATAAACCCGGGACCTGCGACCGTGGTTTCGGTAATTTCCGGGTCTTTTGAAAGTTCGGCAACCAAACGCTCTGCCAAATCACGCGGTTTCATGCCAAGCGGCTTTGCAAGAACCATGGCCGCGTTGGTCGCAAAGTCCCCATGAGCCGGATCCCGAGGTGCCTCGACGACAACGCGGGACAGATCTGGCGCATTGCCGTCCAGTCCTTTTAACTCAAGCGCTTCGAGGCATTTTTTCACGCGTTGCGTGAACACGGCAAAGATGTTCATTCAGGCACCGGTCAGGGTTGAAACTTCAAACACAACGGCCCGCCCGCGCCAGCGAGAAGCCCTCTGGCGCGGCGGGGATCCGATCTTGACCCTGCGCCTACCCCAAATCTGGTGTGTCGTCAAACAGTCTGCGGTGTTCTTCGATCGCATAACGATCAGTCATGCCAGCAACATAATCACATACGCGCCGGGCCCTGCTGGTCTCGTCAAGGTTCTCCAAGCCCTTGTCCCAAGGGGCCGGCATCAGGTCCGGCTCGGCAAGAAGACGCGCAAATAGATCTCTGACGACACGGGCAACAAGACGGCGGACCGACAAAACATCCTCATGGCGGTAGACTCGTGCGAACAAGAACCGTTTCACTTCCTTTTCGGCCGCAATCATGGAAGGTGAAAACCCGACAAGGCATTTCCCGGCCGAACGCACGTCTTCGACGCTTTGCGGATCGAACTCGCTGATATTGCGCACACCCTCCTGAATAACGTCTTCCACCATCCGGGTGATGCTGCGGCGTACGATCTCGTGGATCCGCCGCGTTTCTTCAAGGCCTGGATACTTGTGGTCAACTTCTGCAAGAATATCTGCGAGAAACGGAACTTCCCGCATGTCGTCGATCGCGAACAGGCCAGCCCGAAGTCCATCGTCAAGATCATGCGCGTCGTAGGCGATGTCATCTGCAATCGCAGTAGCTTGTGCCTCAGCACTCGGCCATGTTCCAAGCATCAGATCCTGCTGTCTTTGATACTCCCGGATCGCGAAAGGCAATTCACCGTCTTTGAACTTGCCAAGCGGTGCACCGGCATCATCGACGAGTGGACCGTTGTGCTTCACAAGGCCTTCCAGGGTTTCCCAGGCGAGATTCAGCCCGTCAAACTCTGCATATCGGTGTTCCAGATGGGTCACGACCCGCAAGGACTGGGCGTTGTGGTCAAAGCCACCAAAAGGCGCCATGCATTCATGCATGACATCCTCGCCCTCATGGCCGAAAGGCGTGTGTCCAAGATCATGCGCAAGTGCAAGACACTCTGCGAGATCCTCATCCAGCCGCAGTGCCCGGGCGAGCGAGCGTGCGATCTGCGAGACCTCAATCGTGTGCGTCAAACGCGTGCGGAAGTGATCTCCCTCATGATATACAAACACCTGTGTCTTATGCTTGAGACGCCGAAAGGCGGAAGAATGGATAATCCGGTCCCGATCTCGCTGAAATGGTGTCCGGGTCGGACTTTCCGCCTCTGGAAAGAGACGGCCCCTGCTTTTGAAAGGGTTTTGAGCATAGACTGCAAGGGATTGCGCCCCATACCCGATGTCTGCCTGGATTTTCTTCCAATTGTCGTTCACTGCCCGTCCCCTTGAATAACGCACCGGTACTGGCCCAGTTATTGACGCTTGTGCTTTGAGATCTTAACTATCGGGTTAAGTCAATTTTGTCGCGCCCCTATTGGGCGCCGACACAGCGAGTCAGTAGAACATGACCGAAACGCTTGAAAATCGAGTAACAGTCAGTGATCGCGCTGCCAAGCGCATTGCCAAGATTTTGTCAGGGGAAGCTACCGGCAGCATGCTGCGCGTCAGCGTTGAGGGCGGCGGATGCTCGGGTCTGCAATACAAATATGACGTCGTCGGCGCACAGGAAGACGATGATTTGGTTATCGAGAAACTCGGCGCGACTGTGCTAATCGATTCTATTTCCTTGCAATATATGGGCGGATCAGAGATCGATTTCGTCGACGATCTGATCGGTCAGGCCTTCCAGATCAACAATCCGCATGCTGTTGCCGGTTGCGGCTGCGGCACGAGCTTCACGATCTAAAAAGCCTGCCTTAACCAAGCCGTTGGTTCAAAGACCGGGTCGGTCGGATACTAATGGCTGGGCATATGTTCAGAACATGGGCGACAAACGATCTCCTTCGCATATGATGCGGCGCAGAGAGCGGCGGAGACTATTAATGAAAATTGCCACCTGGAACATCAACGGCGTTAAGGCACGGCTGGAAACGGTGCAGGAGTGGCTGAAAGAAGCCTCGCCCGACGTTGCGTGTTTGCAGGAGATCAAGTCGGTCGACGAAAACTTTCCGCGCCAACCATTTGAAGATCTCGGCTACAACGTCGAAACCCATGGGCAAAAAGGCTTCAACGGTGTCGCTATCCTCTCAAAAACGCCTCTGGAAGACGTTGAACGGCGGCTTCCAGGAAATGACGACGACGAACAGGCGCGTTATATCGAAGCAACGGTAACGCTCGGAGACGGCGTTTTCCGCTTTGGTTGCCTCTATCTGCCTAACGGCAACCCGCTTGGGACCGAAAAATTTCCCTACAAACTTGGCTGGATGGAACGGTTGTTGGTCCATGCGGAAAAACGGCTTGCGGAAGAAGTGCCATTCATTCTCCTGGGCGACTACAATGTCATCCCGGATCCGATCGATGCGAAAAATCCGGAAAACTGGACGGACGATGCTCTGTTTCAGCCCGAAAGCCGTCAGAAATTCCGCGCCCTTACGCATCTTGGCATGACAGAAGCCATCCGCGCCTGCTCCGAAGCTCCGGAAACGTTCACCTTTTGGGACTATCAGGCCGGAGCCTGGCAGAAAAACAACGGCATCCGCATTGATCACATTTTGATGTCGCCGCAAGCGAACGACAAAATGCTCGGCAGCGGGATCGACAAACATGTTCGCGGCTGGGAAAAGCCGTCCGACCATGTTCCCGTGTGGGTTAAACTCGCCGCCTGAATGCCGATGCCCCGGTGCCTTTATATCCACTGCATTGAAGACATTGGCTGGTCTATGCCGTTTGCGATCCTTCGCCGGCATGCTATGTTTTCATTAATGGGATAAAGGACCAAGGCCACTGGCCCGCACCGGCGAAAAGCGGGTTTTTCTCCTGGCGCAGCTTCAAGCTGCGCTCCCCAAACCTCTTTGCCGCGTTGACTGTGGCACTCTTGTCGAGCGGTCCTCTATACGTTTCAACTGAAGCTCAAGCCCAAGAGACGGCCAAACCGAACGTGCCCTGCACGTGCCGATATCAGGGTGAGGACTACAGCATCGGCGACTCCATCTGCTTATCCAGCGGCTCCAGTCCAAAAATGGCGACATGTTCGATGGTTCTGAACAACACGTCCTGGAAGATGAGCAACGCCCCCTGCCCGCAAGCTCTGGAGATTCCCGAGGTATCGCCCATTCAACATGCGTCACCGGACGATTTGGCGGATACACCGATCCTTTGATTGACTGTGATTGGGCATCGCCTGCACAAAGCATGCGTTCTTAATTTCAAGATGTGTGTTTGGAGGGCTTCCTGCAGTCAAAACCGCATTGTGCAAATTACTGCGTTGGAACCTGCTGAGCCGTCAGCATATCCGGACGGTTGTTTTCAATCCACGTATCGGCCAAGGACCGTGCTTCTGCACGAACCGGTTCCGGCGCGACGGCAAAATACTGTTCATGCAGGTTGTTGATCCAGGTTGTATCCTGGCCGGTTGCTTGTTTGCGGGCAACAGTCAACCACATCAAACCACGCGCTTTTTTCTTGTCGGAAGATCCAAGAGAGTAAAGCGTTTCGCCGAGTTTGGCCTGAGCACCGACATGGCCTTTGAGCGCAGCAAGATTATACCAGCGTACCGCCATGCGGCTGTTGGTCTCCCGGTACATTTCACCAAGATGAAACTGGGCGGCTGCATCGCCGTAATAAGAGGCTGCGTGCGTGAAGATCCTGCGGGCTTGTCCTTCATCTTTTATGACGGCGCCATCAATCCCGCTCAGGTAATAGGAGCCAAGTGCCACAAAGGCGCTGGAGACAAAAGGTGCGTCCGGCGAATCCGGGCTGTCATTGCCGTGATCCCGAACAATCTGGCTATAATACTGAAAAGCCTTGTAGTCGTCTTCCTGAACACCGTCGCCCTTGGCGTACATATCGCCAAGTTTCCAGGCAGCCATGGTCTGCCCATTTTCTGCGGCATATTTCAAAGACGAGATCGCCGCTGTTTTATCGCCAGAATAGTACTGGCGGGCACCAGTGCGCAGAGCTTCATTAGGCGACATGGTAGACGGATTGATCGGTCCGGGTGCGGCCGGTTGGCCGTCAAACGCCGCTGACGGCACTGTCGCCATCATAAAGGCGAGCGCGCCGACAACGGCCGCGCTGACGCTTAAGTGCTGACGATGTGTCTTCTTGCTGTACATCCCGTTCACACTATTCTCCCGCGAACGATATTCATCGTCACGGGCACAAATCCCATTCATCTGTTACACCAAGCTGATGCTTGAATGTTTGACACCTCACCATGCGTCTTGAAACGATTGCGTGATGTCCCAAATGTGAGCGATCAATCTGGCCTTAGTTGGGCTGCGCGCCCTGCCCCAGCAAAACCGCCGTAACGCATTGAACCATCGCGCAACCTGGCAGCCATTTTTGTGCCGAGCGCTACGTGTTGATCCACTCGTGTACTGCAATCATGGCCGAACATGGGCATCAATCGGTTCCATGAAGACACCGCAATACTTTGCCGCCAAGTGTTGCTGAATAGGCACAATTTGCCGCCCCTCCTAAGCCCCAATCGAAACACACGCAGGTTGACGATCGGTTTCCATATCTTCAAAAGGCCTCAAGTGATGCCAATTAGCGTCAACGCTGGGGAAAACGGGGGCTTTTGGCCAATTTCCTTGGCTGTTCTATGTTTGTACTTCAAACTGAACCATGATTCGGTGTAGGACCGGCGTGATCAAATGCGCGGTCAGCGCAGTTTAATAAAACCAAGTACCCATCAGGCGATACGCAATGAGCGGAAAAGACGATCTTTTTGCAGGCAATGCAGCTGTTTCCAATCCGGTTGGATCGGAACCAGCACCAGCACCCAAGCCTGCGCCAACGCCTGTTGCGGATCTCTCCGAGGCACGAAAGAAGTCACAAGCTGCCGCCGATAACAGCGACTATTCAGCGGCCGATATCGAAGTTCTGGAGGGACTGGAACCCGTTCGCAGGCGTCCGGGTATGTATATTGGAGGAACGGACGAAAAGGCCCTCCACCACCTTTTTGCTGAAGTCATCGACAACTCCATGGATGAGGCCGTCGCGGGACACGCAACCTGGATTGATGTCTCCCTTGGCGCGGACGGCTACCTGAACATCACGGACAACGGCCGCGGCATCCCGGTCGATCCGCATCCGAAGTTCAAGGACAAGTCGGCTCTGGAAGTCATCATGACCACCTTGCACGCCGGCGGTAAGTTCGACAGCAAGGTCTACGAGACTTCCGGCGGTTTGCACGGCGTTGGTGTGTCTGTCGTTAATGCCCTGTCGGACGAACTGGTTGTCGAAGTGGCCCGAAGCCGCAAGCTCTATCGTCAGATCTTCCACCGCGGTCACCCCCAAGGACCGTTGGAGCATATCGGCGACACTCAAAACCGCCGCGGCACGATGGTCCGCTTCAAGCCGGACGAGACGATTTTCGGCAAGGGCGCGAAATTTCAACCGGCGCGCCTGCTTAAGATGGCGCGCTCGAAAGCCTATCTGTTTGGCGGCGTTGAAATTCGCTGGCACTGCGCTCCAGAATTGATTTCAGAGAAGGACGAAACCCCGGCAGAGGCCGTCTTCCACTTCCCCGGCGGCCTGCGGGACTTTCTGGAAGAACGGCTCGGCAAGGAACGGCGGGTGGTCGAGGAAGTCTTTTCGGGCCGGACCGACAAGACCGGCAAACATGGATCGGTCGAATGGGCCGTCAGCTGGTTTGCAGGCGACGGGTTCATCAATTCGTACTGTAACACCGTCCCAACCCCGGAGGGCGGCACGCACGAAGCCGGTTTCCGTTACGCGCTCCTACGAGGCCTGAAAGCCTACGGCGAACTGGTCAACAACAAGAAGGCCTCAATCATTACCGGCGATGACGTCATGACATCTGCGGGCGGGATGCTCTCGGTCTTCATCCGGGAACCCGAATTTGTTGGTCAGACCAAAGATAAACTGGCCACCAACGAAGCGACACGCGTTGCCGAGACCGCGGTTCGCGATGCCTTTGATCACTGGCTGACCGCCTCGCCCAATCAAGCCAACAAGCTTTTGGAATGGGTAATCGACCGTGCCGAAGAACGCCTCCGGCGGCGCCAGGAGAAAGACGTCGCCCGCAAGACGGCCGTGCGCAAACTTCGTCTCCCAGGAAAGCTGGCAGATTGCTCGACCAGCCAGTCGGAAGGAACGGAACTCTTCATCGTTGAGGGCGACTCGGCGGGCGGATCGGCAAAACAGGCTCGAAACCGTGCCAACCAGGCCGTTTTGCCGCTGCGCGGTAAGATCCTCAACGTCGCCAATGCTGGCCGCGACAAGCTGGTCGCCAATCAGCAGCTTGCGGACCTCATTCAAGCGCTCGGCTGCGGGACCCGCTCCAGCTACGCCGAAAAGGATCTGCGCTATGAAAAAATCGTCATAATGACCGATGCGGACGTGGATGGCGCGCACATCGCCTCGCTGTTGATCACGTTTTTCTATCGTGAAATGCCGGAACTGATCCGCGGTGGTCATCTTTATCTTGCGGTGCCACCACTCTATCGCTTGAGCCAAGGCGGAAAGACCCTCTACGCACGCGACGACATGCACAAGGACGAGCTCCTGGCGAGCGCCTTCAAGGGCAAATCGAAGGTTGAAATCGGCCGCTTCAAGGGTCTCGGCGAGATGCTGCCCGCTCAGCTGAAGGAAACCACCATGGATCCATCCAAACGGTCCCTTTTAAAAGTCAGCGTGGACGAGTTCGCCATAGCAGATACCAATGACACAGTTGAACGGCTCATGGGCAACAAACCGGAGGCCCGTTTCCGGTTCATCCAGGATAATGCTGAATTTGCCGACGACCTTGATATCTAAGGTGCATACGGCCAGAGCCCAATTTATTCAAAGCGTTATGGGAAAACAGGCATTCAGGTCGCATTTAACATAAATGGCGACGAAATCATGCAATGTAAAAGTTTTATGCGTATGATCACTCATACACCTAGTTTTATTGCGCATGATTTCGGACCAACCATTAACTGAGTTGGCAAAACGACAAGAGAAATACTGAACATTTCTGATATTTAACCTCACCAATGCATTGACTCACCAGCGAACAAATGTAGGGTGTGGCCAAATCGGCGAAGGGCAGTTCAAGACGAACTGCTGCCATTAAATCACAACATTCGGGCAAAGCGCTCCATGTCATTTAATACTCTCGGTCTGAGCGAGAAGGTCCTCGCTGCAGTTGATGCGGCAGGTTATAAAGATCCAACAGCCATCCAGGCAGGTGCTATACCTCAAGTCCTGGAACGGCGCGATGTCCTCGGCATCGCACAGACCGGGACCGGCAAGACCGCCAGCTTCACCTTGCCGATGCTGACCCTTCTTGAAAAAGGCCGTGCCCGCGCCCGCATGCCGCGCACGTTGATCTTGGAACCGACGCGCGAACTGGCCGCTCAGGTCCAGGAAAACTTCGAAAAATACGGCACGAACCACAAATTGAATGTTGCCCTTTTGATTGGCGGCGTTTCCTTTGCCGAGCAGGACAAGAAACTCGATCGCGGTACCGACGTGCTGATCGCAACGCCTGGCCGCCTGCTGGATCACTTCGAGCGCGGCAAGCTGCTGCTTCAGGGCGTCGAGATCCTGGTGATCGATGAAGCTGACCGAATGCTCGACATGGGATTCATTCCGGACATTGAGCGAATTTGCAAGCTTATCCCGTTCACACGGCAGACCCTGTTCTTCTCGGCAACGATGCCACCGGAAATACAGCGGCTGACCGAAACGTTCTTGCAAAACCCTGCACGCATCGAAGTGGCTCCGACCTCTTCAACGTCCGAAAACGTAGCGCAGCAACTAAAGGCTGCTGGCGGCAAGGACTACGACAAACGCGCCGCCTTGCGCGAACTTCTAGAAGGTGCCGAAGACCTTCAGAACGCGATTGTCTTCTGTAACCGCAAGCGCGATATTTCGACGCTGTTCCGGTCGCTCGAGCGCCACGAATATAATGTCGGCGCCCTGCACGGCGACATGGACCAGCGCACCCGCATGATGATGCTGGAAAACTTCCGGAAAGGCGCGATCAAACTGCTCGTTGCAAGTGATGTCGCGGCCCGTGGCCTCGACATCCCGGAGGTCAGCCACGTCTTCAACTACGATGTCCCGATCAATGCGGAAGACTACGTGCACCGGATCGGCCGAACGGGACGCGCTGGCCGCAGCGGCACCGCGTATACGCTCGTAACGGAAAGCGATCAGAAGTATTTGCGCGCAATCGAAGAGCTGACAAACCAGTCGATCGAATGGATCGGCGAATCGATTGACTTTGAGGCTGCCGCAGCGGAACGTAAAGCCAAGCGCCGGTCGCCAAAGTCGGCCAAGGCGGATTCAAGCAACGACAACGACGCAAGCCAGAGCAAATCAGCACCGAAAAAGCGTGGTCAGTCACGCCGAAAAAGCGAAGAGTCAGCCGCTGAAATGCAGGTTGAAGAAACGCGCTCAAGCAATAGGGTTCAAAAGATTTCTCAAAAATCCGGCAGCAAGCCACAAAAGCAAGACAACAGCGCACCGGCTTTCAGCGAGGGCGTTCATATTCCAGCATTCCTTCTGCGCGAGCCACGGGCAAAAAAAGCATCGTAATCCCCAACTAGAGGGAACTCGACGAATATATTTAACTGGTCCTTAAACGTTACGTCAGATTTTGGATGTCAAGAATTCGGGCCGTGTGGGGTGGCCACCGAAGAAGACTTGACTGAGAGAAAACTGATGTCGGATAAGGACGATCATATAAGGACCATCGGATACGGTGAGTCCGCGATCGGGTACATAAGGAAAAACACCTTACCCGCTTATCCGCGATCTTATGAACTCTGGTACACCTATTCCGCCGGATACAACCAGGGCCTAAACCGCGCTATAAATGAAGCTGTAAAAGAAAACGGAAGGATAAGCACCGATGAGATGCTGTCCCTTTACGGCCGATTCTTGTCCCCGACCCGGCTGGGTGACCGCCTCGATGATGTCGGTTCAAAAGTCTCCCGCGAAGTTGAAGAGATTGTCGAGACACTGAAGCTGAGCGCGGATGCGACATCCGACTACGGCGCCGCTCTCGAGCAGGCTGGCCTTAAGATCTCCGGGATCACCGATCCAGACGAACTGAAGCTTTATGTGACGCATCTGGTCAAATCCACGCAGAATGCAGTTGCTTCCAACAGAAAGCTGGAAAGCCAGCTTTTGGAATCAAAGAAACACATTGAGAATTTGCAGTCCTCACTTGAAGCGATCCGCTACGAATCCCTGATCGATGAGCTGACAACCCTTAACAATCGCAAGCACTTCGACAATTCACTCGAGAAGGTTATCCGGAACTCCATAGAGAGTGGCCGTGGGTTTGCGTTGTTGATGACGGACATCGATCATTTCAAGAAGTTCAACGATACCTACGGGCACCAGACGGGCGATCAGGTATTGCGTCTTGTGGCGTTGTCAGTGAAACAAAACATATCTAGCCAAGACATTGCTTGCAGATACGGCGGCGAGGAGTTTGCGATCATCCTGCCGCATGCCGGGATGGAAGAAGCTGTTGAAGTTGCAGAAAAAATCCGGGCAGCTGTCATGGCCAAGGAACTTGTAAAGCGCTCGACGGGTGAAAACCTCGGGCGCATAACAATATCTGCAGGTGTGGCCGCCTATAAGCCGGACGACAACGAACACACCATTGTCTCGCGTGCCGATGAAGCAATGTATGCGGCCAAAAACGCTGGCCGTAACCTTGTAAAAACCGAAAACGATCTTGAAGTGAAAGAAAATCAGGAAAATGTTGCCTAACAGCTCACGGCAAATTCCTGAAACTATCTCCCATACCTAGCCAGCAGCGTCCAATCCCATCTGCCAGAAATCCGCTTCCAATCGGCTTGCCTTTTCGAACAAGGACAAAAGCCGCGGATACCGTGCTTCGGTCAGGTAGACATCCCCAGTCTCGTCAATCCAGTTGGCAAAACCCTTGGCCAGATCCTGATAGGCATCACTGCCATATTCCTGGATCCAGCGGCCGTAAGGATTGCTTTCGCTGGCTGCGCCCGTATTCATCAACGCTGACCCAATTTCGGCATAGCCGATCACACATGGGGCGAGTGCCGCTTGCAGGTCGAGGAGATCACCGGACATGCCGGCATCCAGAACAAAGCGCGTGTATGCCATTGTAGGCGTATCTTCTGGGGCACTTTCAATATCTTCGCGTGTCATTCCCCAGGAGCCACAAAGCTCCAGATGTAGGTCCAGTTCGACATCCAGGATGGCCTTAACCCCGTCCAGTGACTGACGCATGTCCCCAACTGTCGGGCTCTTGTAAATCCCGAGTGCATAAGCACGCGCAAACTGAAGCAGAAACAGATAATCCTGGACCAGATAGTGTTTGAATGCGTTGAGCGGGAGCTCCCCTTTGCCAAGTTGGCGAACGAACTCGTGGTCAACATAAGACGCCCACTGCGGGGCAGCATCGGCCTTGAGCCGCTCAAACAACTTCACGCTATCACCTGAAATATTGGAGTTTGATCAATCAGTTCCGCGCATGTGCGCTTAGGTCCGCTGCCTGAAGAGACACAGATTCACCGCAGCCACACGCAGACACTTCGTTGGGGTTATTGAAAACAAAGCCCGACCGGAACTTGGTCACTTCAAAGTCCATCTCCGTTCCGAGCAGGAACAGCACGGCGGACGGGTCGACAAAGATCTTCGCACCCTTGTCTTCGATCACATCATCGCCGGGGCTCGCCTCTTCGACGAGATCCATGGCGTATTCCATGCCGGCGCAGCCGCCTTTTTTGATGCCGACGCGCAGACCCAATGCCGGCTTGTCAGCATTATCGACAAGCTCGCAGACCCGTTCCGCGGCAGCATCGGTCAATGTCATGACCTGGAATTTTGAGGCAGAAGCCATCTCGTCCTCTCAAGCACTCTCAGGAGTTTAACCTGATATAAGATCTCAGCTTAAGGATACAAAGGGGAGAACTCAATACCAGTTGAGCGCAACCTTGGCCTCATCGGACATCCGATCCGGTGTCCAAGGCGGGTCAAAAACCATGTCGACAGTTACCGGCCCAACGCCAGCAACGGAAGCAACCGCGTTCTCAACCCAACCCGGCATTTCTCCTGCCACCGGACATCCTGGGGCGGTGAGGGTCATGTCGATATTGATCGACCGGTCATCCTCGATATCGACCTTGTATATCAGTCCAAGCTCATAGATATCACAAGGAATTTCGGGATCGTAGACAGATTTGAGAGCACCTATGATATCTGTCGTCAGGCGCTCGAGTTCGGCCGGAGAAATAGCGCTTTCGGTGCTTGCATCCGCTTGCGGCTCTTCACCAGCTGAATTCGTGTCGATCGTGGTCGCGTTATCCATGTCCATCGGTCCTTACCCGAAGAAGCTCTGCGCCTTTACGAGCGCTTCATACAGCGCGTCAACTTCATCGCGCGTATTGTACATCCCAAAACTTGCCCGGCATGTAGAGGTTACACCATATTTTGCCAAGAGGGGCTGAGCACAATGTGTGCCCGCACGGACCGCTACGCCAGACCGGTCTATGATCGTCGAGACATCATGGGCGTGGGCCCCCTCGATCTCAAATGAAATGATGGCCCCCTTCCCCGGTGCATCGCCGAAAATCCGGAGCGAGTTAATCTGGCGCAGTTTTTCATGTGCGTAGATTTTCAGATCTTCCTCATGGCGTGCAATGTTCTCGCGGCCGATTGAATCCATGTAATCCAGCGCAGCACCAAGGCCAATTGCCTGAACGATCGGCGGGGTGCCGGCTTCGAAGCGGTGTGGCGGTGCGTTGTACGTGACATCTTCCTCGGTCACGTCGAGGATCATTTCGCCGCCACCTTGGAACGGACGCAGCGCCTCCAAGCGTTCTGGCTTGCCGTAGAGCACGCCAATGCCAGACGGGCCGTACACCTTGTGACCGGTGAAAACGTAGTAGTCGCAGCCAATTTCCTGAACATCGACAGGCATATGCACGGCAGCCTGACTGCCGTCCACGAGGACCTGAATGCCACGCTCATGCGCAATTTCACAGATCTCCTTGACCGGAACAACAGTTCCAAGAACGTTGGACATATGCGTGATCGCGACGAGCTTGGTCCGCTCGCTCAACGCGTCCTTGAACGCGTCCAGATCAAACGAGCCATCTTCACGGACATAGACCCAGTTCAGCTTTGCTCCGTGACGCTCCCGGTGGAAGTGCCAAGGCACGATGTTGGAGTGATGCTCCATGATCGACAGAACGATCTCATCGCCCTCTGCGAAGAACTTCCCGCCGAGACCATAGGCAACGAGATTGATCGCTTCGGTGGTCGACTTGGTGAAAACGATGCTATCGACAGTGCTGGCGTTCAAAAACCGGCGAACCTTTTCCCGTGCCGCTTCGAAGTTGTCAGTCGCCGTATTGGACAGGTAATGCAGGCCCCGGTGGACGTTGGCGTATTCGTGGCTGTACGCCTTGGTCACCGCATCGATCACCGCCTGTGGTTTTTGCGCCGAAGCGCCATTGTCGAGATAAACCAGCGGCTTTCCATAGACCTCGCGCGCAAGGATCGGGAAATCCTTGCGGATCGCCTCAACATCGTATGCCGTTGTTATCGTGATCTCTTGTGCGGTTGCGACCGTCATGCGGCGCTGCTCCTTATTCCATAAACCCTTTTCCGCAGAAATGCTTCATCACCTTGCGGAAAACAAGAGTGTGCGCGGATTTGCCCAACCCGCGCCACCACATCGTCAGTGACCGGCCAGCCAGTCGCGGACCCGCTGTTCCAGGCCTTCTGTCACGTCATCTTCGCCATACTCTTCAATGGCTTCAGAAAGGAAAGCCAGAACGAGAAGCGTGGTTGCCTCATCTTCGGGGATACCGCGGGCACGGAGATAGAACAGAAGATCTTCATCGATCTGACCGCTGGTCGCACCATGGGCGCATAAAACGTCGTCAGCGAAGATTTCCAGCTCCGGCTTGTTCGCCATTTCCGCTGTTTCTGACAACAGCAGCGCCTGGGTCATCATTTCACCGTCCGTCTTCTGGGCATGCGGAGCAACGTTGATCCGGCCCTGATAAACACCGCGGGCTTCACCATCGAGCACGGTCTTGAAGAACTCACGGCTGTTACAATGCGGTACTGCGTGATCGACAATCAGCGTCTGATCGGCCAGATCGCGGCCACCAGCCATCGAAACACCGTAGATCTTGGCTTCGGAATTTTCGCCGGTGAAGTTGATGAACTGCTGGTTCCGGACGAATTGCGGGCCGGCGATGAAACCGAGCGATTTAAATTCGGCCTCAGCTCCCAGCGTCGCGATTGTCGTCAGGAGCCGCGCAGATTCGGTCTTCCCCGTAATCAAACGCGTTGCTGCGACATGTGCATTATCCGCAACGTCATAGTCAAAAACGGTATTGATCTCGCCATAACCGGTGTCGCCTGAAAAGCTTTCCAGAACACGCAGCTTGGCGCTCTTGCCAACCGTGATCTTGTTGCGGACGACCTGTGCTCCGGTTGCGGTTGCCAGCTGAACCAGCTCAAGCGGCTTGGAGACTTCCGCGCCGTCCGAGACTGTCACAACCACACCTCCCTGTACAAAGGCCGTGTTGAGCGCAACCAAACCGTCATTCGGTCCGGTTTTGGGCGACTTCAGCAGCTGTGCACCTTCGTCACCGGATAGTGCATCCGCGAGATTGGAGACTGAGACACCTTCTGCAGCAAGCGCATCAATGTCCGACAGTTCTGCAACAAAACTGCCGTTGGCGACAACGATCTTAAAACGATCCAGATCTCCGAACGTCTCAGAGGCCTTTAGAACGCCTTTGACGGCAGCACTGTCCGCAGCGGTTGCCAGTGGTGCAGCAGACTTCATGAAGGCGCGCAGATCGGAGTATTTGTACTCCTCAACGCGGCGGTGCGGCAGGCCCTTGTCCTTGATCTGTCCAAGCGCGCTGTCGCGCAAGGCTGACACGGCAACGGAACCTGCGAGCGCACTCTTGGCCGCGTCGTACCGGTCGATCAGGTCGCTTTCGGCCTGGGTGTTCCTGATGGGTGCATTTGCGTTCATGTCGCGGCTCCTATCAAGCGGCTGCGTTGATGATGTCAGCGTAACCGTTTTTCTCCAGTTCAAGCGCCAGGTCCTTGTCGCCAGTCTTCACGATCTTGCCCTTGGACAAGACGTGGACAACATCGGGGACAATGTGATCCAGCAGACGCTGGTAGTGCGTGATCACAACCATGGCCCGATCTGGACCGCGCAGCTTGTTGACGCCGTCGGAGACGATCCGAAGTGCGTCGATGTCGAGGCCGGAATCGGTCTCGTCGAGCACGCAGAGCTTCGGCTCCAAAAGAGACATCTGAAGGATTTCGGCACGCTTCTTCTCACCGCCTGAAAATCCGACGTTCAGCGGGCGCTTCAGCATGTCCATGGAGACGTTCAGGTGAGCCGCGGCTTCCTTAACACGCTTCATGAAATCCGGAATGGACAGGGTGTCTTCGCCGCGCGCCTTGCGCTGCGCATTCATTGCAGTCTTAAGGAATTCCATGGTCGCAACACCCGGGATTTCGATCGGGTACTGGAACGCCAGGAACATGCCGGCAGCCGCCCGCTCGTCCGGCTCCATGTCGAGCATGTTTTCGCCGTTGAAAAGGATCTCACCTTCGGTGACTTCATAGTCGTCCTTGCCGGCCAGGATGTAGGACAGCGTGGACTTGCCGGAGCCGTTTGGGCCCATGATGGCGTGCACTTCGCCAGCGTTGACGGTGAGGTCAATGCCGCGCAGGATTTCTGTTTCATCTTCCGCGATGCGAGCGTGCAAGTTTTTGATCTCAAGCATTCGTGTCTCCGGTTTAACTATTCCACTCCGCCTCGACGGAGTTTCCGCAGGGCATCCGGATCTGCTTCGATGCCTGCGCTGAGTGTTGGTGAATAGTGCGAGAGGATTTCCTCCCGGTTTTTGAAAAGGTCGATGCCACCATCATTGAACATCACGCCATCAGGGTATTCCTGCCGCCAGTGGTCCACGACCGTTTGCTTTTCAGTCAAATAGTCGTTTTGTGCCTGGTCGTTGCGGAACTTTACGCCACGGACCAGGGTGATGTGGAACGGATTGCCATAATCTCCGCACGGACATGAAAGAACGGAACTGAACAAACCAAACAACTGACCGGCCACGCTGCCCGGATCATAGTCCAGCAACAACTCCAGCTCGTTGGCCGGGGTCAAGTTGATTTTCTTTGGTTTCAGCATAACCGGTGCGAAGCGAATGGCTTTCAAAACGGCATCGACCATAGAGAAGGAAATGCCCCCCTCTGCTTCATTGTCGGGGCCGAACCGCCAGATTTCAGCATGCGCTGTGTCGGGGCGGTTCAACTTGGTTTGATCGCCACCAGCAATCAACCAACCATCATCGCTCGTTTCGCAAAGGTATTTGTACGCCCGATCAGTCATGAGATCCAGATCGATCGGGCTCCCTGCTTCCGCTCGGCAATCAACGCCGATATTGGCCAATCGGTTGCGCAAACAAGCAGGATGTCCGTGGCCGGACGGAGTGGCATGGTCATAAGCGGCCATGAACTCCGGCGTAATTCGCGGAATTGCAAAACTGTTCATGCCATGCCTCCTTTCTGTTTGTTGTCACGTTGAACCGTTCGATATGTGACGTTAGCCGACAGATCCTTCCAGGCTGATCGAGATCAGCTTTTGTGCCTCGACGGCAAATTCCATCGGCAGTTGCTGAATGACGTCCTTGACGAAGCCGTTGACAATGAGCGCCACAGCTTCTTCCTCGTTCATCCCGCGTTGCAGACAGTAGAACATCTGGTCGTCCGAGATCTTCGAGGTGGTCGCCTCGTGTTCGAACTGTGCCGTTGCGTTCTTGCTTTCAATGTAAGGCACTGTATGCGCGCCACATTCCTGCCCGATCAGCAAGCTGTCACACTGGGTGAAGTTCCTGGCGTGTGATGCCTTTCGGTGGGCTGAAATCAAACCACGGTAGGTGTTTTCCGACTTGCCGGCAGAAATGCCCTTGGAAATCACCCGGCTCGACGTGTTCTTGCCGAGGTGGATCATCTTGGTGCCGCTGTCGATCTGCTGGTGACCGTTGGAAACCGCAATGGAGTAGAACTCTCCGCGCGAGTTGTCGCCGCGCAAAATGCAGGACGGGTACTTCCAGGTAATCGCAGAACCGGTTTCGACCTGGGTCCAGGAGATCTTGGAGTTCTTGCCGCGGCAATCGCCCCGCTTGGTGACGAAATTGTAGATGCCGCCCTTGCCGTCCTTGTCGCCCGGGAACCAGTTCTGAACGGTGGAGTATTTGATCTCCGCATCGTCCAGCGCAACAAGTTCCACGACCGCCGCATGCAGCTGGTTTTCATCGCGCTGCGGCGCCGTACAGCCTTCCAGATAGGAGACGTAGGAGCCCTTGTCGGCGATGATCAGCGTGCGTTCAAACTGGCCTGTGTTCTGCTCGTTGATGCGGAAGTAGGTCGACAGCTCCATCGGGCAGCGCACGCCTTCCGGGATGTAGACGAAGGATCCGTCTGAAAATACAGCTGAGTTTAGCGTCGCATAATAGTTGTCGGTCACCGGAACCACGGACCCGATGTACTTCTTCACCAGGTCCGGATATTCGCGCATCGCCTCGGAAATCGAGCAGAAGATGACACCCGCTTTTTTCAGCTCTTCTTTGAAGGTCGTGACAACGGAAACGGAATCGAAGACGGCATCGACAGCGACCCGGTTTTCAGGCGCAACACCTGCCAGGATTTCCTGCTCGCGCAGCGGGATGCCAAGCTTTTCGTAGGTTTCCAAGAGTTCCGGATCGACCTCGTCCAGACTCTTCGGGCCTTCGACAGATTTCGGAGCCGCCCAGTAGTAAAGGTCGTCAAAGTCGATCTTCGGGTAGGAGACACGCGCCCAATCCGGCTCTTCCATCTGCTGGAAGCGGCGCAAGGCATCAAGGCGCCATTCGGTCATCCACTCGGGTTCGTTCTTTTTCGCCGAAAGGAACCGGATGGTTTCCTCGGACAAACCCTTGGCACCCTTTTCCGACTCGATATCGGTTACAAAGCCGTATTTATACTGGTCAACATCGATGGCTTTCACCTGGTCGATGGTTTCCTGTACAGCTGGCATCGCTTGCCTCCATTATGCGGACGGACGTGTCCGCGTCATTTGCATGTCCATGTGCCGCACGCTGCGGCCCAAGATGTAATGGCGGTTTCCCGCCAGATTTCGTACCTCACGCAGCCCTGTGGCGCGCTTCCGGGTTAAGCCGGTCGACGATCTTCGGCCAAACCTCCAAAAACCGGTCGATTTCCCGTGTGCCTGTATCCCAGCCCATGCTGATCCTCAGAGCGCCCCGCGCCGTGTCTTCATCCACACCCATCGCGGTCAGAACATGCGACACCGAAACTTTTCCGGATGAACACGCAGACCCCGATGAAACGGATACGCGTTCCAGGTCAAAAGCGATCAGTGCGGTTTCAGCTGCAATCCCGGGAACGGCGAAACAAACAGTGTTGACCAAGCGGTCTGTGCTCTCACCGAAGATGACCGTCTCAGGGCACACTGCCCGCAAGCCATCTTCGAGTTTTTCCCTCAAGGCCACAAAATGGGATGTATCGGCAGCATCCTCAAGTGCCGCTTGCGCCGCAATGCCAAATCCGGCAATCGCGGAGACGTTTTCTGTACCGCCCCGGCGCCAGTTTTCCTGCCCGCCACCGACCATAAGCGGCGCTGGGACACGGGCCGTGGACCGGACCACAACAGCGCCTATGCCTTGCGGGCCGCCAAACTTATGTGCTGACAGCGTGATGACATCCGCGCCCCATGCCTCAATATCGATAGGCATCCGGCCAGCTGCCTGAACCGCGTCCACATGGAAAAAGTGACCGTATTTTTCAGCCAGCACGCCAATGTCTGTGAGCGGCTCGATGACCCCGGTCTCATTGTTTGCCGCCATGACGGAAATCAGGCTCGGCGCGGCATCCTTGATCAGCCCTTCCAACGCGCCAAGATCGACCACCCCGTGCGAATCAACTGGAACAACCACCTGATCCATCGCCGGGAATCGCCCGCCGGTCACAACGGACGGGTGTTCGACCGCGCTGCGGAACAACTTGTCGAGATAAACGGGCGTTCCCTGATCCTGCCAGGCAGGCGCGAGGGCCGTCATGTTTGCTTCCGTACCTCCGGAAACGAACGTCACCGCACGGGTCTTGGCACCGCACAGGCGGGCCACCGCTTCGCGAGCTTCTTCTATCCTGCCCCGTGCCGTCCGGCCATGGGTGTGAACGGAAGAGGCATTTCCGGCGTCCTGAAGCACGGTGATCACCGCATCACGGACGTCAGGGCGCATCGGCGCACCTGCGTTGTGATCGAGATAAACCGGGTCAGAGCGGCGGGACATGACACCTCTTCGGTGAAACTGGATACATTTGACTTCCAAAATCCGTACAATTTTCAAGCATCTGTTCGAAAAACTTGAAATTTTCCGCCGTGATGACGATAACAGCGACAACCGGTCGAACCGAGTGTCGCCATTTCAGCGGCGGCACGAACTTTCGAATAATTCTAAACAAGGTTCTAGAAACTTGGAGCTTGAGAGTCAAGTTTAGACTTACGGGAAACCACGTATAGAACCAAATTCACCGGCGACCGTTCGGCCGCCGTCAAAACACAAGGATAAATCGCTTCATGCCTGAGGTGATCTTCAACGGTCCCGCCGGCCGGCTGGAAGGCCGGTTCCATCCCGCGAAAAAGCGCAACGCTCCTATCGCCCTGGTTCTGCACCTGCACCCGCAGTTCGGCGGCACGATGAACAATCAGATTGTTTATCAGATGTATTACATGTTCGCCCGGCGTGGCTTTGCCGTTTTGCGCTTCAATTTCCGAGGTGTTGGCCGTTCGCAAGGCACATTCGATCACGGACAAGGCGAATTGTCTGATGCAGCTGCAGCGCTCGACTGGGTCCAGACCGTTCATCCAGATGCACGGGCTTGCTGGATTGCCGGATTCTCGTTTGGTGCCTGGATCGGCATGCAGCTCTTGATGCGCCGCCCGGAAGTGGAAGGCTTCATTTCTGTGGCCCCACCGGCGAACCTGCACGACTTCTCGTTCCTGGCCCCCTGCCCGTCCTCCGGCCTGATCATTCACGGCGAGCAGGACAAGGTTGTGCCGCAAAAGGACGTTCAGACGCTGGTCGACAAGCTGAAAACCCAAAAAGGCATCGTCATCGATCATCAGACGATACCGGGCGCGAACCATTTCTTTGAAAACGACATGGACACGCTGATCGACAACTGTGGGGATTACGTCGATGGCCGCCTCGGCCTGACACCCGCCGATTATGTCGACGTCGACTGATTTCTAAGACACTCAGAAAATGAAAAACCCGCCGAACCGGCGGGTTTTTTGTTGGTCCAATACCAACCAAGTTCTAGATTTACCCCTGAAACGGCTTGGCGCGGGGGATACCAGGCCCGGTATCGACGCCATCATCAGGACCTGCAAGTGGGTCTTCCCCTTCAGCGACAACACCCTTGATCGGCGGGCCGTCATAATCCTCCGGCGGTGGGACTTTCGATGCCAGGCGGCAGTCGGTCAGCCAGATGTCATAGACCGGGTGCTCGACCGCATGAAGGCCCGGGCTTGCCGCATACATCCAGCCTGAAAAGATCCGGCGGACCTCATTGTTCAAGGTGATTTCGTCGACCTGCACAAAGCCGGTCGTCAGCGGCGACTCGGTTTGCGGACGGGTGTGGCAGACCCGCGGTGTCACCTGAAGGGCGCCGAACTGAACCGTTTCGCCGATATAGACGTCGAAGTTGATGATCCGGCCCGTGATCTTGTCGAGACCAGAAAAGACGGCCACCGGGTTTTCGATTTTTTCCGATTCCGCCTGCGCGAGCGCAGTCTGCGGCTGAAACGCAAGCAACCCGAGCCCGAATGCCATTGCGGCAGGCTTCAAAACAGTTCGACCATCAAAAAACACGTGAGGCATCAGCTCCGACCAGTTTCGCAATTTCAATCCTATCCCTGCCTGGGGACCGGGCGCTACCATTGAAATGCGGCCCGGACGCGGCAACAAGCGCATCCGGGCCGTCTATCCAACAGATTGTACGGCCTCTATTAGCCGATTTCGGCAAGCCGGCTCAGAGCAACGTTGATCTTGTCCAGCTTTTCCTTGGACTCAGCCACCTTCTCCCGCTCACCGGCAACCACTTCATCCGGGGCCTTTTCAACAAACTTCGGATTGGAAAGCTTCTTCTCGATCTTCGAGATTTCAGCCTCCAGTTTGCCGGCATCCTTGGAAAGGCGGGCTTTTTCAGCGGCAAGGTCGATCACGTCGGCAAGCGGCAAGCAGATCGTTGCTTCGCCGATGATGATCTGCGCAGACCCAGCCGGTGCCGCATCAGCCATCGAGATGTCTTCGGCACGCGCCAAACGCTGGATCGCAGGTTCATGGGTTGCGATCCGGCTTTTGGTGACGTCATTTGCCCCGACAACAACGAGCTGAACCTTGGCCCCTGCCGGAATGTTCATTTCCGCACGGACCGAGCGGATTTCAGAGATCAAATCAACCAGCCAGTTGATTTCCCCGGCAGCCGTCTCATCGCTGACCAGCGGCTTCGGCCACGCGCTCAGCATCAACAGTTTGTCCCCTTTTTGGCCCTCGTCGCCAAGCCGCTCCCAAAGCTCTTCAGTTAGGAACGGCATGAACGGATGCAACACTTTCAGGATCTCGTCGATCGCCCAGGCCGCCGTTGCGCGTGTTTCGGCCTTGGCTGCCTCATCATCCCCGTTGAAGATCGGCTTGGCGAGCTCTAGGTACCAGTCGCAGAATGTGTTCCAGGTGAACCGGTAGATGCCGCCGGAGGCATCGTTGAACCGGTAATCCTCCAGCGCCTTGGTGACTTCGGCAATACACTTGCCCATTTCGGTCGCAATCCAGCGATTGAGCGTATGGCTCGCAGTCGACGGGTCGAACCCGTCCACCCGGCCGCAGCCATTCATTTCCGCAAAACGTGCAGCGTTCCAAAGTTTGGTCGCAAAGCGCTGACCGCCTTCCGCTGCCTGATCAGACATGCGCAGTGTCCGGCGCCCCTGGACCTCCTGGCTCGCCAAGGCATAGCGGGTGGCATCCGCGCCATAAGACGCGATAAGATCCAATGGGTCGAGAACATTGCCCAGGGACTTGGACATCTTCTTCCCGTTCTTATCGACCACAATCGAGTTGATGTAGACAGTGTGGAACGGCACTTCCTTCATGAAGTGGATGCCTTGCATCATCATCCGGGCAACCCAGAAGAAGATGATGTCGAAGCCGGTGATTAGAACGTCCGTCTTGTAATAGCGCTCAAGTTCCGGTGTCTGATGCGGCCAACCGAGCGTGGAGAACGGCCACAACGCGGACGAGAACCACGTGTCGAGCACGTCTTCGTCGCGCTTCAAGGTCTTGCCGCCTGACATTTTGACGGCTTCCTCCTCGCTCATCGCGCAGTATTCGTTGCCTTCTGCGTCGTACCAGACCGGGATCTGGTGCCCCCACCAGAGTTGGCGCGAAATACACCAGGGCTGAATGTCGTTCAGCCAGTTGAAATAGGTCTTGTCCCAGTTCCCCGGAACGAACTTGGTGTCGCCGTCCTGAACCGCCTTCAGCGCCGGTTCTGCCAGCGTCTTGGCATCCACGAACCACTGATCTGTCAGCATCGGCTCGATGACGACCTTGGAGCGGTCGCCGAACGGCTGCATGATCTTCTTGGATTCGACCATCGGCAGCTCGGCCGGGCCATCCTCGTCCTCGCCAAGCTTTTGGATTTTCGCCTTGCCAGTTTCATCCCAAAGCGGAGCTTTGCCCTTCATCCAGGCAACGTCCGGATGGTCAGCCGAAACCATAACAGCGAGGCCTTCCGCAGTGATCTGATCTATCACATGCTTACGGGCGGCGAAGCGGTCCAAACCGCGCAGCTCATCGGGAACGATGTTGATTTCGTCGATCTCGTTGATTGTCATCTCGGCGCCGTCGATGATCGCCTGCGCCTTTTTCGCTTCCTCAGTATACGGCGCGCCATCGGCCCTCATGGCCCCTTGCGTGTCCATCAGCCGGTACATCGGGATCTTGCCGCGCAGGGCGACCTGATAGTCGTTGAAATCGTGTGCACCGGTGATCTTCACCGCGCCGGACCCGAAATCGGGATCCGGATACTCATCTGTGATGATCGGGATCAGGCGCCGGTGCTCCTTTGGACCAACCGGAATTTCGCAGAGCTTGCCAATGATCGGCTTGTAGCGCTCGTCACCCGGGTGCACGGCAACCGCGCCGTCGCCTAGCATGGTTTCCGGGCGGGTCGTCGCGATCGAAATGTAGTCCCGCGTCTCGCGCAGGGTGACGTTCCCGTCCTCATCCTTCTCGACATACTCATAGGTTTCCCCACCAGCCAGCGGGTACTTGAAGTGCCACATGTGGCCGTCGGTTTCGATGTTCTCGACTTCCAGATCGGAAATCGCTGTCTCGAACTTAGGATCCCAGTTGACCAGCCGCTTGGACTTGTAGATCAAGCCTTCCTTGTAGAGATCGACAAAGACCTTTAGGACAGCGTCCGACAGGTTCGGCGACATGGTGAACTCGGTGCGGCTCCAGTCACAGGACGCGCCAAGACGCTTCAGCTGTCCAAGGATCGTACCTTCCGACTTGCGCTTCTGCTCCCAGACACGCTCGATGAACGCTTCCCGGCCCATGTCGCGGCGGCTTGGTTTGTTATCCGCGGCGAGCTCACGCTCGACAACCATCTGGGTTGCAATGCCCGCGTGGTCGGTTCCCGGCTGCCACAGGACGTCATATCCCTGCATGCGCTTCCAGCGGACCAGAATATCCTGCAAGGTGTTGTTCAGTGCATGGCCCATGTGCAGGGAGCCTGTCACGTTCGGCGGCGGAATTACGATGGTAAAGGCATCGGCACCATCCTTGGCACCGGCTCCAGCCTTGAAGGCCTCCGCCTTTTCCCAGGTTTCGTAAATCCGCGGCTCAACGCTGGCCGCATCGTAGGTCTTATCCAGCATCAGGGTCACTCAATGGGGAAGTTGTCCAGAAAATCGTGAGTTCCCGTGTAAATCGGAAGCCGCCGCGCAAGTCAACCGCCTAAGAGGGATGGTCCGGCGCTTCTATTCCGTCCAATGCCATTACCCATTGTGTTGCCGGGACCCATAGATGCTCGGTACGAGGTTCTCATACCGCATTACCCAAGGTTGCTTGCTCGGTTTCTCAGCTGGAATTAGGCTTTGAGTAGAAATTTCGTCGTCTAATCTGGTTCATGACACCTGCGCAAGCTGCGCACCGGAAAGGAGCTTCGAATGACGATACCCAGATGCGGTATCATCGGTTTGATGGCCACCCTGTTTTTCGCAGGGCCGTCAACAGCCGACCAGACGATTGAAATACGCCTGCCGCAGCTTGCCTCCATCCCGGAATACACGGTTCCGCTTCTGGAGCTTGCCCTCTCCAAACAGGACCGCCCATTCAAGATCGTATTGCCTGAAAATTCCAAAGACCTCACCGCTGTAGAAGTCATGGAAAAACTCACCGACCCGACGAGTTCGGAGTTCAATCTCTATGCGGCGGGCACTTCAAAGCACTACGAAGAGATTGCTCTACCAATCCGCGTCCCACTGGTGCGCGGTCTGATTGGTGCCCGGATCAACGCGATTCCAAAAGGCAGTCAGGACAGGTTTCTGTCGGTCAACACGGTGGGCGACCTCCAGAACATGACATTCCTTCAAGGCATCGACTGGGGAGACGTTGCGATCCTTGAAGGCGCCGGGTTGACGGTAAAGACCGCAAGGAAAAGCCATCTTTATCCGATGATCGCTTCGGCGGACGCCGACGCATTTCCACGGGCTTCGGTAGAAATCCTGAGCGAGCGGGCGGAATACAGCCAACTGGACTATGACATCGAGCAGGAAGTCGTCCTGATCTACGACCGGTTTCCGTTCTATTTTTTCACAGGAAAACACAACGGGGATCTTGCGGAGATCATCGAAACGGGCCTGGTAACCGCGTATGAGGACGGCAGTTTCATCCAATACTTCCGGACGCACCCGATGATCCGGGAGATTTTCTCGGATCTCCATCTCGATAGTCGTCGGCCAATCCGTTTCGACAACCCCAATTTGACCCCGGAGACGGCTGCACTTCCCGATTATTACTGGCATAAGTTCACCGGTGAATCCGAGTAACCTGCAATCCTCGGCAAAACCAAACAACAAGCCAGTAAGACGACTGTTCTCATGACACTCCGCCTCCGCGCGCACCATTTGCTATGCATGCTGACCTTCGCCGGAAAGGGCTACACACCTGCCTTCGTGGAATCCTACAAAGCCATCGTCAAACGCCTCAATGACGGTGCGGCCATAGAACTGGTCGACGGCCCAGACGACATTTGCATGCCGATGCTCAACGACATCACTTGCCACTGTCACAATGAAAGTGTGCGCGAGCGGGATAGATTGGCCGCTCGCGACATCGGGTTACTGCTCTCTGGCAAACCGCTATCGATTGGCCCGCTCCGTCTCACGGGCGAGGATATTGCAACACTACGTTCAGCTTTTCAGAACGGAAACATTCGACAGGCATGTGAAGGCTGCGAGTGGTACGAACTTTGTACCGGCATTGCCCAAACAAACTTCAGGGGCTGCCGTCTCCGGCACCCCCTGTAAACTCCGATATATCCGATGTATCTGCAGGATCAGTCGCGCCGGCGGATCACCCGCTGGACTTCCTTCTTGACCATCTGCTCCACCATGGGCGGCAGATTCTGATCCAACCAGGCCTTGATCATAGGACGCAACATTTCACGAACCATCTCTTCAATGGTCTGCGCTTTCGTGCTGATCAACATGTCAGAAAAATTGTCGAGCGCCGCGTGGACCGCCTGCCCCGTCGCAGCGGATGTCAGATAGTCTTCAGGAGCCACATCGGGCAGATCATCCGGAATAGGTTTTGACTGGATCACCGGTTCTTCTGGCTCGAACAACGTTTCTGGCTCTGGCGGCGCCATGAGGCCTTCCGCAGGCTCTGGATCCGGCGCAAAGGAAACGTCACCGTCTACATTGTCGAGATCTTCTGCAAGTCCATCGACCATATCCAGATCGTCGGTGGATTCGACCGCAAGTTCTTCCGTCAGCTCAAGGACATCGTCGTCCCCTGCATCGCTTTCATCTTCCGCTGCGTCGGCCATCATGGCCGCAGCCATGTCATCCGTGCCTTCGTCTTCTGCGACGTCGTCATCGCCGTCCATATCGAACAGCTTGTCGAGGTCGTCTTGTGACATCTCGGAGGCATCACCCATATCATCCTCCGCCTTTGCTTCTACTGGGGTTTCATCTGCTTGTTCATTGCCGGAGTCCGCACTCTGGGAGTCTTCATCAGATATGATCCGGCGTATCGATGCGAGGATCTCCTCCATCGACGGCTCTTCAGCCTTGCTCGCCTGTGCCATGACGTCCCCCGTACTTGTTGGCTACTCTACGCTCCAACCAGAAGTCCCCGGATGATTCGTTAGGGAAATTATGCGGATCATCTGGAAACGCGCAAAGCAACCGCACGGCCGGAGATAGGCTTTTCCCCTTTTAAGTCCACTTTTTGTAAACTTTTGAGTAAATACAAACCGAATCGCTCCGCGCGAACGCCAAAAACGATGAAACCGGCCAAAGCCGGTTTCATAGATCAGTGTGTATTTGCGAAAGGCTTAATGGCCGGTCTCAGCGGCCATCCGGTGTCCGCAGGCCAATCCACTTGCCCCGCACAGACTTGTAGTGCTGTTCAGGATTGTAAACATTGACGTTCAGCCCGAGCGTTTGCGCATCCAGGTGACCGACTGCTGCCACGAGTTGGTAACCACCGACGATCCGGTTCCGCTGCGCAGTCACCAAATTAGACTGTTGTATCACCAATTCACGCTGCGCATCCAAGACGTCCAGGGTGGTCCGTTGACCGACGCGCTGCTCTTCAATCACGCCTTCAAGGGCAAGCTGTTGTGCTTCTACCGCTGCGCGAGCTGCAACAATCGAGGCTTCTGCTGCCTGAAAAATCCCCCAAGCGGTGATCACATTGGCACGGACCTGATCACGGGCAACATCCAGTTGAAGACGGGTTTGACCCAATTCTTCCTTCGCTTGACGCACCCGCGAAAAAACGCCGCCGCCCTGATAGATCGGGATGCTGACGTTGCCGAAGATCTGCGCATTGTTGTTGAGATCAACTGTGTTCGACGGGTTCCAGCTACGACCGACACTCGCATCAACGGTCACAGTCGGCAGCAATTCACCCTCAATGGTCTTTACATTGAAGATGGCGGCGTCGACCAAGTGCAGTGCCTGTTGGATCAAAGGCTGTTTTTCTTCACTGATCTGAAGCGCAACATCCAAGGACTTGGGAACCTGGCGGGTGATGGATGTATCTGCCGAAAGGCTCTTGGGATCAACACCGATCACCTGACGATAGATCGCACGGCTCGTGTTCAAATTGGCAAGCGCAGTATTCAACGATGCCTGAGCTTCCGCGGCACGAGCTTCGGCTTGGGACACGTCGGTCCGCGTGCCCTCACCCACGTCAAACCGGTCCCGTGCGGCGCGCACCTGTTCCTGAAGGAATGCCAAGTCACTGCGCTGAAGGGAAACGAGTGCGGTATCGCGAATCACATCGACATAGGCGGTCGCGGCGCTGAGAAGCGTGTCCTGCTCGCTCGACATCAAGCTTTCGCGCTGAGCACGGACAACAGCCTCAGCCTGGCGCGTGGAGTTCACCGTTCGAAAGCCGCGGAAGACCGCTTGGCTGAGTGTTAGCGAGATTGCCGCATTGTTGCGGTAAGCCTGCCGGCCATCGACAGATGAGCGAACACCGCCGGCGGCAAGCGCCGCAGACGCGGTTGGCCGCCAACCGGCCAAAGCTTGCGGCACGTTTTCGTTGACGCCGCGCAACTGGGCGCGCGCAGCGTTCAGTGTCGGGTTGTTTGCATAAGCCAGAGACAGCGCGTCGCGGATCGTGTCGGCACTGGCCGAGGACGCAATGAAGCCGGACAAGACAACAGCGGCAACCCCGCTCATCAGTCCTTTCGATAGTGTCATTGCTTTCACCCTTGAACGACCAGACACTCCACACTCCTTCCGGCTCACCCACATACACTTGAAACCTGAGTAAACTCACCGGTGTCGATCTTCAACCGGCACGAGCTCAGATTTAATGAAAATCTTCCAGTGCGGCTTAAAGGCAACAGCCCCCGGCGCAGCACGCTGCATAACACAACACGTGACACTGGCCGTTCAGCCTCGGTCTTCAAATCAGACCGGAAACCACTCTTATTACAAACCTTTAAAAGGTAAATTCTGCCGCTTGAGCAAAACCGGAAAGCAGAGCTGCAGATGCATTGAACGCAAATCGCCCGCTCACCGCTTCGCCCGATTTCTGATAAAGCTTGGCCACCCCTGCTCCACCCTGGCCTTCGATGACAACAAGGCGGCCGTCGGATTTCAACTGGTTCAGCAAAGCCTCGGGCAAAACCTCAACCGCACCATCAATCAGAATAACGTCATATGGGCCTTCTGCCGCGTACCCCTCGACCAGCGGACCTTCCACGACAACTGCGTTTTCTGTTCCGAGATCCACGAGCAGGTCTCCAGCATCGCGAGCCAATTCCACGTTTTCTTCCAGAGCGACGACAGATGCCGCCAGTTTCGCTGCGACCGCCGTGCTGTAGCCGCTGCCGGCTCCAATCACGAGCACAATGTCGTCCGGACTGATCTGCGCCAGCTGGATCAGCTTTCCGAAGATATGCGGCTTCATCAAGTACCGGCCTGACCCGGAGGCGCCAATGGGCAGATCTTCATCGATGTAGGCCACTGCCCGCTTGGATGCGGGAACGAACCGTTCGCGCGGAACCACCTCCATTGCATCCAGGATTTGGTGATCCGTCACATCGTTGGTGCGCAACTGGTTGTCCACCATTTTGCGGCGGGACTGGTTAAAGTCCGTCATATCGGCCCTCACATGAATTACCGGCGTGCCGGCACCTCTTCGATTGGTTCCATACCGAGGCAAACCCGCCCTGACAAGCACCAGATGCGGATCTATCACCAACCCCCTTGAAATCTGAGAGATCTTTCATCGTTGATAATCTGTCATTCAAGCCTTTGAAAATGCGTCACCGTGTAAATGTCATCAGCCAATCAATCAGGGCTTGACCTGCCGCGCCAAGTGTTTGATAAGGCGCGACACACCACCAAGGGGCCCTGTGGCGGAGTGGTGACGCAGCGGATTGCAAATCCGTGTACACCGGTTCGATTCCGGTCGGGGCCTCCAAATTCAAATTTCCCCTTTGTATTTATTGATCTTTTTGGGATTTTTTATCCCACTTTTTTCCACCGCCGCGAAAGTGGAACACTTTTGGTCCATTTCTGATCCACGCGATAGGCCACCTGGCTCCCCGGCAAACCTACCAAATCATCGGCCTTGGATACCGATAAAATCATGGATCAACGGTTTTTTCGCCTGCCATAATGCGCAACATAATACACACCTTGATTGATCCACACCCTGTTTATGTGTAATATAATACACACAAATAGAGTAAATACTATGGAAACCAACAGCCGCAAGATCATCAAGAAGCTGGAAAAAGACGGCTTCGAACTTGTGAAGGTTGTCGGCTCCCATCACAAATTCAAAAAAGGCGCTTTGACGGTTACGGTCCCCCACCCGAAAAAAGGCCTGCCGCTCGGCACCGTTCGCAGCATCTACAAACAAGCCGGATGGCTCTAGGGTCAAGGAGCGAAACATGCGCACTTATTTCGGACTGGTCCACCAGGAAGACGGCAGCGCCTATGGCGTTCAGTTTCCCGATGTGCCCGGCTGCTTTTCCGCAGCTGACGACATGAACGACCTGGTCAACAACGCCGCCGAGGCGCTTTCCCTTCATCTGGAAGGCGAAGAGATGCCCACCGCCCGGTCCTTGACTGACATTCACACCGATTCAGATGTTGCCAAGGAGTTGGCAGCAGGCGCTTTCTTGATTGCTGTTCCCGTCATTGCCCTGACCGGCCGCTCGGAGCGGATCAACATTTCCATGGATGCTGGTCTGGCAGATGCCATCAAACAAACCGCAAAGGCGCGTAAACTGAATTTTTCCTCATATCTGGCCGATCTGGCACGTCGCGATATTATAGGTTAGCACCCCGGTGATAGTCGCATGGAACCGAACTTCACCGAATAGGGACGACAAAAAGGGGCCACGACAACCGAGGCGCTCACCGGCTTCTTAGAGCGCGTGCACCTGGAAGACGGCGGTCAACCTAGGCTCGCCGCGGCAACAACAAGGCTTTCTCCGCAAATATCGATGGTGCACTACGCAATACTCGTGCTTGACCCTGCAAAGCCTGCTCACGCAAGCTGTTTGAATGAAAGAACCCAGCTTCAGCATCGGGGTTGAGGAAGAGTATCTTCTGGTCGACCGCGCCAGCCGCAAGATCGCGAGCTCTCCGCCATCCGACTTGTTTTCTGCCTGCGAAACCGCACTGGAAGGACGGGTCAGTCCCGAATTTCTTCAATGCCAGATCGAAGTTGGCACCCCGGTTTGCATGACGCTTGGCGAGGTAAAGGCAGAGCTTGCTTACTTCCGCAAAACCATAGCCGATGAGGCCGCCCGTCATGGCCTGGCTCCCATTGCCGCCTCAACCCATCCCTTTGCAGAATGGACAGAGCAGCCGCACACCGACAAGGAACGCTACAACGATCTGGCCAGGGTCATGCAGGTTGTCGCCAAACGCCTTTTGATCTGCGGTATGCATGTTCACATCGGTATTGAAGATGCAGAGCTGCGCGTCGATCTTTTCAATCAGCTGACCTATTTCCTGCCCCATCTTCTGGCACTCAGCACATCCTCTCCCTTTTGGCGCGGCCGAAACACGGGACTAAAATCCTACCGGTTGTCAGTGTTCAATGAATTGCCCCGCACCGGATTGCCGCCACGATTTGAGAGCCACGAAGACTACAGCCACACCATCGACATGCTGGTTCAAGCCGGCGTCATCGAGGATGCGACCAAGATCTGGTGGGACCTTCGACCCTCCGACCGGTTTCCAACCCTTGAAATGCGGGTGACGGATGTCTGCCCGTGCGTTGAGGATGCGGTTGCCATTGCAGCGCTCTTCCGGTGCCTGTGCCGGATGCTCTACCGGTTGCGTCGCGCCAATCAGGGATGGCGGCACTATTCCAGGTTCCTGCTCGCGGAAAACCGCTGGCAGGCGCAGAGGCATGGCTCGGCCGCCAATCTGATCGACTTCGGCCAGAAGAAATCCATCGCATTCAAGGATCTGGTAGACGAAATCAGCGAGCTGGTGGCGCCAGATGCCGCGTTTTTTGGCTGTGAAGCGGAAATCGCCCACATCCGGACGATTGCAGAGCGCGGTACATCAGCTGATCGTCAGCTGGCACTTGCAGGAGACATCACTGAAGACGGCCTGATCGACCGATCGAAACTGGAGGCCGTTGTAGATCAGCTGGTTCATGAAACCCAGCATGGCCTCGCTGACGTTCCTGTGTCAGCCAAAGTTGGATAACTCTGATCTGATCTCCCGTGACCTGAAGCCTTAGCTCTGCTCATTGCGGGATGGCGGTGTGCCGTGCGCTTTCAGATGAAAAAAGTCACGTGATCCGGTCAGAACCAAGGCAAATTCATCAATTTCAGACACGACTGCATCTGCGGAGCGCGCAAGGCCTGACTTCGGTTTCATGCTCCGATGCGCCTCAATCAGCGCCGCACGGGCACTTCCCAATGATTGCAATAACTTATTCCGGTCAAAATCCAATGGAGACCGGGTTCGTCTTGGGTGAGACATGGTCAATTCAATCCTGCGCACAGTCAAATGTTCTTATTTTGTTCTATTTTCAGTCAATCACCGCCGCGTGTCAACATAAAGCAAAGCTATTTTACGTCATGCCAATACCGGTCCGGAATCGCTCTGTGCCGGTCAGATAAATAAGGATTAGGGATTTCCAGAACGATCAGATCGTTTTGCCGGATATGGTCCAAAGCCCGCTTTATGCGTGGATGGTGCTCGAAAAGCTGCATGAATGCACCGGTCTCGTAAGCCCGCTCAAGTCCGCGTTCGATCAAATCGGCCAGAGCACGGTTGTCTTTTTGTACGTAGAAGAAAAACCCGAAGCGGTATTTCACCAGCAGATTGTTATCGACGATGAGGTTTGGATAGATGGCATCGAAATTCGCTCTTTCCGCATGAGCTTCATGGACACCGAGATTGAAAACATTCGTGCGGCCAACCGACAGCATCCGCCAAATGTTTTTCCACTCTGCCGGCAGAACCTTAAACCCGGTTGCCCTGAAAATATCCGTGTCCGGCCAGCCGAAGCCTGAGCCAATTACGGCATAGTCGCGAAACTCGTTGAGGGTCTTGATCTGCGCCAGGCGATCCAGCTGATCTTTGCGGGTCACAAAAATCCGGTGTCCGAGCAAGCCGCGGCTCAAGGGGATGTCGATCTGCTCAAAGCGCTGTTCGCGTTCCGGCGAGCCGCCGCTGTAAAAAACATCGAAGTTAGAGCGACCCTGCTCGAACTCGATCAAGACCCGCTCCTGGGTGGTGTCGCCGAGGGAGACCACCTCAAGGACGGCATCCACTCCGGAATGCTCCAAGGCCAGTTTTAGCAAGGAGACTTCATACCGGTCTTCGCCATCATCATAATGTTCGATCCCAAGCCGCACGACCTGCTGTGCCTGAACACCCGCATTTGCAGTTATCCAGGTCATCAGGACCAAGACCAGCACAGCACGTGATCTGAACATTGCGTCTCCCTTGACTGGAACCCGACTGGCAAAACACACACGAGAATTGGTAGCTTGATCTGCAGGCCTTGGCGACTTGGCCAAATCGACAATGTCTTTTTCCCACGCATAATACCCCAGCTTTGTCTCAAGTGCCGTTTCTACCGCAGCCGAGGTCGCGATCCGCCTATACTTTTATCATTGAAATCCGCTAGATAGCAGCCTTGGACAACCATGCGGCTGGCGCACTAAACAGGACTGACCGGGTCATGAAGCACGGCGGAGATTTGAGCGAAGCAATCGAACGCTTTGGCGGAACAAAAGACCAATGGCTCGACTTGTCGACAGGGATTAACCCGCACGCCTATCCTGTCCCGGACCGATTTTCAGACAAGGCCTGGACATCCCTGCCCGCACAATCAGCCCAGGATCAGCTGATCGGCGCCGCCCGACAGGCCTATGCCGTCCCGGATCATCTCGGACTTGCCGCAGGTCCCGGCACCCAGCTGCTCTTGTCAGTGTTGCCACAGCTTCTGCCCCAAGGCCCTGTTGCGCTCGCAGCCCCGACCTACACCAGCCATGCAGACGTGTGGACCCGGGACGGCCGCAAACCGGTCGAGCTGTCCAGCATCTACGCCCTACCCGCCGATGCGAAAATCGTTCTGCTCGTCAATCCGAACAATCCCGACGGTCAGCTTGTTGATGTCAAAAGCCTTCTGGAGATCGCCAGAACTTTGACGGAGCGCGGCGGGTACCTCGTGGTGGACGAAGCCTTTGCCGATGTCATGCCCGGTTCAAGCCTTCTCCCGCACATTGGTGATGAAAACATTCTGATCTTGCGTTCCTTCGGCAAGTTCTTTGGTCTGGCCGGGCTGCGCCTCGGTTTTTTGGCGGGGCCGAAGCCGATGGTCGCACGGGTCGCAGCCCTTCTGGAAAGCTGGTGCCTCAGCGGCCCGGCTCTGGAACTCGGCACGACCGCACTCAAAGACCAAGCCTGGCAAAATTCCATGAACCGCCAACTGGCCGATGAAATGGCCGATCTCACACTCGCATTGCAACAAAACATGCTGAGCGTCTTTGGCGGCACCCCGCTTTATGCGCTTGCCGGGACGAGATCTGCCGCCAAGCTACATGAAGCGCTCGCCAAACAGCAGATCTGGACCCGGGTCTTTGACTATGCGCCGACCTGGATCCGCTTTGGTCTGCCGGGTGGCGCTGAAAACCTGGCCCGCCTGACCGACGCGCTTGCAGCGGCTCAAAAAGACCTCTAACCAGCACTCATGCTGCTTTATGAAAACGCGCTTTGGCTGCTACTCGCCGCCCTGATCCTCGACGGGATAATAGGCGATCCGGACTGGCTCTGGCGCCGTCTGCCCCATCCTGTGGTCTGGATTGGCAAGGTTATTTCCGCGCTTGATCAAACGCTGAACCGGACAGACTGGCGCCCTCAGGTCCGCCGGATCACCGGGATCCTGGCCCTGTCGGTACTGTTGATCGGGAGTTTGGCGCTGGGCTTCCTCGTTCAGGAACTCGCGGCGGTGATCCCGTTCGGCGACCTCCTGATCGTGATCATTACGGCAGTATTGATCGCTCAAAAAAGCCTTTATGAGCACGTTGCTGCGGTCAGAGACGGCTTGCAAAACAATGGTCTTGCCGGTGGCCGAAAGGCCGTCGCCATGATCGTCGGGCGGGACCCGGACACCTTGGATGAGGCGGGCGTCTCCCGCGCTGCCATTGAATCCTGCGCCGAGAATTTTTCCGACGGCATTGTCGCGCCGGTTTTCTGGTTTGCCGTTCTGGGGTTACCAGGCCTGATCGCCTACAAAGCGGTGAACACCGCTGACAGCATGATCGGGCACAAGAACGAGACCTATTCTGATTTCGGCTGGGCATCGGCACGGTTCGATGACTTGATCAACCTTCCTGCCTCCCGTTTGTCGGGTGTATTCCTGGCGGTTGCCGCGCCACTTGCCGGCGGATCCGTCCGAAAAAGCTTCTCGGCAATGGTTCGGGATGCGAAACAGCACCGTTCCCCCAATGCGGGCTGGCCGGAAGCGGCAATGGCCGGGGCGCTTGGTTTGGCGTTGGCCGGCCCAAGGACCTATCCTGGATACACGGTTGATGATCCTTATATGAACGCAAACGGACGCCGGGACGCAACGGCCGATGACATCTCACGCGGCCTCAAGGTTCTTGTCGGCGCGTATGGTATCGAAGCCGCACTTGTTCTTCTGCTGGCTGTCCTTTTCCTGATTTGAGAGACAAATCCATGCTCCCTTTTTCTGCTGCCGCTGACCGCAACAAGGACGCCGTTCTGGAGACCTTGCGGCCCATTCTGGCAAACCGGACAAAGGTTCTGGAGATCGGCAGCGGCAACGGCCAGCACGCAGTTCACGTGACGAACGCCTTGCCGCACATCAGCTGGCACTGCAGCGATTTACCGGACAACGTTCCGGGCATCACTGAACGGCTGAAACAAGACGGCAACGACCGGACACCGGCCCCGCTCGCGCTCGACGTCGCTGCGCCGCCATGGCCCCTGCCAGCCCCGAACGGACCGGAGGCCTTTGACGCAATCTTCACCGCCAACACACTGCACATCATGTCATTTGAACATGTGGAACAGTTTTTCGCCCGTGCCGGCGAAGTGCTGAGCACAAAGAACGGCGCTCTATGCGTCTATGGACCGCTCAAGTACAGCGGCGAATTCACAACCGAAAGCAATGCCGTCTTTGATGTCCAGCTGAAAAGCTGGAACCCGGTCAGTGGCATCCGCGATTTCGAAGCGCTCGACGCGCTTGCCCAAAACGCGGGCCTAACCTTCGCTGCAGATCATGCCATGCCGGCCAACAATCAGCTCGTGGTCTGGGAGCGGGGTTAGTCTTTTCGAAAGCCCAAAGAATACAAAGACTTTCAATCAGGTTCACGCCTTTATTCCCGAAATCGCGCGATTTCCAAAATCGCCTCGGTATCCAGAACACCCTCCAAATGTTTCGCCAGATCATCAAGCACGGCATCAATCTGGTATTCATAGGCGAGGTCGGAAACGGCCCCGAAGCCTTTCAGATAGGCTTTCCGGAAACCATCATCGGTGAAAAGCCCATGCAAATAAGTCCCGGCAATACGGCCATCTGATGATTGTGCCCCGTCCAGTTTCGGCGTTCCGACCACATCACGGATGTGGAGGTATGGCCGGGCGCAATCAGGCCCCGATGTGCGGCCGATATGGATCTCGTATCCTTTGACACTGGCACCGCTGGCAAGATGCTTGCCCTCAGCCTCGACGAGCGATTTATCCGGTGTCAGCACTGTTTCGATATCAAGAAGCCCAAGTCCTTCGACAGTTCCGGCGCTTCCCTCGATGCCATCCGGGTCGGAGATGGTTTGGCCGAGCATCTGATAACCGCCGCAAATTCCGAGAACATGGCCGCCCCGGCGCACATGAGCTGCCAAGTCAATGTCCCAGCCTTGTTTCCGGAAGAACGCCAGGTCTCCAATGGTTGATTTGGATCCTGGCAGAAGGACCAGATCCGCATCTCCCGGCAACGGTGTTCCAGGTCCGATGAGCTCAAGCGACACATCCGGCTCCATCCGCAGCGGGTCGAGATCATCGAAATTGGCAATCCGGGAAATCACCGGGACGACGATCTTGATCCCGCCCCGGCCCGCGCCGCTCGAAAGATCGAGCGCGTCTTCTGCCGGCAGTTTGTTGGCATCTGCAAACCACGGCACTACGCCCAAACCCTGCCAGCCGGTGCGCTGGGCGATCTCGCGCATGCCGTCATCAAAGAGGCTGGGGTCGCCGCGAAACCGGTTGATGAAAAACGCCTTGATACGATCCTGTTCGGACGGCTCTAGCACCGCATGGGTCCCCACCACCGAAGCAATCACACCGCCCCGGTCGATGTCGGCGCACAGGACAACCGGCAGGTCAGCTGCTTCCGCAAACCCCATGTTGGCGATATCGCCCGCCCGAAGGTTGATTTCGGCTGGGCTGCCCGCACCTTCCACGATGACAAGATCGGCGTCTGATTGAAGTTTTGAAAAGCTTTCCAGAACCTTCGGCAAAAGCTCTGCTTTTTGCTTTCCATATTCGCGGGCGCGCATGGTGCCGAAGCGCTGTCCCTGAACGATGATCTGCGCGCCCGTATCCGTTTCCGGCTTCAGGAGAACCGGATTCATATGCACCGTGAGAGGCACGCGGCAGCCCATCGCCTGCAGGGCCTGAGCCCGGCCGATTTCGCCGCCGTCAGAGGTGACAGCGGCGTTGTTGGACATGTTTTGCGGTTTGAACGGGCGAACCGCCATGCCGCGGTTGGCAAAGAGGCGGCACAGCCCGGCAACAATCAGGCTCTTGCCGACATTGGAACCGGTCCCCTGGATCATCAGAGCCGGTATGCGGCGGTCAGTGCTGTGTGTCATCGGCCCACCGGCTCATCAACCGGCGGAGCGCCATATGGCCGGAATTCCTTCGGCACCGGGAGATTGGCGAGTTTCAACTCCAGAAGGAGCCGGATGGTCGGCCGGACACCGAACAGGATCGAACCGATCAGGAACAGCCAGGTACCGGCATAAAGAAGGCTTTCATAGAAAAAGAAAATGCTGCCGATCACGAACAGGAGCGCAGCGAGAAACTCCACGATCGTCCTGTAGAGTTCATACTTGCGCACGATCTCCGCATGGTCCGGGGACGCGCTGCGAAGGCTATGATCAAACAGCTTGCTCATTTCAAAGGCCCTTTTTGAAACACCGGAAGGTCATGTCGAACTGGGTTTTGGTCTCTCCGATTTCAGCATATCCAAGGGATTTATAAAAGCGCTCTGCCGTGAGCATGCTGGAGAGATGAGCCTCATCCAGACCGCGGTCGCGAAACGTGTCTTCAAGCGCCCGCATCAAGGTCTTGCTCACTCCGGTCAAGCGCGCATCCGGGAGCACATTCATCAAGGTAATGTGTCCCGACGGTGTCCCCATCGCAAAGCCGAGAATGCGCTTGTCCTGATCCTGGACGACAAACGCTGCCCCCGACCGTCGATCCAGCTTTCGATGTTCGGAGCGGATTTGTTTTTCATCCAGGCTTCATAGCGATCCGGATTGTCGCCATGGTCAAGCCCGCAAAGCTCGATAATGGACGCGCGCAGCAGCAACGCGATCTCGTGAGAATCCGCGCTGCTGGCGCGTGCAACTGTGTAAGGCATCGTTCGGTCTTAGAACTCAATGCCTTCTTGCGGCTTCACGCCGGACCGGAACGGGTGCTTGACCTGCGTCATGTCAGTAACAAGGTCGGCGACCTCAAGCAGTTCGTCCTTGGCGTTCCGTCCAGTGATAACCACATGGACATCTTCCGGTTTTTCGTTCTTGAGGAAATCGACGACCTCGTTTATGTCGAGATAGTCGTAGCGCAGCACGATGTTGAGTTCATCACACAGGATCAGCCGGAAGTTTCCGGAGCGGATCATGTCCTTGGCAGCGTCCCAGGCCTGTTGGGCCGCGTCGATGTCCCGCTGGCGGTCCTGCGTTTCCCATGTGAACCCTTCTCCCATCCGTTTTATGGTCACCAGATCGTCGAACCGTTCCAAGGCCATGCGTTCACCAGTTTCGATCCGGCCTTTCACGAACTGGACAACGCCCACCTTGTGACCATGACCGAGCGAGCGGAACACCATGCCGAACCCGGCCGTCGACTTTCCCTTGCCCTTGCCGGTGTGAACGATCACAAGGCCCTTTTCGATGGTCTTGGTCGCCATGATCTTGTCGCGCGCGGCTTTTTTCTTTCGCATTTTTTCCGCATGGCGCGCGTTGAGTTCGTCTTCCGTAAGCTCGGGTTTGTCCGTATCGGCGGTCATGGTGTGTCTCCCGATTATTGTGTTTTGTTCAAATCATTCAGTGCAGCATGGGTCGAATTCCGGCGCGGTGTCCAGAGGCCGCGATCCAGCGCTTCTTGAAACCGTGCCAGCATTTCCTGATAGCCTGCCGGATTCGCGTCTTGAAAAAAATCGCGCACGACTTCATCGTCCAGATAGGCTTCATAGAGCTGATCAAAGTGATGATCGCCGACAGCCCTGGTCGTTGCGGCAAACGCAAACAGATAGTCGAGCGTTGCCACCATCTCGAACGCCCCCTTGTAGCCGTGACGCATCACGCCCTTGATCCATTTCGGATTGGCCGCCCGGCCGCGCACGACGCGGCCAATTTCCTCAGACAAGGACCGCACCACCGGGCGCTCGGGGCGCGAGTGGTCGTTGTGATAGACTTTTGGCGCGTCGCCTTTTAGGTGCTCCACCGTTGCCGCAAGACCGCCTTCGAACTGATAATAATCATCGCTGTCGAGAAGATCGTGCTCGCGGTTGTCCTGATTGTGCAGAACCGCATCCACGGTCGCCAACCGTCCTTCCAGCTCGCCGCGGGCCTGATCACCCGACGCACCGCCGCCATAGGCATAGCCGCCCCAGGTCAGGAACGCTTCGGCAAAGTCGCCGCGCTCATCCCAGATCCCTTCGTCGATCAACGCCTGCAGGCCGGCCCCATAGGCGCCCGGTTTCGATCCGAACACCCGGAACCCAGCCCGGCGCTGGGCTTCATCTGGCGACACACCTGCGGCGGCCAATTTGGCAGCTTCCCGTTTCATGCGCGCGGCAACGGGATTGGCAACCTTTGGCTCTTCCAGTTGACCAACGGCCCGCACAGCACTGTCAAAAAGGTCCATCTGATGCGGAAAAGCATCCCGGAAAAAGCCGGACACACGCAAGGTCACATCGATCCGCGGACGTCCGAGCTCCGACAATTTCAGGATTTCAAAGCCTGTGACGCGCCCAGAGGCTGTCTCCCAAACCGGTTTGGCACCAATCAGCGCCAACGCCTGCGCGATATCATCGCCGCCTGTGCGCATATTGGCCGTGCCCCAGCAGGTCAAAACCAGCGATGCCGGCCACTCGCCTTCTTCCTGAAAATACCGCTCTGCCACCAGCGAGGCCGATTGCTGGCCAAGACGCCAGGCTGTTTCTGTCGGAACGGCACGCACATCAACGGAATAAAAGTTCTTACCCGTCGGTAAGACATCCGGCCGGCCACGAGACGGCGCACCGGAAGGCCCCGGTTTCACGAAACCGCCATTCAGCGCCGTCAAGACCGCGCCCAGTTCGGACTTTCCGGAACCAGTCACTGAAGGACGGATCCGTTCTTCGATTTCGGCCAGCACCGCCTGAACTGATAGCCATTCTAAAGGCGCGATTATATCGCCCGCGATAATTCGTTGTGCGAGCAGTTCTAGCCGTTCAACCGTATCGCCATTTGAGCGCCATGGCATATCAGAGACACTTGCCAGAACATCCGGCTTCGCTCCGGTCCAAGGTGCGGCAAAATCACAATTAAGCGGATCGAATGCGGACAGCGCCAAGTCCTCTGCAATCGCCCGCTGAAGACTGTTTTGGTTTGCTTCCCCACCACGCGGGACCCGTACAAGGGCCGACAGCAGATCGATGAGGAGGTCGCCATCCGGGCTCTCGCCCAAAATATGCAGGCCGTCGCGGATCTGGAGTTCTTTCAAATCACACAAATGCGCATCAAGCCGGGCAAGACGGGTGTCTTCATCCATCTCGCCGGTGATGCCAATGTCCCTGTCGAGGCCGTGCCGGCTGGCCGCATCCAGGATGTCCCGGGTCAGTGCCTTGAGCCGCCGCGGATCGACACCGCTTGCAAGGTAGTACTCATCAAGCAGGTTCTCGAGCTCTTCAGCAACGCCGTGGCTTTCCGCACGGGTGAGCGGCGGGGTCAAGTGATCAACGATTACAGCGGATGTCCGCCGCTTGGCCTGCGCCCCCTCACCCGGATCATTGACGATGAATGGGTAGATGTTCGGTGTTGGACCAAGTACGGTTTCCGGAAAGCAATTTTCAGACAGCGCGAGCGCCTTGCCCGGCAGCCATTCCAGATTTCCGTGCTTGCCGAGATGGATCACCGCATCGGCGCCAAACTCCCGGCGCAACCAGATATAGAACGCGAAATAATGGTGTGGCGGCACCAGATCCGGATCGTGGTAAGTCTCTTTGGGATCAATGTTGTAGCCACGCGCAGGCTGAATGCCGACAACCTGATTGCCGAACCGGTGCAGCGCCAAGCGGAACGCACCGTCGATCACATGCGGATCGTCCTGAGGGTTGCCCCATCGATCTTGAACAGCCGCACGGACCTCTTCCGGCAGTTTGGCAAATTCGGCGGCATAAGCTTCAAGCGACAGCTGCTCACAGCCCGCCTTCTCCTGCCGCTGCGCAAGAGAATTGGTCACACCGGATGTTAAAACGTCCATCAGATCCGCCGACGTACCCGGGGCGGTGCCGACATCATATCCGGCTTGGCTCATGGCCTTGAGCACGGACACGCAGGAGGCTGGCGTATCAAGGCCGACCCCGTTGGCAAGACGGCCATCCTTGTTCGGATAGTTCGCCAGGATCAGCGCGGTCTTTTTATCTTTTGCCGCAACCCGACCAAGACGGGCCCAGTTGGCCGCTAAGTCAGCCACAAACCGCATGCGATCCGGCACGGGGGTGAATTTCACGGGCGTCGATTGCGTCACCGCGTCAAATACACCTTCCTCCTTGAAAGACACGGCCCGAGTTAGCAAACGCCCATCGATTTCCGGCAACACCACGTGCATCGCAAGGTCGCGGATTGAGAGGCCCTGATCGCTTTCCTCCCAGCCCTCTTTGGAAGAGGACGAGAACACCACCTGGAGAACAGGTTTGCCCCATTTGTCGAGTGGCGTCGGCTGGTGGTCGATCCCGGCCTTGGAAACAGCAAAAGCAGTCCCATTCAAAACGACATCCGGTTTTGCCTCTTCAAACAATGCGTCCAGAACAGCGATGGATTCCGCTTCCTTGAGGCTGGAGACAAAGACCGGCAACGCATTGACGCCGGCATCAGCGAGCGCGGACACCAAGGCATCGACTGGCGCGGTCTGGGATCCTTGCACCAGCGCCCGGTAAAAGGTGATAGCAGCGACGGGAGCCGCCGGGTCTTTCCAGGTTGATCTTAAAGTTTCCAGGCCCGGCGCGGTATGGCCAGGCAGGTAAATCCCGGCTCGTGGCAGAGGAACCGCATGCGCAGGTTCTTCGGTAAGCCCTATCAGATGACCGGCAAACCGCAATGCGTTGGCGTAGTTCTCAGACCCGCCCTCAACGAAATAACGCCACAACTGACGCACATCGTCCGTTCTGCGCGTCGAATGGCTTGTGAGCGCTTCATCCCATTTGTCGTCCCCAGGTATGACGACAAGATCGATGCTGCTGGCTCGCGCCTCTTCAACAAACCTCTCCAACCCATAGCGCCAGTATTCGACACCACCGAGGACACGCAAGATCACAATCCGGGATCTGCGAACCGTCTGCTCCGCATAAAGATCAACCGAATAGGGATGCGACAGAGCCATCAAGTTCGCAAGACGGAGGCTTGGAGCGCCTGAACCTAAGCCAGACTGTGCCGTCGCCAGGCTTCCAAGCTCGGTATCGGCTGCGGACAAAAACAAGATGTCGGCCGGCTGCTGAGCGAGATCGACAGCATCACCACCATCATCGATCCGGCGCGTCTGGCTTGCGAGAATATGCATTATTTGCTGAACACCTGAGGATACTTAGACCTCACTAACCTCTCCAATTCTTCGTACTCCGCTAAAACATCGGAGGCTTCATCTTCGAGTTTAGAGATGCTTCGTACCGTTTTTTGCGAGAAATTATCACTGCCACGTTCTTGATCAGTTGGGACTGAGAAATACTCGTCTGGCCACCGATCAGCAACGCCTGAACACTTCCCAAGTTCTACCAAGAATTCCCTTATTTTCTGGGTTAGTTTTTCCAAACTTCTTTGTAGATCCAGATCATCGAACTGGTGGGATACACCTTTGAAGTCGTAGTAAACTATATCGAGGGATTTCAGGCTGGCTGAGTTGTATGGCACCCCGAACCCATGCTCTCTCAAAAACTTTCTCGTTTCCTCTGGGAAAGCAGATCTAAGTTTATTGAACAATTGTTCATCGTGCGGAGAGATAAAACTGACGTTTTGTGTTTCGTGATCAACTTGAGCATTAAGGGCAGACTTATACTCCAATCCAATCCAAGTAAATGTGGTAGCGACAGCAAGTAATACAGGTTCGTATTGTATTTCTTCGGACCAATCCGAACCGAAGACCCATCCCCATGAGCCCATTGATAACAATCCACTAGCCACCCTGGACCAATCTAGCCGACTAAAGTTCAAAATACTGACATCCAGATGTTCGAATGTATGTTTGAATACAAATCGCTATTCACTACTCAGCTGCTTCTGCAAGACCCGATAGCGCTCCGCGCACCGCGACCAAATCGAAGCCTTTAAGCCCGATCACCACCAGTTTCCCGGCGCTCTCCGCACCTGATGCAAACCAGGTCTCGACCCTCGGGCCCACCGCCTGAACCATGGCCGGCGCGGCCTTGCCATCCACCTGAACCGCCCCCTTGATCCGAAGAACACCTTTCAATGCCATGGCCTGAAGCACCTGCGCTTCAGCTTCCTTCAGCGACGCAAAGATCGGTGCCTCGATAACATGGCTTTCAAAGTCATCGTGGTGGTGATGATCATGATGGTGGTCGTGGTCGTGGTCATGGTCATCGTCATGGTGGTGATGGTGATGTTCATGGCGGGAGGCCATGTCATCCTCAGCCGCTGAGCCGCGGCCAAGCAAAACCTCGATCGGCAAAGTGCCTTTTTCAGATGCAACGATATGCACCGCCGGCCGGACTTCAGCTGCGATCTTTTCTTGAACGCCTGCGAGAATATCGCCCGCGACCAAATCGGCCTTGTTCAGCACCACAAGATCCGCGCAGCGCAGCTGGTCATGGAAAAGCTCTTCCACCGGGCTCTCATGATCCAATGCCTCATCCGCTGCGCGCTGGGCTTCCAGAGCATCTTCATCCAGAGCGATCCGGCCCTCGGCAAGCGCGGCTGCATCCAGGACCGTGACAACACCGTCCACAGTGACCTTTGGTTTGACCGATGGCCACGAAAAGGCCCGGACCAGCGGCTGCGGCAATGCAAGACCGGATGTTTCTATGACGATATGCTCCGGCGGGTTTTCGCGCGCGAGCAGCATTTCCATGGTTGGCAGAAAGTCATCGGCAACCGTGCAGCAAATGCAGCCGTTGGTCAGCTCCACAACTTCTTCTGCCGAACAGCTCGGGTCCGCACACCCATTCACCAAAGAGCCGTCAAATCCCATGTCCCCGAATTCGTTGACGATCAGTGCAATTCGCTTGCCGCCGGCATTTTGCAACAGGTTTCGGATCAAGGTCGTTTTTCCCGCGCCAAGAAAACCGGTCACGATGGTTGCCGGGATTTTCTGACCCGGCTTAAACGTTGAAGAAGTCACAATCCGATCTCCGGTTGATGCGAGGGTTTGAGAAGAAGCGGCTGTCCAGCAGCGACAAACACGACCTGATGGCACGCCAATGCGATATCCTGGTTCAAGCGGCCCTGCGCGTCCCGGAACGACCGCGACAAGCGGTTCTCCGGCACGATCCCCATGCCGACTTCGTTGGAGACGAATACACACGGCCCGGCAAGGGCTTGAAGGGCCTCAATCAAGCGCGCCGTTTCCACCGCTATATCCTTGTCGGAAAACATCAGATTGGACAACCAAAGGGTCAGGCAGTCAACGAGGACAACCCGGTGCGCGGCAGTTTCGCGGCTCAGCACACCAGCGACATCAAGCTGTTCTTCAATGGTTATCCAGGACGGCCCGCGTTGATCCTTGTGATGGGCAATACGATCCGCCATCTCATCATCGAGGGCCGCTCCAGTTGCGACATATACCTTTTCAAGGCCGCATCGAACCGCGAGTTTTTCTGCAAAGGTGCTTTTACCGGACCGGGCCCCGCCGAAAACGAGGGTAGACCGGCCATGATCAGACTGCGTCACGTGTGTCTCCCAGCCGTCCGCCCGACAGCCATGCGGTTAAACTCTGTTGACGGCCGGTCTCCTGGCTCGCGGTTCCTTGTGACCGACACCCCTTCCCGGTACCCTTGAGAACAACACTCAAAGATCTCCAGTGGGTCATGTGCCAGCACTCGCCGCTCACAGTTGCGGGGGCAGCTCCGGATCAATCCTCAATGAAGACCTACCGGATTCCCGTTTCATCCGGGCCGGATCACTCCAGCACCAGAACCGTCTGTTTCCTTCCTAGCTGGAACCAACAGCCGGCACAAGCCAGAGTGATTAGAGTGGTAAGTCTTCTTAGCCATATGTTTGACCGCAAATTGCCATGGCCGGCTGGAAAACGCAGCTTTTTGGGTTCCGTCTTGGCGGCAATACGGAAATACGACCTGCAAAGCGCACCTGTTAACATCAGATCACTTTGGCTAGGCATCTGAAAAATTTATAGTTTTCCACATACCTGACGAAAAAATAACGATGGGACGAAAAAAACGCATTTCAGGGCTTGGCAAATGGATAAGGGCTGCGTTATACGCATCTCCATCGACGGGGGCGGTGACGCACTGCCCCGGCACGGTGATCCCTGATAGCTCAGTTGGTAGAGCAAGCGACTGTTAATCGCTGGGTCGTAGGTTCGAGTCCTACTCAGGGAGCCACTTTTTTCTTGTCCAGCCCGAAGACATAGGTAACAGTTTGTACCGGAGACATGGGTTACAACCTCGTGCCGAACGGGTTGTCGATTGTCTGTAATGTTCTTTGCTCCAGGTCAATGTATCCCAGATCA
>Ga0189284_100069_pt1 | contig 170190 bp, 127 predicted proteins | sample N32C7minimetaG_FD_130314 | JGI IMG/M metagenome (GOLD analysis project Ga0189284, IMG submission 130314) | Marine microbial communities from the Costa Rica Dome - N32 C7 mini metaG | ecosystem: Environmental > Aquatic > Marine > Oceanic > Photic zone | place: Costa Rica: the Eastern Pacific...
AACAAAGAAATACCCATAGCAAACCACGGCTTCGTTCAACACAGTTTTAACCGCAATCTAGGATACCGTCTTTCCAGGGCTTCTCTTTTTTGGCCAGATTGCGTTTAAAACTCTTTACGTTATAGGGCATTTTAAAAGACGACACAACTACAATGAGTTTGAAAGGACAAACAGTAAGAATAATAGTAAGTGAACCTTGGGATTGGGAAGAAAATCTTTTCGGGACGATTATTTCTGACCGTGGCGGAGAAAAATTATTGGTTAAATTGACTAAACCAATAAAAGGCAAAAAATTGACAAGCGACCTAATCGAACTTAAACCAAGATATGAAAAGGAAACATTTAAACCACTTGGACAACATTACTCTGTGACAGTTGGCGGTGCTTTGGTAAAAGAAGAAAATGACGAATTTGATTATATAATAATCGGCAGTGTAACAATCGATTAAAATGACATTAGCTGAACTACATACAAAATTAAAAAGCAATGGAATTGGCGAAGACCAATATTTCCTACACGGACTTTTCGGCTCTACTGACGACAATGACAAAATAGGCTTAACAATAAGACAAGGACAAAACGGACTTGAATATGAAACTTTTTATAAAGAGCGTGGTGAGAAACACTCAATAAGAACTTTTACGACTGAAAAAGAAGCTTGTGAACACATTTTTAAAAAACTCATTGACGAACAAATACTTTACAGAATCCAAAAAATTGTAGGTCTATCAGGAATGACAGTGAATGAAAGACTATGGGAAAGCGGACTAATGGACGAGTTTGATAGAGCCAAAAAGAAAGACAAAACAAGAGCGAAGGAAATTTTAAGGTGGTTAAGAGTTGACGAACCTTCAATTCAAAAGATTGTAAAATGACGACAGAAGAAAAAAAAACGCCCTATAACAGGCGTTTGGCTCAATGGCGGGTAACGTGGTTAATTGAACATTTTACCTCGTATCAACTTTTGTGGTGTATTGACAGTTTAGTGCTCCGAAATCCGCCACTGCGCCAAGCGCCAAAACGTTAATATAGTAGCCCTGCTAGGAATCGAACCTAGATCTAGCGTTTAGGAAACGCTTGTTCTATCCGTTGAACTACAGGGCCAAGCCTTGAATCTAAATTCAAGTCACGCAAGTTAAAATAAAACCCTACTTTTTGACAAATTATTTCGACCCAACTTATGGCATTACAGGGAATTACCCTATCTTTGCACTCCAAATTTAGGATGGACGGGTTCCATCCACTAAACAAACACAATTTAAATTATGGCAGTTAAAATCAGATTAGCACGTAGAGGTAGAAAGAAAATGGCTATCTATGACGTGGTTATCGCAGATGCAAGAGCTCCACGTGATGGACGCTTCATCGAGAAAATCGGTACTTACAATCCGAACACTAACCCTGCTTCCATCAACATCAACAATGAGCGTGCTCTACAGTGGTTGTTGAACGGAGCTCAGCCAACTGACACTGTAAAAGCTATGCTTTCTTACAGAGGTGTCATGCTGAAAAAACACCTTCAAATCGGTGTAATCAAAGGAGCAATCACTCAAGAACAAGCGGATGCGAAGTTCGAAGCTTGGTTGAACGAAAAAGACGCGAAAATCGCAGGCAAGGTTGATTCTATCGGCAAGGCTAAAGAAGAAGCTCGTAAGAAAGCTTTGGAAGCTGAAGCTGCTAAGAACCAGGCTCGTTTGGATGCTATCAAAGCTAGAGAAGACGAAGCAAAAGCTGCTGCAGCGGCTGCTGAGGCTCCTGCTGAAGAAGCTAGCGAAGAAGCAGCTCCTGAAGCTTCCGCAGAAGGCGACGAAGCAACAGAAGCTTAATAAAGAATCTCCCCATGAACAAGGAGCAATGCTTTCAATTAGGCTATGTAGCCAAGGTTCATGGACTTCGTGGTGAAATAGTTGTGGTGCTGGATGTGGATTATCCAGAGGATTATGAAGATCTGGAGCACCTTTTCCTCGAACAAAAAGGCAGATTGGTTCCATTCTTTTTGGAACACTTTGTCTTACAGCCAGGAAATAAAGCCTTGGCAAAATTTGAGGAGCTGGATCGCATAGAGCAGGTGGAGCATTTGGTAGGGTCGGAAGTTTACCTTCCGCTTAGCGAACTTCCCGAACTAACAGACGATCAATATTACTACCATGAATTAATAGGGTTTGAGGTAGAGGATGAAACCAAGGGACTTCTCGGTCCGGTGGAAATCATTTACGATCTGGAAACCCAAGATCTCCTCGGAGTAAAACACCAAAACAAAGAAGTGCTCATCCCAATTCAGGATGGCATCATTCAAAAGGTGGACAAGGCAGCTAAAAAAGTTTACTGCCGATTACCCGAAGGTTTACTTGACATTTATTTGGAAGACTGAGGCATGCACATTGACATCATCAGCGTTGTTCCCGGATTATTGGAAGGGCCTTTCTCTCACTCTATTCTAAAAAGAGCTGAGGAAAAAGGACTAGCCACAATTCGAGTGCACAATTTGCGGGATTATGCCACTGGCAAGCAAAAGCAGGTAGACGATTATGCCTTTGGAGGCGGCGCGGGAATGGTCATGATGATTGAACCCATCGCCAACTGCATCGAGGCTTTGCAAAAAGAGAGAACATATGATGAAATCATCTATATGACTCCTGACGGCAAGACTTTTGATCAGCCCATGGCAAATACGCTATCGATGAAGCAAAATCTACTGATCCTTTGTGGTCACTACAAAGGTGTGGATGAGAGAATTCGAGAGCGGTTTATCACTCAGGAAATCAGTATCGGAGATTTCGTCCTTTCAGGAGGTGAATTGGCAGCAGCTGTAGTGGCGGATGCAGTGATCAGACTCCTACCGGGCGTTTTAAACGATGAGACTTCTGCCTTGACAGATTCCTTTCAGGACAATCTGTTAGCCCCACCAGTCTATACCAGGCCTGCTGAATGGCAAGGAATGGAAGTGCCGGAAGTGTTACTTTCTGGGCATGAAGCCAAAATAAATGAATGGAGATTTGAAGCGTCGGTTCGCCGAACCCGTGAGCGAAGACCTGACCTTTGGGCCAAGTCCGGATTAGGGGAAAGCGATTTGAAATCGAACAAAAAGTAATTGAATAAGCCACGCGTTGGCCAAACAGCGAAAGCATAAAATATAGAAGCTATGAGCGAACTAATGAAAATTGTAGAAGCGGAATACAGCGAGGCGAGAGCCAAATTCCCTTCTTTCAAAGCTGGTGATACCATCAACGTACACGTACGTATCAAAGAAGGTAACAAGGAAAGAATCCAGCAGTTCCAGGGAACTGTAATCCAGCGTAAAAACCCGAATACCAATGGTGAGACTTTCACAGTAAGAAAAATCTCGAACGGTATCGGTGTAGAGCGTATCTTCCCTATCCTTTCTCCTTCTATCGAGCAAATCGATCTATTGAGACAAGGTAGAGTAAGAAGAGCTAGATTGTTCTACTTGAGAGGACGTCAGGGTAAAGCTGCTCGTATCAAGGAAAAAATCCAGGTGAAGCACTAAGCTTCTCCGGAAATCATAAAAAAGGAACTCAGCAATGGGTTCCTTTTTTGGTTTAAAGCCATTTGTAGACAGGAAAAAGCCAGCCCTCCATTTCATTCAGCTCAACCCCTCTTACAATCCTCCACAAATCCTTATCTTTGCACCCTGATTTGAAAAACTTTATATCAAATAGCCTGTTTTCAGACTAGAAACACAATTCCATGAGTAGAGAAGTTCGCGTACGATTTGCCCCTTCACCCACAGGGCCCTTGCATATTGGAGGTGTAAGAACCGCCCTATACAATTACCTTTTTGCCAAAAAAACGGGAGGTAAATTCCTCTTGAGAATAGAAGATACAGATCAGAATAGATTTGTTCCTGGTGCAGAGGAGTACATTAAAGACTCTTTGGAATGGTTGGGGATAGCTCCAGATGAAAGCCCATGGAATCCAGGTTCGGTAGCCCCTTATCGCCAATCTGAGCGAAAGGCTGACTATATGCAGTACGCTTTGGACTTAGTGGAAAAGGGACATGCCTACTATGCTTTTGATACAGCAGAGGAACTGGAAGCTATGCGGGAAAGACTAACAGCTGCCAGAGTGGTGACCCCTCAGTATAACAGCATTACCCGAACCCAAATGAAAAACTCTCTGACGCTCTCTGAAGAAGAGGTGAAAGAGCGCTTAGCATCGGGTGAACCTTATGTCATTCGGGTGAAAATCCCTCGAAAAGAAGAGGTGAGAATGAATGACCTGATTCGAGGATGGGTGATGGTTCATTCCAGTACTTTGGATGATAAAGTATTGATGAAGTCTGACGGGATGCCAACCTATCACCTTGCAAACATCGTGGATGATCATTTGATGGACATTACGCATGTCATCAGAGGGGAAGAATGGCTACCATCAGCTCCATTGCACGTGCTACTTTATAAATTCTTCGGTTGGGAAGACACCATGCCGGAATTTGCTCATCTGCCACTCCTTCTGAAACCAGATGGTAATGGAAAATTATCCAAAAGAGATGGCGATAAGTTAGGGTTCCCTGTTTTCCCACTCAATTGGGAAAATAAGGAAAGCGGAGAAACGGCTGCAGGTTTTAGAGAGCAAGGCTATCTTCCTGAAGCCCTATTAAACTTCCTGGCATTCTTGGGTTGGAATCCCGGAGATGAGCGCGAGATTTTTTCCAAAGAAGAATTGATAGAAGCATTTAGCATAGAAAGAATCGGTAAGGCAGGAACCAAATTCGACATCGCTAAAGCAAAATGGTATAATGAGCAATACATCCGTACCAAATCCAACCAAGAATTGGCTATACAGGTAATTGCCGATGCAGCCAAGGATGGCATGGAGCTTTCTCAGGAAAAGGCAGAGGCTATCGTTGCTTTGACAAAAGAGCGAGTAACGTTCGCGTCTGAAATCTGGAGTGAAAATAAATTCTTGCTAATCGCTCCTACCTCATTTGACGAGCAGGTAGCCAGTAAAAAATGGAATGAAGATGCAGTCAAAGTACTGGAGCACTATGCAGGAAGTATAGAGGCTCATTCTGGCGATTTTGACGGGGCAACCGCCAAGTCCCTATTGGAAAATTCGGCCGCTGCTGTGGAAGTTAAGTTGGGAAAAGTTATGCAAGCAGTAAGATTGGCGGTCACAGGTGCAGGTGCAGGACCGGATTTGATGGAGATATTTGCTATCTTAGGTGCTAAGGAAGTAGCAGCAAGAATCAAGTTTGCGATTGAAAGCCTTCCTGTTGCAGGATAAAATTCAAGTCATGGCTAAAAAGAAAAAAACCAAAAAAGAAGACCCAAAAGTTCACGATGAACTGAAAGGTTTCAAAATGGAAATCAACTCATTCGGAGAGATTAATTCTTCCTTTCCTATCGATAAAATCAACGAGTTTTTGAATAAAAATGTGGAAGACAAAAAGTTGAAAGATCGAGACGATTTAGAAGATGTTAAAAAACCTAAGAAATAGAAAAAAGCTCCTAATTGGAGCTTTTTTTCTTTTCTTTTAAAGATAATTATCTACAAACTAATTACTTTTAAACTTTACCTAATAGTTTCGATAAATCAGATGAAAGCAGGAAAACCACTCATTCTATTTTTGTTATTCATTCTAAATGCTTCCTTAACCTATTCCCAAACAGGCAGTATCAAAGGCATTGTCAAAGACGCTGACACAGGGGAGACACTACCGTTTTGCAATGTGTTTATCAATAATACCACCATCTCTACAGTCACAGATATGAATGGCGCTTATTTATTGGAAAATCTTGAAGCGGGACCCTTGGAGTTGAGCTTTTCCTTTATGGGCTATCAGGCAGAGACCAAAAAAGTCAATTTAAATCCTGGAGGTCTCCTGACTGTCAACCTAAGTATGAAAGCCCTTGAAACCGAGCTGTCAGATGTAGAAATCAAAGCGAAAAGAGATAAAAGTTGGGAAAGGGATCTAAGGAAATTTCAAAATCTCTTCTTGGGAAATGATGCCATTGCTGCGCAGGCAATCATAGAAAATCCCTGGGTGGTAGACTTCCCCGAAGTGAGCGATAAAAACACCTTCAAGGCCTCCACCCAATTACCCTTGGAAATCAATAACAACTACTTGGGCTATAAAATAACTTTTGACTTAAAAGAGTTTTTCAATACCCCAACCAATTATCGGATAGCAGGCGCAGCGAGATTTGAGGAGATGAAACCTGAATCGGAAACCCAGCGCAAAACTTGGGAACAAAACCGTGCCGACGTCTACAGAAAGTCCCCTCAGAACATGTTCCGGGCTATCATCAATGGAGAGCAGGAAAGGGAAGGCTTTTTCCTTTATGGAGATAAACCAGGAGGCTCTCCTTCTCTCAACATGCGCTCAGATATTTTTGCGAATGAATTGGGTCGCTCGGTAATCCCTTACAAAACTGATCAAATGGTGGTGCCAGCTGACAAGCCAGGGGAATATTGGATCAATCTGAAAGGCAGAATTGAGATTCATTATCAAAAAGGATATACACAAATCAACACCTACAAAGATGCCCCATATCCGGTATCCTGGCTGGAGGTCAATGGAGGAAAAGTTCGGGTTCGGGAAAATGGATCAATTCTCAATCCACAGGACCTGGTTTTCTCCGGAGATATGGATAGGAAAAGGATCGCTACTATCCTACCCTTAGATTACGACGCTGAGAAAGCTATTCAACTTCAAAATTTAGAGAGAACTGCAGCTAATTTTCAGGAGAAGGTCTACCTGCATACGGATAAACCTTATTACTATGCTGGAGATGAGGTGTTTTTCAAGGCTTACTTTAAGTATGGAAATCCTTACCTGAAAGAGGAATTGAGCAAAGTTCTGCATGTGGAATTATTGAATTCTACTAGGGACTTTGTCATTGAGAAAAAATTCAAAATTTTTGATGGAGTAGTAGTGGGAAATTTTTACCTACCAGATAGTTTATCAGAGAAAAAATATTACCTGAGAGCCTATACCAACTGGAATAAAAATTACGGCCCGGATCATTACTTCATTAAAACCCTTCCTGTTTTAGGCCCTTTTGAAAGACTTAACGCTAAAGGGGAACTGACCCTGGGCTCGGAATATATTCAGGTCAATACCCCTAAAAATAGCTATGGCCCTCGGGAAAAAGTAAACTTGACATTGACTCTTACTGATAAAAATCAAAAGCCAATTCAAGCCAATTTATCAGTATCAGTTTTAGATCAAAGTTTGGTGTCGCCTATGGAGGATCCTGCTAAAATCAAACAGACTTTAGTCTTGGATGAGATTCCAGAGAGCATCAAAATTGATCGCTTTTCCTATCCAGTAGAAAAATCCCTCACCCAAAAAGGAAAAGTCCTGGATGAAAAAGGAAAAGGAGTACAAAGTCAGGTTACTGTTTTCATCAATGATTTTGAAGGAATTGTAGATCTAGAGTCAGATCGAAATGGGGATTTTTCTTTGGAGGAAATGGAATTCTACGGTCCTATGAAAATTGCAATTCAGGCTCAGGACAAAAAAGGAAAGAACATCTCTAATATTCAGTTGGAGCCGGAACTAAATGCACCTGTCTCTTTGCCAAAAAACAGCATATTTCCTACGATTGAAAAAAGTGATACACCTATCCGGGAAATAAATCTCCGTGAAAGAGAACAGGAATTGGAACCTGTACTGGTAGAAGATAAAAAAGCCACCAAGATTGAGGCTATTTATGGAAATGCTGACTATGTGGTTAGCGGTGATAAAATCATGGCAACCGGAAATTCAGTTGATTTAGTCAATAGCTTGGCAGGGAATGTTCCGGGCATGCGGGTAACCCTAGAGGGTGCCTCTGGAAGACAACAAATACGTTTGAGAGGTGGAGCTACTTCAGTAAGCAGCTCGATGGAACCCTTGGTCATGATCAATGGTGCAATCATGGCCAGTACAGGAAGTTCAACTGCGGCAGACAACCTTAGAAGTATCAATCCCAATGATATTGATAGAATTGAGGTCGTTTCCAGAACTGTATCTATGCTTGGTGATCAAGGAAGAAATGGAGTAATAGCTGTTTATCTCAAAGAAGGAAATCAAAACATCTCATCCCCTTTGATGCCTACAGTAGGCTTGTCCCAATTTGTGATCGAAGGGTATGAACCTGTCAAGTCCTTCTTTTACATGGATTATGAGCAAGAAAAAGATTTCAGCGGGAAGGATCAAAGACAAACACTTTACTGGAATCCTTACCTAGTAACTGATGAATCCGGAAAAGTGAATATCAGTTTTTACACCAATGATCTAGCTGGCCCGATGATTGTGGAAGTGAGGGGTCTTGGACTCAATGGAGAGCCAGTTTCCGGAACTTTCATCATCAATTCCAAATAGTTATTTGGTTGGTTAATCCTTAATTTTGCACATGCGTCAATTCATCCTGCTTTCTTTTTTAATTTTTCTCAGTCATTTTGGATTCTCCCAAACAAGTGTTGGGGTTAGAGCTGGCTATGCGACTTCCTCTTATTCATACAGGCCTGCAGCAAATTTTCGGGCTATCAGCACCGAGAGTGTAGGTAAGCCCACTTTTGCCTTGGTCGTAGAGCATTTTAATTCAAAAAACGCTGGGATTGAACTTAATATCCAATGGATCACTTTGGGCTTTCAGCAGGTCAATGGAGAAGATGAACCCATTTTAGTCAATAGGACAGAGTTAGAATACTTGAAATTCCCATTACTAGCTAGTTTTTTTGCCGGGAGAAGCGGAAGATTTCAAATCAAAATGGGCCCTCATTTTGGTTATCTGATGAAAGCTAATGAAGTTCAAAGGCAAATCAGCAACCCCAATACACCTGTGATTCCTACTTACGGAGGAGCCAACGACAAGCCGAATCGATTTATGTATGGACTTACCGGTGGAGCAGGGATTTCCAAACTATTTGGCAAGAGCACCATTTCGGGAGAGGTTCGTTTTTCTTATGACTTCACCAATCCTGAGAGTCAGGACAGGATTTTCGACATGAATTCTACAAATTTGGAGTTTACACTAGCGTATTTGTTTAGAGTGCGAGATCCTAAGACTAAGAAATAGATTATTTAGGTAATTGGTTTTCAACCTTTTTAAAAATCTTAATTTTTTTCCTTTCGTTCTGTCATATATTCCTCTCTTTACCCGACTAAAGGATGTAAATGAATCGGTCACAGCTCGAACATATCTTAAAGCTTCATCATCGAGAAGCCTACATCTGGGCAAGGCAATGCTGTCAATTTGATGATGAACTCGCTAAAGACATGCTTCAGCAATCTTATCTCAAAATCCTTGAAGGAAAAGCTAAGCTAAAAGATGCTACTAAGGTTAAAACCTGGCTTTTTTCAATCATCCGATATACTTGCATAGATTCATTGAGAAAAGGAAATAGACTGCAGGCCTTAGGAGAAAAGGATGATTTTATAGAACCTGAGAAGGATACTGAAGAATTGAATTTTGAGGCAATTCTCAGCCAACTTCCGACAATGCAAAGAGAAGTCATTACTTCGGTTTTTTACCACCAAATGACTATTGCTGAAAGTGCTGAGATCCTTCAAATCAGCCTTGGAACGGCCCGAACTCATTACGAGCGCGGAAAAAAGAAACTCAAAGAATTAATCTTAAAATCCCAAATACTGGAATATCATGGAAAATGATCAACTGATAAAAGACTTTTTCTCTGAAATGAAGAAGCAAGATCAAAACCTTCCTATTCCCGAATTCCCGGAAACAAAGGTGAGCACCTTTAATTGGTGGTTCCCAATGGGAATAGCTGCATCCTTACTCGTTGGAGGATTATTATGGTATCAACAAGAACCAGCCAAAGAAGCGCCCAATGAGGTAATTATTATTTCTCTTCAAGAAAATGAAAATCAGCAGCAAACATTGATTATAGAGGAAAAGGCATACATCGATGTTTGGGAGTCAAGCACCTCCTCATTACTAACAGAATTCTAAGCTAAACCAACTTAACCTATGAAAAACCTATTAATAATCCCCCTTTTCCTGCTTTCTTCTATTGTGATGGCCCAGGATATTTTCAAAAAGAATTTATACTCTGCCGACCAAATCATGGAGGCACGGGAGAAAATCAACCTGACTGATGCCCAAGCCACTAAGATTAAAAAAATCCATGCAGAAAATGCTGGAGAATTCTCTACCCTAAAATGGGACTTGGATGAAGCCAATGCCAAATTGGAAAAGATGCTTCAATTGCCTAAAGTAGATGCCTTAGCTGTTAATAAACAATTAGACAAGGTTTTACAGCTCGAAAACCAATTGAAGAAAAAGCAGCTCAGTTCTTTGGTTGCCATCAAAAACGAATTGACAGAGGAGCAAATCAAACAGATGGGACAAACTCGAGTATTAGGATATTCCAGTATTAGCCCTTCAACTTCTGTACGCGGATCAATAGCTAGTGGACTTCGTGGTACTGGACAAACGAGATCGGGCCAACCTGCCTATAGTACCTATTCTGGATTTTCTCCAAATTCGAAAGTGAATGTGGTAGTAGCTGGGGAAGCCAGCAGTGACCAGCCCCTTTTTGTCATCAATTCGGATGCAGGAACTATGGAAAAATCCTCAATGGAGCAGCTTGATATCAATCCTAATGATATTGAAAGTATCACTGTGCTGAAAGATAAAAGTGCCACAGAAGTGTACGGAGATAAGGGCAAAAATGGAGTAATCATTATCACCCTCAAAAAGGGAGCAAAAGTTAAGATTAAATAATCAGGCAAGACATAAAGTAAAAAAGGAGGCCATTCAGCCTCCTTTGTCCTAACCCTCCAAGGGTTTAAAACCCTTGGAGGGTTCAAAACGGAAAATCAATTCAGAAACTTCCAGCTGGCTTTGTGATTTTTGTCTAGAGGTTTTCCAGTCACTTTCGCTCTTAAAATTTCCACGGGCATGGTATTTTGCTGCATGATCATGTCGTGAAAGGCTTTCTCATCCATTTTTCCGGAATCCACCATTTCTTTTCTCAAGGAATAAAACTCCAAAGCACCAATCATATAAGCAATCTGATAAAGCGGTCCGTAGCTTCCTTCAAAAGACCTTCTTACCTCTGCCTCTGCATTGGCGTATTCATGTCCTACTCGATTTACCAGTAAATCAATACATTCCTGAGGTGTCATTTTTCCTAAATGATAGTTGAGAGAAAAGATAATCCGTGCGCAACGGTGCATTCTCCAAAATAGCATACCTACCTTGTCTTTTGCATCTCTTGGAAAATCGCGATCCCAAAGCACAAACTCCCAATACAAGGCCCAACCCTCCGTCCAAAATGGTGTTCGAAATAAGCGCCTGTGAGTCATGTAGCGCTGATTCATAAATTGCTGCAGGTGGTGACCGGGAATCAATTCATGCTGAACTGTAGCTCTGGAAAAGTGAGGGTTATTCCCTCGCATTGACATCATTTTTTCCTCATGACTCATTTCGGAGGTAGGATAGGAAATCTGAATCACCTCTCCCCCCAAAAAGAAGGGACTTACTCGCTGCCTTTCTGCAGAAATCATGGATGTTCTCCAGGTTTCTTTAGCCAATTCAGGCACGGTAATCCAATCATTTTTTTCCATGATGTCAATTGCCTCATTTCCCAATCTTACTACTTCTTCCGGCCAAGCTCCTTCAGGTAAATAGGTTTCTTTGACCATCTCCAATGCTGCTTTCCAGTCATTCCCAAAACCCAATTCATTGGAGGCTTTGAGCATTTCTTTTTCACACCAGGCAAATTGCTTTTCCGCTTCAGCAATCAACTCCTCAGGAGTATAAGCTATCATTTCAAATGCCAATTGATTTAGCAGAGCTTCTCGCCCTATAGGCTTTCCGATGATCCCACTTCCATCATCCTTCACTGAATTGGTATAATGCTCTCTCAAGGCTTTGGCATAGGCTTTCATAGAAGCATCCAATCGCTTCCAAGGCTCAGGCATCCACCAAGTAAACTGCGGATCATAATCATAGTAAAAATTATAAGCCTCTCCTACCACACGGTTTAAGCTTTCCACAGCGGAAGCAGCCAAATCGGCTTTTTGCCAAGAATTGTACTTGGAGGTAGTCGGTAAAGTCTTTAATTGCGTATCAATTTGATTGGCTACCTGGTTCCAACTTGCTGCCAAAGCTTGAGAATCGGGTTGCTTGGCTCTTCTTCTATCCACTACGAATGCATGCAAAGGACTACCGAATGCAACCACGTTTTTGATCGCATCAAAATCCCTTTTTTCAAGTTGCAATTCTGCCAACTGAGTCTCGAGATAATTCCTGAAAAGCACATAGTCTATTTTACCATCCTCAGAGAATGCCTCGTAATTGTAGCTTTGCAAAGCATCCAAGTATTCTTGATTGAATGCTTGCATGCGTTCAAAATATTCATCAGAAAGTCTATTCGTATATAATCGCCCCAGTGCTCCCCTATCCGCTTGATAGGTGGTGATCATATTGGCCAATTCTGTGGCCTGCACCCAAAAACTAAAGCAAACAAATAGAAAAACTAAGAGTGTTTTTTTCATAATTGAATTGAGCTTGGTGGTTCAAAGTCTAAAATACCAAATAAACCCTAAGGTTACTATTTAAGTTAAACCACATAGCCACTTTTAAAACCGCATAGGAACGATAGAAAACATAGAATTAGAAACGATCCAATTTTTCAAAGTATTTATTGATAAAAGTCTTTTGGCCTTGCTGGAAAAGGTTAATTACATTAAAATTGATCAAAATACCCTTAGGGGCTTTCAGAAGATTCATATAATTCATTAGCTGGGCTTGGTGAATAGGCAAAATCTCATTAACTGACTTGAGTTCTAGAACCAAAACTCCTTCCACTAAAAAATCACATCTTAACAAAGTCTCTAGTTGCTGACCCCGATAAATTATTGGAACTGATAGTTCCGATTTATAATTAATAGATCGATAGTCAAACTCAGCGATAAGGCATTGATGATAAACACTTTCTAGAAGACCAGGGCCTAAAAACTTATGTACATGAATTGCCGCGCCTAAAACTTGGTAAGTCAGTTCGTCTAAAGATTTCTGGGTGTAGTTCATATCCCCATTAAATTAAAATAAAAAAAATTAGAAATGTAGTTTAAACTATAGTTTTTAGTCTATGATTTCTATGATCTCTATGCGGTAAAAATTTTTTCTTCATTGAGATCAAAACCGAAATAAATACCCGCCAAGATCTTTGAAAGTATTCTTTATGCGAGTAGAATCCACTGAAGTTTTCTCCAAGTATTCCTCCCAACCATTCGCATCCTTCAAGTCAAATTTCACCTCCACCAATTTCTCCTCAGCAAAACTATTCATCCCCCGCTTTTCGTCTACTAATCCCAAATAACTGTTCTCCGAAACCCGGTAAATTTTAGCCCAACCTTGATCTGCAGACAATCTCAAACCCAGATTTTCGGTCATAAAAATCTCCATAGGAAGCATATCCTTGTAATAAAGCCAGGTGACTGAGCCATAAAAATTCAAATTCGACCCCAATTTGGTTGACTGAGGCTCCAGGCTTTGCAATTCGGGCATTAAAATTTCATTTTCAGGATGCTGCCGAAACATTTCAAATTCCAATAAATAGCCTTCTGGATCAATCGCTACAAATCCATCATGAGCTCCTTCCGGGTTTTGTTTGAGTGAATATTTCACCGGAATATTTTCCTTCTGAACATGCTCATACCAAGCTTCTAAATTATCGGTCAATAATGCCAAAGCCACAGATTTAGCTTCTTGACCTGAATATTCAGAATCAGCCACACTTTTCAGAACCAAGCGGGAATCTCCTGCTATCTGAAAAGTAGCAGAGCTTGCATTCTCCTCCAGAAGCTTCAAGCCCAATTTTTCGGCATAAAAATCTTTTGCTTTATTCAAATCTTGAAAGAACCAGATCAACTCCTGTCCCTGAATCTGAAAATCTTCCAAGCCCCTGAATTCAGAATTTTCGGCCAACAAATTATTTATTGCTGATGAGGGATAGCCCAAAAGTCTACCGAAACGCCGACTCAAGTCCCTGATCTCTTTTTCATCTGAAGTAGATGCTAGCCGCTTTTTCAAATCCTCATAGTTTAATAAGGCCGTTCCCTTGTACAGAATTAGAACTTCTTTTCCTTCTGCTATATCCTGAGGAAACAATTTCGTTTTAACTAACTCTGATTCTCTGAAAAAACTGATTTGATATTTCTCTGCTAATCTCTCTGCTTCTGGCATAAAAAGATCCATTTCTGCCTCAGACATCAAAGGGCCTAAAGCCAAAGGCTTGACATCCGTTGCCACCATTTCGGCAAACGCCTCCACTTGACCGGATTCTTTAAGAAACTCGCGTTTCGTACAGGAAGCTGATAGAATAAGTAAAACGAAAAAGGCTAAATCACAGAGTTTAAAATTCATTTGGGTGCTTTGTTTTATTGTGCAAGATAAAGCTAGTAAGAAAAACTTTCATCCGTCTCTGCATCCATCCTTCACTTTTATGCATCTAAGGATTATAATCTGCAATACTAAATTCTTACAACATAGTAAAAATCAAATTATTAAATTGTTTTCCCGTACTAAACCAAAATTTACATTCCTTTATACTTAACCCTAACTCTTTTTATGGAACTCATCATTCAAAACCTCTCCAAAACTTACTCCAATGGAGTGAAAGCCCTCAATGATATCTCACTCACCATCCCACAGGGAATGTTTGGATTATTAGGTCCAAATGGCGCTGGAAAGTCAACCTTAATGCGTACGATAGCTACTCTTCAGGATGCTGATGAAGGAAGCATTTCTCTGGATGGGATTGATGTACTTCAGGATAAACAGTCGGTAAGGGAACGCTTGGGATATCTCCCTCAGGATTTCGGCTTATACCCTAGAATCAATGCTGAGACTATGCTGGATCATATTGCGCAAATGAAGGGAATTGGAAATAAATCTGAGCGAAAGGAGCTGGTAGCTTCACTATTGAATAGGGTAAACTTGTATAAGGATAGAAAGAAAGGTTTGGGAACTTACTCTGGAGGTATGAGACAGCGATTTGGAATTGCTCAAGCACTTGTTGGAAACCCGAGTCTGATCATAGTTGATGAACCTACAGCAGGATTAGATCCATCTGAAAGAAACCGCTTTTACAATTTACTTTCCGAAATCGGAGAAAATACTATCGTGATTCTTTCTACACACATCGTCGAAGATGTAAATACCCTTTGTTCAAATATGGCCATCATTTGCATGGGAGAATTACTGATGCAGGGAAAACCTAAAGACGGCTTAGCTATGGTACAAGGGAAAATTTATAAAAAATCCATTGATAAAAGTGAATTAGATCAATATCGCCAGGATTACCATGTGATCTCTACCAAGCTTATTGAAGGCAAATTAAGCTTGCGTGTGGAAAGTGAAGCAGCTCCCGGGAATGGTTTTGAACCAAGTCAGGCAGATTTAGAAGATGTATACTTCAGCTTTATTTCGAAAAAAGTAGATCCTATCACTATTTAATCTTGCGCTATGTTTAAGGATATCTTTCTTTTCGAATTAAAGTACAGATTTACGAGACCGGCAACCTGGATTTATTTTCTTTTATTATTTGTAGTTGCCTTGATTCTAATTGGTACGGGGAACACTCCGGCTTCAGAAAAGGTATTTCATAATGCCCCAATTGTAATCGCCAACCTCCTATTATTGATCTCAATTTTTGGGATTTTAATTGCGTCAGCGGTAATGGGAGTACCCCTTTACAGGGATTTGGAGCATAAAACAGCTACCTTTATGTTCAGTTACCCCATATCCAAATTTGGCTATTTCATGGGAAGATTTTGGGGTTCATTTGTGACCTTATTATTCATTTCCTCTGGAGCCTTGTTGGGGGTTTATTTGGGCAGCCTTTTGGGTCCAGCATTCGGAACTGATGTAGAGCGATATGGCCCTAATTCCTTGGTTAATTATTTACAGCCTTGGTTTACCTTATTGGTTCCAAACCTTTGGTTGGCCGGATCCTTATTCTTCTCATTGATTATTTTCACTAGGAATATCCGCTCCATTTATACCGGAGGAATAGTGATTTTTATTGCTTACCTATTAGCAAATTTTCTGGCTCAGGATATTGAGAACAAAAATATTGTCCAACTGATCGACCCTTTTGGCCTCAACTCCTTTGCATATGAAACTCGCTACTTAACTCCTTTTGAGCAAAACAGCTATTTTCTTCCTCTTGAAGGAAACCTACTGTTGAACAGGTTGCTTTGGATGGCGGTAGGCTTGGTGTTTTTCGTAGCCTCCTATTTTAGGTTTAGCTTCAATTATTTTTTCCAAACCTCGCAGAAGAAAAGCAAGGAGAAAGAAGTAAAGGAAAAAGGATTTATTCAGGGAAAAATCGAGTCAGTCTCAGACTTTTCCAAGGCCTATCAATGGAGCAGTTTAAAAACCCTGACCAAAATCGAAATCCAAAATATTTCCAAAGATGTTTATTTCAAATCCATCTTATTGGGTGGATTGATATTTCTGATACTGGATTTTTGGATTGGGATTACTCTTTACTCTGTGCCAAACCTTCCATCCACCAGCTTTTTGATGGAGTATAAAACTTTCGATTACAACCTCTTTGTGTTCATCATAATCGTGTTTTTCACCGGAGAAAGTTTACACAGAGATAAAGCCACAGGCTACTCTGTAATCAATGATACTTTCCCTGTTAAGGACACGGTAGTCATTGCCTCCAAGTTTTTGGGAATGGCATTCATCTGTCTGATTTTAACTACCATCCCAATTTTTGTGGGCATCATTGTCCAGACTCTTAAAGGGTATTTCAAATACGATTTAGGAGTCTATCTCACCGACTCTTACTTGATTGGGTTGCCGGATTATTTGCAAATGGTCATGTTGGTGTTTGCCGTTCATTTGGTTGTCAACAATAAGTTTGCAGGGCATGCAGCCGCTATTGGAATTTGGCTGGTTATGTTAATCCTTAGAGGATTTGCAGATTACAATTTCAATCTGTTTTTCTATAGCTATAAACCAGGTTATACCTGGAGCGACATGAATGGCTTGGGGCATTTTGGAGAACCTCTTTTCTGGTTCAATATTTACTGGACTGCCTGGGGAATATTCTTGGTTTTATTCTTCAGTATTTTCTTCTCAAGAGGTACTGAAAATTCTTTCAAAAGCAGATGGAAAACAGCCAAATCCAGACTTTCTAGCCTGGCACCAAGAGTCTCTTTCGCATTTCTCCTGTTGGCAATTTTATCAGGAGCCTATATCTATCAAACTGTCGTTTATGAAAATGGCTATCTGACTCCTGAAGAGGGAACAAGAAGACAAGTAGCTTATGAAAAGCAGCTTAAGAAATATGAAGGCATCCCTCAACCCAAATACACGAAAGTAACTATTCAAGCAGATCTTTATCCTTTAGAACGCGATGCATATTTTTCAGCAGAGGTGGAACTTGTCAATAAAACTGAAGCTCCAATAGACTCCATTCATTTTAACTCTACCTCTTTGGATGACTTTAAGGTTGTTTTGAATGGAGACACCTTGACACATCGCTTCCCACTTGACTACAAATCTAGATTGTTTCAAGTTTTTGGCAGGAAACCCGAAAGAGAATGGTATAAAATCACTGCTTTGCCGGAGACTATGATGCCAGGTGATACTTTGAGTTTTACAATTATCAGTAAGGCAACCAATCAGGGATTCCCTAATTCTGGCTATGGACGTGAACTGGTTTATAACGGAACTTTCTTCTCAGGGGGTATTCCAGAAATTGGCTATAATTCACAAGCGGAAATTTCCTCTGATGAAGACAGAAGAAAATACGAGCTTCCGGAAAAACCGGAGGATCTGCCACCTCACGATGATCCTCAGGGTAAAAGAACCCTTTTGTTTGCGGACGATGCAGATTTCATTCAATTCGAAGCTGTAGTAAGTACCATCCCATCACAGATTGCTGTAGCTCCGGGTTATTTGCAAAAGGAGTGGGAAGAAAACGGACGAAGATATTTCCATTATATTCAGGATACTCCCATTCAGGCCTTCTTCACCTTTGTTTCGGCAGAATATGAGGTATTGAAAGACGTAGCTGAATTACCGGATGGTCAGAAAGTGGATATTGAAATCTTTTACGATAAAAAGCATGCCTACAATCTCGACCGCTTCCTTCAGGCTTACAAAGATGGGTTAACCTATTTTTCGGAGACTTATGGAAATTTCCAGTTTAGGCAAATGAGATTATTGGAATTTCCTCGCTACGCAAGATTTGCTCAGTCCTTCCCGAATACCGTTCCCTTTTCCGAAAGTTTTGGATGGGTTGCCGACTTCAAAAATCCCGATGACTTCGATTACGTGTATTACGTGACTGCGCATGAGTTGGCTCATCAGTGGTGGGGCCATCAAATTACCCCCAACTATACCCGAGGTTCCAATTTGACTTCGGAGGCCTTGGCAGAGTTTTCTGCACTCATTCTCACAGAAAGAAGATATGGGAAAGACAATATGAAGCGATTCCTCAAAGACGAACTAGATGACTATTTGAGAGGTCGATCAAATGAAAGTAAAAAAGAGAACGTTTTCATCAACTGTAACAGACCTTACCAATGGTACAACAAAGGTAGCTTGATTCTTTATGGCTTACGGGATCTAATAGGTGCGGAAGCAATGGATTCAGCTTTGTACAACTTCAATAAGGAATTTGGTTTGAGGCAAAGCCCTCCTTTCCCGGGAAGTTCGGATTTATACAGACATCTTAAAGCAGTTACTCCTGATAGCATTCAATACTATCTAGACGATACCTGGAATAAGATCACCTTGTATGATAATAGAGCAGAATCTGTGAGCACCAAAAAGTTGGGAGATAACGAATACGAAATCACCCTAAACATTCGCTCTCAAAAGCTCTATGCAGACGAAACAGGAAGAGAGTCCAATGCTGAATATAAAGCTGATTACATTGATATAGGTGTATTTGCAGCGGAGGATAAGGATGAAAATGGAAGAACTCGAGTTAATCCACTCTATATTCAAAAGCATAAAATCAAACCTGGAGCATCCACAATCACTATAAAGGTAAAAGGAGGAGTACCTGTGAAAGCAGGAATTGACCCTTACAATAAGCTGATTGATCGAGTTCCTGATGATAATACAACTTCTATTTCAATCTGATTTAAAAGCCCTGAAAATTTCAGGGCTTTTTAGTTTCTTTTTCGTCTAAAATAAGAAGGTGTCTCCCCTTGGATTTTTCTAAAAGCCCTATTGAAATAGGATAGATTTTCAAACCCTACCTGAAAGGCAATTTCAGCAATTCCCAGCTCCGTTTCTTCCAAAAGCTTCAATGCTTCATTTACCCTCAATTGATTGAGGTATTGGGTAAATGTTTTTCTCGTTCTCAATTTGAAAAATCTACAAAAAGCTTCCTTACTCATCGATGCCACACTTGCTGCTTCCTCTAGCCTTATAGTCCGGTTTTTGTTTTCCAGCAAAAAACGCAAAATAATATCCATCCTACTGCCATCTTTCTCCGACAAACCCCAGTTCAATTCAGCATGATTCAAGGCGTTTAAATCATCTTTAGCTTTCTCTAAAACAGCTAACATTTCCATTCCTTTCTGAAATCGGAACAGTCCATTACAGCTTTCAAATTCCGCTATCAATTCCGTTAACCTATCTCTACAAGCCCCTGAAACCTGAAAACAGGCTCCCTTAGTTTGGCTTAAGCTTCGCAGTCCCTGCAAGTCTTCTACCTCCAAAATAGAATCCCCTAAAGCCTGAAAATCAAAAAACAGAGTATTCCCGGCAGCTTTTAAATTAGAATCCGCTTCAAAATATTCTGGATCACTCCTAAATACATGTGGCACATTTTCTCCCAAAAAAAAGATATCTCCCGGCTCAAACCTTCCCACGTAATCCCCACTTAAAAACTGCCCTTTCCCCTCTAGAATTAAGGTGAGTTGTAGTTGGGGGTGCTGATGCAACTTGTCATAAAAGTGATTTCCACGGTCTTTTTGAAACCGGATAAACTCCTTTTGGGATTTAGGTATCTGAAAGGAAATTACTTTTGACATTGAAATATTAATATCTGATTATCCGCAATCATGCCAGTTGCCTTATTTTCCTTGCTTGACAGGTTGGAAGACCGAAGACCGAAGCTTCCGGATTCTGATCTTTTCAGCAGACAAGAAGCCGAATTTTTGTCAATAATGGTAAGAAAGCGGATATCCATAAATTAATATCAAATTATTCAATTGTGAATTAATAATCATAAATATAATCAATATAGTATCAGTATAGATTAATCCTGTAAAAGTCTTTCCACTTGCTCTTAGCTACCTTTGATCCAATAAAGATCAAATAATTAAAGCTTATGAATTGGAAAGGCGTTTTCCCCGCAGTCACTACCAAGTTTCACAAAGATGGATCCTTGGATATGGATTTATTCTTTAAAAATCTGGATTTCCAATTGGAGTCCGGGGTGCATGGAATTATTCTGGGAGGAACTTTGGGAGAAAGTTCTGTTTTGTCTCAGGAAGAAAAAATACAACTGACAAAAGAAACTGTTCAATACATTGGAGGAAAAGTTCCTGTAATCCTGAATATTGCAGAAGGGGCTACAAGAGATGCCATAGATTGGGCAAAAGAAGCAGAAAAGCTAGGAGCGTCTGGTCTGATGATCCTGCCTCCTATGCGTTATGCCGCAGATGCCAGAGAGGTTGTTGCCTATTTCAAGGCAGTTGCTAATTCTACCCAGTTACCTATGATGATTTATAACAACCCGGTAGATTACAAGACTTTGGTAACGCTGGACATGTTTGAAGAATTGGCGGAATGCCAAAATATCCAGGCAATTAAAGAATCTACAAGAGATATCTCAAATGTCACCCGTATGCATAATCGCTTTGGGGACCGATTCAAAATTCTATGTGGGGTAGATACCTTGGCAATGGAAGAATTGCTAATGGGTGCAGTTGGCTGGGTTGCAGGTTTGGTTTGCGCTTTTCCAAAGGAAACGGTGGCTGTTTATAACTTGATTCAAGAGGGTAAAATCGATGAAGCCAGAAAAATTTATCAATGGTTTTTACCTTTATTGGAACTGGACATTCATCCGAAACTAGTTCAGTATATTAAGCTAGCTGAACAGCATTGTGGTATCGGCTCTGAGCATGTCCGTGCTCCTAGACTAACTATAATTGGAGAAGAAAGAGAAAGGATAGAAAAAATCATTTTGGACGGAATACAAAACCGTCCGAAAATATAGAAAGGAAATAAATTAGGGATCCCTCAAAATACTCCTTGCAAGCAGGGTAAATTATTTTGCGAATTGAAGCATATTTCAGGGTATTCCCATGGTATTTCTAGCATAATTCATACTTTAAGCCCATGAACTTAGACCAGATTTTCAACTCCGCACAAGAGGCCTTTTTGTTTTATAAGAATATATCAGGAAAAGAAAAGGCAGCTTTTTTAGATTCTATAGCAGAAACACTCGAGGCTAACAGGGAAGAAATTGTACCCTTAGCCGTAGAGGAATCCAACTTACCTGAGGGTAGAATTAATGGTGAATTAGGAAGAACAGTTGGCCAAATTCGTCTATTCGCGGGTTTGGTAAGGGAAGGTTCCTGGCTAGAAGCGACCGTGGATCCTGCAGATCCAAACAGGCAACCACTTCCTAAAGCTGATATCAGGAGAATGCTCAGCCCTTTAGGGCCGGTGGTAGTGTTCGGGGCAAGTAACTTTCCCTTAGCCTTCTCCACAGCGGGAGGGGATACTATATCTGCTCTGGCAGCCGGATGCCCTGTTATTTACAAGGCGCATCCTGCACATCCAGAAACTCCCAAAAAAGTAGCAGATTGTATTCACCAAGCAATTCTGAAATCAAGCCTTCCTTCCGGGATTTTCAGCCATGTGGAAGGAGGAATAGACATTGGTCAGGAATTGGTCAAACATCCTTTGGCAAAGGCTGTAGGTTTTACAGGTTCACATAAGGGAGGAAAGGCCTTGTTTGATCTAGCTAATCAAAGAGAGGAACCTATCCCTGTTTATGCGGAAATGGGCTCAGTGAATCCTATTTTTTGTTTCAAAGAGAAGTTGGCAAATCAGCTGGAACCTTTGGCAAAAGCTTTTGTAGGCTCCCTAACTTTGGGAGTTGGGCAGTTTTGCACTAATCCCGGATTAATATTCGTCCCAAAAGCTCAAGCAAAAGCTTTTGAAAAGGCAATATCTGATGAATTAAATGATATCGCTTCAGCTCCTATGCTTCATCCTGGAATCGCTCAAGCCTACTACGACTCTATACAATACTTACAATCCAGAGAGGAATTGAGATGGGTTAAAGTAGCCGATCCTCAACATTTGATCAACGGGAGTACTGCCTTAGCCGAGATCAAAGCTTCGGATTGGCTCAAAGATACTGTTTTCCAAAAAGAGGTTTTTGGTGCATTCGCCATGATGGTGGTATATGAAAATCAGGATGAATTACTCGAAATTGCAAAACACCTCCATGGTCAATTAACCATTACTATTTGGGCTGAAAATCATGAATTACAAGATCAGCTATTCTTGTTGAATTTGCTGGAAGAAAAGTGCGGAAGATTGTTGTTTAAAGGAGTTCCAACGGGAGTTGAAGTGGGTTTTGCCATGCAGCATGGTGGCCCATACCCATCCACTACAGACGCTAGAGGCACCTCAGTTGGAGCTTATGCCATCAAACGATTTGCAAGACCAATTGCTTTCCAGGACATGCCACAGGAATTGCTTCCAGATGCATTGAAAGATGGAAATCCACTGGGAATCTGGAGAATGGTGAATGGTGAGTATAAAAAATAAGATACAATAGAAATACAGTGGAAATATGCCCAGCAAGCAGGGTGAAATACTTTTCAATTAGTATTTCTGAAATCTTGGTATGATATATTTCACCCGACGAAGGAGGGAATATTTCAATATAATTTAAACCTTTCATTTCATTTAATGTCTCGTCACACATTCAGCTGTATCGATGCCCATACTTGTGGCAATCCTGTCCGGGTAGTTTCAGGTGGAGTCCCTTTCCTTCACGGAAACTCCATGTTGGAAAAAAGACAATATTTTCTGGAAAATTACGACTGGATTCGCACGGGATTGATGTTCGAACCAAGGGGTCATGATATGATGTCAGGCTCTATGCTTTTCCCTCCGCATAATCCCGAAAATGATTTGGCAGTGCTCTTTATCGAAACTTCCGGATGCCTCCCCATGTGCGGGCACGGTACGATAGGAACGATCACCATTGCTATAGAAGAGGGTTTGGTATATCCCAAAACTCCAGGATTCTTGAGAATGGAAGCTCCTGCCGGTTTGGTCTTGGTCGAATATCAGCAGGAAGGCAAGAAAGTGAAGTCAGTTAAACTTACCAATGTCAAAAGTTATCTGGCAGCGGAAGATTTGGAAGTTGAAATTGAAGAACTGGGCAAATTGAAAGTGGATGTGGCCTATGGCGGGAATTTTTACTGTATTGTTGACCCACAGGAAAATTTTCAGGGCTTGGAGCATTACAAGGCTGAACAGTTGATCTCAATGGCCAGAAATCTCCGAAAAAAAATGAATGAGCGCTATGAGTTTATACATCCCGAACACGAACAAATCCGGGGGCTTTCTCATGTTCTTTGGACCGGAAAAACCCTAGCAGAAAGCAGCACCGCAAGAAATGCGGTATTCTATGGAGATAAAGCTATTGACCGCTCTCCATGTGGGACTGGCACTTCAGCCAGAATGGCCCAGTGGTATGCGAAAGGTTGGTTGAAACCCGGAGAGAAATTTATTCATGAAAGCTTTATTGGATCCAAGTTTATTGGCAGAATTGAAGAGGTTACCAGTATTGCTGGAAAACCAGCCATAGTACCCAGTATTGAAGGCTGGGCAAAAGTTTATGGATACAACACCATCATATTGGATGATGATGATCCTTATGTACATGGATTCCAAGTCATTTAAGAGTCAAGATGCGAGAGCCAAGAAATTAGACTTTATGGAATCTTGTTTCTTGTATCTAGCTTCTAGCTTCTAATTATGAAACCAACCATCATCATCGGCGGAGGAATTGTAGGACTCTTTTCCGCTTATTTTCTACAAAAAGAGGGAATTGAGGTAACGATTATTGATCGCACCGACCTTCAAGATAATTGCTCTACGGGCAATGCGGGAATGATCGTACCGAGCCATATCATCCCATTGGCAGCGCCGGGTATGATTACAAAGGGGATTTCCTGGATGTTTTCCTCCAAGAGTCCATTTTATATCCATCCCAGATTAGACTACAAACTCCTACAATGGTGTTTGTTATTTTTCAAATCTGCCAATCAAAAACAGGTAGAAAAAGCTATCCCTTTTCTGAAAAATCTAAGCTTACTCAGTAAGGCACTTTATCTGAATTTTAAAGATGAACACCCTGAGGCGCATTTGGCATTACAGGAAAAAGGCTTGATGATGGTTTATCAAACCGAAGCCGTTGAAAAGGAAGAGGTTGAATTTGCACATCTGGCAAGAAAATATGGCTTAGAAGCTGAGGTATTGATACCATCAGACATTAGGAATGTAGAGCCAAACTTAGAAGTAAAGGCCAAGGGAGCTGTTCTTTTTCCCGGAGATGCACATTTAGATCCGGGAGCTTTGTATAGCTTTTTGAAAACCTACTTAGAAGAAAAAGGAGTAAAGATATTGGCCTCCACCCAGGTTTTAGGTTTTGATAAATCAGGAGGAAAAGTGTCAAGTATTCTTACTGATAAGGGGTCCATCCCCGCCGAGAAAGTCCTCTTATGCGGAGGATCTTGGTCTGGTGAGTTGGCAAAAATGCTGAACTTTTCGCTCCCTATGATGGGTGGAAAAGGATATTCTTTTCTTCAAGATAACAAACCCGAAATCAAACAGGCAAGTATCCTCACTGAGATGAAGGTAGCGGTCAGCCCATATGGAGAGCAGATTAGATTTGGGGGCACCATGGAGATCGCAGGTACAAACCAGTCTATCAATATGAATAGAGTCAAAGGTATTTTTGAATCTATTAATCGCTATTATCCAGATTTTCAAGCTAAGTTTCCAAAAGCAGAAAATATTTGGAAAGGATTGAGACCTTGCTCGCCAGATGGATTGCCTTACATTGGTTTTGCCCCTGGTTATTCGAATGTATTGGTGGGAAGTGGACATTCAATGATGGGAATATCATTGGCACCTGCTACAGGAAAACTCTTAGCCGAACTGCATCAACAAAAAGATAATTCAATAGAGATTGGCGGTTTTGAAGTGGGAAGGTTTAATTAAATGAACAGGTGACCAAAATTCTTGTTCAAACAAACAATTACTCTATTTCTATTAAAAATTTACAAACGGTTTATTCTTTTTAATCTGATTTAATTTATTTCATGTTGAACTTAATCAACCCAAAGAATGAAAGGAATTGAAAATCATTTGGTCTTATTAATCATCCGTCTTGGTGCCGGAGGTATGATGCTAACACATGGCATTCCCAAAATTGGAAGAATCATGGCTGATGAGGTGAAGTTTGCAGATCCTTTCGGATTGGGTCCAACCTTCTCTTTGGCGCTGGCGATCTTCGCAGAAGTGATTTGTTCTGCCTTGATTATTCTGGGTGTCAAGGTTCGCCTGGCTAGTATCCCATTAATGATTACCATGCTTACAGCAGCTTTCTACGCCCATTGGGATGATCCATTTGGAAGGAAAGAGCTTCCACTTTTATACTGCCTGGTATTTCTAGGTTTATTGGCATTCGGGGGAGGAAAGTACTCCTTGGATACCATTTTCAAGAAAAAATAAAAAAACCACAACCCTTACGAGTTGTGGTCTGGAAATTAGGTCTATTGTAATTACTTCCCTCCTAAGGCATTGGCACCTGCAACGATCTCCAAGATCTCGTTGGTAATAGCCGCCTGACGGGTTCTGTTATACATCAATCTCAATTCTTTGAGCAATTCACCGGCATTTTCAGTTGCCTTATCCATAGCAGTCATTCTAGCTCCATGCTCGGAAGCATTGCTTTCCAAGACTGCTTTGTAAAATTGAATCTTCAAAGATGTAGGAACCAATTCCTCAATGATATAAGATCTGGATGGTTCTAAGATATAATCTGTTTCTGCTACTTTTTCCTCTCCGTTATTCTCTTTTGCCATTGGCAAAAACTGTTCAGTACGGATAATCTGAGTAGCTACGTTTTTGAATTCATTGTAAACCAAAACCACCTGATCAAAGTCTCCAGCTACATAGGCGTTCATAGCGAACTCAGCAGCAGCTCTAACATTGTCAAAAGATACATCAGAAAAAACCTGATAGAATTGGCTGATTACAGAAAACTCACGCTTTTTGAAAGTCTCGTAAGCCTTTTTTCCCAAAGGTAAGATGGTGATTTCTTTCCCGGCAAATTGTCCTTTAATCGCAGCATTGGTTGCTTTGATTACGTTGGAATTGAAAGCACCGCACAAGCCTTTGTCCGAAGTCACAGGTACAATCAACACCTTATTTACTTCCCGCTTTTGAGCAAAAACAATATCTGCTGCTCCATCTTGTGAAGCGGAAACATTGTTGAGAATATTGGTCAACTTCTGAGAATAAGGACGCATCTGAACGATTTTGTCCTGAGCTCTTCTGAGTTTCGCAGCAGAAACCATTTTCATAGCTTTGGTAATCTGCTGAGTAGAAACTACCGAGGTGATTCGCTGCTTTACTTCCTTAAGGTTAGCCATCAGTGCTTAATTGTAATCGGATATAAAGTGCCGGAGGAATACACCCCCGGCTAATTGATTTATTTTGCGTATTTCGGTGATAATTCTGCAGCTGCTTTCTTTAGAATTTCACCAGCTCCGTCAATATCTCCTTTTAGGATCAACTGCAAAGCTTCCGGATAAGAAGTATCCAACAAAGTATAGAATTCCTTTTCGAATGCTCTTGCTTTCTCAACAGGTACAGAATCCATCAATCCTCTTGTAGAAGCATAGATAATAGCTACCTGATGAGCTACGGATACTGGAGAGTATTGAGGCTGCTTCAAGATCTCTTGGTTTCTTCTACCTCTTTCGATTGTTCTCTTGGTAGTTGCATCCAAATCAGAACCGAACTTGGCAAATGCTTCCAATTCACGGAACTGAGCTTGATCCAATTTCAAAGTACCGGCTACTTTTTTCATGGACTTGATCTGTGCATTACCACCTACTCGGGATACAGAGATACCTACGTTAATTGCAGGTCTGATACCGGAGTTGAACAAGTTAGTCTCCAAGAAAATCTGACCGTCAGTAATGGAAATTACGTTAGTCGGAATGTAAGCAGAAACGTCACCAGCTTGAGTCTCGATAATTGGCAAGGCTGTTAAAGAACCTCCACCTTTTACCAAAGGCTTGATAGACTCAGGAAGATCGTTCATTTGCTGAGCAATGGCATCAGACTTATTGATCTTAGCTGCTCTTTCCAATAATCTGGAGTGCAAATAGAATACATCACCTGGATAAGCTTCACGTCCCGGAGGTCTTCTTAGCAATAGGGAAACTTCACGGTATGCAACTGCCTGCTTAGACAAGTCATCATAAACAACCAATGCAGGTCTTCCGGTATCACGGAAGAATTCACCGATCGCTGCACCAGTAAATGGAGCAAAGAATTGCATCGGAGCTGGGTCAGCAGCAGATGCAGAAACAATAACTGTATATGGAAGAGCTCCACCTTTATCCAAGGCTGCAACAACGTTTGCAACTGTAGAAGCTTTCTGACCGATAGCAACATAGATACAGAAAACAGGTTCGCCTCTATCGTAAAATTCTTTTTGGTTGATGATAGCATCAATAACTACGGCAGTCTTTCCAGTCTGACGGTCACCGATAACTAATTCACGCTGCCCTCTTCCAATTGGAATCATGGCATCGATAGACTTAATTCCAGTTTGAAGAGGCTCAGTTACAGGCTGTCTGTAGATTACACCTGGTGCCTTACGCTCCAAAGGCATTTCATACAAATCACCTGCGATTGGTCCTTTACCATCAATTGGGTTACCCAAAGTATCCACTACTCGGCCCAACATGCCTTCACCGACTTGGATAGAGGCAATTTTCTTGGTACGCTTTACAGTATCGCCTTCTTTGATCTCTTTAGAGTCACCGAACAATACCGCACCTACGTTGTCCTCTTCTAGGTTCAGTACCATTGCTTTCAGACCATTGTCGAATTCCAGCAATTCACCGGCCTGAGCCTTAGAAAGTCCATAGATACGAGCTACACCGTCCCCTACTTGAAGGACTGTACCCACTTCTTCGAGTTCGGCCTCTGTTCTGGCTCCGGAGAGTTGTTCTCTCAAGATTGCCGAAACTTCATCTGGTCTTACTTCTGCCATGATATAGATTGATTAATGCTTTTGGATTAGATTTTACTTTCGTAATGATTTTCGCTAAACTGATTTTTCAATACTCTCAGTTTACTGCTTAATGACTCATCCAATTGACGGTCATTCACTTTTAATACATATCCTCCGATCATCGCAGGATTGATTTTTTCAACTAACTGCACTGAGTCCTTTCCGGAAATTTCTTTAACAATGGCAATAAACTCTTTGCGCATTTTCTCATCTATCGGGAAAGTAGTAGTCAATTCAGCTACTTGAATAGATTTATGAATGTTGTATTGAATCTCAAATTCTTTAGCAACGTCTATCAGAATTTCTTCTCTGTTTTTTCTGGAAACAATTTCAAAGAAAGTCAGGGTCATTTCCTGAGCTCCTTTAGCAAAAAGTGCTTTCAAAACCTTCAATTTCTTTTCAGAATTGATGATTGGGTTTTTCAGCAATAAGCTCAGATCTCTATTGCCATTGGCAATAGTGGTAAGCTTTTGGAAATCCTCATGAACTTCTTCCAACTGACCTTTTTCAAGGGCTAGTTCCAAAATGGACTTGGCATAGCGGGATGCTACTCTTTGGTTTGACATGGGAGGATCTTAGTTTAGCTTCAAATCTTTGATGAATTCGTCAACCAACTCTTTCTGAGCTTTCTCATCTGACAAATTCTTTCTCAATAATTTCTCTGTTACTTCAAGGGTCAAGACAGCTACTTGAGTTTTCACCTCAGCTAAAGCGGCTTTCTTCTCAGTCTCGATCACTGCTTTCGCATTTTCGATCATTTGAGCTCCCTGCTTGCTGGCCTCGGCCTTAGCGTCTTCAATCATTTTATTGGAAGCATCCTGAGCTTTTTTCAAGATGACATCTCTTTCCAATCTGGCTTCTGCCAATAGCTTCTCATTTTCAGCTTTGAGATTAGCCATTTCATTTCTAGCAGTTTCAGCTGCTTTCAATGCATTTTCAATGCTGCTCTCTCTTTCTTCCAAAGCTGCAAGCATAGGCTTCCAAGCAAATTTGATCAAGATAAAAAGCAAACCTAGGAAGCCTAATAGCTGCCAGAAAATAAGACCGGAACCTGGGGTTATCAAATCCATGATGTATGATTTATTTCAGATTGTTCAATGAAACAGAAAGAAAAGGGAATGGCACGAAGCCAGACCCTTTTCAATTTTTGATTAGCTGATGCCCGCGATATTCAACGCGATCAACAAACAGATTACCGCTGCGAACAGGGAAACCACCTCGATCAAGGCTGCGATGATCAACATAGCACCTTGGATCTTACCAGCAGCTTCTGGCTGACGAGCAATAGATTCCATTGCCTGACCACCGATACGACCGATACCAAGTCCTGCGCCAATCGCAACAATACCAGCACCGATTCCAGCTCCCATAAGAGCATAACCAGCAGTCAATAAGATAGACATTAACATAATTGTAGATTTATAAATTGAACAAAGAAATTCCTAATTAATGATGATCGTCATGCGCGTGCTCTGCTACCGCACCACCTATGTACATCGCTGTAAATAGTGTAAATACATAAGCCTGAATTGTAGCAACCAGCAATTCGATAATATTGATAAATGTGACCATCAAGGTACTTACTACCCCAATAGTGTAAGATTCAAAGATGAATGCCAAGGCAATAAAACCTAGGATTACAATGTGTCCAGCAGTGATTGCCACAAACAATCGGACCATCAAAGCAAATGGCTTGGTAAACAAACCGATGATTTCTACCGGAACAATGATCAACAACATTGGAATCGGAACTCCAGGTGTTGCGAAAACGTGTTTCCAATAATCCTTATTTCCGTTCACGTTGGTGATGATAAAGGTCAAAACCGCCAAGGTGCAAGTCACAGCAATATTACCGGTTAGGTTAGCAGCACCAGGAAGAAGACCCAATAGGTTACCAAACCAAATGAATAAGAAAAGTGTGATTAGGTAAGGAACAAACTTTTTGTATTTGGGACCAATCGAATTTTTTGCAATCTCATCTCTCACAAAAATCACGATAGGCTCAATCAACGCAGCCGCACCTTTAGGGGCTACAGCACCGTTTTTCTTGTAGTGTCCAGCTGCAGAAAGCGCAATCCATGCCAAAATGAACATGACGATAAACATCATGACCACATTTTTCGTAATGGATAACTCAACGAAGCTACCTTCATCAACTCTACCCAAATGATCATGCTCGTCAATGTAATATCCTTCGTGGGCGTATTCTTTTCCAAACTCATGAGTTTCGTGATTTTGGAAATTGGAGGACATAAAAACCTCCAAACCTCTGTCGCCGGAATAGACAATTACAGGCAAAGGCAGGGTCACATGCGTGTGACCAAAGGTCGCAAAATGCCACTCATGCGAGTCTTTCACGTGATGCATGATGAAGCTCGTCTTGTCTTCCTCTGATCCGGCTGCGAAAGTGGGGTTAGAAAATCCCAGCAAAAATGCTGATAATAAAATACTTAGGGCCAGTAGTTTGCGCGTCATCAACTCTTTAATTTGAGGGCTACTTTGAAATCGGGCGCAAGTTAGATAGAAAGGCGTAGATATCAAAAACTAAGTAGAACAAAAAAATCACAAAGAAATCTCCTATAAACAAAATTATATTCTCCATTCCGGGCCAAACTTCGATCCCAACGAACACCAAAGAGCCAATTAATCTCAGAATCATTGCTAAAACAGATATTTGAAAGAAATTTTCAGAAAATGATTTGAGTAAAAAAGCGTTTAAAACATTGATAAAAAAGGAGATAATTAGGAGGAAAAAATAAATATGCCAGATATGAGTGTGGATAATCTGTGGTACCAAAACCTGTAAAATCAAGATCAATCCTGCCAAAATCCCCGAAAGGATAAAGAAGCGGAGATGCATATTTTTTGGTAAAGACATGGTGAATTAATTTTTTACAAAAGTACCAAATTTTATTTGGATGATGGTTTTACGAATTGAATTCCTGCTTTTAGACTATAAGATTGCTTATGGCATTTTACTTCCAGGAAAATCAAACCTTATAGCACAGCCCTCGCTATTACTTGTTTTTAAGACTTCTAATTTTAGATTTCAGACTTCTGATTTTAGCTTTCTAACTTCACCTATCTTGTTTCATCGACACCCAAAGCTGATAAAAAGCCAGAAAAACCGATAAAAAAGAAAACAACAGTATCCACACAGGAAATTTCATGTCACTTTTTTGCTGCAGCCACCAACCAAACCAGGTTCCCGCACCTATCACACCAAATAATTGAAAGGATAAACCAATATATTTGACAAAGGAATTGCTGTCATTCCATGCTTTTCTCTCCTTTTTTGGATCTTCAGGTTGCTCCATATTCTTAAATAAAGTAAAATAATCCGATACCTTTCCTCTGGTATTCAGTGAATTGAAATATTTGAATGCCTATTTCGTTCGCTATGTAGCACAAAAGAGCTATTTTGGTATCACAAATCTTTGTATTTATTCATGCGGCTTACATCCCGGCTCATATTTATTTGTTCAATTTTTTTAGGTTCCTGCTCTTCAGAGAGGAATACCTTCACCAACCGGGCTTTTCACAATCTCACATCTCATTACAATGCTTACTATCTAGCAGATGTCAAGATCAATGAAGTGCTGAAAGAAGTAAAAAGCAACTATAAAGAAGACTACACTCAGGTTTTACCGGTATTTATTCCTATCGATTCTGCGACTATCCAATCTTCCAATGAAAAATTGGAGTCAGCGAGGGAATTGGCATCTAAGGCAATTGAATGGCATAGAATATCCAAGTGGGTAGATGATAGCTACTATTTAATCGGAAAAGTAGATTATCTGGAGGCTCAATCTGATGATGCAAAAAATGCCTTCAAATACGTCAATGTCAAAAGCAAGGACAGGGACCTCAGACATAAGGCATTGATTAACCTGCTTAGACTATATGTGGATTTGAGTCAATTTGAGGATGCCAATTTTACTATAGATTATTTGTCCAAAGAGTCTAAAATCAATGAGGAAAATCGGTATGAGCTTTACAGGACTCTGGCCTATTATTACGAAAAAAGAAGGGATAGAAGTGGAGTGATCGGAGCCTTAGATAAAGCCACCGAATATGCGCAAGACAAAAAAGAAACCTCCCGAATTAATTTTATTCTAGCTCAATTATATCAAAGAGAAGGCTTGGATGCTTTGGCTTTTGATTATTACAAGAAAGCTCAGGAGGGAAATCCCCCCTATGAAAGAAGTTTCTTTGCCCAACTTTATGCTCAGCAAGTGGCCGAGTTGAATGCTTCCAAGGATTTGAGAAAAGTTCGGAATTACTACGAGTCCTTATATGCAGATCAAAAAAACAAGGACCTCAAAGATGTAGTGGTTTACGAAAGGGCTCTTTTTGAAGAAAAACAAGGTGATATTCCTTTAACTGTAAGTCTACTACACCAAGCAGCAAAAGAGCCCGGTAGCAACCCAAGGTTGAAGGGGTACATTTACCAAAAGCTGGCAGACATAAATTTCAATGAATTTAAAGATTACAGAGCCACAAAGTATTACTTGGATAGTGCCTTAACTTTTATCAAAGCCTCAGATCCAAGCGCTGCTCAAATTGCACAGCAAAAAGAAACCTTGGATCAATATGTCTTTCATGTGGAGAGAATTCAACAAAATGATAGCCTTTTGTTTTTGAGTTCTCTCAGCAAAGAGGAACAGACTGCACTTGCAAACCAGTTTATCAAATCTGAAGAGGAAAGGCTTCTAGCCGAAGCAAAGGCAAAAGAAAAACCCAAAAATTCAGGGATTTTTGATAATCTCTTAGCTTTTGCAGACAGGGGCTCTGGTTCTTCTTTCTATTTCGATAATGCAGTTGCAATGCAGCAAGGAGCAATTACATTTTACAGAACCTGGGGTAATCGTCCTCTTCAGGATAATTGGAGAAGAAGTGCAGTTAATTTTCAGGGAAATACCGGCAATAATCCACAGGCAACAGTAGATTCCACCGCCACTACTGATGAAAACAATCCCCTAAATCAATTACCTGATATAGAAACTCTGTTAGCACAGATACCTCAGACTGCTGAAGACAAAAAATCATTAAATCAGGAATTGGAGGAGTCTTATTTTGAATTGGGCAAGGTTCTTTATTTTGATTTAAAAGAAATAGAGAGATCTATTGACAATTTGGAGGTACTGGTCCGAGAGTATCCTAACAGCTCCAAAAAGCCAGAAGCATATTACCTTTTGTATTTGGCACAAAAAGAAAGAGGAGGAAACTTTCAGCAGTATGTAGGCCGATTAAATCGGGAGTATCCTGATTCACAGTACACCTATTCAGTAAATAATCCAGAAGCAGCTTCAGGAAATATAGCCTATCTCCAATCTTCCAAAAATTACGAGCAGGCCTATGATTTATACTACAACGGCAACTTCGGAGAAAGTAGAAGAATTATCCGATCAACTTTGGAAGAATATCCATTAACAAGAAATACAGAACGATTATTGCTCTTGGATATCATGATTTCCGGAAAAGTTGAAAGCCGTGAAAGATTCAAAGAAAGGCTGGAGGCTTATATAGAAAACACAAAAGATGCGGGCTTGGTAGAATTGGCAAGAAATATGCTCAAGCCACTCTTGCCGAAAGAAGATTTGGCTTCATTAAATCAGGCAGACAGTACCGCTCTGGACTCTGCTAATTTGAATTTATCCTTGAAGGATTCTGTTTCGACAGAGAAAAAGCTATTGGATTCTCCATTTAAGTTGGATGAAAATCAGACTCATATCATGGTTTTGGTCATGAGCCCGGAGGAAGCAGAAAAGGCCGCAGGTTTGGTTGGAGAATTGGAAAATTTCCATGCTAAAAACTTCTCCAATTCAAGGTTGAGGACTGGTAATATGAATATGAATAGAGAAAATGCCATTTATATCATCAGTCCATTCACTAATGCGGAGAAGGCAAAAGAGTATTATTTGAAATTTATGGAGAACTTTGAGTCTGCCAAACTTAGCAAAGAGCTTAAAGACCAGGCATTCTTTATCTCCATTGAAAACTTTCAAATTCTGAATAGAAGTAAAAACTTAGAAGAATATAGAGCCTTTTTTGAGGCATATTATCAATAAATATGAGTAAAAACACCAAGCCCGAGACAACTTCTTGGGCAAGTAAAACAATCAAATACCTCTGGATTGCCTTTGGAGCAATGGTTTTCGGATTCATCCTATTCGTGTGGATGGTCTCTGTAAATTTCTTAGGGCTTTTTGGTCCACTTCCGGATTTCAAAGCACTGGAAAACCCAGAAAGCGAAGTAGCTTCAGAATTATATTCTTCTGACGGTCTGCTATTGGGAACCTATGCCCGGGAAAATAGAAGTCCGGTAAGTTTCAATGAGCTTTCTCCCAATCTAGTCAATGCCCTCATCTCCACAGAAGACGTTCGATTCGAAGATCACTCTGGAATTGATATGACAGCAATGGTTCGGGTTTTTGTCAAATCAATTCTCTTGGGGCAAGATGCTGGGGGTGGTTCTACCTTAAGCCAGCAGACTGCTAAAAACCTATTTAAAACCAGAACTGATGCCAATCAGGGCTTTTTGAGTTCTATTCCGGGTTTGAGAATGTTGATTATCAAAACCAAAGAGTGGATTGTAGCTACTCAGCTGGAAAAGGCATACACCAAGAATGAGATTTTGACCATGTATCTGAATACCTCAGAGTTTGGTTCGAACGCATACGGAATCAAAACTGCCGCAAGAACATTCTTCAATAAAACTCCGGCAGAATTGGATGTGCAGGAGTCTGCCGTCTTGGTAGGTCTTTTCAAAGCTCCAACCTATTATAGCCCTGTTTTCAATCCTGAAAACTCTTTGAGAAGAAGAAATACTGTTTTGTATCAAATGGTGAAAAATGATCATTTGACACAAAATGAATTTGATTCGATTTCAAATATGCCAATTGAACTGGATTATAGAGTTCAAAACCAAAACCAAGGATTAGCTACTTATTTCAGAGAAGTAGTGAAAGCAGATTTGCTTCGATGGACCAAAGAGAATATCAAGTCTGACGGAACCTCCTATGATTTGTTTGGCGATGGCTTGAAAATATATGTAACCATCGACAGCAGGATGCAGAAATATGCTGAAGAGGCTGTTGCTGAACAAATGGCAGCATTACAGCAGAAGTTTTATAAGGAAATGGGAAGTCGTGACCCTTGGATAGACAGCGAAAACAGAGTGATTCCTAACTTCATCGAAAATGCTGTTAAACGAACCGAAGCTTACAGACTATTGAAACTCCGCTACAAGGACAATGAGGACTCCATCAATATCAAGCTCAATGAGAAGAAGAAGATGAGAGTGTTTTCTTGGGATGGAGAGATAGATACTTTGATGAGTACCATGGACTCATTGAAATACTATAAGAAATTCCTTCAGACAGGTTTTGTAAGTATGGATCCACATACGGGCCATATTAAAGCTTGGGTTGGTGGAATTGATCATAAATATTTCAAATTTGACCACGTAAAGCAAGGAAAGAGACAGCCAGGTTCTACTTTCAAACCATTTGTCTACGCTGCTGCAATAGAGAATGGATACAGCCCATGTTATTCAGTGATTGATCAACCTGTGGAAGTTTACATTCCAGGCCAGCCAGCTTGGTCCCCGTCCAACGCTGATGGCAAATTCACCTACGAAAGAATGACCATCCGTAAGGCAATGGCCAAATCAGTCAATTCGGTGACTGCATATATGATGAAAAAACTCAGTCCGAAAATAGTCATTGAAACGGCTAGAAGGTTGGGCGTTACCAGTGATTTGGAAGAAGTTCCAGCCTTAGCTTTAGGTGTAAATGACGTATCTGTTTTTGAGATGGTGGGTGCATTTGGAACCTTTGTTAATCAGGGTGAGCATACCACTCCATTCTACATCGATAGAATTGAGGATAAAAATGGAAATGTTATTCACCAATTCACTCCGAAGAAGAGACCTGCTATGAGTGAGGAACATGCATATTTGATGACATATATGCTAAGAGGAGGCTTCGAAGAAGAGTCCGGAACTAGCCAAGGAGTTCCTTGGTCTTTGAGAGAGGGCAATGAATTAGGCGGTAAAACAGGAACTACTCAAAATGCTTCCGACGGCTGGTACATTGGAATCAGCAAGGACCTAGTAACAGGGGTGTGGACAGGCGGAGATGATCGTGCTATCCACTTCAGAAGCTGGTACGATGGTCAAGGTGGACGAACAGCCAGACCTATCTGGGTGAAATATATGGAGAAAGTATATGCAGACAAAGATCTTGGATATACCAAAGGCCCATTTCCGAGGCCTGAAAGACCACTCAGCATAGAAATCAATTGTGATGTCTACGAAAAGGAAAGTCAGCGATTCGTAGAATTTGATTATGATTCGAAAAAGAACGATTTCTAAGTAAAAAATCTTCTATTATTGAAAACAGCTTCATTTCGGAGCTGTTTTTTTAATTTAGCCGTATGCAGTCATCTTCATATTCACCGGAAGCTTATAATCAATTACCCGATCATCCGGGCGTATACAAATACTTCAATGAAAGTGGAGATCTGATTTATGTTGGAAAAGCAAAAAGCCTTAAAAAAAGAGTAAGTAGCTATTTCAATAAAAATACAGGAGTGAACCTCAAGACCAGAAGAATGGTCAAAGAGATTCGGAAAATCGAAATCACCTTGGTGAATTCTGAATTTGACGCGCTCCTATTGGAGAACAACCTAATCAAGAAATCTCAGCCTAAGTATAACATCTTACTAAGAGATGATAAAACTTACCCCTATTTACTGATTACCAAAGAGCATTTCCCAAGAATTTTCCCCACTAGAAAATTAATCCCAAAAAGAGGAACATACTTTGGACCTTTTGCCAGTGTCAAGGCGATGAATAATGTACTGGATTTGATCAGGGAGCTTTTTACTATCAGAACCTGCAAGCTGGACTTATCGCCATACAAAATTGATGAAGGAAAGTATAAGGTTTGTCTGGAATACCATATTGGCAACTGCCAAGGTCCTTGTGTAGGAAAGCAGGCAGAAGTGAATTATTTGAAGGACTTGGAGCAGGCAAAGCATATATTGAAAGGCAACTTGGGGATAGCCAAAAGCTATTTCAAACAGGAAATGCAAGCCTACGCAGAAAGCTTAGAATTCGAAAAGGCCCATAGAATGAAGGAAAAGCTGGATCTTTTAGAAAAATATCAGGCCAAATCTCTTGTGGCTAATCCAAGCATTTCCAATCATGATGTCTGTACTTTGGTTTCAGATGAAAAATATGCCTATGTCAATTACATGCGCGTCAAAAATGGTTCTTTGATTGTTTCCAAAAATGTGGAATTAAAAAAGAAGCTGGATGAAAGCAATGAGGAATTACTGATAGCAGCTTTAATCAGGTTACAAGACCAATTTAATAGCGACGCTGAGGAGGTATTGGTAAACATAGATATCACAGAGCCAATAGAAGGTCTTAATCTAACCATGCCTAAAATTGGTGATAAGAAGAAACTGATAGAACTCTCAACCAAGAATGCACTATTCTATAAAAAAGAGAAGGCATTACTTCAAGGATTGAATCAAGATAAGAAGGACAGAGTTATCCGTCAGTTGCAGCAAGATTTGAGTTTACCGGAGATTCCTGATCATATAGAATGCTTTGACAACTCCAATATTCAAGGCACCAGTCCTGTGGCAAGTATGGTTTGTTTTTTAAATGGAAAGCCTGCTGTAAAGGAATACAGACATTATCACATCAAGACAGTGGAAGGGCCTAACGATTTTGCCAGCATGAAGGAGATCGTGACAAGAAGGTATAAAAGACTGATGGAAGAAGAAAAGCCTCTTCCTAAGTTAATTGTGATCGATGGAGGAAAAGGACAGCTTTCTTCAGCGGTTGAAGCAATTCAGGATTTAGGAATATATGGTAAAATGCCCATCATCGGGATCGCCAAACGCCTCGAAGAAATCTATTTCCCAGGAGATTCCTACCCCATTCATATTGACAAAAAATCAGAAAGTTTAAGGTTGCTTCAAAGAATAAGAGATGAAGCTCACCGATTTGCAATCACCTTCCATAGAAAGGTTCGCAGTAAAAATGCTTTTGGAACTCAATTAACAGCAATACCTGGAATTGGGGAGTCCACTGCCAATAGACTCTTGAGTCATTTCAAATCGGTAAAAAAGATCAGTCAGGCCAGCGAGGAAGAGCTAACCGAAATTATTGGATCAAGCAGGGCAAAAGCTTTGATTGAATGGAAAGAAAAAAATAAAGGGGCTTAAAGCCCCTTTTTATTTTACCACTCCCAAAGGGAGTTTTCAAATTCTAGTAGTTTGTATTCGAATGCTAATGCATCCATGTATGCTTTCATGTCTGGGTTCGGATGATCTGCCCTAACCATATCAGCAATTAGAGCTTCATCTGGATTTGTGAACCTTCTCACTACCGACCTAAAGAGTCTACTTTCAAAAGCTTCATCATAAGTCAAACTTTTAGATATGTTCTGGTAATTAAGCCATCGGGCTTCCGGATGATCTTTAAAGTAGTTGTAGAAATCTTTGTAGCGAATATAACCTATAGTTTCTTGACCTGCATTGGAATTGGTAGCAGATGGCATTACCAAATGAATGAATTTAATGTCAAAAACCATATCCGAATGATGCTTATCGAATACAAAATCTTCCTTGAAATCCAGATAATACAATTGCTTAACGAAAATACTATCTCCAGTTGCATTCAACCAGAAATTCTCTTGGAATTCAGCAATTGATAATGGACGGGTAAAGTCTTCGTCAGCAAAAACTTCCAAAGCATTTTCATCCACAACAGCTTTATAGATATAGCTCATGATGCCATTAGTCTTAGCATCACCAGAGCCATAAAGAGAAAGATTGTACTTTTCCCTCAAATCAATTCTTCTCCAGACACCAATTTGATACATTTTATCGTCCTCTCTAATCCTTTTGGCAGAGAAAACGGTATCAATAGCAAATTGTCTATCACCGTATCCAGATGGACTCACACTAGTAGCCGCAACTTGGGCTTCACTCGTCAAAGGGGCTAAGCCACCAGCTACGAGTACGGATAAGAATAAATTTTGAAGAAACTTTTTCATAATCGTATTTTCTGAATTCTTACCGGAAAATTATTTTACTCCGATACGAATGATTTGATTCAATGAGGTAGGAATTTTATTTCCTCTAAAGTTGGTACGGGTTACTTGATTCACCACCACCACTATATCATCACCAGGTCTTGCACTTTCCAAAAGTGATCTCATAGCTAGGCTGTTTCCATTTGAAATCTGGATAGTCTGTCTTGGAACATCACTTCTCAATAATCTTACTTCTCCACCTGTTACCTCGAAATTGGCATCTTTCGCCATTGTTCTTCCGAATGTAGGCTCAGGAGTAGCTAAAATTTTCAAACCTGTAAGCGATCCAATTGCTTGAGCTTGTGCCAAGTCAACCGGAGATCCATTGGACATAGCAGCAACAATGGTTGGAGCAGGAACTGGTTTAATATCAAACGTTACGTCATCAATTTTATTTCCTCCAGAACTAACACCGATAGTTACTTTACCAGATGCTCCAGGAATAATCGTAACCTGCCCAGGCTTATTTCCTTTGATAGATTGACCATTACTTACAGAGAATTCAGGCGCATAAGTATTTCCAAGCGCTGGAACCTCAATTAGCAACTCATTGGCACAATCTGCATACAATTGCTGAACAACCTCAGAAGAAACTTTTACTACTGGTTGAGCAACAAAGTATTCGTACTCTACAGGAAGAACTTGATCTTCGCCACCGATATTGGTAACAATTTCACCTTTTAATACTCTTCTAGCCAATCCTCTATCATCATATTGAGAAGCTGGAGTAGCCGTAAATTCAATCTGACCAAATCCTCTTTCATCCACAGTTACTGATCTTCCATCCAAAGTCATGGTTGGAGTAGCAGATGAAGATGAAGAAGCAATAAACATAGTACCTTCAAATTTGGTACCAGCAGCTACGATATTGGAAACTGCAGAGATTTTAGCTTCTGTGATATCGGCTTTGAAGTAGAATGAACCGATTGTGTTGGCGATGGTAGTTAATGCTTCACTTTCGATATTCAACACCTCATTTTGATATTGAGAAATCAAAGCCATTACTGCACCCACTGGGGACTTCACAAAATTCAAAGCAACAAAGCTTTTATTCTTTGCTTCAGAGTCATTTTTGAAGAGGTCGATTTCAGCTGCATCCAATGCAATTGGAGCAAACTTTCTATCGGTAATACCTACGCTAGCCAAAATCTCCTCAATTTTAGTAGGATAAGCATTTAGAGTTTGTTTCATCTCCTCGCCTTTCCCATTGTTCACGAAAAGGTTACCTGCAACCTCTGTATTTTTCAAGGAAGAACTCACAAAAGTACCTTCTTCATTCTTAGCGTTAGACTGAGTAATCAGCTGCTGCTTCAAATCTTCAAGGTAGCTGTAGATTTCCTTGGTAGTTTCACGCACTTGCTGTGCTGCTGCTACTTTAGGAACATCTTTCTCATTATTTCCTTGCTGTTCAACTGTATATTCAATTGAACCAACCGTTGATTCGTTCTTTAGGATAAAGTTCCGGGAAGTTCTCTCCATCCCATCATTGATCAAGACGAATTTCTGGAGGATCTGATTACTTACTTGTAGAGCCAGCAATGCTGTCAATACCAAGTACATCATCCCGATCATCCGCTGTCTAGGTGTCTCTTTAACTCCTGCCATTTGTTTTTATCTAATGGTTTTTTTGTTTGGGAAAGAATTAACCTTTCATAGCGGATAGCATTCCACCATAGATTTTATTCAATGAGCTTACGTTTTGATTCAATTTCGCAAGTTCGTTTTTGAAAGCTTCTGTTTCTTTGCCTGCTTCGCTAAGACCTTCCATAGCAGCAGTCATATTAGAATAGAATTTATTCAATGTTTTCACGTGGCTGTTAGCATCCTGAAGCTCCATTTCATACACTGCATTTAGGGCAGAAAGGTTTTTGGTTACAGTCACTACCTGATTGTGATATTCTTTAGCATCCTGTGAAGCAGCTGACATTTCAGTCAATGCAGCAGCAGTTTTACCATAAGATGCGTTCATGTCTACTAGAGTTTTTGCAGCTGTTTTCACGTTGGTAGCATACTCATTGGTAGCTACTGCTGCATCTGCCAAGTTGCCCATTTTTTCAGCTGAGCTGGCAAGATTTTGCATGCCTTTACCTAAGCTTTCAATCAATTCAGGACCAACTTTAGCATTGGCTAGCATGTCGTCAAGCTTTTGAGAAACTTGATCACCAGCTCCAGCTGTTGCTCTTGCTTTCTTAGGAGCAGGACCATCTCCAGCTAATTCCGGATAAACTTTAGTCCAGTCTACTTCCTCCGGTCTTGGTTCAAAGGCTGAAAGGAAGAAAATCGCCGCCTCAGTAGTAAGACCTACACCGATCATGATGTTAGCGCCTTGCCAGTCAAGGATTTTAAACATTGCACCGAGGATAACGACTGCAGCACCAATACCATAGATTTTAGGCATTACGCTGGAATAAAAGAAGTTGCTTTTGCTAGCCATTTTGTAATTAAGAATTAAGGTTTTTGGTTTTTAAAGTGTTGGGTTGATTTATCGTCTTCGTCTTTTGCTGGATTTCACATCCATGGAGCCAGACCTTCCGATAAAGGTCATTGCGGTTCTAAATCCGATGTGAGCCTGAGCCACATCCTGATATTCATAAGTTCTTGTAGATGTTTCTAGGTAGTGTGCGATATCTTTCCAGCTACCGCCTCTTACTACTTTTCTTGGTTCAGTTTCCACATCATACACTGGGTTCAAATCCCAAGTAGCAGTTCTGGAAGTAGCAGCATAAGCATCCAATACCCATTCTGCAACATTTCCTGACATGTTATGAAGTCCAAATCCATTTGGAGCAAAAACATCCACTGGTGCTGTGTAAGCAAATCCATCGTCAATGTAATTACCTCTTCCAGGTTTGAAATTAGCCATTAAGCATCCACGCTTATTTTTCAAGTAAGGACCACCCCAAGGATATTTTGCTACGTCTTTTCCACCTTTTGCTGCGTATTCCCATTCTGCCTCAGATGGCAAACGGAAACTTGGCAAATCAAATTCAAATTCATCATTTGCATTCATGTGGTAGGTTCTCCACTCGCAATATTTTTTCGCCTGATCCCACGTCACACCCACAACTGGGTAATTGTCAAATGCAGGATGATCAAAATAAAACTCCATCAATGGATCACCATAGTGAAATGAGAAGCTTGTAGACCAAACAGTAGTATCTGGCTTTAACTCATCTAAGTTGAATTGTGGCTCCTCTTTTAAAGTGGTAGGAGTACCAGTAGTAAGTGTACCTTCTTTAACAGCTTCTAAAAATTGTCTGTATTTGTTATTGGATACTTCATACTTATCCATGAAAAATTCAGATATGGTTATCTGTTTGTTCATTGATGATTGTGTGAAAGCAATGTCCTCATCGGATTGTCCCATCCAAAAAGTTCCTGCCTTAATAGGAACCATATCGTATGGGAGGTTTTGTTGCCATTGTGCTCTCTTCGGAACACCAGTCACTTCACCTCTCCTATTGAGCTTTTCACTTGCCGATCCTTTTTTACTAAAAAGTCCGCATCCAGGTAAGATTGTCGCAATTGCCAAGCCCAAAACGATCGGCATTAGACGGATATTATTTTTATTATACATAAATGACATTTTTTATATCATCAAATGAAAGTCTTATTTAAAACCTTGACTAAGATCGAAATTTAGCTGAATTTTCAACAGATATGCAAATAACTTGCCAATTTTAAACAGAATAAATTTTCATAAATTCTCCTGAAGTTCAGCTTTATACAAGGGCTAACCTGTATCTCTTAAAATCTAAATCTTGGAGTCCGCTGAATGACTCGCTCTACATTTCTGCTTATATCGGTTAATCTATAACGTAACATAAGCTCATGACTTGTCGGAGATTTTGCCTCCAAACCGCTTACTACCAAATCAAAGGAATACCCTAATACAAGAGAATTATCTCTCAACAAAGAGTATCCCAAGATAAGGGAAACACTTTCTTCCCCTCTAAATGCCACTCCCCCACTAATCTTATTCTGGTGAGTAGCAATAACGCTCACATCATAAGAAAAATTATTGAAGGACACAGATTTTAATAGAAAACTTGGCTCTATTCTCAACTGCCCTACTGGTCTGAATCTATACCCAAACAATAAATAGGAATGATTCCTTAATGGATTTGCAAAACCTCCATCTCCAAAATCAAACTCGGGTTGATTGAGATGTCTAGAACTCAAACCTACATAATAATCTCCTCGGTCCAAAAGAAGTCCTGCTCCAAAATTGAAATTGATGGCATTTTCCTTTCCTGAAGAAGGTAAATTAGGTTCAGGGTTCACCACAACCAGCTCTCCATAATCGATTGAACTGGAGAACATACCTGCATAGGCACCAAAACTAATCGTAGTTCTATTGATTTTTTTATGATATGCTCCTTGAAGATTGATCTCCAAATTTCCTGTGGCGCCTATTTGATCATTGACTATAGTAATACCGTAACCAATATTTTTCCCTTCTAAACTACCCTGAGCTGTCAAAAGCTGCGTAATAGGTGCTCCTCCTGCCCCTGTAGAAGTAGAATAATTTGCCCATTGAGTTCGGTGAAGTGCTGAAAATCGAAATCCTCCTTCTCTTCCAGCAAATGCTGGATTGTAATACATGCCATTATACATGTACTGGGTGAATTGCGCATCTTGCTGCGCAAAGCTGGATTCGATGCTGAAAAAGCTGAGTATAACAGCAAAGCCAAAAATGTATTTCCACCGACTGCTTTGAATCATTTGAATGTGGTTTTGTCAGATGATAGAACTATTGTAAGCAATTAAACTGAAAAACCACAGAATTTGATTTCAAGATTTACAAATTGTTTGCCTTTTTTATATAAAGCTCCAACGCTCCTGTCATACTTGGGGCATTTGGAAGCGGTGCTTCAATATCTAAAATCAATCCCATATCTCTTACGGCTTGTGCTGTGGTCGGACCAAAAGCCGCAATCCTGGTTCTTCCTTGTTCGAATTCTGGGAAGTTTTGTTTCAAAGATTTTATTCCTGAAGGACTATAGAAGGCTAAAATATCATATTTAACATCCGCAAGATCTGACAAATCAGCGGCTACTGTATGATAAATGATTGCTTCTGTAAATGCAATACCTGCTTTCTCCATGTAATCTGGAATATCGTCTTTACGAATGTCGGAGCAAGGAAATAGGTATTTTTCGTTTTTATGTTTCTTGAAATAATCAAAAAGATCTGATGCAGTTTTCTGACCTACAAAAAGCTTTCTTTTTCTGATTACAATATATTTCTGAAGATAATGGGCTGTTTGATCCGAAATACAGAAGTATTTCATGTCAGCGGGCATTTCTATTTTGAATTCTTTACAAATATTAAAAAAATGATCGATCGCGTTTCTGCTTGTAAAAATGATTGCAGTGTGCTTAAGGATATCAATTTTTTGCTTTCGAAATTCCTTGGGAGGAACCGGCTCTACCTTAATAAACTGCCTGAAATCAATCTTGAGATTGTATTTTTCAGCCAGTTGAAAATAAGGTGAATTTACATCGTTAGGTTTAGGTTGAGAGACAAGAATACTTTTGACTGGTTTAAACCGATCCTTAATAGCTGCACTCATGCTTATTAATTTCTTTAAATTATATCTACTATTGACCTAATACCATGATCCATTTTGCAAGGATCAGAAAAGGCACCAATTCTGCGATGCAAAGGTAAGTAAATAAATGGTATTTCTTAAAAGATAGGCGATTCATCATAATTAAGAAAAGTCCGGTGATGCCAATTAGATAAAGCCAAAAGAAAACTTGGAGAGATAATTCAAGAACATTTTCCAGCATAAAAAAGGAATTCATCAGATAAACGAAAATAACTCCGATCATAATAAAACATGCCCAAACAATTAAGCGAAGCAAATAGAAAAAGTGTGGAAATTCCAGCTTCCTTAAATCAAATAAATAAGCAACAATTCTAATCCCAATAAACTTGAATACTGTAAGAATTAGCAAACCAACTGTAGTGACCAACCAGAAAATCATCAGGGACATCACATCTTGATCGATCAATTGAAAGACCAAGTCTCCCTTATAGATCACAAAGCCCAACGTACCCACCAAAGCCAGCAGTAAATTGACCATAAAAACAAATAGCAAAACGTCCATTGAGAAAAACTTTTGCAAACTTCCAACATCGGAAAAATCCTCATCACTAAGTAGCCCACTAGGTCTCAGCATGCCGGAAAAAAGAAAAGGATATGCTTGCTTGTAAAAGGCAATGAAAAATAAAACAATAAGTAATCCTAGTCCGAAAAAATCCCTGAGTACACTTCTCTTTTTTTCCCGGATACTTATGAGATTCTTGCTTTCCTCCGGAGTGGTCTGATCCAACTCAGTTCCAATCATTTTTTTCAAAATGATATTTTGGCTTCCTATACCTTCCTTATATAAAGTCAAGATCACTTTTTCCTGAGCTAATTCTTGAGCCACCTCAGTAACCCTTCGAATTAACACAGTGTCAGAATTGGAGTAAAACCAAAGTTTTTCCCCAGCAAAAACAACCGTCTGCTCTGGCACTTCCAGATAAAGATTAGCCATGGGAAAAGTTGCCAGATTCAACTCCTGACTTATTCTATCACTACTTGCAAACCAACTCTCTCTTTCAGCTACCTCCCAAGTTTTGGAATAATCTTCCAAAACCTGTGCAGACAGGGAAAAACCAGGAATAAAGAAAACTGTGAAGAGAAAGAAAATCCGGATTCTGGCCATTTTTTTTTAAAATCTCGCTAAATATCCAAAATGAATTTTTGATTGGGAAAAGGAAGCTTGTTGTTCATTGGACTTTCCAATCGCATAGATAAATCTGAAAATCCCCGAACCTGTCTCAAAATTCAGGCCCGCACCAAAAGAAACCGGCCTGTCAAAGGAATTTGCAAAGTAAGGGTTTTCTAGAATCCCAAGATCTATAAATGCCAGTAGAAATGAATTTTCTCCAAAAAATAATCGCTGCTCTGCATTCAGATAGGCAAAAGAGGAAGCAAAGAAAAAATTTTCATTAAAGCCTCGAATACTTTTCAGACCTCCCAATCTGAATAAATCATTGACCAAAAGTGTTTCATTTCGCACAAAACCTCCTGCACCCCCAAAGTACATTCCCCAGGAAGGTTTAAGAAACAGATGCTTTTCCCAAATAAGACTGACAGAATATTGTGGATTGCTCAATTCCAAATCCTGATAAACAGCTTCAGGAATCCCTGTATTTTGAAGTATTCTCTTGTTTCCAGCTGAAATCTTCCCAGAAACCTTCCAGCCTTTTCTCGGCGCAATCACATCATCCAACAAATTAAAATCCACTCCCAAACCATATTCATTCCATCTAAAATCGGCTACATCTGGTAATTGCTCCACCTGCCTGAATGCAAAAGTTGAGAGTAAATCACTTGCCTTTCTGTTGGTAAAAAAGGTCAGGTACAAAGAGCTACTCGCATTATAACCCACCCGAAGTCCTAGATTTCTATTGATAAAGGTACTATCCTGCTTGAGAAGACTAAACTCTCCCCCCACATCCAAAGGACTATTGAAAAGAAACGATTCCTTGGCTTTGATATTGAGGTTTTGGGTTAATTCATTAAACCTTTGCCAGCTGACCTCCACATCTCTTCCTTTCCCTCCTAAATGAAATAACTGCAAGTCCAACTGACCGGTAATCAACACCTTACCTGGTTCATTTTGATTAGGCAAAAATCCAATGATTCCATCCAACACATTAGAGTTTCTCTCGACCAAGCTAAAAACTGGCTGAGCTTTTTGAATCCTAAATTCCACCTCGGGTTGACTTCTAAGTCTGAAATAAGGAGATCGATTCGCAAGTCTGCTTGCCCTTTCCAGTTCTTTCTGAGAGAAAGGATCATTAGGAATGAGCCCGGAAAATCTCTGAAAATATTTGGCCTTAGTTTTAGGAGTTCCATCCAAACTAATACTATCCCAAACTATCAAGGGCCCGGATTCATATATAATGGAAGCTTTTATCCCGTTTTCTGTTCTTTCCAGACTGTCCATCTGAACCGACGCAAAAGGATAGCCCTGATTCTCGGAGATTCCTACAATTCTGTCAAATATGGAATTGACTTGAGCGAAAGACAATTTCCCAAGGTTCAATTCTTTTGCCATGGTGGAAGGTAGATTCCCTTGGGACAAAATTACTTCCTCTATTTTTTTACCTGTTTCAAATTTAATCCAGAGCGAATCCCCTTGAACTCGCTGATTTTGAATAAACGCACCCAAATAACCCTGTGCCTGATAGGATAGTAAAAGGGAATCGATTCCATGTCCTCGACCTTTATCGGATTCAAACTGCCGCCACTCATACTCCACTCCATCTAAGCTCCATCCCAACCAAAGCTTTTCCTGTGCTTGAAGCGAAAAAGTCAGAGGGAGATAAACCAAAAAAAGGAACAAGATGAGTTTCATGTGTTTATAATTTGTTTTTCAAAGACCACATGGAATCTCGCATATTTTCCCCGAACATCGGGGCATCCCAGTGTATGCAGACTCCGATATGCTCGATTTCATCTGAGGAAATTAGGATTCATTATATTCGCAAATTAAAAGAAATCGATGGCAGGTATCTATATCCATATTCCTTTTTGCAAACAGGCTTGCCATTATTGTGACTTCCACTTCAGCACAAATACTAGCTACTTGGAGCAGATGATTCAGATGATCGGGAAGGAAGCTGCACTCAGAAAGGAGTATCTCAAAGGACATACGATAGAAACCATTTACTTTGGCGGAGGCACTCCCTCCATCTTAGAACCCAAGTGGATTGATTTTTTATTGGAAAATCTCAAAAGGATTTTTCAACTCAATTTGAAAGAAATTACACTTGAGGCTAACCCGGACGATCTGACAACTGAAAAATTGCAAGCCTGGAAATCAGTGGGTATTGATCGATTGAGTTTGGGAATTCAAAGTTTTGACGATGAAATTTTAAGATTTTATAATCGAGCCCACAATTCAAAAGAATCCATAGAAGCTATTGCAAAGGCCCGCAAAATAGGCTTTGAGAAATTTAGTATGGATTTGATTTATGGCTTTCCTAGTCAAGACCATCAGCTTTGGGAAAAAGATCTAAGTACCGCATTGGAGCAGGATCCAGGGCATTTATCCTGCTACGCATTGAGTGTGGAACCAAGAACTGCTCTGGGAAAATGGGAAAAAACCGGAAAATTTGAACCTGCTTCTGAAGATTTTGTGGCAGAACAATTTGAAATTCTCCAAGCATTCACCGAAACAAAAGGCTATAGGCAATACGAAATCTCCAATTTTGCCTCTTCTGGTAATGAAGCGATTCATAACAGCAACTATTGGAAAGGACTGTCATACTTGGGTTTAGGCCCAGGAGCACACTCATTTGACGGTGAGAAAAGGGGAGCAAACGTCAGGAACAACATCCAATTCATCCGGGCAATTGAAGCCAACCAAATCCCTTTTGAAATTGAGGAAATGGATGAACTTGACCGCTTAAACGAATACATTTTAACCAGTCTCCGAACAAGTTGGGGATTGGATATTTCATTTGTAAGTCAAACATTTGAAAAAGATCTGATTCAGGAGAAAAGGAGTGAAATCTCCAAATTTCAAGAGCAGGGCTGGCTTGTTTGGAAAGATAATACCCTATCTTTGAGCAAAAGCGGAATGCTTTTGGCTGATAGTATAGCAGCAGCCTTGTTTTTCTAAATTAACCTATGAATTATAATCCCAATAGCCGAAAAAAAGAAGCCGCTCCTCTAGAGGATGCTTTCAAAGATTTGCTGAAGGTCTATCGATTGGAGGGGAAATTTCAGGAAAAATCTTTGATCCACGATTGGGGAGAGTTGGTAGGTAAAACTATCGCCTCTCGAACCGAATCAGTCTTTATCCGGGATAAAAAGCTGTTTGTAAAACTTTCATCCGGCCCAATCAAGCGGGAAGTGCAGATGAATAAAAGTAAAATTCTAAACCTGATTGATGAGAGGTTTGGTGCAGGGATGATTGAAGAGCTTATTTGCCTTTGATATAATCCTTAGATGGTTATTAGAATTTTTTAACATCTTACATAAGAAAGCAATCGAGAGATTACTGTCTTTTTTCCATTCCCATTAACTAATATTGGGGATGCATACATGATCAAACTACCTAGCATACATATCGGAAAGCTTAGCTTTTTGCTCGCCATACTAGTATGGCTGGCTTTGCTTTTTGTAGACCTTACCAGATTATTTGGGGCGATCAACGATTTAAATTCCGGAATAGCCCCTGAATTCACATGGATACTGGAAATCTTATTTTTTATCACAGTGTATGGATTCTACAATTACGCAATCAATAAGGATGCAAGAAACGATTTCCTAAATTTGATATGGAGAGCGGCTTCCACAGGCATGTTTGCCTCGGCGATTTTCCTCTTAGTCCAGCTTTTTTATATCCTGTTGGGAGAAAGCAGATTGGCCGATGAGCCATTTCTTCGAAATTTCTTTTACCATGTGCACTTTGCCTTAGTCACTATATTTTTGATATCCAGTGCGATTCTTTGGAAGAATCTGATCCTCTATCAAAAATCCAAACAAGTAGTCAAGCAATGGCAGACTTATGAGTTCGCATTATTGCTAGCCATGTTTTTCATTTTCTTCAATAAAAACACCTTTGATTATAGCTTTATATTTGGCTTAGTCATTTTGACTGGCTTGGGGATAGTTCTTTCAGGAAATTTGAAATGGATCCCATATCTTACCTTTAAGGAGAAATGGAAGTCCCTACTTTTCCTGTTTTTCATACTTTTGAGTGGGGGTTATTTATTTTATCAAACCAGCCAGTTTAGCAATGCCCAGCAAACCTACCCTATCAATCTGCTGGATAACTTATTCCTGATTTCACTTTTTTTATTCATCCTCATTTATGCCTTATTCAGCTTCCTAGTTACCCTTTTCAATTTACCCACATCTTCAGTTTTTGAGCAGAAGTTGACAGAGGCGATCAATTTTCAGCGACTAAGTCAATCCATTCAGCCAGAAGAAAATGAAGAGCAGGTATTGGATATCCTGATTGACTCCTGCATGAGTGCTGCTTATGCAGATGCTGCCTGGATGGAAATGCATAGACTGGAAACAGGCACAGAGCTTATTCAGGAAAGGTGGATCAATGAAGAAACCAGAAATGAGCTTTCTGAGAAAATTTCGGGTATGAAGGCGGCCTCTCAATGGGAGACAGAAACAAAGCCTGATAATCTAAGTCCTCTTGCCTTGAGATTGGATCACCCTAAGTTCGAATCCATACTAATCATCCCTTTGGTGGTCAATAAGTCAGTAATCGGCAGATTGGTACTGTGCAAAGAAGTAAAGGATGGTTTCAACAAAGAGATGATCAATATCATCAGCACCTTTACCCGTCAGGCCAGCATCGCAGTAGAAAATCACCGATTGCTGAATCAGGCTATTCAGAATGAACGGTATCAGGAAGAGTTGAAAATTGCCCAGCGGGTACAAAAGTCCCTACTTCCTGTCAAATTGGATCATAATGAATCCTTTGAAATTTGCGCCTATTCCAATGCTGCCGATGAGGTTGGGGGTGACTATTACGATACATTTCAGCTGGACGAAAATCGATTTGTACTGATCATCGGGGACGTTTCCGGAAAGGGAACTTCGGCAGCCTTTCACATGTCCCAAATGAAAGGGATATTCCAAAGTCTGATTCAACTGGATCTAGGAGCTTCTGAATTTATGAATCGTGCCAATAGTGCCTTGAGTAGATGCCTGGAAAGAAATCATTTTATTACTGCTTCGATATTTATAATTGATACTTCCAATCATACTTTTTTACATGCCCGAGCAGGACATGTGCCTACTTTAATGTGGGAAAAATCCAAAAATAAAGCTGATTTCTTGGGGGTTGACGGATTGGGTTTAGGAATCTTAAGAAACATGCAGTATGAAAAACACGTTGAGGAAAAGGTATTCAGCTTTGAGTCAGGAGACATACTGCTGCTGTTTACAGATGGTATAGTAGAGGCAAAAAATCAAAAATCTCAACAATTTGGATTTGAAAGAGTCCGATCCTTAGTAGAAGTTTATCATCATTTATCACCGAGAGAGATTCAGACAAAATTAATCGACTCACTGCACGATTTCGTGGAAGGAGACGGAATGATTGACGACGATTATTCTCTCATGGTAGTTAAGTTCAATTAATCAAAAAACATGCTTTCGATTCACACTCATGAGGAACATACCCACCATATCCTTCGGATACAAGGGGAAATTGATGCCAGCAACTCAGTGCAACTGGATGAGTCTATCCGAAGTCTTGCTGATAATGGTGCCAAGTCGATTTTAGTTGACGGTTCTGATCTTGAATATATTTCATCAGCAGGATTGGGAGTATTTATGTCTTATTTAGAAGACTTTCAGGAGCAGGGAGTTAGTTTAAAAATTTTCGCACTGGACCCTAAAGTATTTGAGGTATTTAAAATATTGGGACTGGATCAATTGATTTCAATTTTCCCCACTAAAGAAGAAGCGATCCAGGAAGTATAACATGGTACAAAAGATTCAGATAGCATGCCGCACCACGGCACTTTCGGAATTAAGGGACTTTCTTAATCAGACCCTCATGGATTCCAGGATGTCAGACAGTGATATTTTACAAGTCACGCTGGCGGTGGAAGAAGTGTGCGCTAATCTCATCATACATTCTCACAGCTGTAATGAGGAAGACCATATTGTCCTTTCAGTAGAAAAAGATGCTGAGAAGCTTATTTTTGAAATTAAAGATGAGGGCGAAGCTTTTAATTTATTGGATTACGAAATGCCGGATTTGAAAAAAGTAATTTCCGAAAAGCGAAAAGGAGGTCTAGGCATCATTTTGGTACGTAAAATCATGGACGAAATAGAGTTTGAAAGTGACAGAGGAATTAATACCTGTAGGCTAATCAAACTTTTTCGATCCTAATTCTTGTTAAATCCTTAATTCAAAAGGCATTTCCCTTGAAATCCTGATAATTTTGTAACATTGCATCTTGAAAATTCAGCTTTCTGATTCATGACTAACCGAACCATTTCGGCAATTCTCTCGGCCTTTCTTTTCCTGTATATCAATCCGGGCTCAATTGCCCAGACAGCTTCACAGGAAGATCCTCTTTTGACAGTGGGTGGTAAGCCTGTGTCCAGAGATGAATTCGTCTATTTAATAGGGAAAGGCTCCAATTCCGATGCAAATACCCCTGGTTTAAGCAGGGAAGAATTTGAGGAAAATTTGGATCTCTTCATCAACTATAAATTGAAAGTAAGAGAAGCCGAAGCCCTAGGCTTGGATGAGACCACTGAGTTTAAAAGAGAATTCGCTTCCTTCAAAGAAAGCCTCAAATCCCCTTTTCTTATAAAAAACTCTCTGGAGGATGGTGAACTGAGAAAGGCCTATTCCAGGATGCAAGAAGTCATCAGAGCCAGCCACATTCTATTCCAGTTTCCACCCAATGCCAGTTCAGAAGATAGTTTGATCGTGTTGAAAATGGCTCTGAAGATCAAGCAGGAAATTCAAAATGGCGGAGATATAAATGCTTTGGCAGTAGAATACTCGGACGATCCTTCAGCAAAAATCAATAAGGGAGACCTTGGGTATTTTACCGCGTTACAGATGGTGCAGCAATTTGAAGATGCGGCTTTCACACTTCAGCCTGGGCAAGTTTCTGATCCTGTTCTTACAAGTTTCGGATACCATATTATTAAAGTTCAGGAAAGACAACCTAACCCTGGACAAGTTCAGGTATCTCACATTTTGGTTAGAGTAGATGAAACCAATCCTAACTCAGAAAATCAAGCCCGGAGAAAGATTTCCGATATCTATACTGAGATTCAAAAGCCTACCACGCTTTGGGAGGATATTGTGAAAAACTACTCAGAAGATCCAGCCACCAGTAAAAAAGGAGGGCTTTTGCCTTGGTTCTCTGTCGGAAATATGATTCCGGAATTTGAAATGGCTGCATTTTCACTTACTGAAATTGGAGAAGTATCTCCTCCAGTGAAAACCAGATACGGATATCACATTCTAAGATTAGAAAATAAAAAGCCAATAGACTCCTTTGAAGAAATGGAGGATATGATTCGATCAAGAATTTTGAGAGATTCCAGATCAACCATGATTCAATCTCAAGTTCTTGCAATCCAGAAAGCTAGATATGGATTCAAGGAAAATGAAGCCAATGTCGAAAAATTAAGAGCTACTTTGAATACCAAGAAAAAGAATGAATTCCGTCCTGAAATCACAGCTTTAGGAATGGGAGCCTCTAACCTATTTACTCTGAGAGGAAAGGCATATTCTACGGAAGATATGCTCACCTATATGGAAACCGATGAAGTCAATCCAAAAACTAAAGGAGGAACATTCGATATATGGTATGATAGGTTTGCAGGTGAACTATTAGCTCAAATAGAAGAAGAAGACTTAGAGGCTAATAATAAAGAATACGCCATGCTTCTCAAGGAGTATAGGGATGGAATCCTGCTTTTTACTTTGATGAATGAAGAGGTGTGGCAAAAAGGAATACAAGATTCTATTGGACAAAGAGCCTTTTACGAACAAAATATCAGGGATTATCAATGGGGAGAAAGAGTAAATGCTTTCATCGTCAAGGTATTAGATATAAATAAATTAGAACAGGCCAAATCCAGACTTCAGGGAAATGCTTATTCTGAAAGCTTGGTGAATGAATTTGAAGAGTTTTATAAAAGCAATGATCCACTGGCTTACCAAACTCAGTCAGGATTGATTGAAATTGCTGATAACCCTATTCTTTCCAAAGCAGACTTATCCAAGTCTTTCCAAGAAATAGAAGCTGATGGACACCTTCACCTAGTGGTGGTGGGAGCTAAAGTTCCTCCCGGACCTATGGCATTTGAAGAAACAAGAGGCCCGGTTATCAGAGATTATCAAGAATACTTAGACAAGCAACTTATTCAGTCGCTTCGCAAAAAATATCCCATCAAAGTGAACAAGAGCGTAAAAGAAGAGGCATTCATTGCGCTGAATCAATAAATTCAATTACACCGATTCAGGTCGGAATTATCATCCATGAATAAACTAAACCTACTTACATTAATCCTTTTCAGCTTATTCTTCACCCAGCAGGCAATTGCTCAGGAGAGTTCGGTTTCCGGGCAGGTACTGGACAAAATTGTCGCCAAAGTAGATAACAACATTTTGCTGGAATCAGATGTGCAAAAGACCTTTTTGGAAGCTGTGGCACAATCGCAGCAAGGCATGACACCTCCATCAAGATGTGATGTTTTCGAGACGCTTTTGATCAATAAGCTGATGGTTGCAAAAGCTGAAATAGATTCCGTAATCGTGACAGAAGCTGAGGTAATGCTTCAGGCAGACAACCGATTCAATATGGTATTGCAGCAAATCGGCGGAGATGAAAACACCCTACTTCAAGTCTATGGAAAAACTGCTGAGCAGCTAAAGAATGAAATCTATGATGTCATGAAGGAGCAGTTGACCGTTCAAAGAATGCGTGATAAAATCACGCAAGGACTGACTGTATCTCCCGCGGAAGTTCGGTCATTCTTCCAAAGCATACCGCAGGACTCCCTCCCATTCTTTTCTGCAGAAGTAACCGTAGGACAAATTGTAAAAAAGCCTGAGGTAAATCCTCAAGTAAAAGAAAATATTTACAACCAGCTTAAGCAATTCAAAGAGGATATATTGGCAGGAAGAGCAGACTTTGCTGACTTGGCCAGAAGGTATTCTGAAGATCCAGGCTCAGGTGCTCAAGGAGGGGACTTAGGTTTTTTCCGCAGAGGTGAATTGGCTCCAGAATATGAGGCTACTGCATTGAGCTTGAGACAAGGTGAAATCTCTGATCCCGTAGAAACCCAATTTGGATTTCATATGATCCAACTTCTTGAAAATAAAGGAGGGAGTTATAATACCAGACATATTCTACGAATTCCACAAGCTACGGAAGATGATATTAAAAAGACCGAGCGTTACTTGGATAGCTTGAAGACGGAAATTGAAGCAGGAAGATTGGAATTTGCGAAAGCAGCCAAGGACTATTCTGATGATAGAAATACCAGCGATAATGGCGGATTCTTTACTGATCCGGGAACAAGCTCTAACCGATTAACGCTTCGAACATTAGAGGATCCTGTATTGTATTTCACAATCGACAGTATGAAGGTGGGATCCATTTCCAAACCAATACGATTTGAAGATCCTAGAGAAGGAACCAAGGTTAGAATTCTTTATTATAAAGCCAAATATCCAGCTCATCGAGCTAACCTCAATGATGATTACGAGAAGATGAAAGCAGCGGCCTTGAGAAAGAAAGAAGATGAAATTCTAAGTACTTGGTTTGTAACTGCCAAAGAAGACGTCTTTATAGATATTGACCCCGCATATGATCGATGCAACGCATTGGTAGAAAAGAAATAAAAAAGGGAGCTGATGTTGAATCAGCTCCCTTTTTTGTAAATAACAGCACTTAATTCTTACCAAAAAGCGTTTTAAACGCCATTCCGATTTGCTTGAATCCTTCTTTAAAAAAGCCTTTAGATTCTTTGAGTTTGGGTTCTAGGTTCTTTTTTCTTTCCTCATACTCCTTCTCCAGCATTTCTTTTCCCTTTTTCAACTCAGCCTCCAAAGAAGTTTTGTTCGCTTTCAACTCGCTGATTTTCTTATCGATTTCTTCTTTGACTTCTGAACCTGCGTCTTTCCCTTTTTGGACCAGTTCCTCTATCTTGTGACCGATCTCCTGAAGGGTAGCTTCAATTTCCGAAATACCTTTATTGTTTGTTTTCATCTGTTATTTGGTTTAAATGTTCAGATGGAATACTCATGAAATTTTCTGGCCTTGTGCCTGAAATTTCAAGAGCATTTCATAGCTAAAAATCTGAATTTTATTGAGTTAATAATTTAACCAATTTATTTCAAAGAATGGAATAAAGGGATATTAAAGATCAGAATCCACCGATTCTCCGGCTTGGGTTTGCTTTTCATAAAGCTCAGCATAAACGCCTTTTTGCTCCATCAAAGACTGATGATTTCCACGTTCTATGATTTTACCATCATCCAAAACTATGATTTGGTCAGCCAGTTTGGCCGAAGAAACCCGATGAGAAATAATCACAGAAGTTCTGTTCTTCATGATTTTCTTCAGCGCATTGAGGATAACATTTTCTGTTTTGGTGTCCACTGCTGAAAGGCAGTCATCCAAAATCAAAATCTTAGGCTCTTTAGCAATAGCTCTGGCGATGGAAACTCTTTGTTTTTGACCACCTGAAAGTGTGATTCCTCTTTCTCCCAGCATGGTTTCAAAACCTTTTGGAAAGTCCACGATATTCTTGTAGACATCGGCATCTTTTGCTGCCTGTTCTATTATATCCTTTTCTGTATGGTCCAATCCAAAAGCGATATTATTCCCTATAGTATCAGAGAACAAGAATACATCCTGAGGTACGTACCCAATGTTTTTTCTCAGGTGGGAAATATCAAAGGATTCAATGGGTTTGCCATCAATTAAAATCTGACCTTTAGCAGGATCATACATTCGCATCAATAAATTGGCAATAGTAGATTTGCCAGAACCGGTCGTACCAATAATTCCCAAGGTTTGTCCCGATTGAATTGAAAAAGAAACCTGATCCAAAGCTTTCACACCCGAGTCAGGATAGACAAATGAAAGGTCCTTCATTTCAATTGTTCCATGAATTTCATCTTTGGCATCTTCAGTACTGATGATATTATTTTCCTCATCTAAAAATTCATTGATTCGAGTCTGAGAAGCAGCAGCCCGCTGCACGATACTGGTTACCCAACCCAAGGATGTCACTGGCCAAGTCAGCATGTTCACATAAAGAATAAACTCTGCAATCACGCCATATCCTATATCCCCATTGATCACCTGCAGACCTCCAATATAGACGGTGATGATGGTGGAGATTCCCACCAAGGCCATGATCAAAGGAAAGAACAAAGCATTCACACGTGTCAGCCTGATGGATTTAACCTTGTACTCTTCACTGGCATCCGAAAAGTCTCTGACACTATCATTTTCACGCACAAATGCCTTAAGAACTCTAATTCCCGAAAAAGCTTCTTGGGTAAATGTGCTCAGATTAGAAAGGCTTCTTTGGATCTTTTCCGAGCGCTCATTGATCAGGTTATTGACAAAATAAATACTAATGGAGAGTACCGGAAGTGGCAATAATGAATACAGTGTCAATTCAGGATTGACCATAATCATGTATGAAATTACCAATGGAAAAAGAATCAGAAGGTTTAATCCATACATGATGGCAGGTCCCAAATACATACGGACTCTACTGACATCCTCTGTGATTCTAGCCATCAGGTCTCCTGTGCTATTTTTTCTGTAGAAGGATAGTGACAGGTTTTGATACTTTTCAAAAATCTCATTTTTCATATCATATTCAATCCTTCTGGACATGATAATGATAGTTTGTCGGATGAGAAAAAGGAAAAAACCCCGCAAAAGGGCCATAACTAAAATTAATACACCAAAGACGAGGACAAATTTTAAAAAATTTTCAGAGGCAATATCTCCTAATCCTCCTAGGTCTAAAGGCTTAAATATCACCGAGCTTTCCACCACATAATCTATGGCAAGTCTTACAAGTTGGGCGGGAATAATTACGAATATATTTGAGATTACAGTAAATAGTATTCCCAAAAGCAATAAGCCCTTGTATTTGTATAAATACTTATTGAGTCTCCAGAGCGGCTTCACCAAATAAAAACTTTAAAATCGAGGAATTGGATTAATTATTCTAGTTAGATTAATTCTTTGAAGGCTAATAAAAGTATTTAATTTTGTATCAGCCTTGGTATAGAAGGAAGAACCCAAATATAACACATTCTAAAAAGCTAAGTTCACATGTTAGAGATTAAAGCTTCGCAAACCGTGAAAGAAGGATCCATCTTTGGACAAATCAGCAGCATGGATCACGAGCAGCTCGTGGTTTGTCATGACGAGGCCACTGGCCTTAAAGCCTTGATAGGCATTCATAATACTACTTTGGGTCCTGCACTCGGAGGTACCCGCATGTGGCCTTATGCTACAGAAGAAGAGGCGATTACTGATGTGTTGCGTCTTTCCCGAGGGATGACTTTCAAAAATGCACTTGCCGGATTAAATCTTGGAGGAGGAAAAGCAGTAATTATTGGCGATCCAAAACTGAAAAATGAAGCCTTCCTCAGAAGGTTCGGTCGATTTGTTCAGAGTTTGGGCGGCAGATATGTAACCGCGGAAGATGTCAACATGAAGACATCTGACATGGAGTACATCGCCATGGAAACCAAACATGTAACCGGACTTCCTGAGATCAAAGGCGGTGGTGGTGATCCATCTCCTGTAACTGCTTACGGAACCTACATGGGTATGAAAGCTGCCGCGAAAAAAGCATTCGGTTCAGATTCATTGTCAGGTAAAAAAATCTGTGTTCAGGGAGTAGGTCAAGTAGGTAAATATTTGATCGAATACTTGATCAAAGAAGGCGCTGAAGTATTGATTACCGATATTTTCGAAGATAAACTGAAGAAAGTAGCCCTTGATACAGGAGCTGTAGCAATTGATCCTAATCTGATTTATGACATGGATATGGACATCTACGCACCTTGCGCTTTGGGAGCTACTATCAATGATGATACAATTGATAGACTGAAATGTGCTGTCATTGCCGGAGGGGCCAACAATCAATTGAAAGACGAAGCCAAGCATGGTCAGATCCTTTTAGAAAAAGGAATAATCTACGCTCCAGATTTCCTAATCAATGCTGGTGGTGTGATCAATGTTGGCGCAGAGTATTTTGGCGGTTACAATAGAGAAATTGTCTACAAGCAGGCAGAAAAGATCTACGACACTTGTTTATACATCTTGAATAAGTCTGAAAAAGAAAATATTCCTGCTCAGCAGGCTGCTATCGAAGCTGCTAAAGAGCGTATCAATGCAATTGGAAGAGTTAAGCTCTCTTTCTAAATAAAAATTACTTGATAAAAACCACCGGAAGGACCTTTCGGTGGTTTTTTGTCTTCATATGGCAGGGTGAAGCCCGGTCAAAATGTCTATATTTACAGCTCGTTTCTCAAACTATGCTAAACAGAAGAATCCTCAGGGTCAAAGCTTTTCAAAATCTTTACGCCTATGAGCAGTGCAAAGGTTCCAATTTTAACCTTGCAAAAGATTACATCAAGGAGTCCTTTCTACCAGATTTGAATAGTATGGAAGTCCAGGACAAGGCTGCCCTCTCCAGAGATGCACAGTCAGCTATCCAATTATTCGAACAAAGTGTAGATAGCAAAAGTCAGCTTCAAGCTTCTGACGGAAGTCCAAAAATCAAAAAGGTCGTATTGGAGGCAATCAATACTTTCCATTCTTCCAATAAAAAAGATCAGGATTTTCTGTTGAAAAACATGATCGCTTCCGCAGAAAGAATACCCCAACTTTATCTTTTAGCAATCGAATTATTGCAGGCATTTTCCAAGCAAGCCGGTACAGAGATTGAAAAGAAAAAAAAGCTTCAGGCGGGGAACCCTGTAGCATTTGCCAATGAGCTGAATCTGACAAACAATAGGGTTCTGGCAAACCTTCGAGAATCTGATATCTATCGTGCAGCAGTAGCTAAAAACAATGCAAACCTGGATGATTTGGAATTGGAAATCAGAGAATGGTTTAGAGATTATATCAAACCTTCTGAGGAATACCAGGCATATATAAAGTTGAGTAATCCTTCCGTGGAAGAAGATTTGCATGCTGCAGATGAACTTTTGAAGAAGATTCTATTCAAAAACGACGTAATATTGAACTACTTTTCTGAAAAAGACCTTAATTGGACAGAGAACAAGTCAGTCGTTCGCAGCTTGGCATCAAAGGTTCTGAAAAATGCAGCAGGTCTTGGAGAAGATTCTGATGGGCAAATGCCTGAAATTGCAATGAACTGGGATGAGGATAAGGAGTTTTTTCAAAATATCTTTAACTTCACCATTGAAAATGACAGGGAAAATAAGGCGTTAATCAGTCAAAAAACCAAAAACTGGGATATTGATCGATTGGCATTTACAGATAAAGTCATCATATCTATGGCGATTACTGAAATGCAAAACTTCCCAAGCATCCCTGTCAAAGTCAGCATCAATGAGTACATTGATATCTCCAAGACATACAGTACTCCAAAGAGTAAGCAATTCGTCAACGGATTGTTGGATGTCATGGCGAAAGAATTAACCGAAAGCGGTAAAATTCGTAAAAGTGGACGAGGACTTTTGGACAATAAATAATACAACTATGAGCAAAAACAGTAATTCACTCATCGCATTTGTCATTGGAGCCGGTGTAGGTGCGGCATTGGGTGTACTTTTCGCACCGGATAGCGGTTCAAATACAAGAGACAAACTTTCTTTCAGACTTTCAAAATATAAAAAGGAACTGGAAGAATTGATCGACGAATTAGTAGAGGGAAAAGAACTTCACCTCAACGAAGCTAAAACAGAAGGAAAAAGAGTAATCACAGAAGCCAAAAACAAGGCAGAAAATCTTCTGAGTGACGTGAATAAATTAATTGACCAAATAAACAAAGACAAAAACTAATATGAAAGCTAAACTCTTGAGTGTAGCTGCATTAGCCCTAATGATTGCATTGGGCACTTCTTGCAGCCAGAAAAACGATCAGGACGCTAAAATTCAAGCATTGGAAGATAAAATCGCACAGCTTGAAGCTGGTAGTTCTTCCATCACCCCTGTAAACGCTCAAACTACCCAAACTGCTGACCCAAGCACTCTAGGCGCATTTGAGTTTGCAGAAATGGAGTACAACTTTGGTACTATCAAAGAGGGAGAAGTGATTGAGCATATCTTTAACTTCACCAACAATGGACAGGCTCCATTGGTGATTTCCAACATCACTGCTTCTTGCGGATGTACCAGCCCTGATTGGACTAAGACTCCAGTAAATCCAGGAGAAAAAGGTTTCGTGAAAGTAGTATTCAACTCTACTGCGAAGTCAGGTGCTCAGGCTCCAACTGTTACTATTCAAGCTAATACCAATCCAACTGTAACCCGTCTTCAAATGAAGGGTACTGTTACACCTGGTGCAGGTGCTGCAGGAGCTCCAGTAGGACCGGTAAAAAGATAATTGATGATAGCAACAGTTTTAGCGCAAGCTTCGGGCGGTGGCGCAGGCATTATGGGACAGGTTTTTCTGTTCGGATCGATCATTTTGATCATGTATTTCTTTATGATTCGACCTCAACAGAAGAAACAAAAAGAGACCAAGAAATTTATAGAAGAAATCAAAAAAGGAGAAGACGTAGTCACAATCGGAGGACTTCACGGTAAAGTGAGTTCGGTTGAAGGTGATGTGGTAATTCTTGAATTAGATAGAGGATTCAAAGTCAAAGTTGAAAAATCAGCTATCTCCATGGATTTCTCTAAGAAACCAACAAAATAAAACATTGAATTTTGCCGGATACTAAAAAATCCTCTAGCGGGATTTCACCGAAAAAACTCTCTAATCTAAAAGTGGTAGTTCTCTGCGTTGCAGCGGCTACCACTTTTTGGATTTTAAACGCCCTGAATAAGGACGACTATACGACTATTGTCGATTATCCCATAGAATTCTCTTTTAATCAAGAGAAGTTTATGGCAGTCAGGCCTTTGCCAAAAAGCGTGGAAATCGAAATTTCCGGCAACGGGTGGGATTTGTTAAGAAAGTACTTCAACTTCAACAACAATCCCTATGTCATAGAATTAAGTAATCCTACTTCCAGAAACTTCATCCTGACTGCCGATATCAAGCGGGGAATCTCCGAATTTATTTCCCCAACCCAGCTTGTCTCTTTAGTCAGAGATTCGCTTGAATATGAAATTGATAGAATTCAAACAGTCAAACTACAGCCTGAATTGGATTCTTTAAGCTACTCCCTAGCAAAAAATTATAGGCTGCTGGAAAAACCGATTTTCGAACCTTCTCAAGTGACAGTAGTTGGCCCTAGCTCTATTATCGACCTTTTCGAGGGCAAGTTCCCTGTTCAGCTTAAGGAAAATAGGCTCAACAAAGACCTCAAAAAAACTGTCAAATTAGAAGTAGGTGAAAATATTCAGCAATTCATCACCATCAAAGATGAAGTCATTCAGGTGAAATTGGATCTGGTTGCTTTTTTGGAAGGAAATAAAAGACTGAAGGTTAAAAAAATTAACTTTCCCAGAACTGTCAGCCTGGAAGAAGAAGATCCATTGATTATGATGTACTACTTGGTGGATGAGCGAAAAACCCAAGAGCTAAAGAAAATGGAGTTTGAAGCAATTTTGGACTACTCCAAAAGAAACCGACAGGACTCCACTATATCCGTACAAATCAACCCGCTTCCTTCCTTTTTAGATCAGGTTAGAGTGGAGCCTCCACAATTAAGATTGAAGTATGAGCCCTAAGCCAAAGCTTGTCGGAATAACGGGAGGAATAGGTTCTGGAAAATCCACCGTGGCTAAAATTTTTGAGATATTGGGAATCCCTGTTTACTATGCAGATGATAAAGCCAAATCCCTGATGAACCATGATTCGGAATTAAAAGAGCAAATCATCCAAGAATTCGGAGAAGAAAGCTATAATTCAGAAGGGGACTTAAATAGAAAGTATTTAGCATCCACCGTTTTCTCTGATCCTGAAAAAGTAAAAAAGATCAATAGCTTGGTTCATCCAGCTGTAGGAAGGGATTTTGAAACCTGGGCTAGTATTCAAAGTACTTCTTATGTGCTTAAAGAGGCAGCATTAATTTTTGAAACTGGCGGTGAAAAGAAACTCGATGCCGTCATCAATGTAAGTTCACCCCTCAAAATACGAGTAAACCGGGTGCTTATGAGAGACCCTCATCGATCCTTAGAGCAAATCAATCAGATTATTGATCAGCAAATCCCAGATGAAGACAAAAATGAAAGAGCTGATTTTGTCATCAAAAATACAGAGAATAAGATGCTGATTCCCCAAGTCTTAGAAATTCATCAAAAGCTCCAATCATAAAGGTTTTTCCCACCAGCTTTTGTGAACGATTTTCCAATTGCCCTCCACCAAGATAAGGGTTAGAAAATCATAATAATAAATTCCCGGCCAGAACAACTCTGTTTCAACTGAGGCAGTATTTCCCTGAACTCTGATGGAAATAATCTCATTTTTATAGTCAGAAGGATTTCTTTTGTCTCCTTTGGAAGTACCTTCTGCCCATGTAGCGAAGTCCGTTATGGTCAGATTTTCCCCTCTGTACCCAATCAACCTAGCTTCGGGAAGAAATGCTTTTTCAAGCTTTTCTTTATCCCGCTCAATCATCCCGTCAAAATACAAATGTACAGTTTTAGTGATTAAATCTCTGTCTGATTGTTCTTGGGCAAATGAAAGCTCACATAAGCTCAAAAGAAAAAAGAGTAGTATAAGTTTCTTCATGTCTTTAGAGTAAGATTCAACTTTTCAATAAACGATTAATCGGGAGGAAAATGTTTTATGGCTCAAACTTTCGAACAAGATTTAATAATTCATATCATTAAAAAAAGGAACCCTATTAGAGTTCCTTTTTTAATTAACAATAGACCCTTAATTATCGATCAATTGAGCTCAATACCTTTTTCATAAAGGCGTTTCCAGCGTCTTTTTCAGACATACCAGAAGCTACCATTTCATGAACCTCCAGCGCACCACAGAGATTGGAAATAAGCTCTCCAATCACATCTACCTCATTTTCTTTTAGAGAAGGAGCCTCAGAAACATTTTCTAAAACTTCCAGAGCCGTTTCAATCTGCTCAGGAGTACAAGTTCTCTGAATGGTTTTAATTACTGGCAATTTCATTGATTAAGGCTTTTAATTGATCTTCCTTATTTGTTTGAATCTGCTTGACCAACTGACCTCCTTTGAATGAGGCGAAAGTCGGCAAGTTATTGACTTGTGCCAGCTTTCTAGATTGAGGAAACTTCTCAGCGTCAACTACCACAAATACTTTATCTGCATTTTCTCCTGCAAGTCTTCTGAATTTAGGCTTCATAATTCGGCAATTTCCACACCAGCCAGCAGAATACTGCACGATTACCTCCTCGTTTGATGCTACAAGCTCTTGTAGAGTATCTTCAGTTAGTTCTATCATGGTTTTGATTAATTATTGGATAAATAATTAGCTACACCTTCATTAGTAGCCTGCATCGCTTCTTTTCCTTCCTCCCAGTTGGCAGGACATACTTCACCAAATTTTTCCACATGAAGCAAAGCATCCAAAAGTCTCAAGTACTCATCGATGTTTCTTCCAAGAGGAAGGTCATTGATTGATTCATGACGTACCGTTCCTTCTTTATCAATCAAGAAAGTTCCTCTGTATGCTACAGGGGTTCCTTCAAAAGACCAGAAGTTGGTTTCAGCATCGAAAGAATATTTTCCCGCCAAAACCCCATAATTTAAAGCAATGGTTTTAGCAGCGTCTGCCAAGATAGGGTAAGTCACTCCTTCAATTCCTCCTTCAGCCTTTGGTGTCATCATCCAAGCCAAGTGAGTCTCCTCTGTATCGGTAGAACATCCAATTACTACAGTATCTCTCTTTTCGAACTCGGCTAATTTTTCTTGAAAAGCATGTAGCTCAGTTGGACATACAAAAGTGAAGTCTTTTGGATAGAAGAAAAGAACAACATTCTTTTTACCCAGATACTGCTCTAAGCTGAAGTTTTCAATGATTTCTTCTCCGTTAATTACCGCTCCTACAGAAAATAATGGAGCTTTTTTTCCTACTAATGCCATGTATTTTTATTTTAATGATGGACACGAAATTAAAAAGCATCAAACAGAATAAAAAGAATAAACTATCGAATTAAGTTTTTTGAAATGATATTAACAAAATTATATTTTATTATTAATTTTTATTTAAAATATTATATCATAAAACGAAATACAATAGAATTCTCTAGAGATCGCAATCCTTTGCGGACAAAACTTATTCAGATCAATAGAATTATTCTATTACCAATCGTCAAAAACAATAAAAAAGGCTGCTCAATTATGGAGCAGCCTTAATTTCAAATATTTATAAATTTTTACACTAAATCATTTCAAAACCCAAGTACGAATGAAGAACTTTTGGCATTTTAATTCCTTCTTCAGTCTGGTTGTTTTCCAAGATAGCGGCAACAATTCTCGGTAAGGCAAGCGCCGAGCCGTTGAGAGAATGAGCCAATTGAGTTTTCTTATCCTCACCTTTGAAGCGAAGTTTTAATCGATTGGTTTGGTAAGTTTCAAAATTTGAAACAGAACTCACCTCCAGCCATCTTTCTTGAGCAGCAGAATAAACTTCCATATCATAAGTCAAAGCAGAAGTAAAGCCCATATCTCCCCCACACAATCTTAAGACCCTGTAAGGAAGTTCAAGTTTTTGAAGCAAACCTTGAACATAGCTGCTCATATCCTCCAAAGCTTCATAGGACTTATCCGGATGAGTTATTTGAACGATCTCTACCTTATCAAATTGATGCAGACGGTTCAATCCTCTCACATGCGCTCCCCAGCTACCTGCTTCCCTTCGGAAACAAGGGGTATAGCCAACATTCTTAATCGGTAATTGATCCTCAGCTACGATGACATCTCTATATAAATTCGTAATTGGAACTTCGGCAGTAGGAATCAAATACAAATTATCTGCAGTTGCATGATACATCTGCCCTTCCTTATCCGGAAGCTGGCCCGTACCATATCCTGAATCTTCATTCACTAATATTGGCGGCTGAACTTCCATAAAGCCAGCTTTCAAGGCCTCATCCAAAAAGAAGTTGATCAAAGCTCTCTGTAGTCGAGCACCTTTCCCCTTGTAAACAGGAAAACCCGCGCCGGTAATTTTTACTCCTAGATCGAAGTCAATGATATCGTACTTCTTGATCAGCTCCCAATGTGGTTGCTTTCCATCATATAGATTGGGGATATCACCATGCTCTAAGACCACTTCATTATCTTCAGCTGATTTCCCTGAAGGAACGGAAGTATGAGGGATATTCGGAATAGTATATAAAAGTGCTTTTAAATCCTCCTCAGCTCTTGAATTTTCATCATCCAACTCTTTAATCTGAGCTTTTATCTCAGCTGTACGGGCTTTTGCCTTTTCCGCCTCATCCCTTTTTCCTTCCTTCATCAGCATGCCAATTTGTTTGGAAATAGCATTCGATTCAGCCTGAATCTGGTCTCTCAGAGTTTGGGAGGACTTTCGCTGATCATCCAGCTGAATCACCTGATTCAACAATGATTCAGCATTTGGGAAATTTCTTTTATTAAGACCTGCTAAAACGGCCTCGAAATTATCTCGAATATGATTTACTAATAGCATGGAAAAGGTATTCTTTAGAAAGCTGCAAAGATAAGGACTTATCTTACAATGATGCTCTTTGTAACAGAGGAGAAAGGGCCTTCCAGCTCTTTTCCATCATTTCTCAAAAGGGAAATTTGAACTTGATAGGTTCCTGGAAGCAAATTGGCTACCCGAACTGGGGCCATGTGATCTATTTCGTAGGAAAACTCCCCTACCTCAATTCTTACCTTCAGCCCATCCAGTTTCATATCTCCTCCTACTACCAAAAAATCAATAATCAACTCATGATCAGCATCTACAATCTGATTATTTCTAGGAAGATTGACTGCCAAATAGGGTTCTGCTGAGTACGGAAATGGTCTGGAGTCTCCTACTTGAAAATCTCTATCAACATAATTTCCGAAATTTTTTAAGGCCAATCCCTCTTCATCTACCAGATAAGCTACTACCCTATAGCTTCCTTCTTCCAATTGCCTTTGAAATATTGGTGTCCTGAAACCTGCAGGATCTCCACCATTCAAAATATTGAATAGCAAAAAGCGCTCTGCAGACTGCTCTTCAAAAGGAAAGTTTTTGATATTAAATTCAAAAGGTACTTTTCCGGGCCGAAATACCTGATTTCCCAGCGGGGTATATAACTCAAGAATAGCATCAGGATAATCTGAGGAGTCCTCGTATTGATAAAAGGTAACCTTCTGCTGGCTTAGGTCTAGAGAAAGAGAATCCTGGGAAATCTCCATGACTTCCTCGTTGATTTTTTTCTTTTCCTCACTACAAGCCCAAATAAAAAGGATCAAAACGGGCATCCATAACAGGTTTTTTTTCATACCGCGGGGTTTTGATACTAAAGGTATTATTTTTAGGGCAAAATTTCAGGAAATCATACCTAACAGAATATTACGATGGACATCCTATTCGACGAGATTCCAAGTCTGGATTTAGCAGACTTTACCTCAGGAACACCAGAACAAAAAGCAGCTTTTGTCAAAAAATTAGGCGAAGCATATCAAAACATAGGTTTTGTGGCGATCAAAAATCATGGATTGTCACAGGATTTACAAGACAGATTATACGGCAGTATCAAATCATTTTTTGCATTACCGGATGAAGTAAAGTCCAAATATGAAAAACCTGAAATCGGTTTTCAAAGAGGTTATACCGGAAAAGGGAAAGAGCATGCAAAAGGTAGAAACACCGGAGACTTAAAAGAATTTTATCATGTAGGGCAAGAGCTGGCACATATTCCAGACTCAGATCCTATCAAAGCAGAGTATCCTGAAAACATTTGGCCGGATGAACTTCCAGAGTTTAAGAATGATGCCTTAGAAGCTTATAGAACACTGGAAAATGCAGGGAAAGCCATGTTGAGAGCGATTGCGCTTAACTTGGATCTACCGGAAGATTACTTTGAAGAAAAGGTGGCTCACGGAAATTCGATTTTGAGACAAATTCATTATTTCCCGATCACTAATCCCGATGAGGTTCCAGCTGATGCTGTACGTGCAGCGGAACATGGAGATATCAATTTGATCACGCTATTGATGGGTGCAAGTGCGGATGGTTTGCAGGTCTTGAGAAAGGATGGCAAATGGATTCCAATCACTGCGCTTCCTGATCAGTTGGTGGTCAATGTCGGCGATATGCTGGAAAGATTGACCAATAAAAAATTGAAGTCAACTATTCACCGGGTAGTAAATCCACCGCGCGAATTGATGAACACAAGTAGGTATTCTATCCCCTTCTTCATGCATCCAAGATCCGATATGGATTTGACCTGCCTGGAAAGTTGCATAGATGAGCAAAATCCGAAGCAATTCAAAGATGCCACAGCTGGTGAGTTTTTGGAGGAGAGACTTCGGGAATTAGGCCTTCGTAAATAATCATGTCAGTCAAAAGGGTCAGATACTACCTATTTCTAAGGGACATTCTGACCCTTTCTTTGACAGCCTTTGGTGGCCCTCAGGCATTTTTAGCCATGCTGATTGATCGCATGGTACATACAAGAAACTATATAACCGAAGAAGAACTCTGGGAGCTCAATGCCTTATGCAACATGCTTCCCGGCCCCTCCTCTACGCAATTGGTTTCAGCAATTGGCTTCAGAGTGGGAGGTCCTAATCTCGCTTATTTAGCGCTATTAGTTTGGATAATCCCTGCAACTCTGCTGATGACCTCTGCAGCTGCATTGATTTACTTTTTAGAAGAAAATACCCCAGGGGCTTTAAACTTCGCCAAATTCATTCAGCCCATGGCGATAGGTTTTATCATTTTTGCCGCGCAAAAAACGATTTCAAAAATGGTACAGACCACTGAAGCCATGGTTTTGGTTTTGATTTCTACCTTCATTTCATTTTTCTACAGTTCTCCCTATGTATTCCCCATTCTTCTTTTGGCTGGGGGACTAAGCACCTCAATCAAATATAAAAATCAACCCAAGTATGAAAAAGATGAGCCTTTGGTCATCCAATGGGCCAATTTCTACTTATGGGGCGGGGTTTTGGTCTTGGCGGCAACTCTAGGTGCTTTGACCAAATACCAACCTGTCATCTTATTTGAGAATTTCTATCGAAACGGGAGCTTGATTTTTGGAGGAGGTCAAGTATTGGTGCCTTACTTGTACACTGAATTTGTGGATTTCAAAAACTTTCTCAGTTCTGAAGAATTCCTGACTGGATACGCTATTTCACAAGGAGTACCGGGACCTACTTTTTCTTTTTCGTCTTTTGTAGGGGCATTTTCCATGAAAGAGTTTGGATTGGTTGGTTTTCTAACTGGCGGATTAATCGCTGCTGCAGGAATATTCCTGCCTGGAATATTTATGATCTTCTTTGTGATTCGATTTTGGGATCAACTGAAAAAATACAGACCTGTAAGAGCTGCGCTGGAAGGAATCAATGCCGTATCCTGCGGGATGTTGATTGCTGCAGCTTATTTACTTTTTGAGCCATTAGAAGCTAACCTAGTTAATATTTTAATGATATTGGGAACCTATTGCCTGCTTCAATTCACTAAAATATCCTCCCCTATGATCATTTTGGGGGGTATTTTATTAGGAATTGGAGTGAATTTCCTCTCCTAATTTTAGAACGAAAAAGGTCTATCCAATCAAAAAGGAACAAGAATAAGGCTTTAGACGTTTTAAAACCGTAAATCATTTCCTATATTTCCTTTATGCAGGCCTACGAATTTATCAATAACCTTATTCCTCCATTGAAGCTAAGCGACAAGACTAGAAAGGCTTTGGCTTGGATGGAAGAGATCCGAACGGATGTTTTACCCGTTGTGGATCAAGGTCATTTTTTAGGGCTTCTCCGAGATGAAATGATTTTTGAATTGAATGATTTGGATAAAGACATCTTGGGTATTGTTCCTGAAAATCCAAATTGTTGGGTATACAGTGACAAGCATATTTACGATGTACTAAAGGCCAGCTCAGAGCATCAATCCAATATTGTTGCGGTGGTAGATAGAGATATGACCTACTTGGGAGTCGTAACCATGGAAGATGCAATCTCTGCTTTTGCGGATAGCCTTTCTATCCAATCCCAAGGCTCTGTATTGATTCTTTCTTTGAACATGACGGATTATTCTTTGGCAGAAATCAGTAGGATTATTGAAACAGAAAATACCAAAGTATTAAGTTCATTTATAAGTAGTGACCCATTGGATGATTCTAAAATTAAGCTTACTCTGAAACTAGACAAGCCTGAACTACGACATATCAAAGCTACCTTGGAGCGTTTTGGTTATAAGATCCTAGACCATTACCAGGAGGAAACCGGTGTGAGTAGTGAAGAAGACAGAATCGGTAACTTGCTAAGATTTTTAGATATTTAGGCTATGAATTCAAGAAATGAGTATTCCCCACCTGAAAGGAATACTTATCTTTTTTGATTCAATACCTATTAAAAACCCTGCTTTTTTGCAGATTAAAGAGGGATTTTATGCCAAATAAACTCAAATTTTAAACAGGTGAAACCGAGCATGACAAAGCCGTCATTCTGGGGGATGCCCCGATGTATCGGGGAATTATGCGACCTGCCTGCGACAGGCAGGGATTCCATCCCGATTTTCGGGGAAGGTAGTGACCTATGAAAAATAAAAAATAAACAGATGAAAGTCGCTTTGCACGGCTTGGCGCTCAAAATAGAATTTCTAAATGACGTCAAAGCTTTATTCACAGCTTTACAAAATCATCAGTTCGAAATATTTGTCACGGAACAGTTTGACAGGCAACTTCGAATGCACGGCAATACCGGGCTGAATTATTGGCTGCTGGACGGTACAGATGATATGAGCCAGATGGATTTTTTAATTTCCATAGGAGGCGATGGGACTTTGCTGGACTCCGTATGTCAGGTGGGAGAAGTAGAAACTCCGATTTTGGGTTTAAATACGGGTAGGTTAGGATTTTTGGCGACTGTATCCACCGATAAAATTGACGAGGCAGTTAGAAACCTAAGCGAGAATAATTACCAAATTGAAAATAGAAGCCTCGTATCTCTGGATGCAAAAAGAAAACTTTTCAATGGGTTGAATTTCGGATTGAACGAATTCACCATTCACAAAAGAGATACTTCTTCCATGATCACTGTTCATACTTACATTGACGGAAAGTATCTGAACAGCTATTGGGCAGACGGACTCATTGTAGCAACTCCAACCGGCTCTACGGGGTACTCTTTGAGTTGCGGGGGACCTTTAATTTCTCCAGAGGCAAAAAATCTAGTCATCACTCCGGTAAGTCCTCATAATTTAAATGTGAGACCTATCATCGTTTCAGATGAAAGTGAGATTACCTTCGAAATAGAAGGAAGGGCAGAGAAGTTTTTGATTTCATTGGACTCCAGATCTACCTCCATTTCTTCAGACTTGAAGTTGAAGGTAAAAAAAGAACAATTCTGTGCCCGGCTTGTCAAATTACCCAGCTACAATTTTTTTGATACCTTGCGGTATAAATTAAATTGGGGTTTTGATATGAGAAATTGAGGCTAAAAGGTAAAAAAATGCCAATTTTAGCTTAACAAATATTAACCGCAATCATACTAGACAGCGTTTTTTAAACGTTGGGTACTTCATAACTTGCATCGTCTTGAAAAAGGTCAATTTTCAGATTTTCAAAACACTAGTCTGTATTTCTATACTAGGTCTTTGTTTTCTTTCGGAAGCAAAGGCTCAGAAATATGAAATAGGTGGCGGACTGGGTACCACGGCATATACCGGGGATATCCTGAGGAAAATTGATCTGGACCATTTAGGTCTTCACGGCACGTTGTTTGGCAAGAGAAATTTTGACAATGTATGGACGCTTCGGCTTGGTTTGACAGCCGGTACTCTAAGAGCTACCGATAGTGTAAGACCTTATGACTTGGTAGCAGAGAGAAGAGATGCAAGATTCAGAGGAGGGATTATTGAAGGAACAGCCATTATGGAATTTAATTTCCTGGATTTTCTTCGAAATGATTCTGAATTTTTCTGGTCTCCTTATGCATTCTTTGGAATAGGTTATTCTCACTTCTTTGCAAAAGGAAATACTTACGCTTTCCAATTTTCGGAAAGGTATAATGTAGGTACCGTGGTAATTCCATTTGGAGGAGGGGTAAAATACAGGCTTGATGATAGGTGGACACTGGCAGTCGAAGCTGGCATTAGAGCCACATTTACGGATTACCTGGATAAGGTAGATAGTAGAACTCCTCCGATACCCAGATTTCAAGATCCGGCCAATCCTAATCAACCCTATGGGATCAACTACGGAAACCCGTATGACAAGGATTGGTATTACTTTTTGGGTGTGACACTTAGCTACACCATCGCTTCTACCAAATGCTACGCCTATTAATTAATTGAGTCTTAGGCTTAATTATTGGAAAAGAAATAGCATTTTTGTACCTCCAAAAATGTAAGGTATTCTGAACCCAAGTAATGAAGGAAGTACTAGACAGAGAGCGGATCCCCAGACATATTGCAATTATCATGGACGGCAATGGCCGTTGGGCCAAGAAAAAAGGCGCCATGAGGATATTCGGCCACAGACATGCAATTCAGGCTGTAAAAGATGCAATAGAGGGAGCAGAAAACCTGGGAGTGAAATATCTAACCCTATTTTCTTTCTCCACCGAGAACTGGTCCCGACCTCAAGATGAAGTGAATGGTCTCATGGAATTATTGGTAAAAACTATTACCGATGAAGTGCCCATGATGATGAATAACAATATCCGATTAGAAAGCATAGGCGATATTGACAGCCTCCCTCCTTCGGCATACGAAAAACTAATGGAGGCTAAAAAAATAACCTCTACCAATTCCGGTCTCACCGTCATCTTGGCATTAAGCTACAGTGGACAGTGGGAACTAACCCAAGCGACCAAACGCATTGCTCAAAAAATCTCTGAGGGGAAATTGAAGGTTGAGGATATCAATCAAAACTTGGTAGCGGAGCATTTAGAAACCGCAGAAATACCAGATCCTGAATTGATGATCCGAACCAGTGGGGAGTACAGGATTAGTAATTTTCTCCTGTGGCAACTGGCCTATACAGAGCTACATTTTACTCCTGTATTATGGCCGGATTTTAGAAGAGAGCATCTGGAAGCAGCCATCTTGGATTTCCAAAAAAGGGAAAGAAGATTTGGTAAAACCGGAGAGCAAGTTAAACCTTAGGTAATGAATGTAGTCAAGCTTAATTCAATTCTCATTTCAGCAAATGAAAATTGTAAAGCGAGATTCCATATGACCATCTTGGTCAAATTATAGTCTTATGAAAAGAAGTTTACTGATTCTGTTTTGTCTGATCTGGGCAAGTTCTGCAATGGCTCAAATTCGTTTGGGTCAAAGCCGTTATACATCGTCTAGACCGGTGAATATTTTGGAATTAAATTATTCCAAACCAGAAACCTATAGAATCGCAGAAATAAAAGCAGTTGGTCTTACCACTTTGGACGAAACCGCCATTCTATCCCTTTCCGGTTTGAAAGTCGATGATAGAATTGAAGTTCCTGGAGAGGCTATTTCGAATGCTTTGAAAAAGCTTTGGAATCAAGGGATCATCGGAGATGTAAAAATCTTAGTGACGAAAGTGGAAGGTGAGGATATCTCCCTGCTATTGGATTTAACTGAAAGACCTAGATTTTCCAGAGTAGAATTTAAGGGAATCAATAAAACTCAGGAAAGTGAACTGAGAGACAAAGTCAATATTCGAGGAAGAGTAGTTCGGGAGGACGTACTCAATACCGCACAACGAAATATCCAAAAGTACTTTGTGGACAAAGGCTTTTTGAATACGGATGTAAAAGTGACTCAAGAACGGGATACCACACTCCCCAACTCTGTCAAGCTCCGATTCGATGTTAATCAAAACTCGAAAGTTAAGATCAATGAAATCAGAATCTTTGGAAATGAGGAGATCGCTGATTCCAAAGTAAAGGGGAAGTTGAAGAAAACCAAAGAGCATGCGAGGGTAAGTGTGTTCCGGGATATTTATTCCAGAGTTACGGCAGCTACTCCTGAAGACATTGGAAATGCAGTTTTACACACTGATTCTGTTTCCAAAGAGGACGCTAAAACTTACATCAACAAAAACTTCAAGCTTAATTTCTTTGCCGGGTCCAAATACATTCCCAAGGAATATAGGAATGATAAAGAAAACGTAATCAACTTCTACCAAAGCAAGGGATTCAGAGATGCCAAAATTGTCGAAGACTCTGTTTACAAGTTCGGGAAAGATGAGATCAACATTGACATAGAGCTAGAAGAAGGAAGAAAGTATTACTATAGAAATATTGAATTCACCGGTAATTTCATTCACCCTGATGAGGTGTTGGCTGCCACACTTGGTATTCAAAAAGGTGACGTTTACGATAAAGAAAAGCTCGATAAGCGCCTGAATTATGATCCTCAAAAGGGAGATGATGTCAGTTCCCTTTATCAGGATAATGGTTATTTGTTCTTCAATATACAACCAATAGAAGTTAATGTAGTCGGCGATTCCATTGATTTGGAAATGAGGATTTTTGAAGGCCCGCAGGTAACTGTAAATTCTGTCAGCATCAAGGGAAATGAAAGAACTTCTGATCACGTGGTGATGCGTGAGATCCGGATTCTCCCTGGTCAGAAATTCAATCGAAAACTTTTGGTACGTACGATCCGGGAATTATCCCAATTAGGATACTTTGACCCTGAGAAAATCAATCCGGACCTTCGCCCTAATTTCGAAGCAGCTACAGTGGATATCACTTTCGAACTGGAAGAAAGACCTAATGATCAGATCGAACTTTCCGGTGGATGGGGAGGATTCTTTGGGTTCGTTGGAACTGTTGGACTTGTATTCAACAACTTCTCCATCAAAAACATCGGCAACTTTGATAAATGGGATCCACTTCCTGTAGGAGATGGACAAAAATTATCCTTGAGAGTTCAGGCTAATGGACGTTCTTTCCAAAACTATTCTCTTTCCTTGACCGAGCCTTGGTTTGGAGGCAAGAAACCAAATGCATTGAGCTTTAGCTTTAATCATTCTGTACAAAGACAGGTCGATTTTTTGAATAGATCAAACTTTGGAAATGAATTGGGCTTTTTCAAAATCACCGGAGCGACTCTTGGATTAGCAAAAAGAGTAACCTGGCCGGATGATTACTTTAGTGTATCCAACTCACTTCAGTTCCAGATTTATGAGTTCGATCAATTTGGTAGACGATTTGGATTAAGCTATGCTTCAGGAAGATCAAATAGCTTATCAATCAACAATACGATTGCAAGAAATAACGTGGATAATCCAATCTATCCAAGATTTGGGTCGAATATCATGTTATCCACTTCATTTACTCCACCTTATACTTCTTTGAATCAGAACTTGAATTCTGAATCAAGTGATGAGGAAAAATATAAGTGGTTGGAATATCATAAATGGATGTTTGATGCTTCTGTCTATACTCCACTATTTGGATCCACCAAATTTGTTGCTAGTGCCAGAGCACACATGGGCTTCTTGGGCTCTTATGGAAATAGAATTGGATTGATCCCTTTGGAAAGATTTGTTATGGGTGGTGACGGTATGACCTTCAACAACTTTGCTTTGGGTCAGGAAATCATCGGATTGAGAGGATACGAAAACCAATCCATCACTCCTGGAACCTTGACAAGAGGTTCAGATGATCCAGATCCTTTTGGTGGTGTGGTTTACAACAAATATGTCATGGAGCTTAGATTCTTGGTTTCTCCTAATCCATCAGCAACAATATTCTTATTAACCTTTGCTGAAGCCGGAAACAACTGGGGATCTTATAAGGACTTTAATCCATATGATCTGAAAAAATCAGCAGGTGTGGGTGCAAGAATCTTCATGCCGGCATTCGGATTATTAGGTGTAGACTGGGGTTATGGATTTGATGAAGTTAATTTCATTCAAAATGGTGTTCCAGTATCGAGAAGAGGAGGCCCCCAATTCCACTTTACCATTGGTCAGCAGTTTAGATAAGCTTGAAATGAGTGCGAGATTAGTTAATTTATGTCAAAATTTAAGGGAACAAAGCTCGTTTAAGAGCTGAATCTTCAAATTGATGTCACATGAATAACTCATCGAAAATTGTACTTTTGCTTTTCTTAATCCTGCTTTCTGGCTCTCTAAAGGCACAAAAGTTCGGTTATATAGATTCAGAGTATATCTTAAATAAGCATCCAGATTACAAAATTGTGCAGCAGGAGCTACAAAAGCTCAGCGACAACTGGAAGAAAGAGGCACAAAGTTTGGATAAAGAGATCAAAGAAATGTACGTGCAGCTAAAGGCTGAAGAAGTTCTATTGACAGAGGAAATGTATCAGAATAGGATGCAGGAGATCAAGAAAAAAGAGAAGGCATCTCAGGAATTCAATAGCCGTATATTCGGTATTGATGGACAATATTTCCAAAAGCAGGCGGAGCTTTTACAACCTTTGCAGTCAAAGATCTATGATGCCATAGAGCGGGTGTCCAGAAAAAACAATTTGGCCATGTTATTTGACAAAGCCTCCGTACCTTCGGGAATCATTTACACAGACCCAAGACATGACTATTCAGAGTTTGTTTTGGAAGAGTTAGGAATAGAAGACAACAATTAAAATTAAAATCTAAACGTATGAAAGTTAAAGTTATCCTTTCCGCAATCGCATTGCTTTGCGTAGGATTTGTCGCCCAAGCGCAGGAAGTAAAAATTGGTTATACCAATGTAGAATTTATCATGGACTTGATGCCTGAAATGGAGCAAATCGGTGCTGACATTCAGGATTATCAAACCCAACTTCAAACAAATATTCAAACAAAAGCTCAGGATTTCCAAAGACAAGTACAGTCTTATCAGCAAGCAGCTGGTACTATGACTGAGCAGGCTAGAGCTGCAAAAGAGCAGGAGCTTACTAAACTTCAGCAAGATTTGCAGAAATATGAGCAAGACGCTCAAGTTAGCTATCAAAGAAAATTACAGGAACTATTAGACCCTGTACAGACTAAAGTAATTAATGCAATTAACGCTGTAGCTGCTGAAAATAACTATACTCATGTATTTGCTGATACAGCAGGACAAGCTCCTATCCTTCTTTATACCAAAGAAGAAGATAAGTTTACTGAATTGGTTTTGGCTAAGCTAGGACTTAAAATGCCTGTTGCTCCTACAGGAGGCAATTAATTCAGGATATTAAGCATTCGAAAACCGGTTCAAAAGACCGGTTTTTTTATGTTTATTTTCTTTCATGGTAGCAAGAGGAAAATAAGGTAGCGTTTCATCCCAAAGAATCAGAATCCAGTAGCCTCTGTTATCGATGGCTTGTACTGACCGGAGACGAAGTACCTGAACTGAACGGTGTGGAAGTATTTGGTCTTTCAAGCAAAGAAAACAAAGTGTTGAGTGTGGTGCCTGTCAGTAGGTTCTCTATCCTTCGATGATCTCCGATTCGCTGAATGATATCCCCGGTCATCCGGGTATCAAAATAGGATATGGGCAGGTTCATCAGCTTGATGAAAAAATCCGAGACCAGCGAAATATTAATCAGTGTAGTCAGGTGAAGCAATATCCAGCTTCGAAAAACTTCCACGCTCATTCTGCCCAAAAACAACATGATCTGAGCAAAGAGAACCAAGTAAATAAAATTGATGTCCTGATTTTGGATTCCCAAATCTACCATGCTCTGTGCCAAGAAAGGGAAAATCAGCAGCAACAAACTTCCTTCCAGTAACCAGATAGCCAGCTGAGCAATCAGATTTTTATATTGGAAAAAGTAGGTGAATAAGAAGCTGAGCGATCGTTTTTCATTATCCTGCCATTTCATTTTTCGGAAGGCAGAGGTAGGTTCGAGGAGAAGTGCGACTCCTTCTTGGGTATGCTCACCGGAATTATTACCAATCCAACGGGAAATAAACTCTTCCTTGGAATACGAGATCAAACCATATGCTGGAAAGAGATGAAGACGGTGCCTTATTTAATCTGGTATAAAACCACAAAATGCTGCTTATCCCAGTGCACGATCAAAGGCAGTGGTGCTTGAATCAGCTTTTCGAAGCTTAACTTTGCCTCCAATTGTTTTGAAACCCATCGCCTCAGCTGCATAACTGAGTTTTAATAGTCTGCTTCCTTCCAGAGTAGTTTCAGTTATTTCCCGGATTTCCTTTAAAGTGATCAGTTTACCGTAGTGCTTCGCTAAGATTCAAAGACATGTTGGGCTGCAGTCTTTTGACTCAGGTTATTTGTAATGTGGAATGGTTTTCAAGTTTTTAGAATTTTATGTCTAAATTATTAACATCTACGCTATATAATAAACTAGACTTAGTTGATCAAGTACTGGTAGATCCACATCCCATTGTGTAGTTTTTAGATTGTACTCCTTTAAAACTCCATTTCTATCACTTTGTAAATCAACTCCCCTTCAAGACTTCTTCCCTCCATCTTAATTCGAAGTCGGTCGATGCCATAAGGGACTTTCACTTTTACCTTAAACATTCCATCGGTGGTTTCAGCAAATGGTTCCCAATAGACTGTTGGTTTTTTGGTCAAATAGCGATCAAAGGGAGGATTTTTCTGGAACTCTGGAAAAGCTGTAAACCCCGGAACTGAAAAGATTTGGAAACCTTCAGAATTGAAATTGGTCTCCTCCTCAGGATTGATCCTAAATCCTTTTTTAGTCTCAATCATAATTACCCCAGCATATCCTGCCATACCAAAGACTGATTTACTGATGTTATCTGAGTAAACCTTAATCGAAAGCAGTTGAGATGGCTCTAAAGAAAATAGAAAATCAAGTAATTCACCGCTTTCCATGAATGGTCTTGAAGATCCATCAAAAATTAAAAGAGGTGCTCCTACATTTTCCCCGAAATTAAAATTCCCAAATTTTCCAGTGTTCTTATTTAACCGAATCAACCCAAAGATTTCCTCCATTGTTAATTTCTCCAATTCTTTAGGCCCCACTTCTTGTGTAGGGTTTCCATAACCATAGTTCTGATCTGCCGTCGATTCGGGCATAAGTATTTCTTCTTTAACAAACTCCTCTAAAAGGATATAATCGCCCGATAAATCGAGAAAATATTTTTCGGATGAAAACGGAATTTTTTTATAGCCCCAATTAGGAAAACTTTCTGGGAAATTAGGCTTGCCAAGCGGTACTAAATCAATTGACCCAAAGGGCCTAAGTCGACCATTTAATGCTGCTACCGCAATTTGAGCAGTATCTTGATAATTTAAGCCCGTTGCCCAAAAATTGCCTGCCGAATCCGGCATCACTTGCCCATAATCTTCTAGATCCCCGCGAACAATGGTGATTGGGGTAATCAAAGGTTGCCGTCGATTTTCTGGCGTATAGATGCCTTTTACAGATATTCCATACTCTATAGGATAACTCAGATTCCCTTCGAAGTTTTCTGGCAGTCCTTTGTCCAGCCAATCCATAGCCTGCTCCAAACTACTTTCCTGAGCCAGTTCCACCACCTGATCAGCATCTGTAATGGACAGTATAAATTCTCCGTCGATAGGATTATCGAACTCGTCTATCAGGCTCAATTGCAAATTCATCATCTGGTAATTCAACGAATCACTAATTTCAAAGTCAAATTTGACATCAATTATGCGTGGAAAGAACTCTATTGCTTCTGATTTCTTTTCTGGAACAAACCCATTCTCCATAACTATGAAAGGAGCAATAAACTGATCTTCTTCCGGGAAATTCATATTCCAATGCGTGTAAGCTCTTAGCGCATAATTGCCTGGGCTCGTATCTTCAGACAATGCCAATGCTCCTGAAATTTTATCCTGCTGGATCGGAAAAGTTGCCGACTGGATGGTTTCACCATTTTCTTTTAAAATATCCACATAGACCACTCCACTTAACGAGTCCATCAAAAAAGGATTTTGGTATAGTACTCTACCTCCAATCCAAGCTGTCTCCCCTGGGTAAAAATATGGCTTATTCGTAGTCAACCAGACTTTCTCTCGCAGTTCATTAAATTTCATTCCAGTCTCAGCTTTTACGGCTTGCGCTTTCAAATCTGTGACTGTAAGATTTGAATTTACTTCAAAGTCAAGCGGAAGTGCTCGTGCTACACGTTCCCGGCCAAGATATCCTGAAAGCACCAACTGGGTAGGATCAATGAGTACTCCATTTCGATCGATATCGTAAAACCCATCGGGAGCCTCTATCCAGCTTATTGGATGGAAAATATAATTATAATAATCGTTTTCCCAATTTTTGCCCAAATGATGAATTTCAAGTTTATCCTTAAGGAAAATTCGAAATGTCTTGTCCCCCTTTGGCCTCCTCAAAATTTCACTTTTCTTTATAGGAATAATGGTTTCGTTTAACTCAAGCATAAAGGAGTCTGTTCTCCTTCTGTCCAACCTTCCCGGAACAACTCGAAAAAGAGCAAAATAAGTAGAGTCCGGCCTATTTAACAAAATAGATTGGTTTAAATGACGAAGGGAACTAATATAGCTTGATTGACGAGCCTTCATCCATTGCATTTGTTTCGTAGAATCTTCAGAATCAAGAGATCTATAAAACACTTGACCTGAAAATCTAGATCCTGTCCTTAGCATTCTGAAATCCTGAAGGTGATACTCAATCTCATAGCCAAGAGCCTCATTAATTATGATAAGAGGCTCTTTAGCATACGCGCGAAGGTAATTACCGCCCTTTTTTGGCTTTACCCTTTCATATTCAATAACCCAGGGATTTAAAATCTCAATTTGAGATTTATATGGGTCATCAGGCAGCGCTAAAAAAACATTTTCAAATTTTCGAGAATTCCGCTCCCAAGACTTATCTCGCCTGGCTTTAAGCTCGATTTCCGAGAGATTGGATTCATTAAAAGCCAAATTAAAGACTACCTCAACTTGATTTTTACCACCAAAGGAAATCATCTTCACCTCTGTCACGTAGCCCACAAAGGAGGCTACCAGTTCAATCTCCGAGGGAAAATCACCGGATATACTAAACTTTCCTTCCGCGTCGGTAGCAATTCCCTGAGTGGTGTTGTTTACAAAAACATTGGCGAAAGGCAGAGGTAAGCCAGTTTCGCTCTCTCGCACCACTCCGCTGATGGTTTGAGCATGAAGGCTCTGGGCTGCAAGTATTAAGAAAACGAAAAGTACGGCTCTCATATTCAAATCAAATGGTATGGGAAATATGAAATACTCATCCGGCCTCTGTATACTTGAAATTATAGAAAATCTGTCCTAACTATTGGGGGATGCTCAGATCACTTAGAATCGTATTTCTCCAAGGAGTCAATAAATTAAGTGAAAATTCATCTACTAAAAGATTATTGCAAGAAAGGATGAATTTTAATTTATTCAAAATTTTAACAGGTTTTACCAAAAGTATTCCTCTGGTAAAAAAATCACTCTTTTCGATTCCTACTCAATGACCATCTTTGTAAATGAATTAAGGTATTTCCACCTTAGAATAGTGAAAAAATTTTTATAGAATTTATTACGAAATGCTTTAATATCCATTGACCTCAAATTAAATCTTATCCTAGGAAATATGTAAATAGAAGGACATGTTAATCTAGAATTCCATGGTTTATCACTAGATTTTTAGCCAAAACTCAAGATCCTCTTTCTTAAAAATATGACATTCCCTTTTGATTGAATTTTTGAAGCTCTATAGAATCTTTTACTTTTACCTCATGCCTAAAGAATCGATTAAGGACAAACTCAGCAAAAGCCAAGACGCCATTTTAGTGGATTTTTATGCGGATTGGTGCGGACCATGCCAAACCATGGATCCAATTATTTCCGAGGTTCTCGAAGAACTCGACGGCAAAATAAAGCTTTTAAAACTAAACGTTGATAAATATCCTCAGCTTGCGCAGCAATTTGCAGTAAGATCAATCCCCCATTATGCACTCTTCAAGAGAGGCAAAATTCTTTGGAGAAAGGGAGGGATTATCACTAAAAGAGATTTGGAAAAGGCTTTAAAAGGCTTTACCTAAAAAAAGATTCTTTTTATAGGTTAGCGTCCAGTAAAAGAATGCTTAGAAAAAATGACCTATTAATCGTTACTTTTCATCCAGAGTATTACACCGGCAATCATAATCACTCCTCCCACTGCCAAGGCCAAATTGATATCCCTTTGCGTTTTTTTTGCTTTTTGTAGGTAGTTTGATCCCAATCCTTTTTTGCCGATAAACTCTTCAATTCTATCGATTCTATTTTCCAATTCTTCTTTAGCTTTTCTAGTAATTTCCATAATGGTTGTATGTTTAAAAGTTTACTCTTACTACTATTCAACACTTGTGATAAAAAATAGTTCTGATTTTCTATCTGGTTCAAGAAGGAATGGAGTGGAATATTGAGCCATTTTTGATTGAATTTCCTCCCAGAAAAGGGAGTTTTAATCCCAATATTTCTGGAATAGAGAAGCATCAGAACTGCATTGAACAAATCCCGAAACCCGATTTTTTTAGAATGGTGCGGTACTCGTCAAACTATGCCCCCTTTCGCCTATGTTTGGAATGGACGCCATGGACTAAGGCAACTGTTAGATGTAATTCCATTTTCAAAGTTTAACTTGTTTAGGGTTGCCAGATCCAAACCAACAAAAATTTATTTTTCCACCAGTTCCGCCGACCGACCGATAGAGGAAGGCTTAGGACTTTTCAGAAGTTAGACGGCTTCACCGTCTTTTATCCATTCCTCTGGTACAATGATAATGACCCCGAGAGGGGTCAAACCTTTGAATAGCCATGGGTGCAACCCATGGTGACAGGTAATACAATTTATATGGTACTTACAGACCCTGAAGGGGTCGAACAATATGGAGAAGTTATTTTCAAGCCATCCCTTCTGAACATATAATAAACATTCGTGTAAACATAGATTTCCTTTCCTACAATCTGGCAAAGCTAAAATGAGGTTTGATGAGTCAATTTATTGCGCCTAGTATTGATTTCATTTTATTAGAATTTGCAAATAGAATACCTATAATTCAACCCTTTCAGGGTTGCCAAAACTAAATTATTTGTCGTATTCATTCCCTTGGTTTCACCTAGGGCTATTGAGGGGTTCGACGGCTACACCGTCATTTTACAATCACAAAAAACGTTGAAAAATCTTGACTATAAAGTGGTGAAACTTTTATTAAATGTGCGTCGAGCGTAGCCATGGGCAAAACCCATAGATTAGATGATAAAAAACCCCTACCAACCGACCTAAGGGGATTCAACAGTAATAAGTCATTATGCTCAATCTCTTCTTGATGGACCCAACTATTATATCTAGCTCTAGGTTTCACCTAGGACTATTGAAGGGTTGGACGGCTACACCGTCTTTTTACAATCACAAAAAATGTCGAAAAATCTTGACTATAAAGTGGTGAAACTTTTATTAAATGTGCGTCGAACCTAGCCATGGGCATAACCCATAGATTAGATGATAAAAAAACCCTACCAACCGACCTAAAGCGATTTAACAGTAGTAAGTCATCATGTTCAATCTCTTCTCGATAGACCCCACTATTATATTTAGTGTTCCATGTTTTTAACCACACCTGAATTGAAAAGGCTTTGAAAAGCTTTATATGAAAAAAGCTCCCGGTTAAGGAGCTTTTCTATTTTAAACAAAGAATTTCAGTTTGATAACTTCCTTTTCGGATAAGAAACGATAATGTCCCCGTTTTAAGTCTTTTTTATCTAATCCGGCAAACATTACTCTGTCCAAGGCAGTCACTTCGTAGCCAAGGTGAGCGAATATTCTTCTTACAATCCTGTTTCGTCCTATGTGAATTTCAAGACCTAGAATTTTACGATCCTTAGAAAGCACTTGCATGTCATCTACATTAGCCGGTCCGTCTTCCAATGTCAAGCCTTCTAATACAGCTTCCTCATCCTTTTTGGTCAAAGGTTTATCTAAGGTTACCTGATAGATTTTTTTGATCTCATTGGAAGGGTGAGAAAGCTTGGCAGCCAATTCCCCATCATTGGTAAATAATAGCAGTCCAGTAGTATTTCTATCCAATCTACCTACCGGAAATATTCTTTCTTCACAGGCGTTCTCTACCAACTTCATCACTGTTTTACGCTCCATCGGATCCTCGGTCGTAGTGATAAAGTCCTTTGGCTTATTCAATAGAACATACACCGGCTTTTCAGGATTAATTCTTCTTCCTTGATATACTACTCGGTCTGCTTTCTTTACTTTATACCCTAGCTCAGTAATGACCTCATTATTCACTGTGACTAATCCCTGAGCGATCAATTCGTCGGCCTCTCTCCTACTGCAAATTCCGGAATTGGCAATGTATTTATTCAGTCGAATTAAATCAGATCCTTCTGACCCCTTAGATTTTTTCGCAGGCAATGCATCGAAATTATAATCTGGACGGTTTTGATCCATTTCAAAACGACTGGGACGATTTTTCCCAAAACCCTTTTTCCCTGCAGGCTTAGGGCTTCTGCCTACTTCCTTTTCTCCATAAATAGGCTTTTGATCCTTCCCTCTTCCTAAATAAGCTCTTGGTTTATCTCCTTCAGGCTTTGTTTGGAAATCTTTCTTGAATGATTTTTTGAAAGGCTCTCTTTTGAAGTCGCCTGATTCGGAACCTGATTCAGGCTTAGCTCCAAAAAAGCGTTTTTTCTCCATTCCTTGACTGGAATTGGAGAATTTACCCTCATCTTTTCTAAAATTTGGTCTCTTCCCGGGCTTGTCTTCTTTATCCCATTTAGCTGAAGTGTCAGATTTTTTCCAATCTTTTTTTGGCCCAAAACTCTTTTTATCGAAGTCTTTTGAACCAAACTTAGACTTAGGAGCCGGCTTGCCTTTTTGGAATTTTTTGGAATCTGAGGATTCAGATTTTTTAGAGTCAAAAAATGGTTTTCTTGAATTATCTTTTTTCATAAGTATGCAACATCACTGCTGTATTAATTTTTAACTGATCATCCGCAAATCCTTCCAATTGACATATTTTCTTTGTTCATCGAGCTAGAAGACAGAAGACTGAAGACCGAAGTTTTCGGATTCTGATCCATAAGGCTAAAACTGAACAATTTTTCCCATTCAGCGGAAAAAAAAGCGGATATACATAAACTTTAAATAAACAATTGGATTTCAATTGTTTAATTGGGCTGCAAAGATACAGCCATTCCAAGGATATTTACTAGTTAAGTAAGAGATTTACTTGTTTTTATAATGGTATTCTGTTGCTTTTCTTACTGAACCTTGAGAAAGGAGCAATTCTCTTGCTTTTTCCTCGTCCAAGCCCGTAGCCTCCATGATCATCAAGGTTCCTCGGTTAATTAGCTTGGCATTGGAAAGCTGCATATCCACCATTTTATTCCCTTTTACTCTTCCCAATTTGATCATCACCGTAGTAGAAATCATATTCAACACTAATTTTTGGGCAGTACCGGCCTTCATTCTAGTGCTTCCTGTGACAAACTCGGGACCTACGACTACTTCTATTGCAAAGTCCACTTCCTGACTTAAGGGAGAATTTGGATTACAGGTAATACAGGCTGTTAGAAGTTCATTTTCTTTGGCTGTTTTCACACCTCCAATTACATAAGGAGTCGTGCCAGAAGCGGCTATACCAATGATCGTATCATCTGGGTTGAATCCATATTCCTGAATATCCTTCCAGGCTTGATTTGCATCATCCTCGGCATTTTCTACGGCTTTGCGTATAGCGGCATCCCCTCCAGCTATCAATCCAATGACCCAATCATGAGGCACTCCATAGGTCGGAGGGCACTCTGAGGCATCCAAAATGCCTAAACGGCCAGAAGTACCGGCACCAATATAGATTAGTCTCCCTCCCCTTTCCATCCTCGGAACAATCTCTTCTACCAGGGATGTAATGACTGGAATAACCTCTTTGACAGCCTCAGGCACTCTATGATCTTCCCGGTTAATATTTTCCAATAATTCCGGAATAGACATTTGCTCCAGATTATCATAGTAAGAGGTACTTTCTGTCACTTTCATTTTTGATAGATTTTTTTGGGTCGCTATATCTTTTTTGAATGCTCCAAACCAAATGTATGAGGACTCTTTTCCACAGAATAGATTTATAATTTATTCTGATGATACAGAGTCAATCCTGCTATAGGGCTTTCTATAATCAAATTTACTTGTAAGCCTTGATCCCTCGCTGCTTTTCTCAAAATATCTGAGTTATAGAAGGCAATGGATCCGACAAAATTAACTTGCTTAGACTTGCAGTCTTTATACTTAAAGATATGCTTTTCGAAGAATTCAATAAAAGAATCATAGAATAAGCGATAGCAGTAAGGGTTGGATGCATGTTCTGTAATAAATCTACAAAAACTAGCCATGTACCTATTTGGAAAGGGTTGCCTATAAACATGATCCTGGATGATTGCCTGGGTTAAATGAAATCTATCCTTCAATTCCTGAAAGATTTCAGAGGGCATTTCTTGGTTGATAAAGTCCCGGAGTAGCTTTCTGCCAATATATCCTCCACCTCCTTCGTCCCCCAAGATATATCCCGGTGCTGGTCTTGAATCCACAATTTTTTCTCCATCATAATCGCAGCTATTTGAACCTGTGCCCAAAATACAAGCTATCCCGGCCTGATGTCCACAGGTAGCATGAGCAGCAGCAGCTAAATCATGATCAATTTCTACAGCAGAATCAGGGAAAATGGATTTTAAAGCTTGTTCAACTTCAGCTTTTCTTTCAGGAGCGGAACAGCCTGCACCGTAGTAATAAATCTGCTCAATTTCATCAGATAGATTTTGAAGAAACTCATCCCTCATTTGAATAGCCATTTCTTCGGCCGTCTGATAATAGGGGTTGAATCCAACACCTCTATGCTGGGAAATCTTTCCATCCTGATGAATTACTCTCCAGTCTGTCTTACTGGAACCACTATCTGCTATTAATATCATTTCAAATCAATCGCCCTATGGGCTGAAATTTTTCAAAAACTTTTTCTGTATGGGGAGCATCTTTCAATTCCTCCGTCAGATCCTGTCCAGCCCAATGCTCATAGTGAGTACCTGTCTTCCAAAGTCTGGATGCACTTACATCGTATATCAAACCCTTGTAAGAGACCCATACTTCCGGCTTGTCTTGCCCATTCCTCAAGGCCAATTGTTGCCTCGTGTACTCCTTCATTACAATAACTTGATCTGAGCATTAATCCAACGCTCCGGAATTTCTCCTTTTTGTGCAACTTGATAATCAGAATAACTACAAGGAACTGTACTTACCCTATCAAACTTTTCCGTTTCATTATGAGGAATCTCCATCCACCACTTTCCGCTTCTTTTACTTTTATAGAAGACCAGAGTATTAGGCTTTGTATCTAGAGAAACCGTGTATTTGGTATAATCGCTACTCTTGAAGGAAAGGCTGTCTTTTCTGGAATAAAAACCTTCGATGAAATACCAGATCATGACAGCGCTAACTTTAGCTGTCTTGTTGGAGGCATCATCAAAATAAGGTTCGTAACCATAAATTCCAATGGAACTCAATTTCTCATTCATTCCGGCAAACCAGCAGATTTGACAGGCTTCTTCGGCTGTCAATCCAAATGGCTGCGGATCCACAGCTCCTGGAGCATCAGAGGATTGGATAGCACATAAATCAAAGCTCAAAAAGTCAGCATTTCTGATCAATGGCTCAATTTCTTTAAATTCTTTCCTAACCATTCCCAACCTCATGTGATCAAAATAAAGTTTCTCTACCACATTGATCAAAGAAGGATCTACCAAAAAGCTTTGATAAGCTAAATGAGAATAGGAAAAGAGGAAATTCGGCTGATGTAAAATAATCTCCTGTGTGTGTTGGTCTGAAAGCGGCCCCTCTTCTTCCATGTCCAATTTGGCATCAACAGTCAAAAGGCTGACCAGCTTTTTCATTTTTTGATAGGATAGATACTGGCCATAATCCAAATCATGAGTGCCCCCAAAATAAATCGGAAGGATTTGTTGCTTCATCAAGAACTCCCCTACCTTTTGCATTTTTTGGTAAGTTTCCTCTAGGGTTTCTCCTGGAATCAGATCGCCTAAATCGGCTACTCTGTAAGGACCAACTCCTCGCTTTAATTCATACAGTTTTTCACGGATTTCAAGGGATCCTCGCTCTACACTTTCGGACTTTTGAATTCCTCTGGCTTCTTTTAGTCCTACCAAAGCAATTTGAATACCCTTCAGATCAGGGAATTCTTCTCCATACCAATGGATTTGACGGAAAAATGAATTTTCCGGGTATTTTTTTTGCCAAAGAAAGTCCGCAACGGGATCGAAAAAAGATTGAATATTCATAAGGGTGTGATGTTGGGTAAAAATAATCAAAAATGTGACCACAAATAAAAAATCCCGCCGAAGCGGGATTTTAAGTTTTGATTATCCTCCGAAATCATCGAATCGGATATTTTCTTGAGGAATTCCTAAATCGTCTAGCATTTTAAGAACCGCTGCGTTCATCAAAGGAGGTCCGCAAAGATAGAATTCTACCTCATCTGGCTCAGGATGATCCTTCAAGTAGTTGTCGTACAATACTTGATGGATGAAACCTACATAGCCATCACCTTCTTTATCGTCCAAAGACTTCTTGATTTTCCAATTGTCTTCAGGAAGTGGCTCGGAAAGTCCAATGTGGAAATTGAAATTAGGGAATTCTTTCTCGATATCTCTGAAATGAGGAACATAGAATAATTCCTTCTTGGATCTACCACCGTACCAATAGGATACTTTTCTATCAGTTTTCTCTGTATGGAAAAGGTGGAAGATATGAGATCTCAATGGAGCCATACCAGCACCACCACCAATGTAGATCATTTCTCTTTGGGTCGGGTTGATATGGAATTCACCATAAGGTCCGGAGATCATTACTTTATCTCCCGGCTTTCTTGAGAATACGTATGAGGAACAAACTCCTGGATTGACATCCATCCACTTGTTATTTGCTCTATCCCATGGTGGAGTAGCAATACGGATTGTCAACATGATGATATTACCTTCAGCAGGGTGGTTGGCCATGGAGTAAGCTCTGAAGAGCTCCTCGTCATTTTTCATGACTAAGTCCCAAAGACCGAACTTATCCCAATCACTCTGATAAACATCATCTGGGTGACCCAATTCTGGATGCGGAGTGATGTCCATATCCTTGAAGTTTACCGTGATAGCGGGAACGTCAATCTGGATATAACCTCCGGATTCAAAGTCTAAGTTTTCGCCTTCTGGCAACTTAACTTTAAATTCTTTGATGAAAGTAGATACGTTGTAGTTAGACACAACCTCACACTCCCACTTCTTAATTCCGAAGATTTCTTCAGGTACGCGGATTTTCATATCCTGCTTTACCTTGACTTGGCAAGCCAATCTCACATTAGATTGCTGCTCTGCTCTGCTTAGGTGACCAACTTCAGTAGGAAGAACTTCTCCTCCACCTTCTTCCACGACACACTTACACATAGCGCAAGTACCCCCTCCACCACAGGCAGAAGGAAGGAAGATTTTTTGGTTACCAAGCGTAGACAGCAAACTCACCCCAGCTGAGGTAGTGATAGCATTGCTTTCATCTCCGTTGATGACAATTTTCACATCTCCTGAATTAACCAGTTTGGACTGGGCGAACAAGAGAATAAATACCAGTAGCAATATGATTAAGGTAAATGCTACAATGGATGTAATAATTACAGAACCCATGAAATTTTGGTTTTACTTTTCGTATGGATTGATACCCGTTTTCGGTGCACAAATATATCTATTAATCAATAAAACAGGCCAATTTGCTTTTCAAATTTGAGCCTAATCGAGCATAGATTTTTTTTAGATAACTGATTAATTGTTCAAGAGGTTTAACAAAGTGGTCAACCTGCTTTTCAACTGTCGTCTATCGATGATGAAATCAAGAAATCCGTGTTCCAAAACAAATTCTGAACTTTGAAAACCTTTCGGCAAATCTTTACCGATTGTCTCCCGAATTACTCTTGGACCGGCAAATCCGATCAATGCTTCAGGCTCAGCGATGTTAAAATCACCTAGCATAGCATACGAGGCAGTTACGCCTCCGGTTGTCGGATCTGTTAAAAGTGAAATGTATGGAATAGCTGCCTGATCCAACAGGGCCAATTTGGCAGAAGTTTTTGCCATCTGCATCAAAGAGAAACCAGCTTCCATCATTCTAGCACCACCTGACTTAGAAATCATTAAAAATGGCACTTTGTTTTTCAGGGAATGATCGATTGCTCTGGCGATTTTTTCTCCAACCACAGAGCCCATAGAACCCCCGATAAAATTGAAATCCATACAGGCCACTACCAAATCAAGCCCGTTCATTTTACCATAAGCAGTCCTTACGGCATCATTGAGTTCGGTTTTATCTATAGTAGCAGCAATTCGGGAAGTATAAGGTTTAGTATCTGAAAACTTCAAAGGGTCTCCAGACTTCATGTCCTTGTCTAATTCCGTGAATTTGTTGTTATCAAAAAGGATTTCAAAATATTCCTTGGATCCGATTTTTACGTGGAAATCATCATCAGGACATACATAAGCGTTATTTTTGAGCTCTCTAGTATGAATGATATTTCCGTTGGGAGTTTTGAACCACAATCCATCCGGTGCATCTTTCTTCTCTGCTGTGGAGGTTTTGATCCCTTTATCAGTTCTTTTAAACCAAGCCATATTGAGTTTTTAAAATGATTTTTGACGAGTCAAAGGATACAAATTTAGTCCTTATATCTGTGAAATAAAACTGATCCTCATTTCTCTGCATTCCATAGGTATGAAAAACCTCTAATTTCATTCCTGTAGTATTCCTTTTAGAGGCCACAAATTTTGCTTTATTTTGAATAGGTCTTCAAGAAATATTTTCTTTTAGATTTAAGTAAACCCAAAATATTCCCCATGAATCTTGCTCTCCTGCTTGTCCTTTCAGCCATCATTCTGATTCTTGCATATAAATTTTACGGAAGCTATGTGTACAAGAAATTTGGACTTTCCAATGAGAATAAAGCGCCTTCTCATACGCTAAGAGATGGCGTAGATTATGAGCCAAGCAAGCCAATAGTGGTTTTGGGGCATCATTTTGCTTCGATTGCAGGGGCTGGGCCTATCGTAGGCCCCATCATCGCAGTTACTTTTGGATGGATCCCGGCAGTTCTATGGATTTTGATTGGGGGAATATTTTTTGGTGCAGTTCATGATTTGGGGAGTATGGCAGCTTCCTTGCGAACTGAAGGTAAGTCCATAGGTGTGATCATCAGAAAACAAATAGGTCTCCAGGGAAAGCAACTTTTTGTCATTTTCAGCTTCTCTACCTTAATCCTAGTTATTGGTGTTTTTGCAGATATAATTGCCAAAACTTTCGTCAGTAATCCCGGTGTAGCATCCGCCTCTATCTTTTTCATTTTTTTAGCCATTGCATTCGGAATGGTCAACCGAGCGGTAGGAGATAAAAAAATCACCTTTGTAATTATAAGTGTGGTAGGAGTTATATTAATGTACTTTTTTGTGTACCTCGGCATGCAAGTTCCATTTGTATTGGATTATAAAATCTGGATTTTAGCCTTGCTGACTTATGCATTTATTGCTTCTGTCACACCCGTTAGTCTACTTCTTCAGCCAAGGGATTACCTCAACAGCTTTTTACTCTATGGGATGATGATCGCAGCCATCTTGGGTGTTTTCATTGCCAATCCTGAAATTAAAATGAGTTCGGAGGTGACAGTTTCCACGGAAAATCTTGGCTATATATTTCCTGTTTTATTCGTGACTATCGCCTGTGGAGCAATTTCGGGCTTTCACTCTTTAGTAGCCTCAGGTACTACTTCCAAACAACTGGACAAAGAATCTGATTCCAAGGTCGTAGGATTTGGAGGGATGCTAATAGAGTCCTTTTTGGCCATTATATCAGTTGGTGCAGTAGTGGTATTGACCAAAACAGAGTACTTGGAAAGACTGGCAGGAGAAGGGCCTGTTTCACTCTTCTCAACTGGTTTAGGTGGAATGATTGCCAGTTTAGGGATTTCTGAATCCTTTGCTGTAGGTTTTGTAGCCCTAACCGTATCGGCATTTGCCCTGACTACGCTCGACACTTGTACCCGTTTGGCTAGGTTTACCTTGCAAGAATATTTTGAAGACCTTCCTCAGCCCAGTGCCAAATACATCTCCAATAATCGATTTATTAGCACAGGTTTGGTCGTAGTTTTTTCTGTTCTTCTGTTGCTTTCGGGAGAGTTTACCACCCTTTGGCCAATATTTGGGTCAGCTAACCAACTACTAGCGGCCTTGGCACTCTTAACGATTGCAGTATGGATGATTCGAAAAAAGAAAAATGCACTGTTCGTTACGCTTCCCATGTTTTTCATGTTTACAGTAACATTGGCTTCTTTGGGTTTATTTGCATGGAAAAACTTTCAGGAAGAAGTCTATGTCTTATCCATCATCGCTGCTTTACTTTTTGTTTTAGCGATTTCGCTGATGGTATTGGCAACCAAGAGTATCAAAAAAGAAATCAAAGAGCCTTCTAAAGCCCTTTGATTTCTACTTCATTTATAAAGAATTAAAAACCTGCGGCACCTTTTTAGGTATTCTCCAGGCTAGGGAAAAATTTATCACATAATCTGCAAATGCAGCATCTCCATGTCTTTTGTTTTCAGGAGTAGAATCAGCTATATCAGTAAGACTTCTAGTTCTATTTCTAATCAATGCAAAAGGCACTGTCAACGTCCCAGTTAGATTTTTGAGCATGTAGCTTGCTCCCGGTTCTACCGAAATGACATAGCCAGGTCTACGGAAGCCATCACTTTCGCCCAGTAAATCGCTTACAGGAATGCCCTCTATTCTACCTCCAAGCAAGAAGCCTAAACCATGAATTTGTTTTATAGAATAAAAAGCCCCTCCCCGAAGCGCATATTGATCAGGAACGCTCATAATGGATTCACTTTCTCTGCTTCTAAAGGTCTTTGTACCATTGGTGTTTTTTGGATTAAAGAGATAGAAACCACTGTAGTACGCGAAAAGGGAGGAGTTTATACCCCAGATACCCTGAAAATCCACATTGAATCCAAATCCACCATCTCCTAACTGTATAGATTGATCAACAGGCCGAATTTCAGGTTGACCTCCTACACCTACATTGTAGAATGCATCCTCTGCCCTGAAATTTCCACTGGGGAATTTGATCCCTAAACCGACAGCCATATTTCCTTTTCTTTTTTCTGACTCGGGAAACAACCAATAGCCAGCACCAATTCTAACATCACCCAAACCCGAACTGTATGTAGTGTGACGCTCAGTTCTTCCATGTTCATATAGAGAGGAGCGTTCATTATATGCAAAAGGGATAGAAGCAAGCGCATAAATTCTTGAAGTAAAGGAATAACTGACAGTAAGGTCCATCCCATGAGACCAATTGATCACCTGCGTTCCTTTCTCTATCCTTTCAGGCTCCTCATGAGTTCCCCGGAAATGACGAAACGATTTAAAATAACGGTAATTCGCACTGATGTTCCAATCTCCTTGATTTTGAAAATTACCTTGTCCCACAGCATTGCCAACTCCAGAAAATTGGCGAATGGCTACGCATCCTTGAGCATAGCCAAATTCCGGGAATAGAAACAAATAAGCTCCAATTATCCCGGATAGAAATAATTTTTTCATGATAAATAACGTAATAGGTTGAAAAGGCAACAGGATACTGAAGCCTTAAAAAGAAGTAAATAGAGCTAAATGCCCCCTAAGATGAAGTTCAACCTAAAAACTGGGGAGGTGGGGATTCAAGTGTATAAAATGGATTTTGATAAGGTGAAAAAATAAACCCTAGTGTAGCAACAGAAGCCTTTGAATTGACTCCTTGAAATTCATGCGAAACTGTTTGAATATAGTCTTTTACAAAGCTTTTGAATGATTTTGAATTTGACTGTTCAGAATCAAAATCGCCATCTGTAACTGCAGAAATCCATTTTTGAACAGTGGACTCTAGCGATTTTCTAGCAGTATCTGGAACATAAACAATTTCCAAGGAATCATTTTGGTACCGCTGCTTTATAGCTCTATAAAATTTCCCGTCTTTTTCGAAGCGTGTATTTGTATTTTGAAAGTGCTCTTGATTAGACATATAAGGCGCAGAAAGTGGAATGACCATCATTCGCTCTTCCAACCCTTCTATCTGATCTGTATAAATTTTCTCAGTCCACTTGGATTCTAAATGGTATTGATGAGAATAATAAAATAGATAGTAACCAAAATGATAACTGGCAAAGCAAACCAAAAGCAATATGGATACTACTGATCTCAAATGGATAAATTTTCAGAAATTACTTATAAAATTCTGACATTATCAAAGGGTGTATATATAATATTCTGAAAATCCTCAATTACACCATTTACTATATTTTTTTGAATGACTGGACACTTCGACTTCGCTCAGTGCAGGCGACCGAAGGCAGAAGCTCCAGGATTCTAATCCTCTGAGCTGACAATTAGCCGTATTTCCCCTTTAACGTCAGAAAAGCGTTTTATGCACGAAAAAGAAATAGCAGAAGAGATAAGATCAAAAAAGGTATTCCGTAGATTTTTAAAACCTTCAGCCTATTAAACCTATCTAAAAACCACAAAACGATAACTGGCCTAATCAAACCCAAAATCAATCCCAGTAGGGCTAATGCCCAAAGCATAAAGATCAAAAAGAGTATAGCTTCTAACATCCTTCGAAAATAAAAGGGGCTGTCCCAAAAAATCGCTCAAATGTCAGCCTGAGTGGAGTCGAAGGCCATTTTTTTCGATATGGCTCATATTTCGACTTCCCTCAATGTGACAAAATCACTTTTGAGACAGCCCCTTACCTTATAAGTAATTACTTATTTCTTTCTTTTGATTTCTCTCATCTCATAACCTTCAATGGTATCATCCACTTCGATATTATTGAAGTTTTTGATGGATATACCGCATTCATAACCGGCTTTCACCTCAGCTACATCGTCCTTGAATCGCTTCAACTGATCGATTTCACCTTCATGAATTACAATACCGTCCCGGATCACGCGGATCTTATTTTTTCTAGTGATGTACCCATCCGTTACATAAGAACCTGCAACTGTTCCAACTTTAGAGATTTTGAAGACTTCTCTCACTTGGATATTACCAGTGATCACTTCTTCAAACTCAGGCTCAAGCATACCTTCGATCGCATCCTTGATCTGGTTGATCGCATCGTAGATGATGGAGTAATGACGGATTTCGATTTCCTCCTGCTCTGCTAATTTTTTAGCATTGGAAGAAGGTCTTACCTGGAAACCGATAATAATCGCATCTGAAGCAGAAGCCAATAAGACATCGGATTCAGAAATTTGTCCTACACCTTTATGTATGATGGAAACTTTAACCTCCTCTTTGGATAGTTTCAACAAGGAATCCGAAAGTGCTTCTACGGAACCATCCACGTCACCTTTGATGATGATATTCAATTCTTTGAAAGAACCGATTGCCAAACGACGACCGATTTCATCCAAAGTAATGTGCTTTTTGGTTCGTAAGCTTTGCTCTCTTTGTATCTGTTCTCTTGAGTTGGCAATTTCACGGGCTTCTCTCTCAGAATCGTATACTTTCACCGTATCACCAGCTTGAGGAGCACCACTTAGACCCAACACCTGTACAGGAGTTGATGGTCCAGCTTCTTTCATCTTCTTGCCTTTGTGGTCAAACATGGCCTTCACACGACCATAATGTTGACCAGCAAGCATTACGTCTCCAACTTTAAGAGTACCAGCCTGAATCATCATAGTAGCTACATAACCTCGTCCTTTATCCAAGGATGCTTCTATCACTGTACCAACAGCATTCTTATCAGGGTTGGCTTTCAGTTCAAGAATTTCAGCCTCTAGTAATACTTTTTCAAGGAGTTCGTCAACACCTTGACCTGTTTTGGCAGAGATGTCTTGAGATTGGTATTTACCACCCCATTCTTCTACCAATAGATTCATATTGGCAAGTTCTTCCTTGATCTTATTTGGATTCGCATTAGGCTTATCCACTTTGTTGATTGCAAAAATCATCGGAACACCAGCCACTTGTGCGTGGTTGATAGCTTCTTTGGTCTGAGGCATGATGCTGTCATCAGCTGCGATTACAATAATGGCAACGTCTGTGATTTTAGCACCTCTAGCTCTCATCGCAGTAAATGCTTCGTGACCTGGAGTATCCAAGAAGGCAATTTTATGCCCTGTTTTGGTCATTACATCGTATGCACCAATGTGCTGTGTAATTCCTCCCGCCTCATCGGCAGTTACTTTTGACATTCGGATATAATCCAACAAGGATGTTTTACCGTGGTCAACGTGACCCATGATAGTGACGATCGGAGCTCTTTCCTCCAAATCCTCCTCAGAATCTTCTTCCTCTACTTCGATTTCATCTTCAATAGACTTGGTAAACTCTACATCGTACCCGAACTCATCGGCAATAATAGTAATCGCCTCAGCATCCAATCGCTGGTTAATTGAAACGAACATCCCCAAAGACATACAGGCGGAAATAATCTGGTTCACAGATAAATCCATCAATGCAGCCAGGTCATTAGCTGAAATAAATTCAGTAACCTTTAGGATTTTGGTTTCTTCGTTATCTACATCAACCTCACGTTCACGCTCGGCTTTTTTATCTCTACGGCTCTTCTTACCTCCGGATTTATTTCCCTGAAGTCTAGCAAGAGTCTGTTTGATTTGATCTTGGATTTCCTTTTGGGTAGGTTCAGCTTTTTGGGTTCTACCCTGCTGTCCTCCTTTTTGACCTCCCTTTTGACCCTGGTTTCTATTTCCTTGGTTATTCCCCTGATTTCTATTTCCGCCACTCTTATCGATGCGTTTTCTTGGACGCTTCTTATCTCTGGCTCTTTCATCAGAAGAGGCTACAGGACCTCCTTTTTTCTTAGATTTCTCAACCGGCAATTCAATTTTGCCTAAAACAGTCAATCCTTTCAAGGAGTCTGCCTTTGCAGAAATCACCTCGCTAGGAGCTGGTTTTTGTACCTCTTTTTGCTCTTTTCTCTCAACTTTAGGCTGAGGAGGAGTTTCTTTCGGCTTTTGTTGATGTTGCGGTTTTTGAGCTGGTTTTGCTTCTGTCTTCGGCGCTTGAGGCTCTTTTCTAGCCTCAGGTTTTGGTGATGCTTTTACTTCAGGAGCCTTCGCAGGTGCCGCAGGTTTAGGAGCCGGATTCGGCTTCTTATTCAAATCAATTTTTCCTAGAACTTTGATACCCTCGAGCTTTGGAGCTTCAGGAGCAACTTTTTCAGGTTCTGGACTTGGAGCCGGAGCAGGTTTTGGCTCTTCTTTCTTCGCCTCAGGTGCAGGCGCAGGTTTTGGCGCAGGTTCCGGAGTTGGTTCCGGAGCTGGCTCTGGCTTGGTTTCAGTCTCAAGGGAGACTGTTTCATGCCTCTTCCCTATCGAGAGGTGGGAAGCCTCTTCCTTTTCAAGTGCTGAGGACTTGAATTCCTTGGTCAACATATCTACCTGCTCCATGTTGATTTTAGAATTCGGATTGTCCTGCACATCAAAGCCTTTTTTGGCCAGTGTCTCGACGATGGTTGCCGTACCCACGTTGAGTTTTCTGGCTATTTGGCCTAATCGCATCATTTTTTCTTCTGACATAAGCAAAAACCTCTTTCGAAATCTTATTTAAAATTGGGTAATTATTCGGGTATTTAACCCATTACTGTTCAAATTCTTGTCGGAGAATTCTGAATATTTCGTCGATTGTTTCTTCCTCCAGTTCAGTTCTTCTCAACAAATCTTCTTTGTTCAGAGCCAAAACACTCTTGGCTGTATCCAAACCGGTTTTCTTCAACTCATCGATGATCCAAGCTTCGATTTCATCATCGAATTCTGCTAGGTCTACATCTTCCTCCTCATTTTCGTTCAATTCACGGAACACATCAATTTCGTAACCCACCAAACGGCTGGCCAACTTGATGTTATATCCTCCTTTACCAATTGCCAAAGACACTTGGTCTGGCTTCAAGAAAACAGAAATTCTCTTAGTCTCTTCATTGACAGTCAATGATGAAACTTTGGCTGGACTCAATGCTCTAGATACATACAAGTCCAAGTTGTCTGTGAAATTGATCACATCGATATTTTCGTTCTGAAGCTCACGCACAACTGCATGGATTCTGGAACCTTTCATACCAACACATGCTCCAACTGGGTCAATTCTATCATCATAGGATTCAACCGCAACTTTCGCTCTTTCTCCTGGTTCTCTCACGATTTTTACGATGGTGATCAAGCCATCATAGACTTCAGGAACTTCGTTCTCAAAAAGTCTTTCCAAAAAAACCGGAGATGTTCTGGAAAGGATAATTTTTGGATTTCCGTTCATCATATCCACTTTGTGGACAATTGCCTTCACGGTATCACCTTTTCTAAATCTATCCTTCGGGATTTGTTCTCCTTTAGGTAATATCAATTCATTTCCTTCACCGTCCATCAAAAGGACTTCTCGACCTAGGATTTGGTATACTTCAGCAGAAACGATTTCTCCAACCTGCTCTTCGTATTTATTGAAAAGGATATCTTTCTCCAAATCTTTGATTCTTTGGATTAGAGTCTGACGAGCCATCTGTACTGCTCTTCTTCCAAACTCTTCCAATTCAATTTTTTCATATACCTCTTCACCGATCTCAAAATCAGGTTCAATCTTGCGGGCATCTGTTAAGCTGATTTTATCAAAATCCCAGATATCCTCAGAGTTATCGTCAACTATTTCCCTAATACGGAAAATCTCCAAGTCTCCCTTGTCCGCATTGATTGTCACATCGAAGTTCTCATCAGTTTCGAACTTCTTGCGAATCATGGCTCTGAAAACATCTTCCAGAATACGGATCATGGTTGGTCGATCCACATTTTTAGATCTCGCAAATTCAGCGAAGGATTCTATTAAGACTTTGGCATCCATTTTATTTATTTAAAAGATACTTGTACAACTGATTTTTTTATGTCTTCATAGGAGAGGCTCACTTCCTCTTCCTGGGCTTTTTTTCCTTTTTCTTTTTTGCTCACCAACATGGTGATGTTGACATCGTCAGCTTCTTTGAGTTTCCCTTTTACTTCCTGTCCTGACACCAATAATACTTTCAATGTTCTACCGACATTTTTTATATATTGCCTCTTGCCGGTCAAGGGGAAATCCACTCCAGGTGAAGAAACTTCTATTCTATATGCATCCTCTATCAAATTCTGCGATTCAATTTCATCCGAAACCGCCCGGCTCACCTTGGCACAAGTCTCAATAGTTACCCCCTGATCTGCATCAATGAGGATATTGAGGGTACTTTGATTCCCCTTCTGCCCCAAACTTAAGTCCACAAGAAAGTGGCTTTCATCTGGAAGATGCTTCTCAACGATTTGTGCTAATGTTCCTTTTAAATCCGACATAGTATGCATAATGAAAGAGGGGACATGGTGTCCCCTCCAGAAACTTTCGAATACGGCACAAAGGTAAAATAATTTTATTCGAAAAACAATTAGCACTAAAAATCAAGCGAATGAATTAAATGTAATGGAGTCTTTTCCAAAAAGGATTGATTGCTAAAAGATTAATTAACTTGCCTTAAAGAGATTTCTTTAAATTTAAATTCAAAAAATATCGGGAATCACTGCATTTTATGGGATGAACATAATAATTTTGCCGACCCTCGTTTAATATGCATCGATTCATGTTATATTAAACCATAAACCTCAATTTCAAAAAGCCAATCATACAAAATGGGATTATTTGATTTTTTCTCAAGCGATATAGCCATTGACCTAGGTACTGCCAATACCCTGATCATACACAAGGACAAAATCGTGGTCGACGAACCGTCTATTATCGCAATCGACAAAACCAACAACCGTGTACTCGCTGTTGGTCGCGAAGCCATGAACATGCATGAGAAAACCCATGAAAATATTAAGACAATCCGTCCATTAAAAGACGGAGTAATTGCTGATTTCTACGCTGCAGAGCAGATGATACGAGGCTTGATCAAAATGATTCCAGGCCAGAAAAAGGGAATGTTTCCGCAGTCTCACCGCATGGTGATCTGTATTCCTTCCGGAATTACTGAAGTTGAAAAAAGAGCCGTTCGTGACTCAGCCGAGCATGCCGGTGCAAAGGAAGTCTATATGATTTTTGAGCCGATTGCAGCTGCAATTGGTATTGGTATTGATATCGAAAAGCCTATGGGCTCCATGATTGTAGATATTGGAGGTGGAACTACAGAAATCGCTTTGATTGCTTTATCGGGAATTGTAGCTGATCAATCTATTCGAGTGGCGGGTGATACTTTCACCAAGGACATCTTGGATTATATGAGACGCCAACACAATTTATTGATCGGTGAGAGATCTGCTGAGAAGGTTAAAATTGCCATCGGATCTGCATTAACCGAGTTGGATGATGCCCCAGAAGATTACGAAATCAGAGGTAGAGACTTGATGACCGGAATTCCGAAAGTAATAAAGGTATCCTACTCAGAAATTGCTTTTGCTTTGGACAAATCTGTTTCAAAAATCGAAGAGGCCGTTCTCAAAGCTTTGGAAATTGCACCACCGGAACTATCCGCTGATATTTATGATAACGGTATTCACCTGACAGGTGGTGGAGCACTTTTAAAAGGTTTGGATAAGCGATTACATCAGAAAACCAAACTTCCAATTCACATTGCAGAAGACCCACTCAGAGCAGTCGTACGAGGAACAGGCACTGCATTGAAAAATGTACAGAATTTCAGAACCGTATTGATGACCTAAACCCTGAATGCTACGCATCCTTCAATTCCTTTATAGTCTCAGGTCTTTTCTTCTTTTTGTTTTGCTGGAAGTAGTGGCAGTCTGGTTGATTGTCTCTAATAATTCCCCCCAGGGTGCAGCTTTCTTTAATTCTTCAACAGCTCTGACAGGTTCAGTCTTAAAAACCCAATCCGATGTTGTAGATTTTTTTACTTTGGCTGAAGCAAATAAGGAACTGACAGAACAGAATGCTGCCTTGCTTGAAAAGCTGACTCGGATTAATCCTCCTGTGGACAGCGTTACCTTTGAACTTGACTCCGCCTTTGAAGCAAGCTTTAAGTTTAAAAGTGCTCGAGTAATTAGTCAAACCCTCCGTTTTGCCCAAAATCACATCACCATTAATAAAGGTGAAAAGGATGGCATCAAGCCCGGAATGGGAATCTTCAATCAGGATGGTGTCGTAGGAAGAGTCAAAACTGTTTCTAAAAACTATTCCGTGGGGATTTCCTTATTGAATACCGGCTTATTGATATCCTCCAAAATCAAGTCTAATGACGTTTTTGGTTCGGTGAATTGGGACGGCAAAAATCCGGACGAGGCAAAATTGCTCTATGTACCTAGACACGTAAAGGCAAGTGTAGGAGATACAATTATTACTTCTGGTTTCAATTCCATCTTTCCTAGCGGGATACAAATTGGAACCATCAAAGAGATTAACCCTGGAAAAGAGCAAAACTATCTGGATATCTTGATTGCACTGAGTGCTGACTTTAGCAGAATCAATTATGTGTATCTGGTAGAAAATACTCAGATTGGGGAATTAGACTCCTTATATCAACAAGCAGAAATCCGCAATGAATATTAGAACCTTCATTTCCTTTTTCCTGATGGGACTGATATTAGTCGCAGTACAGATTTTCCTTCTTAAAAATCTGGCACTCTTTGGGGTAGCTCTTTGCTTTCTCTATTTATTAGTCATCTTTTCCCTTCCGGTTTCTATTGGTCATATTTCATTAATTCTCTTAAGTTTTGGAATTGGATTGTTTATTGATGTGTTCTATGATACAATGGGTATACATGCAGCTTCAGCTACATTCATAGGATTTATTAGGCCGTATTGGCTGAAAGTTATCAGTCCTACGGGAGGTTATGATGACAATAATGAACCTACCCTGAAAGAAATGGGTATGGGATGGTATTTTACCTACGCGGCACCTATGATTTTTTTCTTTTCATTGATCTTTTTCTCAATCGATCAATGGGGTACAGGAGGATTTTTTGGAGTATTGAACAAAAGCTTCTTTTCCTCGACTTTAACTTTCCTTTTGGCTATACTTGTACAGTTGCTTTTCTTTAAAAAAAGAAGGGGTATTTAATGAACGATCAGAGACCTGTAGTTATTCTAATCTTCATTTTCCTGGTTGGCGCAGTTTTATTGACAAAACTGTTTATGATTCAGGTGGTGGATGACAGCTTTATGAAAAAGGCTGAACGGAATGCTATTCAGCGTGTGGTAGACCATCCCTATAGAGGCTTAATTTATGATCGTAATGGGAAATTATTGGTTTACAATAATCCTATTTTCGACTTGATGGTTGTCCCGAAAGAATTTCAAGTCAAAGATACGACCCGGTTTCTGGAGCTATTTGGCATTACCAAAGAGCATTTGATAGAATCCTATAATGCAGCTAAAAAATATTCATGGGTGAAACCCTCACCTATGATTAAGCAAATTTCTACCACAGATTTTGCAAAGATTCAAGACTTTTTGATTGACTATCCAGGCTTGTTTATAATGACCCGCTCGGTGAGATCTTATCCAGAGCCCATTGCCGCACATGCCTTGGGATATATTGGGGAAATCAGTGCCGGGCAACTCGAGCGTGATACCTTAAAATATTACTCTCAAGGAGATTATGTGGGCCTAAGTGGAATTGAGCGCTATTATGAAAAAGAGCTCCGTGGAGTCAAGGGGGTCAAATACAAAATGGTCAATGTGCGGGGGATCGATAAAGGACCTTTCAAAGATGGTGAATACGATACCGCTTCTGTAGCAGGAATCAACCTGACTTCAACAATTGATCGGGAGCTTCAAATGTATGGGGAAATGCTCATGCAGGGCAAAACAGGCTCTGTGGTTGCGATCGAACCAAAAACAGGAGAGATCCTGGCTATGATCTCAGCGCCTTTTTATGACCCCAATCAATTGACTGGATCAGATTTTGGAAAAACCTATACTAGACTCAACAGACTAGAGACAAAGCCTCTTTTCAATCGCCCCATCATGGCAATGTATCCTCCGGGCTCTATTTTCAAAATCGTGCAAAGTTTAATCGGATTGCAGGATGGAATTCTAGTTCCTGAAACAACCTTTGCCTGCAATAGATCTCTCGTTGCTTGTCACAATCACCCATCGCCTGTGAATTTATTCGGAGCGATTCGAAACTCCTGTAATCCTTATTATCACCAGGCATTCCGGAAAATCATCAATAGAGAGATTTCCAGCAACACCTTCAAAGACACCGAAATCGGCTTGAATGATTGGAGAGAAAAGGTAATGAAATTTGGACTAGGCTCGCCTCTAGGAGTAGATATGGTTGGTGAGAAAGGTGGAGATGTACCTTCCAGCAAACTTTACAATAGAGTCTATGGAGAAGGAAGGTGGAAATACTCTACCATTTATTCTTTATCTATTGGACAGGGGGAATTACAGGTAACTCCTTTACAGATGGCCAATTTGGCAGCGATTTTTGCAAACAAAGGATACTATTACACCCCTCACTTGATCAAAGCAGTAGACGGAGATCCATCTAAGATACCTGCCCAATATAGATACAAAAATGAAGTGGGGGTTGATGCCAGACATTTTGATCTGATTCAAAATGCAATGGCAGAGGCGCTTTATGGAACAGCCAATAGAGCTGTGATCAAAGATTTGGTCATTGCCGGAAAAACAGGAACTGCTCAAAATCCACATGGTGAGGACCACTCAGTTTTCGTGGCTTTTGCACCCAAGGATGATCCTAAAATTGCCATCGCGGTATATGTGGAAAATGCTGGCTGGGGGGGTAGAGCGGCCGCGAGTACTGCTTCCTTGATGATAGAAAAATATATCAAAGGAGAAATTACCAGGCCTGCGCTGCAGGAATATGTCTTGGCAGGAAATTTTATTTATTAAATGAGAGAGTCTGATATCCATATCAACCGAGTCGATTGGGTGACCGTATTACTATACTTTGCTTTAGTAATGATCGGTTGGTTCAATATCTATGCAGCGGTGTATGATGGACAGGCTGAGAAAAGCATTTTTGATTTCTCGATTAACTCCGGGATGCAGTTGGTTTGGATTTTCACTGCAATCGCCCTGATTACAGTAATCATGGTCGCAGACCATAGGTTATTTGAAAACCTATCCATCATCATTTACCTCATATTCATAGGGATTCTGTTAGTCACTCCATTTTTTGGGAAAGAAGTGAATGGCCAAACTCTGTCCATAGGGTTTGGATCATTTAGAATTCAACCCGGGGAATTTGCAAAATTTGCTACTGCGCTCGCTCTGGCAAAAATCATGGAGCGCCCCACTTTTGATCTCTCTAAAACTAAAAATCAGCTAGTAGCATTCGGAGTGCTTATGCTACCTGTACTTTTAATCCTTTTACAACCGGATACAGGTACTGCGATGGTTTACTTTTCCTTTCTAATCATGTTTTATAGAGAGGGACTTCCACAGCGATACTATATTTTAGGCTTGGCATTTATTGCTTTGAGTTTACTTTCTCTGGGAATAAAAGAGAACATTTATATCGTCTTCGGAATTACCGCCCTCGTAATCTTTTTGATTTTATTGGGCAAAAAATCCTGGCAGAGAATTGTCGCTTTTTCCTTAATTGGCCTAGGAGCAATTGCCTATAGCTACAGTATCGACTTTGTTGTATCCAAACTTCCGGAACACCAGCAAAACCGGATAATGGTTCTGTTCAATCCTGATTTGGATCCTCTGGGTGTAGGTTGGAATGTGACTCAGTCAAAAATTGCCATTGGATCCGGAGGGCTTTGGGGAAAAGGTTATTTGCAGGGCACGCAAACCAAATTTGACTTCGTTCCAGAACAACATACTGATTTTATCTTCTGTACTTTGGGAGAAGAATTTGGATGGATTGGAAGCTTAGTAGTGATTTTACTCTTTCTCGCCCTACTCTACCGTTTGGTAGTCATGGCTGAGCGCCAAAAAACAAGATTCTCCAGAATCTATGGGTACTCAGTGATTTCTATCCTGCTATTTCACTTTATGATCAATATAGCTATGACCATTGGGCTTTTCCCGGTAGTTGGAATTCCATTGCCTTTCTTTAGCTATGGAGGTTCTTCTCTTTGGTCTTTTACGGTATTGCTATTTATTTTTATCAAGCTTGATTCTTCCAGAGCTCAGCAGCTTGGAAGAATCAATTGATAAGTTTTAATCCAGAAATCTTCTGTAAACGAGTTGCAGAAACTCCTGAACCTCTTCACTGGAGCCTTCCCAACCCAATTCATTGACATAACGCTGATTGATCAATTCAATGGCCTGATCAAAAGAATTGCAGTTATCGATGGATTTCAAGGCATGGTTTAATAGGTCAGCGTTTCCATCAAAGAGCTCTTTAGTAAACATAAAGCGCTGATTGATAGCTAAACCCTCAGACAATTCGCCAATAACACCCTTCATCCCTCTGTAGGTTTCTGCAGAGAATCTATGCTTGAGTTCTGATGAACTGATAGAAGAAGAAGCACTTTTTGGCGCAGGCCTTTCCATAGTAACAACCACTTTAGGCTCTTCTTTGATCTCAGTTTTGGGCTTCTCTGGGGAAGGTGAGGTTTCTTTCTCTACCTCATCAAAAAATGAATGCTCTTCTTTATTTGACAACTCTTGCTCGGGTTCTTTTCCCAAATTACCAGGTGCGTCATTTTGAATGAGATAGGCATCGAGGTCAAAAACCTTAACATCTCCCAATGTGGCAATCAATAAATTAACTGATTCCAAATTTTCAGAAATCACCTGATAATTTGCAGCAATTGCTCTTTTGTAAGCCGACTCATCATGCCCGAATCCCGCTTTGTCAATCAAAAAAGAAATTACCTGAGTATTCCATTTGTAATACTTTTTATTCTCTTTTAAATACTCATTGATTTTTCCAGATGGAGCTTTTTCTATTTCTTTTTGATAAAAAGATACAGGATCTGTGGCTACCTGAACTGACTGCATTAAAGCATACTTGACCAGTGGCTGAAGATGACCTTTTTCCACTTTGATTCTTCTGGAAAGCACATTCATAAACTGAGTCAAAGCCTCATGTACGCTGATATCTCTGTAATCAAAATAAGGATTACTCTTGAGCTTATTCAATTCTTCCTGCCAAAGCTCAAATAGCCTTTTGATCACGAAAAAGTTAACCTGAATGGAGCTGGTTAACTGAATGATATCCTGACCTGTGATAAACTGTTTGCCTGAATAATACCGCTCACAAACTATGGAGGCGTACTCTTCTGCATATTTTTCTAAATAATTGCTGTTAATTTGAACTGTCATTGAAGATAGCGTTTACAAAAGTCAACGAAGAAATGCCCAGAATAGTCATAGAAAATCTATTTAATCGTGAAATTAATTTCGAGGCAATTGATCGTAAAGTTATTGAATTAATTCATGAAAATAATATTGACTGGATGCATGCCTGTGGGAAAAAAGGGAGATGCACCAGTTGTAAAATGATAGTCTTGTCCGGAATGGAAAATCTAAACGATCCCAACGAACGAGAACTTTTTTATCGGAAACAAAACCGATTAAGACCCAACGAACGATTATCTTGCCAATCCATTTTAAAAAAGGGCGAGCTACATATCAAAGTAGCTGAAATCAATAAGTTTCCTCACGTAGAATATAGCGAGTAGGCATGTTCATAGAACCTTCCATAGGCAGAAAAAACAATCCTGAGAAAAAAGGTCAGATAGAAGTGATTTGTGGATCCATGTTTTCTGGAAAAACAGAAGAGCTGATCCGAAGATTAAACAGAGCAAAAATCGCCAGACAAAAAGTTGAGATTTTTAAGCCTAGCATTGACAAACGATATCATGAGGAAGACGTGGTTTCTCATAATGAGAACAGCATTCGCTCCACTCCGGTAAATTTCGCAGAAGACATATTATTACTCAGTGGCAACTGTGATGTCGTGGGGATAGACGAAGTTCAGTTTTTTGATGATCAGATTGTCACGGTTGCACAAAAATTAGCCAATCAAGGGAAAAGAGTGATTCTAGCTGGATTAGATATGGATTTTGAAGGCTTGCCCTTTGAGCCTATGCCCAAATTAATGGCAGTGGCAGAATTTGTCACAAAAGTTCATGCCATCTGCATGAAATGCGGCGACTTAGCAGCTTTTTCCCTGCGCCTTTCTGATGCGAGGCAAAAAGTGATGTTAGGCGAAAAAGACAGTTACGAGGCGAGATGCAGAAAGTGCTTTTTTGAGGATAAAAAATAAAAAGCAAAATGCTGAAGAAGACAGAGGGAGTTGTATTGAGTGCTATTCGCTACAAGGAAAGCAGCATCATTGTCAGAATCTTCAGCCGTGAATTAGGCCTTAAATCTTATATTATTAATGGGGTCAGAACTCAGGGTGCCAAATCTAAAGCAGCCTTATATCAACCCATGACCCTTTTAGATTTGGTTGTATATGAAAAAGAAGGAGCTGGTTTGCAAAGAATATCAGAAGCAAAAATAGATTATGCCTATCAGCTAATCCCGTTTGACTTCGTACGATCAGGCATTTTGATGTTTATGGCGGAGGTTTGTTCCAAAACACTCTATGAAAACTATCAAAACGAATGGCTCTTCGATTTTTTAAAAAGTAGCTTAAAACAATTGGACCAAAAGAATATTGATATCAAGCACTTCCCATTGGTATTTTTAATCCAAGAAGCCAACTATCTAGGCTTCGGTCCGGAAATAGCCTCAGAATATTTAGAAGAGAGTAGAACTCTTCCATTCAGTCCAGAAGAATTACCCTTAGTCCATGAATATTTGGAAAAGTTGATAGAGGAAGGTTTTTTATGTGACTTTAAGGTAGGAATCCAGATCAGGCGAAAATTATTAGACTATTTGCTCAATTTTTATAGTGAGCAACTCGATAATTCAAGTCCTTGGAAATCAATGGCTATCCTTAGGCAACTGATGGCTTGATCAAAAAGATCTTATTTATTTCTCCTTGTAATGCCAAAAATTTGCGTATTAAAATTGGAAGGCTTAATATTGTGCTATCACCGTGAATGAGCAAGTCAGCCCACTTTGACTTGAGTTTTTCCTGCAGACCTTTTTTGCTCAGAAAATCATCCACGATTCCATATTCGCATTTTACCACAAATTATTTATTTCATACTCTCTTTATGTACAACATAGAAGAACTCAGAATCAGGCTTTTATCTGAACTGAAGGAGATCGCTGAAGAGTTAGGTGTCAAAAACCACAAATCACTCAAAAAAGACGAATTAGTCTACGCCATTTTGGATCAACAAGCAATCACCCCAGAGCAGGCCCTCCCTAAGAAAAAGCCCTCCATCGCAGAAGCTCAAGAACCTGAAGCTTCCCAACCAGAAGAAAAAAAGTCTGGAAAGCCTGAAAGCAAAGAGGAACCTGAATTCAAGCCTAAGTTTAGAAGACAGAACGTAACAGAAATTCAGGCAGAAGAAGACTCAAAAAAGGAAGAAAAAGCTGAAAAGCCAAAACACAATCCAGAGCCAAGGCCGAAAAAGGAAGCAGAGCCTGCAAAAGCTGAAAAGAAAGAAACTCAGGATAAGGCTGTTGAGGAAAAAGAAAACAAGACTTTTCGTCCGAGAAGAAAGGTTTTTGAAGAAGTAAATGTCTCCGAAGACACGGAAACTGAGGAAAAACCGAAGGCGCAGGAGCAAAAACAGCGAGAACCAAGGCCTGAACAGGAAGTGGAACTTCCAAAAAGAAAAAACTTCAAGTCTCAGGATGAAGTAATGGCACCTGCGGCAGAAACCAGTCCTCAAGGCTCTAGAAAAAAGACCTTTGTCAATCCGCGTGAATTTGATGGAGTTATTGAAAATGAGGGGGTTTTGGAAATGATGCAGGAAGGTTATGGTTTTCTGAGATCTTTGGATTACAACTACCTCGCTTCTCCTGATGATATTTATGTATCTCCTAGTCAAGTGAAACTTTTTGGCCTTAAAACAGGCGATCATATCAAAGGATCCATCAGACCTCCTAAAGAAGGTGAAAAATATTTTGCCTTGTTGAAAATAGGCACTGTCAATGGGAAGACTACTGACGAAATCAGAGACAGAATTCCTTTTGAATATCTTACCCCATTATTCCCTGAAGAAAGATTAAATCTATCCACCAAATCTGATGGGTATTCCACCAGAATTTTGGATTTGTTTGCTCCTATTGGAAAAGGACAAAGAGGGATGATTGTAGCTCAGCCTAAAACTGGTAAGACGGTTTTATTGCAGCAGATTGCTAATGCCATCACACAAAACCATCCTGAAGTTCACTTGATGATCTTATTGATTGATGAGCGTCCTGAAGAAGTGACAGATATGGCTAGATCTGTGCGTGCGGAAGTGATTTCTTCCACATTTGATGAGACCGCAGACAGGCACGTCAAAGTATCCAATATCGTTTTGGAAAAAGCGAAAAGAATGGTGGAAGTCGGGCATGATGTTGTAATTCTATTGGATTCAATCACCAGATTAGCGAGAGCGCATAACACAGTGGTTCCAAGTTCTGGAAAGATCCTTTCCGGTGGAGTGGATGCGAATGCATTACACAAACCAAAAAGATTCTTTGGGGCTGCCCGAAACGTAGAAAATGGAGGTTCATTAACCATCATTGCGACCGCCCTTGTGGAAACAGGTTCGAAGATGGATGAAGTAATATTTGAGGAGTTCAAAGGTACTGGTAACATGGAACTGGCCTTGGATCGAAAGCTTGCGAATCGAAGAATTTATCCGGCTATTGATGTTCTTAGCTCAGGAACGAGACGAGAGGACTTATTGATGGATAGAGAAGAGATGCAAAGAGTTTGGATTTTGAGAAAACTGATGAGCGATATGACCTCTCAGGAGTCTATGGAATTCCTGCTTCAGCGAATGAAAGGTACCCGTGACAATGCTGAGTTTTTGATCAGTATGAATGGGTAAGGAAAAGAGAGAGAAGACGGAAGACGGAAGACGGTAGATGGAAGACAGAAGACGGAAGACAGGAGTCGAAAGTCTGAAAAAACCAAAGGCCAAAGCTTCTCTTTCAAGTTTCAAAATCTAGACTTAATTACTATTTATAAACCGGCTCGGAAGAGTCGGTTTTTTTTATAAATGGTAATACGAAAAGCTGAAATATTATCTAGATGTAAACTTTCTTTATTCCCAGAATTGGAAATTCTTTCTTTGACAAAAAGTAATTTAGATTAGTCGGGAGCATTTTTTAGGATTAGAGGATACTTTTAGCAATAATAGATAATCGCAGTTTTTTTCTATAGTTAGAAATCCAATATCAAGTAAATTTGGCAGGAAAGACTATTTAGTCCCGTAACCCATCAAATATGTAAATTTATTAGGCACAAGTTTTGGTACAAGGAAAAAAAATTGATCAATCAATTTTAAAGAAAAATAAACCTGATTTACTCTTCTCCAATTTTAATAGGAAATCACAATAACAAATTAAAAATTTTGAAATACGTTTTTTTGTACATTTATAGTATTCCTCACTACTCGGAGATTAAAAAAAATGCAGTTGTCGAATTACATATTAGCAATGGTAAACCTTTTCTTCCGATCGCATTTCAACTGTGTGTTTGGAATTAAAAGTAATTTTTGCGTGATTGGACACAATAATTTGGTTTGCATGCAGTTAAGGGAATTTTTTGGAGAGAAACTCAAGGCTTACATTTTTTCAAAAGTTAGCTTGATTTCTCTTTTTTTGGGCTTGGTATTTTTAAGTGGAGCTGGAGAAGTTTGGGGGCAGATAGCTCAAAGAGGTACTGCGACAACTGCAACCAGTGGTAACAATACACTTACCATCGCTCGACCCAGTGGACTTCAAGTTGGTGATTTGATGATTTCGACAATTCATCAAACAGATAATGATGACGAAACACTCAATCAGGCCACACCTCCTGCGGGATGGACATTTATTGCTGGTTCTAGATATCGTACTGATGATGATGACGAATGGAGGGTAGACTTTTTCTATAAAATAGCTACCGGAGCCGATTTAAGTGCGGCTAATTTTGGATTTGACGGTGATGGAGACGCTGACGATATGCAAGGTGCAATAATTGCTTTTTCAGGGGTGGATACTACCAATCCATTCGATGCCACCGGAGTAATTCAAACTAATGGGAATTCCCAAACTGTTACCGCAAGTTCAATAACAACAGTTACAAGTAATGCTGCAGTGGTGATGTTGGCGGCAATCAACGACAACAGATCATTTAATGGTAATTGGTCCACAACCGATCCTGGGGTATTGACAGAGGTATTTGATGAACCATTCAATGCTGATTTGGATATGGGGATCGGGGGAGCCTGGGCAATAAAATCAAATCCAGGGTCTACAGGAAATGGCACTGTAACCATAAGTAATAATGCTCGAAGTGCAGCAATTTTATTAGCCCTCAGACCTGGTTGCACAGCGATAGCCAATTCCGGCTCAGCTATGGCGGCAATTTGTCAAGGTGGAACTTCCATCGCCTTGGGTGGAAGTGTCTCAGGATCGGCCACCGGTGGAACTTGGTCATCCAGTGCAGGAGGAACTTTCAGCCCAAATGTGAACACTCTAAATGCAACTTGGACTCCACCTGCAGGTTATTCTGGTACAGCTACCCTAACCTTGACCACAACAGGTGGCAGCTGCAGCGATACCGATTCAAAAAACATTACCGTCAACCCCAACCCAACCGTTAATGCGGGACCTGCTTTGGCAGCCATTTGTCAAAGAGGTACTTCCGCTGAATTAGGAGGTTCGGTTGGAGGTAGCGCTACTGGTGGAGTTTGGTCTGATGGAGGAATTGGAGGAACTTTTAGCCCTAATGCAAATTTTCTAAATGCCACCTGGACTCCACCCGCAAGCTACAGCGGTACAGCTACTTTAACTTTAACTTCCTCAGGCGGCTCATGTGGCACGGTAAGCGCCTCGAAAAATATCACTGTAAACCCAGGAGCAACAGCAAATGCTGGAGGGGCACTAGCTGCGATATGCCAAGGTCAAACATCAGCTCAGATGGGTGGAAGTATTGGAGGGGTAGCCACTGGAGGAACTTGGTCTGGTGGAGCCGGTTCATGGACCAATGCAAACAATCCTGCTACCGCTACTTATACCGCAGCACTAGGAGAATCCGGTTTAATCACACTCACTTTAACTACCTCGGGAGGAACTTGTGGTTCTACATCCGTATCAAAAACCATTCAGGTCAACGCCCTTCCCCAAGCCAACCCTGGCCCGGCTTTAGCGGGTATATGCCAAGGCCAAACTACTCCTGCCATGGGTGGATCTGTAAGTGGATCTGTCTCTGGGGGAATTTGGAGTGGAGGAACTGGTACTTGGACAAATCCTACGAATCCAGCAAATGCCACCTACACGGCCGGAGCCGCTGAAACAGGAACTATAACCTTAACTCTGACCACTACAGGAGGAGCTTGTGGTGTTGCTACAGCTACAAAAACTCTTACAATTACTTCCGGTCCAACAGCAAACCCCGGCGCAGCCTTAGCAGAAATATGTGATGGAGAGACTTCAGTCCCAATGGGTGGAAGTATTGGTGGAGCCGCTACAGGTGGTGTTTGGACTAACCTAAACGGAACTGGAACTTGGACCAATGCCAATAGCCCGGCCAATGCTAGGTACACCGCCGGAGCAAATGACAGTGCATTGGGCCTTATCACCTTACAACTTACAGCGAGTGGTGGATCTTGCAGTCCCGCTGTAGTAACAAAAACCATAAGAGTAAACCCAGGAAAATCGGTAACTCCTGTAGCTTCAGAAACCGTCTGCTTTTTTACTGGAAATATAAACCGTACCCATAGTACTACTGGGGTAACGGGGATTGGAACAATCACCAATCTTCCTGCAGGTGTCAGTGCGACATTTAATTCTTCTACCGGTCAAATTAATATCACTGGTAATCCCACCGAACTCGGTACATTCAATTATAGTATAGAATTATTGGGCACCTGCGGAGTGGCTTCTGCAACAGGAACTATCATTGTTGAAGATTGTGGCTGTGTAGAGACCTTGGATTTCGCTACCAATCCTTCAGGCACATGGGTTGTTCCTAATGGAGTAACACAAATTATCGTGGAAGCCTGGGGAGGTGGAGGAAGAGGTGGACTTAGAAGTGGAAATGAAGCTGGAGGCGGAGGCGGAGGTGGTTACTCAAGATCAATTTTAACTGTAAGCCCGGGAAATTCATTTAATTATTCTGTTGGAAGGGGTGGAAATAACTCCAACATAAATGGTGGCAATACTACCTTTGGTACAGGCTTACTTGCACGGGGCGGAACCGGTGTTGGTAATTCTGGAACTGGAGGTGCTGGAGGTTCCGTTGGAACTGGAAATGATGTTGCCTATGCAGGAGGACGAGGCGGCGACCAATCCGGATCAAGTAGTGGTGGTGGTGGATCTTCCGGCTATGCTAATTCAAATGGGGCAAATGGTGGAGTAATTACTCCAGGAACAATTCCAGCTGGAAGAGAAGGGGGAAATGGGGGTGCGGGAACCAATACACAAAATACTAGTGGTCAGCCAGGCCAAGTTCCAGGAGGTGGCGGAGGTGGTGCCAGATGGGATGGGTCAAGTTCTTCGGTTTTTGGTGGTGAAGGTGGTGCCGGTCGAATCAAAATTTCTTACACCTTAACAGCCGGTATTGTTAATGGTTCGCAATCTATTTGTGAAGGTGGGACTACCACCTTTACTTCCACCATGGCAGGGGGAGTTTGGTCATCAACTAATCCTTCCATAGCGACAGTAAATCCCTCCACTGGCGTAATTACCGGAGTAAGCGCAGGGGCAGCGACCATACGCTATACCATTACAGGCTGTAGTGTGGCTACCTCTTCCAGAACAGTTTTCGTAAATAAGCCCATCAGTCCAGGAACTATCAGTGGAAATCAAAATATCTGTATAGGAGGAAATACTCAACTTTTATCATCTACAGCCTTCGGTACCTGGTCCTCGGCAAATCCTTCTATAGCCACAGTTTCCACAACAGGTTTAGTGACGGGAGTTTCTGCCGGTACCGCTGTTATTATTTACAGGCTTCCTGCCAGTGGTGGTTGTCCAGCTCCCGAAACAAGCATTAGCATCACGGTCACAGCACCACCAGATGCAGGAACCTTGAGTGGAACCCAAGAGGTATGTGAAGGGGGAACTAGAACCTTTTCCTCAACAGTTTCAGGCGGTATCTGGTCATCTGGAAATCCTGCAGTAGCAACAGTAAACCCATCAACTGGAGTTGTGACAGGTGTGTCAGCAGGTTCAGCAATCCTGACCTATACAGTTGCCGGTTCAGGAGGTTGCCCGGATGACTTTGAAACCCGATCTATTACCGTAACTAGAGCGCCCAATGCTGGGACATTAAGCGGAGCAAATGAACTTTGTGTAGGACAGAGCTCTACGTTTTCCTCCACTTCGCTGGGAGGAACTTGGACTTCAAGTAATCCAGCTGTAGCCTCCATAAATAGTTCTACAGGTGTTGTTACCGCTATTTCTGCTGGAACAACAACTTTTAGCTATACAGTTCCAGGATCGGGAAGCTGTGCCTCTGTTGTAGCTACCCGTAACCTTATAGTGAATGCACTACCAACTCCTACATTTACTGCACAACCCACCGGTGTCGTTTGCATTGGAGAGGAGGTTACGTATACTACTCAATCCGGACAATTGAATTATGATTGGCAGATATCCGGTACTGCGGGGGTTGATTATTCCATAAATTCAGGCGGTACCAGTACAAGCAATTCCCTCACACTAACTTGGTTAACTCAGGGTACAAAACAGGTATTCTTAAGATATTCTAATTCCAATGGATGTTTGGCTTCCGCCTATATTAATAGTTCTGTTTCCGTTAGTCCTCTACCAAGCCCTTCATTCAATATCGAGCCATCAGGCGATGTTTGCTTAGGCCAGATAGTGACCTATACCACACAATCAGGACGTGCAAATTACTCTTGGAATATTACAGGGATTCAAGGATCGGATTATAACATAACTGCAGGAGGGACCAATACCAATTCTATTTCTATAGAATGGTTAACGACAGGATTCAAAACCGTTACCGTTAATTATGAAAATGGAAGTGGATGTGCTGGAACAGGTCCCGCATCAAGTACTATCGATATTTTTTCATTGCCGAATCCAACATTTACAATTGCACCTTCAGATCCAGTTTGTATAGGTCAAGAAGTTACCTATACTACCCAATCTGGCTCAGATTTTTCAGATTATGATTGGACAATTTCAGGGGATGAAGGAACTGACTATTCTATTGTCTCTGGTGGAACTCATGAAACAATCACACTAATTTGGCTTACTGATGGGCAAAAAACCGTATCGGTGAATTATGAAAACTCCAATGACTGTGAAGGGATCTCACCTGCAATTAGCACCATCAATTTAGACCCACTTCCTGTCCCAACCTTCACTACTGAGCCTTCAAATCCAGTTTGTATTGGTGATCAGGTCACTTATACCACTCAAGCGAGTCAGTCAAACTACATCTGGACAGTTTCTGGAGTTTCTGGAACGGATTATAACATTACCGCTGGCAGTACCGGGACTGGTAGCAATACCGTCACCATTGAGTGGTTGACCGATGGGGATAAGACGGTGACGGTCGGTTATACCAACCCAAATGGCTGTGTAAGTGCAACAGAAGCTTCGAATACAATCACACTGGATCCTCTTCCAGTTCCCACCTTTACTGTGGAACCATCGGATCCTGTATGTATCGGAGAAGATGTCACCTATACCACAGAGTCAGGACAGTCGAATTATAGCTGGACCATATCCGGTACAGCGGGAAGCGATTACAACATAACTGGGGGAAGTATTGCTACTGGTAGCAATACGGTAACTATTCAGTGGTTGACTGATGGAGCTAAAACGGTTACAGTAAATTACACGGATGCAAATGGATGTACTGGAATTGCCCCAGCTTCAAATACCATTAATCTGGCCCCTCTTCCCTCTCCAAGTTTTACAGTAGAGCCATCCAACCCGGTTTGTCTGAATGATGCCGTGACCTATACCACCCAGAGTGGTCAATCGGACTACACTTGGAATATTTCAGGTTCAGAAGGAGTTGATTACACTATTACAGGGGGAGGAATCGGAACAGGAAGTAATACCGTCACTATTCAATGGTTGACTTCAGGAACCAAGACAGTGACCGTCAATTATACAGATGCAAATGGTTGTTCGATTCCAACTCCAGCTTCGAATAGCATTGAAATCAGCACACCCGTTTCCATCGATCCTGAGATTGATCCGGGTCAGTTAGGGGATACTGAGTGTTTTGGAGATGGATTTGACCCTATCAATATTACCGCCACAGGTTCAGCTCTATCTTTCCAATGGTATCGCAAGCCTGATAATTCAGACATCAGTATTAATCCGGGTACAGCAATATCCGGAGCTACTTCAGCCACCTTTATTCCTCCTTCTTCTCCTGAAGGTATTTCATACTATTATGTGGTGGTGTCAGGAATTTGTGGAGCTGCACAAACGTCTGACCTAACCGGCGCCTATATCGTTTCTCCGTCCGGAACAGCGATTAACCTAGACCTTGACTCGTCAGCTCCCGATGAAGTATTCTGTTTAGGAGCAGGAACTTTCTCCCAACTAACAATAGCCGCGACAGGTGATGGTGGCGTACCAGCAACTTACCAGTGGTATCAAAATACAACTCCCGATAACACTTCTGGCGTTTTACTTTCCGGCGAAACAAATTCTACTTTCACCCCTCCTTCTGACGCGAGTGTGGCTGATGGGTTGCCAAGATACTATTATGCCACTGCAACTAGCCCAAGCTGCGGAACAGTTACATCATCCATATCAGGTGCTTTTATTGTCAATCCTTTGACGAATATCGATTCTGAGGATCTTGTCGGAGATACAATTTGTGAAGGTCAAGGTCCATTTAGCCCAATTTATGTCAACGCTTCAGGGACTGGTTCATTGTCCTACCAATGGTACACCAACACTACCGGAGTGATCAACCCGGGTGTTGATACTCAAGTAGGATCTGATTCAAATGAGTTTACTCCTCCATCTGACAATGCCGACGGAATTCCAAAGTATTATTATGTGGTAGTCTCAAGCTCTGGAGGATGCGGGCCGGATCAGACATCCAGTATTTCTGGAGCTTTTGTGGTAAATGAATTGCCTGTTCCGACTTTGACTCCTGCTCCTTCAGGTGAGATTTGCGTTGGTTCCTCAATAACCTACACCACCGAGTCAGGACAATCCAATTACACTTGGACTGTTCAAGGAACACAGGGTACTAACTATAATATTACCTCTGGAGGATTAGGCTCTTCCAGCAATACAGTGACGATAACTTGGTTGACCGCCGGGACAAAGGTAGTGTCCATCAATTACTCCAATGCAAATAATTGTAGCGCGGCTTCTGCAGTCAGCAGCTCTGTGATTGTAAATCCTCTACCCGTACCGACTTTCACGTCAGCTCCACCTTCTGCAGTTTGTGTGGGAACTTCAGTCACCTACACGACAACTACCGGTCAAAGCAATTATATTTGGACCGTTCCAGGTGTGGCTGGCACTGATTACAACATTACATCCGGAGGTATTGGGTCTTCCGACAACACAGTTACATTAACTTGGTTGACAAGTGGAACTAAAATTGTATCGATCAATTATACCAATGCCAACAGCTGTACTGCCGCCACTGCCACCACCAACTCTACTCTGGTAAATGCACTTCCAACACCAACTTTCACTTCGCCTCCTCCTGCGCAAGTTTGCGTAGGTTCTCCAGTAACTTATACCACTCAATCTGGTCAATCCAATTATATCTGGACTATACCGGGGACTGCTGGTACTGATTATAACATCACAGCCGGAGGAATCGGAACGTCAAGTAATACGGTAACACTTAGATGGCTGACCGCAGGTACAAAAGCTGTTTCGGTTAATTATAGAAACGCAAACAATTGTACTGCTGCATCAGCTGTGGTCAATTCAACAATTGTCAATCCGCTTCCTACGCCTACTTTCACCACAGCTCCGCCAGCTCAAGTTTGCGTGGGTACCTCTGTGACCTATTCCACTCAATCAGGACAATCAAATTATACCTGGACCTTACCGGGCACATCGGGTACAGACTATACCATTACGGGAGGAGGAATTGGACCATCAAGCAATTCAGTAACGCTGACTTGGTTGACGGCTGGTTCAAAAAATGTTTCAATAAATTATACCAATTCCAATAATTGTACAGCGGCAGCTGCAGTGGTCAATTCTACCATCGTTAATGCACTTCCCGTACCGACTTTCACGACACAACCTACCTCGGATGTATGTGTGGGAACTACGGTAACTTATACTACTCAATCAGGTCAAAGTAACTATGTATGGAGTGTTCCGGGTGTTGCAGGTACTGACTTTACGATCACTGCTGGAGGAATAGGCCCATTTGATAACTCAGTTACCCTGACTTGGAGGTCAAGCGGCACCAAAAACGTTACAGTCAATTACAGTAATTCCAATAATTGTACAGCAGCTTCAGCGGTTTCTAATACCTTGAATGTAATCGCACTTCCTACTCCATCATTTACCAGTGCCCCCACTACCGACTTGTGTGTAGGAGCTCCTGTTACCTATGCCACACAACCTGGGCAGACAAACTATATTTGGACCATACCTGGAACTGCCGGAACTGATTATACCATTAATTCTGGTGGTATAGGAGCTACCAACCATTCAGTTACCCTAACCTGGTTAACAAGCGGTACTAAAGACGTTTCAGTCAACTACAGCAATGCTGGAGGATGTACGGCGGTATCCGGAATCACAAATTCCATCGATGTCAATGTTACTCCGGTGATATCCAACATCACTGGAACTACTATTTGTAGTGGAGCAACATTTAGTGTCACTCCTCTTAATGGCACCAATGGTATAGTTCCTGCTGGCAATACTTACACATGGACTGTAACACCTAATAGTAATATAACCGGCGAAACTAATGTTGCCAGTCCTCAAACAAGCATTTCCCAGACATTGACCAATACTTCATTGGTGGATCAAACGGTTACCTATACTGTTACACCTACCACGCCAGATGGCTGTACTGGAAATACCTTTGAAGTGGTTGTGTTGGTTCGTCCTCAACCGACAGTAAATGCAATTCCCAATCAAGACATCGGTTGTTCTGGTCAATCTACGACGGCTGTGAATTTTACTGGCAATGGAGTTGCAGGAGTAGTTTATAATTGGACAAACAGTAACCCATCTATAGGCTTACCTGCCTCCGGTACCGGAAATATTCCATCATTTGTGGCTGAAAACCCAAGTTCTGGACCGATAACGGCCACTATTACCGTGACACCTACTGTGAATAATTGTCCGGGTCCATCACGATCATTCACTATTACAGTTGACCCTACACCGGTAATTACCTTGCAGGCTGATTACTGTGCAGTAGATGGAAGTGTACTTTTGGTTGCTAGTTCAAATGTCACTGGGACTACTTGGCTATGGAATACCGGAGAAACAACTTCTTCGGTGCTTGTCAATATCGCTGGATCTTATTCCGTGACAGCCACATCACCTGATGGATGTACCAGTACATCTTCAATCAGCATTGCAGAGGAATTAATTGTGGATGGTTCATTTACAAACTTTGATCCTGCAAATCCTAGTTTCTTTACGGAGTACACTCAAAATCAAGCTTATTATGTAAATGGTAATCCTGCAACGGGATTATGGCCAGAAGGATATTATGCCGTAAATGTCAATGCACACGGAAGCACCACTACAACTCCTCAGGGATATCATACTAACTTTTTTGGAAGGGACCATACGAATAATGCTACTGGGCCTAGGAATTTCATGATGGTGAATGGAGGTGCTTTAATCGGCAGCCCGCTTAGACAACCAGTTATTTGGAGGCAAGAAGTCACCGTGGAGCAGTTTACGGAATACTATTTCTCAGCTTGGGCCATGAATTTAAATCCAGCATCAAATGCTAGACTTCAATTTAAAATCAATGGTCAATTAGTTGGAACGGTATTGGACTTATCGACTGCCCCTGAACCAACTAGTCAAGCTCAGGTAAATTTGAATAACTGGAGAGAGTTTAGGTCTAATCCAAGCTGGAGTTCGGGAACTGCAACGACGGCAGTAATTGAAATTGTTAACTTAAACACCGCTCTAGGAGGCAACGATTTTGCATTGGACGATATTTCATTCGGTACCCTTTCACCATTCATTAGACTCACTTCTGCCGTAGGCACTGATGATAGCCAGGTGGTGTGCGAGGATTCTCCAATTGTAGATATTGAATATGCCGTTGGGGGAGGATTGGATGGTCCAGTTGTTACCGGTTTGCCAGTAGGAGTGACCGCTACTTGGAACGGTAGAAATTTGAGAATCAATGGCTCTCCAACCACACCAGGAGAATATGCCTATGAGGTATTTACTACAGGTTCATGTCAACAAGTTCGGGCCGAAGGGTTAATCATAGTCAAAGATGTACCGGATGCAGGTATTATAGCAAGTGATCAAACTGTTTGTGAAGGTGATATTCCAGCTACAATTACCGGAAATACATATACTCCTCAAGACGCGGGAGCTGTTATTTCCTACCGTTGGGAACAAAATACCAACCTAGGAACTCCAAACTGGGTAGACGTACCCAGCAATCCTTCAGGAGCCTCCTTTGATCCTCCTTTACTTTCAACTACTACACAATACAGGAGGTACACGATTTCTACTGTAAATGGCCTTTCTTGTGAAGGTCCTCCCTCTAACCCGGTTACCATTACCTTGCAAAGCGAACCTTTGGCAGGAACTATTGCAGCAGACCAATCCATCTGCGAAGGAGATGATCCAGCAGCTTTTACCAGCACCGCATCTGGTACAGGAGATGGAAATATCAGCTATATCTGGGAGTATAGAAATTCATCTAACTCAACTTGGACATCTATCCCGAGTGCAACAGGAGCTACTTATGATTCACCGGCCTTAACAGAAACGACAGAATTCAGAAGAATAACCGTCTCAACTCTGAATGGTGTTCACTGTGTTTCCTCACCTTCTAATACAGTTACCGTTACCGTTACTCCAGAGAATACCGTAGACCCGGTTAATCCAGATCCACCATTGTGCCTGGATGTGCCTCAACCTGTTACCATTATTCACACCTCAACTGGGGCGACGGGAATTGCAAATGCAGGAGTAGCAGGCGCAAATGGTTTACCACTGGGTGTGAGCGCCGCGTTCAATTCGTCTACCGGAGATATAACCATCTCGGGTACTCCAAGTGAGGTGGGCGTTTTCAATTATAGTATTCCTTTGACCGGTGGTTGTGGCACAATCAGCGCGACAGGAACCATCACTGTGGATAATCCAACCTACCCTATTTCGAGTATAGAGGTGGACAATCCTGCAGTCGGCTCTACCCCTCCATACGTTTCCACATTTACGTTATTTAGCACGGAACTCAGTCCTGGAGATTATGAAATAAATTACAGCACAAGCGGTGCGAATCAGGTGGCAGATCAAACGATTACCGTTACGGTCACCACAGCTGGTCAATTTACATTTCAGTCTCTCCCATATTCTAATGAAGGGACAACTATCCTTACCATCAACTCCATCCAAGGAGTGGGTGATCAATGTCCTTATTCAGTACCCAACAATAATACCACTCCATTTGGGATCAATTGCAGCACGGAATATCTCCAAGCAGGTGGAAATGCAACCTACTCTGCTCCTGCGGGAGTATCCGAAATCACTATTCAAGCATTTGGCAATGGCACAGGTGGAAATACCGCTATTGAGACAATTACAGTAATACCTGGTGGCCAGATTTTCTTGGTATTTGCAGGCTCGGATATCTTTGCGACACAAGTACCGCCTTCTGAGCCTTTAGCCGACCGGTTAGCTCAAGCCATTGTGTCAACTACTGGCCCAAGTGGTAGGTTTGTCATTACCTATGATTGTCCAGACCCATCTCCCTGTAGTGGAACAGGAGATGTATACCAATACACAGACTCTGAAGGCTATACAGTCATTCGAATTACTGGTGATTGTTCTTCTTGGACATGGAATGCGCCTGATGGATTGGATGAGTTTGAAGTGATGGTAGTCGGCGGCGGCGGAGGCGGCGGTTTTGGAAATGCTGCTGGCGGTGGCGGCGGAGGAGCTGTTATTTATCAGCATTATACCGCTATCAGTATGAATGGCCAACCGGGATTACAAGGTGCTGTATTCCAAGTAAGCCCAGGTGGACAAGGTTTAGGTGCGACCAGTGCTAATCAACAAGGTGGAGATGGAACTGGGTCAACTTTTACCGGTCCAAGCTTTACCTATTCAGGTGGAAATACTTTCAATGACCTAAGTGCTGCAGGTGGCGGAGGTGGTGGCTCCTCCAATACAGACTCAAATTTACGAGAAGGAAGAGCTGGCGCTTCCGGAGGTGGTGGAGCAGCCAGTGGAGCCAATCCTTCATCTGGAGGTGCAGCAATGTCTGCATATGGAAGCGATGGCGGTAATGCATTTGTTCTAAGTGCCGGAAGCTCTGGAGCCGGAGGAGGAGGAAATGCTTCAAGTGGTGGTAATGGTACTGGGAATGCATCTTTAATGAGTGCAGGTTCAGGAGGAAATGGAGTAGAACAACGCATCTCAGGTGAGGCCGTTTTCTATGGTGCCGGAGGTGGAGGCACCTCTTCAGGTGCTACTGTCAATGCACCGGGTATGGGAGGAAGTCCTTATACCGGAGCTGGTGGGGCTACCTTCTATGCAGGGGGAAGAGGAAATAATACTGGTTTAGGTCTACCTGCCACCACCTACGGGTCGGGCGGAGGTGCCGGGAGGACAGGAGGAAGCAATGGCTTCCAAGGAGTAGTCTATATCCGCTACCCTAATTTCAGGATTTTACCTCTGGATTACCTTTATTTTACAGTTATCTACAATTCTTCCCACAGATCTGGCGATCTGGCCTGGGCCACTGCAAAAGAGTGGGAAAATGACCGGTTTGAAATTGAGCGTTCGGACAACAATGTTAAGAATTGGAATAAAATCGGGGAAGTAGAAGGCGCTGGATATTCAGACGGATCAAAAGAATATCAATTTAGAGATTTTGACCTTCCACTGGCCGGCGGTCTCCTTTACTATCGCTTAAAACAAGTGGATTTTGACGGAAGCTTTACCTACAGCAATACCAAGTCCATTCAGGTTGAAGCCTTGCCAGGAGTAACTAGATTTAGAGTGTTCCCGAATCCGACTTCAGGTTATCCATTTGAAATAGAATTGATGGATGACAGTTTTTATAATGATGAGGAGATCACTTTGCGAATCATCGCTGCCACAGGCCAATATCAAAGCTTTAAGGTCGAGGGACTGAAGGATATGGGAACTCAAATATCTGAATGGTTCCAAACCAAAGCTGCGAGCGTTTATACCTTAGAAATCTCCTGGGGCGATCAAAAAGAATATCACAAAGTAATTCTTCAAAGGTAAATCCGAAACTGATTTCAGTCTCGTAAGTCTAGGTGTGCTTATCTTAATTTAGTAGAAGAAAGCAAATTGGATTGATCTATACCTAAAACATTTTCTCTTGGTTCAAAATTTCTAGGACTTCTATGATCAATAGCGAAGTTGGAAGGTAATCGATCTACAAGATAACTCGAAACTATGCATCAGTCTTGACTTCAATAACATTTCAGGTCAGAAGCTGAAAGAACTAGGTTTTCAAATTCCAAAACCTTTGAACTAACTCTATGAGCCACTCTTTTCGAATTATCAAAATGTGCACCAGCCAATTGCTTTTTCATCAAGCCAAGTACTATCTGGGCTTAGATATCAAAATTTTGAGGAATAAAAAGAACCGTTCAGTTAACTGGCTGTTATTTAGATATAAATTCTACTCTTCCGGAGGATTTCCAAAGAAAGTTTCAATCTTACGAGGTTTGTCAGCAGGGATTTCTTGTAACTTACTAAACAACAGGCTACTCAAATTTCTGAAAAGAAATATTTATACTTTCATCACTATTTTTTTTGCATTTTATATTGCTATATTTGTTCCCGAAACAAATCACCCATTTATTTGTTTTCATAACACCCTGTTATTCTTATAACTTCTTACCAGTCAATCAAGCGAAAGCATGAAAAAAGGAATTTTCCTATTTTTTCTAATTTTTGTTAGTACCCATTTTTTGGGTATGGAAAAAGCGTGGGGGCAATGTGGGCCATGCACCATTACTTTTTCTGGGAATGGAAATCCTACACCAAATCGTAATATTCAAGATGGTGATGTAGTATGTATTTTAGGAAATAGATCCAGCAGAATCAATCTTAGAAATAGAGACGATCTGACGATTTGTATTGCAAACGGTGTAATCTATTCAAATGATTTTGCCAATTTAAATGGGGACGATATTACAATAAACAACTATGGGCAGTTTGGAGACCCTGGCACCAATAGAGACCTTCGAATTAGAGAAAGTCAGGTCCTAAATAATTTTGGCTCAGTCTTTTTTAGAAATGTAACCAATGAAGGCTTAATCAATTCAAGTAGCGGCACCTTAACCGTTGAGCGAGATTTAGAGAATGATGAAGGTATCCTAAATCTAGGTAATACCTCTGTAGGAGGGGATTTTATAAATAATAATCTAGTCACTTTAGCAGGATCATTAACCGTTGAAGATGACCTTGACAATGATGATAACGATGCAATCATTCGACCTCTAAACACCAATCAGTGTAATACCATATCCGTTGGTGGTGATATTGATACTGATGATGGAAGAATAACTGGAAACAATCTTACCGGACCTTTTAAAGCACCCTTGCTAGTAAACAAATCACCAGATGATGGAAATCTGACAGGGGGCGCAATCGTAGACCCCAGTCTTGATTGCTCTGACACTAATGGACCACCTAGTGGCGGCTGCTGGCAATATATTGACGACGGAACTGTCTCAGGTATTGTAATTATTGAATTTTTTGATGACTGTGTTTGGGAAGCGCCTACTGGATTATTAGAATTTGAGGTACTTGTAGTAGGAGGCGGAGGCGGGGGTGGAGCCGATGCTGGAGGAGGTGGCGGAGCTGGGGGTTTAGTCCATGCCAGGGCTTTAGTATCTGAAATTGAGTCGGAGGGACTTCCAGTTAATAGTTCGTTTAATATTGATATAGGACCAGGCGGTGATGGATCAACTACCGATGAGGATCCAGGTCAGGATGGCAGCTCAACGACATTTGATCTCGGTGGAATTTATGAAGTCATAGCTGCAGGCGGTGGTGGAGGTGGTTCATCTGATAGTGAAGGAGCTAATGATGGATTCGATTCATCAATCAGTTCCACAACTGGTTTTTCGGTTGTAGGTGGAAATCTTTTTGGAAGCTCCGGGGGAGGTGCGGGAAATGATGGAAACAATGGTGATAGAGGACAAGGGGGTACTGATGGAAATAGAGGAGGTAGAGGGGATGAAAATGCCGGTGGCGGAGGTGGTGGAGTTGAAGGAGATGGTCAAAACGCTGATGAAGAAGAAGGTGGTAACGGTGGTGGAGGAATACAAATAATGATCTTCGATGACAGAATATATGCTGCGGGGGGCGGCGGTGGAGGTGTAGATAGTGGCGGCACCGGCGGCAGCTCTGTCGGAGGAGATGGAGGAGAAGAGGATGAAGATGGTGAGGATGGATTAACGCCTGGTTCTGGTGGTGGTGGTGGTGGAGAAGATGCGAATGGAGGAGTTGGTGCTGATGGAGTGGTTATCGTCAGATACGAAATTGCAAGAATCCTTCCTGTCGAATTCCTATCGTTTCAATCAACCTATCATCTAGCCAAAAGAACAGGTCTTCTTGAATGGTCTACTTCAAAAGAATGGGAAAACTCCCACTTTGAAATCGAGCGGGCAATTAACACTGTAAAAGAGTGGGAAACTATTGGGAGAGTTGAAGGTCAAGGGTATAGCCAAAGTCCTGTTTCATATTCTTTCGAAGATACCCAGCTACCTGCAGCGGGAGGTATGGTATATTATCGAATCAAGCAGGTTGACTTCGACGGAAAATCCTCTTATTCGGTCACTCGGTCAGTGCGAGTAAATCCCGTAGCAAGCAACCTTTCTTGGGTAGCATACCCAGTTCCAAGTCAGGTCGGAACTGCTATCCAATTAGAACTTTTAAATCCGGAAGCTTACCATGATGAGTTAATAGGTGTTACAGTCTCTTCCGTCACTGGAGTAGCTGAAACCTTTCTTTTCAGAAATCCTAATGAATTGCAAGAGTCAATGGCCCAAAAACTGGCACAAATGCCTAGAGGGCTTTATTTAGTAAATATTTCTTGGGGAGAAAAATCCCAGCAAGTGAAGCTGTTAATTCAATAAAAATTTCGGTCGGGCTAAGGTAATTTTCCACACAAGATTATTCCGCTTTTATTTCCTTAAAAAATAGAATTGACCTAATAAATAGCCTGAATTCATAAGCATCTGAATATAGGATAAACTTGCAAAATACACACGGATTTGATCTCCACAGCAGGTTTTCCATTTTTGAGTTTCTAATTAGTACTTGGAGAAGTATTTTATTCCTCCTCTTTTCTTTTTGGCATTTGTGGTTGCCCTAATCCCATACTTCCTTTCAATCCTGTAAGAGTTGCTTTCCACCAGGTATTGAATATAAACTTGGATTTATCTCTTTTAAAGTAAATATCAGAGGAAACAATATTTCCCAAAAGCCTTCTTGGGTTGTTATTTTTAATCAATGTATTGGCTAAAAATGATTCAAATGCCACTTTCCCGGTCCCCTTTTCCAAAGTCAGGGAATCCAATAAATCCACCTTCAATCCTTCATATAAAAAGGTCATTTTTCCAATTGCCTCTTCATCTGTCAATCTGAAGTACCAATCAGCCGAATTCACTTTTCCAGATCGGGCTTTAACAAACGCTCCTTTACTTAAAATATCATTGACATATTCTAGGGGCATTTCTCCCATTTTGAAAGATAAATTAATAGGAGATCCAGCTGAAAAGTAATAGGTAGAGTTCATTTCAACTTTCCCTTCTCCCATCAAGTCGGTCGTAGCAATTACTTTGAATGAATCAATTGGATGCCTCTCACCTTCCAAACTCATTGCAAATGGAACAATTGAAGCATTCATATTATGAAAACTCACTTGTCCAGGTAACTGAGCTCCAGGAGTAAACTCCTGGTATCGTATTAAACCGTTTCTTAAATGAATAGAGTCTACCAAAGCCCGGATGGAAGCATTTCTTAATAAATCCTGAGGCATAGGTTTGTAGGCATTGGGTCGCGCAGGCAATCGTTTGTCCCTGAATACATCCAAGCGCATCCCATCCAAATTAAGCTTTTTTGCTTGATAGCCCTGGTTGGTAAAAATGCGTTCAAAATTTAAGCCCTCAACTTCTATTCTATCCAAATAGAGATCAATTGCATCTGTCTGAAAGCCCTTTTTCCTCAAGTAATTATACCTGCCCATCGCTGGTCTAAACCTCACTTTTTCAAAAACTAAATTCTCATCAGAGTAGGAAAAACTCCCAATGGAAAACAGCTCCATACTATCCGGCAAATAATAATTGTAATCTTTGAGACTAAACTCCAACTGCTTCTTGAAAAGGACTTCCGGACTGATGTTTTCTTCCAAATTCAATAAATCAAGATTTAGCTTCTTTAATGAAAAATCAACATCCTTGAAAGCCAGTCCATTTAATGGATTTTTTGATTTTGAAAAAAACTCAAAATTGCCCTGATTCAAGTTGATGTTTTGCAGCATTATTGAATTAACCAAGCCATCTTTGACCTTAAACTCTTTCAAGTTTTCATTTTTTATTTGGGTAGATATACTGTCCAAAAAGATTTTAAAATCAGGTTTCAAAATCCTCAATTGAGTTAAATCAAAAATTCCTGACTCCTGAATTTGCTCTAATTCATTATTTCTTAAGCCAATCTCCTGAATTTTTCCCTGAAAAACCGGACCATTAGTCAGATTCAAAGGCTTCAGAGGTAGGATTTCTATCCCGGAAAGAATGGTCTCGTCTTGCTCTGTATCAAATGTCAAATTGGATAATCTTACAGAGTGCACACTATCCGGCAGGGCAAAAGAAAAGTCATTGATCCCTATTGAGATTTGCTTAAAAAGGCCGGATAAATCCATCTCTCGATTGGCTTGCTCATCCAAAAAGAAGTCTGCAACTGTAATATCAAAGGAGGTTTGTATAGACTGGAGATCGGTTTGGCCTTGTATGTAATTCAACCTGAAATCGGAATTCAATGCACTAATCTCTCCAACCTTGATAAAATCTAAACTCCTTCTAACCCGCGGATTTATCGGACTGTTTTTTGACTCTATAGCCGGATTGATTTCCAAACTGATTGTACTGCCGACTACATTAAGTTTGTCCAAATCCAATCGGTTATCGAATAAAAAGTCCTCTAAATCAATTCCTTCAAAGCTCACCTTCGGTAAAATCAGTGATAAAGACAGCTTACTCCTCAGATTATCACCCGGCATCAAGCGCAAAGTATCAATAACCAGCGTTCGGTTTTTTGTATTAAAAACCAAATTACTGGTCGTAACATCATAATCCCCTCTCGCTAGAGAAAAGGAATAATCAGCCAAATTCAAAACGATCTCGTCCGAAAAGAAGGTCTTGGATTCATCATAATTACCAAGATTATCCATATAAAAACCCTTCAGTGTAAGGGATAAATCTTCTTCCACGAAACTAATCTCCCTTCTTCCCGAAAGATCTGAAAAGTTGAATTTCCCTTCCTGGAAACTGACAGAATCTATGGAAACTTTGGCAAAATAGGACTCCAATAATTCTCTTATCCCTTCAGCAGAATCCAACTGATTTGCCTCTCTTTTTTGAGAACGATCTCTGTACTTGGTGTAGGTAAGTTCAGGTCTAGGAACCAAAATTTGCTTGATATATAATTCCTGATCAAGCAAAGCCTTTTTGATATCAACTCCCTCTACACGAAATGAAGGCACCTTCAAGTCAACTGCCACAGTTTTTTTATAGGTGTCCAGCACAGATTGGATATTCGTCCGAGATTCGGGTTTCAGAGAAAAATTCTGAACATCGATCAGTGATTTTTTAGAGTCAATAATGATTTTATCAGCACTGAAAATGTGTAAGTTATCTCTCAGTTTGAGTTGGTATTTATCCAAACTTAAAATCATTTCATCTGCCAAAAGTATATCCCGAAGTTGCATGGCAGTGTCAGGAGAAAAACGGACATTTTCCAAAAACAAACTGAATTGGTCAAAACCTATATCATCAGATCGGATACCTGATTGATTTTGAAACTGCACCTCTCCTTGCCTCAAATCAAACTCGCCAATATTCAACTCATTCAAATAACCCATTAAAAGAGAAGCCCCCCTCCCCTTTCTTTCCTCTATTCCTGAGTCCGCTTCCAAATCAGTTACCTGTACTTTGGGGGAGATAATTTCCAACTTCTCCACATCCAAGACACCCTGATTATAAAGCTTTTTCAAATTTGCCTCAGAAAAAAGCAATTCATTCAGCCTGATATCAATTAACTGATGTGGTCTTTTGGTTAAAATAGTACTGTCTCTCGGTTTTATTTCAAATCCCTGTACTTGAATTCTATCTAAAAAAGAGGAGGCCATAACTTTTTCTCCTTTGATCAAATGAACCTGATCCGACAAGTACAAGGTCAAATCTCCCAACTCCATAGAAGCATCTTCTCCATAGAAAAACTGATTTTTCTTTCTGGTCTGGTCATCTCCCAAGTAAAACTTGACCATTTTGAAATTCAGATCCGAAACCTCAATTCTATTTTCCAGAGAATCCTCCAAGTGATAGGTCAAGAATTTTCCTTTATTAATGGATAATTCCTTCACATAGAACGACTTTAACAAGCCAGAAATCAGATCATTTAAGTCACCATTTTGATTTTGATTCTTTTTGGGATTATCAGATCGGATCACCTTAAAATCCGGGCTGTTCAAAATAATCTCATCGATTTCCAAGTCCGATTCCATAAAGGCCTTATTCAACTCTACATTACCTACCCGAAGTTGATCAAGGTCCATATCATAATATGCAAAACTCTCTATCGACTTATCTGATCTAAGCTGGAATTTCTCAATCTGAATTTGATTCTCCAGTGAAGTCACGAAGACCTCATCGGCATAAATGGTGTGGATGCCATCAGGCAAAAGAAACTCAACCTGATCCAAATCAAATTCAAATCCCTTTGCATTGAAAGGAGTCTTCCATTCTTCGGAACTCGTCCAATCAATATCCTCAATGATCAATCGAGTATTTTTTGCATTGATAGACTTTTGACTCAAAAAGTTTAAAAAGAATAAGTCTGCATGATCTATTTCTAATCTATTGATAAAAATCCCTCCAAAAGGAATTCTTTGAATACTTTTCTTGATTTCATTTTCAAGTCTCTTTACTTGGGAAACTTTTAAACTATCTTTCTCTTTTGCATTGGAAATGGTGGACTCTGAAAGCTCTAGGCTGAGGTTTGGATTATCCAGTTTTATATTACCTATAATAAAAATCTTTTCAGACCAATCGTACCAAATATTTTTAAGGGCTAATTCGTCAAGAGTAAAATCAAATAGCACTTGGTCTTCACCGGCATTTTCAAGACTCACTGGCCTCATAATAATCCCATTCAGGAAAACACCTCTACGAAGTAGGGAAAAGTTCAACCGATTGAAATCAACCTCATATACTCCGCCAGTTGCTTCATTCAATTTTGTTCTAGTCCAATTGACTAAGAGGAGGTTAGAACCGAAATAGATTAAAAATTCCAAGAAAATTAAAGCCAGAAAAACTATCATCAACACCCTCAATATCTTCTTTCGAAGAGGATGCTTGGATATTTTTTCTTTGAAGCTCTTAATCATAGCAGGATTTTAGACCAAAATAACTAAATACTCCAACAAAAAATAAAAAAAGCAGCCCTCATCAGACTGCTTTTAGCTGTAGGAGAAGGATTCGAACCTCCACGGGGTAGTTAGGCAATAGTCCGGTTTGTTCCATGCTTTATTCCGATTTCCCCACCCCCGAGACAGGAGGGCTTGTCTGCCAATTTCAACATCCTACATTATATCGTTTCGCTTTTCACAGCGATTAAAATCAAATGAAGGCGAAGATTAACTCACATTGTCTGATTGCTCATCAATGTCTCCACTGCTTAATCTTCGCTTCTTTTTCCCTGCCTTTTACAGAGAAGTGATAAATGGTTTGAGAGCTTCATATTTATTAGATGAATAACAAAACTCATTAATCGATACGTCAAAATTAGAAAAACCTCCTATTTATTAAAATTTTGATAACAAATTAATCAATTTTTTACAGTATTTTTATTTAAACACATTTTTTGTTCATCTTTTTATAACTAACCCTAAGAATTTCACTTGATGATTATGGATTTGTTAATTCCTACTTTGAAAATCGTGAATGAAGGGAGTTTCTTTTAAAAAAGGGCATAAAAAAAACCATGAAACATAATCTCATGGTTTTAGTCAATTAACAATAAACCCAAAATAACCTGCTGTAGGAGAAGGATTCGAACCTCCACGGAGTAGTTAGGCAAATTTACGAGCTCGCTAAAATGCTTTATCCCACGGCCTCCACCCTCGAGACAGGAGGGCTTGTCTGCCAATTTCAACATCCTACAGTATGTGTGTGAACTTTTAGCTTGTTTGCTGTTTCAAATATACGGCGATCAAATTGTTTTTTGCAAATTATTTAAAGTTTCTGTTGTTTTTTTACAGATTATTTAATGAAATCGATTAAAAATTAATGATTATATAAATATAGCCTTGAATACATCGCTCTTATTGCAATATTTTTAATCTGAATCTCGATTTTTACATTATTTGCATTAAACAGGGGTTTATTTTTGATTTATATCAAAAGAATGTAATCTTAACTGTGGTTTTTTGCTTATTCGTGAGTCACATAGGATTCCCACTTTTCCAAAACTGCCAAAAAATCCTCCGGCAGTTCAGATTCAAAGAATAACTTCTCCCCTGTCTTAGGATGGATAAAACCCAGAGACTTTGCATGCAAAGCCTGGCGTGGGATGATATCAAAGCAGTTTTGAACAAAACTTTTATACTTGGAAAATTGAGTTCCTTTTAAAATCCTATCTCCACCATACATGGAGTCATTAAAAAGCGGATGCCCCAAATACTTCATGTGCGCTCTAATCTGGTGCGTTCTTCCGGTTTCCAACCTGCACTGAATTAATGTCACATATCGTAGACGCTTGATCACTTTCCAGTGAGTAACAGCATGCTTACCCTGTGAGCCATCCGGAAAGACATCCATTACCTTTCTGTCTTTTGCACTTCTTCCAACATGGCCTGTGATAGTCCCTGAGTCCTCAGCTGGTTCTCCCCAAACAAGGGCTATATACGTTCTTTCTATGGTATGATGAAAAAATTGAGCAGCCAAAAAGGTCATAGATTCCTCGGATTTGGCTATCACCAAAAGACCAGAAGTATCCTTATCAATTCGGTGAACTAATCCAGGCCTTCCCTCATTGCCTTTCATTTCAGGCAAATTTTGAAAATAGTATACTAACCCATTTACTAGAGTTCCTGACCAATTTCCATGCGCAGGATGAACCACCATTCCTGCAGGCTTATTGACTACCAGCAAATCATTGTCTTCATAGATAATATCAAGAGAAATAGGCTCTGGAATGACCTCATTATCCCTAGGGGGTTTTGCAAACATTACCTTGATTTCATCCCCTGGTTTAATCTTGTAATTAGGTTTGGTTGGCTTGCCATTGACCAAAACCCCACCAGATTCAATGTTTTGTTGTACCCGGTTTCTAGTGGCATTTGCTACCTTTTCGGTTAAAAATTTATCTATTCTGGTGAGCGTTTGTCCTTTGTCAACATTAAATCGATAATGCTCATACAGTTCGATTTCTTCGTCTTCAAATTCCTCTTCGGGTAGCTTATTCATGCAACAAAAATACAAGGATGAAAATTAAGTTTACCAAAAGCCTTAAATTCCCTCATGATTTTAGCAAATCCAGTGGTCAATCAAGTGTTGGATCATCCACTCTTAGAGTCAAAAGGAGTGGAGCTGGCCATCAAACGACTTGATCTGATTCATCCGACAGTTTCTGGAAATAAATTTTTTAAGCTGAAATACAATCTGGAAGCCGCAAAAAAATCTGGTTCAAAAAAAATACTCACCTTCGGAGGAGCCTATTCAAACCATATATATTCTACTGCTGCGGCAGCATTTCATGAAGGCCTTGAATCTATCGGAATCATCCGGGGAGAAAGGATCGAGCCTTTAAACCATACCTTGAGTTTTGCGGAAAATCACCATATGCAGCTTGAATTTATCAGTAGAGGAGAGTTTAGAAAAAAAGACCAGGCTTCCTTTGTTGAAGGATTGAGAGAGCAATTTGGAGACATTTACCTGATCCCTGAAGGGGGCACCAATGCAACTGCTATTCAGGGAACCTCCGAAATATTAGATAAGGAGGACACTTACTTCAGCCACATAGTTTGCGCCATTGGAACAGGAGGAACCTTTGCCGGTTTGGCAAACAGCCTATTAGGGCATCAGCAGTTATGGGGCATATCCTCCCTTAAAGGTGAGTTTATTCATAAGGAAATTAAGAATCTTCTTAGCAACTTTAGTATTTCGCCAGAAGGTACTTGGAAGATTTTCTCCAAGTATCATTTTGGAGGATATGCAGCTTACCGGCAAGATTTGATTGATTTCATTTGGAGCTTTTATGAAAACTTTGGAGTGGTTTTAGACCCTATTTACACCGGAAAATTATTTTTTGCTATTTGGGATTTAATCTCAAAAGATCAATTTGAAAAAGGCTCTAAAATTCTGCTGATACACAGCGGAGGGCTTCAGGGAAATGAAGGCTTTACAGAAAGAACTGGAATCAGACTCCCTAATTCTTCAAAGTAAAAAAGTCCTCATTTTCCTGAGGATGAACTTTCAAAACATTGGCGAGGACCAACCGAACAAGCGTTTTGCTGGCTAAGAACTTGGGCAACTTAGCAGCTTTCATAAAGTCTTGGAGGGTAATTTTTTCAGACTCCTCCAATAACTTCATCAGGATTTCTTCTTTTTGACCATAAGTAAAAACTATGTCTCTGGGATTTCTACCTTTCCTCAAAATCTCCCAAACTTCCTTACTAGCCTGAACAGTGCGGTCTGCAACCCTTACAAATGCTCTTTTTCTATTTTGACTTAAAATATAATGTGGCCTTTCTTGGCTTTTAAAGACCTTGAAAAGAGCAACCCCTTTTTTCTCATTGATTTTGACTGTTTCCAGTTCATAGGGTAAGGCTGGAAAAATCAATTCTTTTATGGCCTTCTGCATCACAAAGACTTCTTCCTCTATATATCTCTGCCCACTAACCGTCCCATCATCATCCACTCCAAGCAGTAAAACCCCGCCTTCTGTATTTGCCAAAGCAATCAGTTCTCTCACAATTTTATCAGGAAATGCAGCTTTTTTCTTGAACTCAAGAGTCAGCCCTTCCCCTTGTGAAGCCAATATTTTTACCTCTTGAAGTGTCATGCTTATCAGCTTTTCCCAGGGCCTCTGTTCAATTCCTCCAAGCGGCTCTTTTGAGATTGCCACTCGTCTCTCAGCCTTGCAGCTTCCATAAAGTTGAGCTCTTTCGCCGCTTTCTCCATCTGTTTTTGAGTTTGAGCGATCAATTTCTCCAACTTCTCTTTACTCAAATACTGTACGACAGGATCGGCGGCCAGCTGGCTTTCTCCAGGCATTGGCTCCGCGTATACTTTTGCATTCTTCTTGGAATCAGCCACCTTGGTTTGTCCCATGATTTTATCTCGAGACTTGATAACAGTGGTAGGAGTTATGCCGTGTTCCTCATTGTAAGCAATCTGAAGCGCCCTTCTTCTTTTGGTTTCATCAATAGCCATTTGCATGGATTCAGTGATTTTATCCGCATACATGATCACTCTACCTTCAGAGTTTCTTGCTGCTCTTCCAATCGTCTGAACCAAGCTTCGCTCATTTCTCAAAAAGCCCTCTTTATCAGCATCCAAAATCGCGACCAACGACACTTCGGGAAGATCTAGCCCTTCTCTCAATAAGTTGACTCCAACCAAAACATCAAAAACTCCGAGTCTTAGCTCTCTGAGAATCTCGACTCGATCCAAGGTCTTCACTTCCGAGTGAATATATCTGGACTTGACTCCAGCCCTTTCCAAATACTTTTGAAGCTCTTCAGCCATTCTCTTGGTTAAAGTTGTAACCAGAACTCTGGCATCTGACTTAATGGTTTGATCAATTTCCTCCAACAAATCATCGATCTGATTTAAACTTGGTCTCACTTCAATGGTAGGGTCCAGTAATCCTGTAGGACGAATAATCTGCTCTACCACCACCCCTTCCGTCAAGGCCAATTCATAATCCGCCGGAGTAGCAGATACATAGACAACTTGATTGGTCAAATTTTCGAATTCATCAAATTTGAGAGGACGATTATCCAAAGCTGAGGGAAGACGAAATCCGAAATCCACCAAATTGACCTTTCTAGACCTATCTCCACCCCACATAGCTCGCACTTGAGGCACCGTGACATGGCTCTCGTCAATTATCATTAAAAAGTCATCCGGAAAATAATCCAAAAGACAGAATGGTCTCATTCCTGGACTTCTTCTGTCGAAATAGCGGGAATAATTCTCAACCCCAGAGCAATAACCCAACTCCCGAATCATCTCCAAATCAAACTCAGTTCTTTCCTGGAGTCTTTTTGCTTCCATAAATTTCCCCTCCTTTTCGAAGAAATTTACTTGGGCCACCATATCATCCTGAATTTCTTTGATGGCTGTTTGTATGGTGTCTCTACCAGTTACAAAAAGATTTGCAGGAAAAATGGAGATAATTTTTTCATCGTTAAGTTTCTTCCCACTTTGGGGATCTATTCTTTGAATCGCTTCAATTTCATCACCCCAGAAAAAAATTCTATAGCCCCAGTCAGCATAAGCCACAAAAATATCCACTGTATCTCCCTTTACTCTGAAGGTACCGTGTGTTAAATCCTGGTGAGTTCGGGAGTATAATATATCGACCAGTTTAAACAGCAACTGATTCCTAGGAATTCTGTCTCCCTCTTGAATTCGAATCACATTCTTTGCGAATTCTTCAGGATTACCAATACCATAAATACAGGATACTGAAGCCACCACGATCACATCTCTTCTTCCGGTAAGCAAAGCAGAGGTCGCGCTCAATCTCAATTTTTCGATCTCTTCATTAATAGAAAGATCCTTTTCTATATAAGTTCCCGAGCTGGGAATAAAGGCCTCAGGCTGATAGTAATCGTAATAGGAGATGAAATATTCAACCGCATTTTCAGGGAAAAACTGCTTAAACTCTCCATAAAGCTGAGCTGCTAGCGTCTTGTTGTGACTTAACACCAAGGTAGGCTTTTGAACCTGCTGGATTAAATTGGCAACGGTAAAAGTTTTACCTGAACCGGTTACACCCAAAAGCACTTGAGCTTTTTCCCCTTCGTTTACTCCACGGGCTAGTTGCTCAATCGCCTGTGGCTGATCTCCGGTTGGCTGATAATCTGAAGTAAGTCTAAATTCCATATACTTATGTCGAACTTACCCAACACCCAAACTCTAGTCAAAAGTTTTCTACTTCTGAATATTCTAGGCTTTTAGAGGTTTATATTTTGAAATATTATAATACAGATAATTGGTTCTGAGAATGATCACCAATAAAATCGGGATTAGGCTAGGGTGAAAAGATTGCCAACCTAAAATCCAGAAAACCACTGCTGCATCTGCTAAAATCAAGGCTGCCAAAAGGTATTTCCTGACCCAGGGCTTCAAATTTTTGGAGAATAGCGCTATTGCCAGAAACAAATGACCCGGAAAAGCCCAAAGTATATTCCAGTTCCACTTAGTAGCCGAATGATCTGTGGCAAACCAGAGTAAGAAAATAACTATTCCTAGAATTCCTAGAATAGAAAATAGGGCTATATCAAAACCGATAAATAGCTTTTTTCTTTTAAAACCGATATAGGTAATTGCTGAAAATAAAATGGCTACCAACCAAAACAACCAGTAGGGATTGAAAGCTCCTATAACTCCCTGTTCGGGTTTAGGAAAATCCAAAATAACATTTGTCTCTTTGACTAAAGGTCTGGTCGGACCATCTCCCTGAATCTCTGCTCTCGAAAATGCTTCTTCCATATAATCAGGTAAAAACTGCTCTTCCTGAGGAGAAGCAACCCGATCTATCACAGCTCCCAGAGCGAGATCAATTCCCAAATCAGCCCAAGGCATTCTCAAAACGTACTCGTCTATCAAGTCCCTGAAAGTTTTTTCTCTTTCTTGTACCTGCTCATCATTCCAGATCAATTGATCTCCCAAAACCAAATCCATCGCATCACGGATTCTTGTAGCACAATTATCAAAGAAGAAATCATATCTATAATAGCGTCTTTCAGGTAAGTAATTGACCTGTAAAAACTCTACCATGTATTGCTCCTGCTCCGAATTGAGATCTAATACTTGTTCACGGATCGCTCTTTTTTCACCCGCATAGGTAGTAATAAAATCAGCGTAGGTACTGACGCTTAACATATAGTCTAATTTCCCACCCGCAAATTTTCCATAGAAATTTGGGGTATTGAAATTGAAGGTTCCGTAATTGAAAACATAATCCGTCCCATTGACATTATCAAAAACTCGGATTGCGCTATGACCATAAGCCATATATAACTCATCTCCTGGATCGCAAGTAAGAAGACTAATCCTATATAACTGAGCCTGAACACTTCCTAAGCTCATGAATAACAGGAAAATAATTAGACCTAGAACTTTATTTTTAGCTATCATTTAACTAACTTAAAAGGCTTTTTAAATACTTTTTAATTGTGCTATGGGAAACTGGGACAAAAAGTTGGCCCTTTTGGCGTTTTTGAACGGTCGAATATACAGGATATTGTCGGCAATAGCAGGACTTTGCCTGCTCCAATTAGTTGCCAGCGCACAGGAAATTAATGCATACAAAACCATTTCCAGCGGAAATTTTTCAAATATATTAATCTGGAATGTCTTTGACGGATCTACTTGGATTCCTGCTACCACTCTCCCAGATAGCTCCAATGATATTTATATTGATCAAAACCATACACTCACGCTCAATCTTAATGCAGCTGTAAAAAATGTATTCATCAATTCTGAAACCGGCGCAGGACAAAAACTACGGCTCAACAGCTTCAATCTGGATATTTACGGAAGCTTACAGGCATTTAGTGGAGCTGCTCCAGGCACTCCATCAGGGACTTGGAACAGTCAAAACTGGATTGGAAATTCTTTCAATAGCACCATTACCTTTAAGGGAGAGTCAAGGATTATCATTCCCTTAAATGCATGGAGCGGATTCAGTACGAATAGTAGGTATTCTGTAATTTTTGATCCCGGTCCAGGTGTGGAACTGATTATAGAGGAACCATTCAAGGCCCTCAGTTTTACAGTCAAATCTGGAACTCTCCGGCAAAAGTTGGATCGGAATGTTTTTCCCAATTTTTGTCCAACTCTTTCATTTAATACTGAAACTACTGTGTATGGAACTGGGCCATTTGGTGTTTTTACAATTGAGCCTGGGGCAACTTTCATCACTGACTGCAATGCGAATATCATTTTCAGATCTAACTCCAGTAGCGCGGGTCTTATTGATCTTCAAGATGATGGAATAATGGTTTTGGAAGGAACTAACCCTAGAATTGAAGCTGCAAATTTTCAACTGAATGGGAAAATCATTTTTCGGGGCGGAGATTCTCCTAAAAATTTTCTGAATTCAAGCTTTGCCGACGCAGGAATACCAAACAGAATTCATGATTTGGAGCTGCAAGGAGTTCATAATCTCAATTTGCCTACTGAGCTCTTCATTTCTGGAAATATGGTCAAAACCGGGACTGGAAATTTTTTATCTAATAATTCCCACATTTTTGCCGTAGGACCTAGCGAGCAATATATTGGTCCATTTCCCATAACGGTTTCTAGCCTAACTATCCAAAAAACAGGAGGACGAATTCGAGTAAGTGATGATCTGACAATTACCAGGACATTATTTATGAACTCTGGATCATTGGACTTAAGTGGGAATATCCTTTCAATTAACAGTTCTTCTCAAGGTGGGATAAATTATTCTGGAGGAAGCTGGAGAAATGCAGCCTTGTTTAGATATCTCAACATTCCAACTAGCCTTAATGAGGTCAATGGAACATTCCCTTTTGAAGACACAAAAAATGGAGGAGTTAGAAAAGTCCAACTCTTAGGAAATACAGCAGGAGGAAATCTGGAGATTCGATTCACAGAATACAAAGGAGCTGAATACAATTCCAATTTTGATGACTCTGATGGAACTCCAATTCTCTACAGGCTATTTTCTTTCTTCCAGTTTTCAGGCCTTAATCCAAGTTCGAATCCAATGGAATTGAGAATTTCCGCAGATCAGTTGATAGTGGATGATGTAGATGACCTGAGAATAGTAGGCACTGGATATGCCGCCCAAGGAAGCCATCTGGACGGTTTAGACCCTAGTCTGCTCTGGGCTAGAAGACTGATTCAGTTGGAAGATTTAGCCATTGGCAATTATACGGTTGGCAGTTTCCGAACATTAAGTATTCTACCTGTAGAATGGATCAATTTTGAAGCGATCAGAAGAGGGTCGGAAGTTTCCTTGAATTGGGAAGTTTTGGGTGAACAGGAATACACATTTGAGATTTATAGATCAGATGGGAATATTTCAAATTGGAGATTAATTGGATCTGCTTCAAAAAGCCTGGCAGGAGCCAGCCTATTCCAATTTTCAGACATCAATTTTTATAATCACGAATCCTACTATAGAATCAAATCTTCCAATCAGGAAGGGCAGGAATCCTGGAGCAATACCGTAAGAGTCATTCCACTACCTAAGACTCATTCTTCTGTTAAAATTTATCCTAACCCATATTTTTCGGGTCCTATTCATATTGAAATTCCTGAAAAAGAAAGAAATACTGCCCTTGAGGTTGAGTTACTTACATTTACCGGTGATAAAATTTATGAAGGAAGAATCGGCTTAACAGATCTGGAAAAGCTACTAACCCAAGTTAATCCAGGGAATTATATATTGAGAGTTTCACAAAACAATAATTCTTGGGTGATTCGTTGGATTCGAAAATGAGATACTGTTTGATCAAACGCACAACGGAATAGCACATTTTTTTTATCTTGAAATCTCAACCCAACCTAACCTATGACCATTTTCCTTGTGCTGCTCAGTATCGCTATTTTGGTACTGTTAATCGTCTGGGCCAAATTAAATCCCTTTTTGGCTTTCTTGATAGCTTCCATCACCGCCGGCTTTCTTTTAGGCCTTCCTGCAGATCAAATTGCCGGTTCCGTGCAGAAAGGCATGGGAAATCTTCTGGGAGATTTAGTCATAGTGATCGTCATGGGAGCTATGCTTGGCAAACTCGTCGCTGAAAGCGGTGCCGCTCAAAGAATTGCCAATACCTTGATGAATATATTTGGTGAAAAGTACATCACCTGGGCCATGGCATTGACAGGTTTAATCGTCGGGATTCCACTCTTTTACAATGTGGGTTTCGTACTCCTTGTTCCTTTGGCTTTTACCGTCGCTTATCAATACAAAATCTCAGCAGTGTACGTGGGGATTCCTTTACTCGCTGCGCTATCGGTCACCCATGGATTTCTTCCTCCACATCCCTCTCCCGCTGCATTGGTTGCTCAGTTTGAGGCCAATATGGGGCTAACCTTATTCTATGGGTTTTTAATCACCATCCCTACCGTTGCTATTGCTGGGCCTATTTTCGCAACGCAACTCAAAAAGGTTGAGGCTAAACCCTTGAAGACATTTCAGGCAGAAATCAAAGAGGAAAAAGATTTACCTGGAAATGCCAATAGTTTCATAACAGCTTTATTGCCCGTCTTTTTATTGGTAGGAACTACAGCCATCAGCCTGAACTGGGAGACTTCAGGTGAGCTAAATGAACTGATCGGCTTTATTTCTAATCCTGGGATAGTCATGATTATTTCCGTGTTGATTGGCACCTATACCTTAGGATTGAGAAGAAGATTTTCCATGAAGCAGCTGATGTCCTTATATACCGATGCTACCAAAGACATCGCAATGATACTCTTGATTGTCGCTGGAGCAGGAGCTTTGAAGCAGGTTTTCACAGATACCGGGGTGAGTCAGGTCATTGCAGATGGTCTTAAAACCTGGCAAATGCACCCATTGATATTGGCTTGGCTTATTACTGCTATTATTCGAGTCTGTGTGGGATCGGCTACTGTGGCAGGTCTAACTACAGCAGGCATCATAGCTCCTCTAGTTACAACTATGAACGTGGACCCCAATTTACTGGTGCTATCCATCGGAGCAGGAAGCTTGATGTTTTCTCATTTCAATGATGCGGGATTCTGGATGTATAAAGAGTTTTTCAATGTAAGTATCAAAGACACCATACGAACTTGGTCTTTAATGGAGACCTTGGTTGCTGTCATAGGATTAATAGGTGTCCTTATTTTGGATATATTTATATAGAAAAACAAGGAAGTATTTTATTTAATCTGATTATCCGCAATCATGCCAGTTGCCTTATTTTCCTTGCTTGACAGGTTGGAAGACCGATGACCGAAGACCGAAGCTTCCGGATTCTGATCCTTTCAGCAGACAATAAGCCGTATTTTTGTCAATACTGGTAAGAATGCGCATACCCATATTATTCAAAAAGTGAATTGGTTGTAGATTAAAAAAGAAAATAAACTCAGTGACTATCATCATTTAAAATTAAAAGCCATGGAAACTCCTGAAAGTAATTTCGCAAAACTAGGATTAACCTTACCTCCTGCCCCAAAGCCATTAGGGGTATACAAGCCTTGCCTGATTGACGGGAAACATCTCTATTTATCGGGACATGGGACGGTAAAGGCCGATGGTTCTCTGATAATCGGAAGAATAGGTCAAGACTTGGATATGGAAGCAGGGAAAAAAGCTGCTCAGCAAGTAGGGCTTGCCATGCTTGCCACCATCAAGGCAAATCTTGGTTCTTTAAATAGAGTCAAGAGAGTGATTAAGGTATTGGGAATGGTGAACTGTGTTTCCACATTTGAAAAGCACCCTTATATCATCAACGGATGCAGCGAATTATTTGCAAATGTTTGGGGTACCGATTACGGGGTAGGCGTCAGGTCAGCAGTAGGGATGGGAACCTTGCCGGATAATATCCCGGTAGAAATTGAAGCAATATTTGAACTGCATGAAGGCGCTTAAGGCTGAACCAAGGCTTTGTAGGATTCAAAGATATTCATAATGTCTTTGACGTAGTTGACAGCTAAATGCCCTTTGGCGAATCCACTTCTGACTATAGGGTCACGATAGTATTCCGGATCACTTTTCAATTCGAGAAAACCTGCAACTTCTTTCCAGCTTTGGGTATTTCCGCCATATTTCAAAGTAAGTCTCCAAGCATCTTCTACGTGACCGTGACCAATGTTGTATGATGCTAAAATAAATTTGATTCGTTCATTAGTCTCGGGCACTCTTTCCATCCAGAATTTATCCAAATACCGAAGATATTTCACTCCACCCATCAAGGACTGAAATGGATCATTAGGGTTTTCCACTCCAAATCTTTCCAGAGTTACCGGCATTAATTGCAAAAGCCCCTGTGCACCTGCATAGGAGGTTGCTGAGGTATCAAATCTGGATTCTTTGTAAACCAAGGAAGCTAATAATCGCCAATCCCAGCCTAACTCTTCGGCTCCTTTTTGGATCAAATCATCATAAACAGAAATTCTATTTCCTACTAAGGAAGAGAAAGGACTGGTAGATCTGAAATAACTGTTTTTACTGTTCAGAAAATATTTAGCATAAAGCATAGGAATAAACTTCTTCTGTTTATCCTCTAGCCATGTATTGACTTCTCCCAGTAACTTGGGCGAATTATCTCTCACTACCCAAGAAACTTCTTCGGATTCGGTCACCTTCCACGAAATATTCAATCCTTCGTAATAAGTGGCATTTGCTTGAGCAATATTTTGATCTGCAATGGTGTATCGAATCTCCCCCTTGACAACTTGATCAATCAATGTTTCTTCATGCAAAGGTGACTCTATCACAGTAAAACTCACTTGTAAGGAATCCTTGATTTTACAAAGTTGGGATTTATAAACTGCCCCCTGCCTCACAAATATTGTGTCTGACTCTAAGTCCTGCCAGGATTTGGTAGCAGGAGTAGTTTCGGAACTGACCAGAACGGTACTTATTTTTCCAAGAGCCTGAGTAAAAGTAGCTTTCCCCTCCCTCACTGGACTTTTTTCCAGATTCATAGCAATCAAATCAACCCGGCCATCATTGAGATATTCGAAGGCTTTATCGATATCAGAAACCAAAACCAAGTTTAACTGCACGCCCAATCTTTTGGCCAAGTCTCTTAAGAGTTCGTACTCATAGCCCATTCTACGCCCTCTGTAGATATAATATCCTGTCGAATTATTATCAACCGCCGCCCGGATGAAACCTCTATTTTTAATCCCTTCAAGGTCTAAAATGTAGGTTTCTTTTTTGAATGTCCTATTGAACTGCTGCTCGAGAAAGGTACACTGTACCCCAAACAATAAAATAACAACAGTTGCGAATAGTATGATTATTCCTTTCTTCATACACTGGGAAAAACTCCCTGGATGTTTCGAAAGCACTGATAGTCAAAGTGTATGCCAAAACAACAAACCCTTTCTATTAAAAATCCATAAAAGAAAAGGGCCTCTGTAAAAGGCCCTCTATTCAATTCTATTGAGGTAATCTCAATTCCTCGAAACTACTGTCGAAAAATATTCTCCCCGACAAGCGCATCAATTCAATCTCCTGTTCCTTGATATTGTAAATCGAAGTGATCAATCGGGTTTCTGCAGTAAGTAAATTTACCTGCGCATCTCTAAATTCGAGATAAGAAGCGATCCCTAGTCTAAATCGCTCCAAGGCAATCTCACTACTTTCTTTGGCGACAGCATAATTTCGCTGTTCAATTTCAAGTAATTCCCGATTATTCAAATACGTGTTGTAGGCTCTATATAAATCTGATTTCAATTGAATCTCAAACTGATCTACCGCATACCCTTGAATCTTTTGCTGGACTCGAGCATTTTGGATTCTTCTATTCAGGGTAAAACCTGAAAACAAATTGAAAGAAATGTTTCCTCCGTAATTAATCCCCTCTCTTTGATTTTGGATCAAAAACCCTGCATCGGAATTAGAAGTATTATTTACATAATTCATATTTAGGTTCAAGGCGGGTAACCTGGAAACCTGAAGCTCTTTCATTTGCAAAAAAGCTACGTTTTCCTGCCTTTGAGTAACCAGCCATTGCTTGTTTTCCATAAAGGCACTTTCCTCCAAGTCTCCAATTCTCAGCATTTCACCAATCCTAATGGTATCACTCACAGAAAATTCTCTGGAAGGATCCAAAGCCATCAGCTCATTCAAATTAATTCTTGCAGCCTGAATGATTTGAGCCTGAGTTTTCAATAAGCTTAAATCAGAATTATAGTCAACTTCTGCTGTCAAGTAATCTCTTTTTCCTGCTCCCCCTAATTCATATTGTGCCTGAGCAATGTCCAATCTTGCTTGGCTGAGTTCCAAAGTTTTCTTTAAAACTTCATAGCGCTGAAGTTCTAACACCAGTCGATAATAAGCGGTGGAAATACCTGCTACTGTATTTTCAACAGCAATTTTTGCTTCAAGCTGAGAAACTTCTGTCAATAGCCCAAGTCTTTTAAGAACCACAAAAGCTTCAGGTCTAAAACCATAAATTGCTGCCATGGTGAAGTTTTCAGATCTGGATTTGGCATCATCTATCTGTCTAGGTTCAGGGTCATTGACAAATTTTTGCGTTACATCTTCTGTGGAATAGTTTCTAGTGTAAATAGCGTCCACGATGGGAAGAAAGGAACCCAAACCAATCCGCTCTTCACCCTGACGGAGATTGATGTTTTCAACTGCTATCTTTACATCCAAATTATTCTCCAAACCAAGCTGAATAGCTTTTTCCAGATCCAAAGACTCGGAGTTTTGAGCAAAAGAACTTTTTACGAATAAGCTCACGAGGAGCAAAAAGTATATTTTCTTCATCAAATTCTGGCTAATCTTCCTTCTTTAGAAGTCAAGTATGTATAAATCGCAGGGATAATGAACAAGGTAAGTATGGTTGCAAAAGCAAGCCCTCCAATAACGGCAGCTCCCATAGGAACTCTACTTTCAGCACCTGCTCCCAATGCCAGTGCAATTGGAAGAATCCCCAAAATCGTGGAAAGAGAAGTCATCAAAATAGGTCTAAATCGGGCCACGGCTGCTCCATAAATTGCTTCCTTCACATCCATCCCACTAGCTTTTCGCTGATTGGCAAATTCTACAATCAAAATTCCGTTTTTGGTAACCAAGCCAATGAGCATGATGATCCCAATCTGACTAAAAATGTTGAGTGTAAAATCAAAAGCCCATAGGGTAAGTAATGCTCCAAAGATTGCCAAAGGCACGGTAAACATGATAGTCAGCGGATCTAAGAAGCTCTCAAATTGGGCTGAAAGGACCAAATAGATCAAAACCAAGGCAAAAAGAAAAGCAAAGATCAAGCTATTGGAGCTTTCTCTAAACTCCTTGGAAGGTCCTGATACGTCAGTGGCAAAGGAGTCATCCAATACCTCAGCAGCGATTCTATCCATTTCATCTAGACCATCACCTATGGTAAAACCCTCGGCAAGGTTAGCTGATACTGTTGCAGAAACAAATCTATTGAATCTATATAGTTGCGGTGGAGTACTTTTTTCGACAACTGTTACCAGATTATCCAATTGCACCAGTTGACCATTCTCTGCTCTTACATAAAGCATCCTAAGATTAATTGGCTCATTCCTATCCTCAATTTGCATTTCTCCGACCACTTGATACTGTTTACCATTCATGATGAAGTAGGCAAATCGCTGACCTGAATAGGAAAGTTGTAGGGTTCGTGCTATTTCCTGTACAGACACCCCGATATTTCTTGCCTTTTCCCGATCAATTTCTATTTCAAGCTCAGGTTTTGTGAATTTCAAGTTGATATCTGCGAAAATGAACTTATCACTTTTATTCACCTCCTCCATAAATGTTGGAATCTTCTCTTTCAGCTTTTCCAAAGTAGGTGCCTGGAGCACATACTGTACTGGCAAGCCTCCACGACGATCACCTATTGATTGAGGCTGTGCGGCAAATGCTCTTACAGATGTATAGGTTCTGAGTTTTGCATTCACCTCATTGAAAATATCGTTCTGACTTCGAGATCTATTCTCAGCGTCAGTTAAAATAAATCGTACGAATCCTGAGTTAGTACTGGCTGTACCAAAACCCGGGGATGTAACTGAAATCAAACCAGATACTTCTTCCTCAGGGAAAGACTCCAAGAAATCTCCTACCATTTGATCAATCACACGGTCCATATAATCGAAGGTAGCACCCTCTGGACCTGCCATGTTGATTCTTAGCTCCCCTCTATCCTCGGTAGGAGCCAATTCGGAAGGAATTTCATTGAATAACCAATAGATCCCCCCACCCATGAATATGATGAGCAGGAAAGCAACCCATCTGAAGTTCATAAACCAGCTTAATGCTCGGTCATATTGATTGTTTAGCCAAACAAATCCAGGCTCGGTAAAATTATAAAACCAATTATGTTTCTCTCTTCTTTTCAACAATTTAGAGCTGAGCATTGGCGTCATGGTCAATGCGACAAAAGAGGAAATAATCACAGAGCCTGCCACTACGATTCCAAATTCTCGGAAAAGTCGGCCAGTAGTTCCCGTTAGGAATATTACCGGTAGGAAAACTGCCGCCAATGCCACTGTAGTTGCAATTACTGCGAAAAAGATTTCCTCAGCACCTTTTTGAGCGGCTTGTAGTGGTTTCTCCCCTTTTTCTATCCGTGCATAGATATTCTCCAATACCACAATCGCGTCATCGACCACCAGTCCAATGGATAGAACGATACCTAAAAGTGTCAATACGTTGATAGAAAAATCCATCAAGTACATGACAAAAAATACTCCTATCAGGGAAATCGGTATGGTTAAAACAGGAATAAATGTAGTTCTCCAGTCCCTCAAAAAGAGGAAAATGATAGCTACAACCAGAATAAAGGCTGTAATAATTGTTTCCTGAACCTCAGCAATTGAGTTTCTAATATAGGTTGTAGAGTCAAATCCGATTTCCAAACCTACATCAGCCGGTAAATCCTTTTTGATAAACTCTAAGCGTCTGTAAAATTCATCAACAATCTCAATATTGTTTGAACCCGGTAGAGGAACCAAAACTACCCCTACCATTGGGACACCGTCTCTTTTTAGGACAGTTCTCTCATTCAAAGCGGCTAATTCCGCTTTTCCTACATCTTGAAAGCGAACAATATTATTCTCGCTTTCCTTGATGATAAGTTGGTTAAATTCCTGCGGGGAAGACAAACGGCTCTTCGTTCTTACCGAAAGTTCAATAGTCTCGCCTTCAATTCTTCCTGAAGGTAGTTCTACGTTTTCAGATTGAACTTTTGAAAGGACATCCAAAGGGGTGACTCCATAGGAAGCCATTTTCAATGGATCCATTCTCAAACGAATCGCATATTCCTTTTCTCCCCAAATCTGTACTCTACTGACTCCCGGGATGGTTTGAAGTCTTTCTTTGAAAATATTTTGAGCGATATCTGAAAGGTCAAGAAGACTTCTTTCATCACTTTTTACGTTGAGGAAAACGATAGGCTGAGAGTCAGCATCCGCCTTGGATACAACCGGTGGTTCGGCATCAGGAGGTAAGTTTCTTTGTGCTCCGGACACCTTATCTCTCACGTCATTTGCTGCCGCTTCCAAATCTGCTCCGACGTCAAATTCCACGGTAATACTACTCGCCCCATCATTGGACGTAGAGGTCAGAGATTTGATCCCCTGAATCCCGTTGATAGCCTCTTCTAAGGGCTCGGTGATTTGAGCCTCGATTACATCAGCATTTGCTCCAACATAATTGGTTCTGACATTAATGATTGGAGGGTCTACGCTGGGGAACTCACGAATACCCAAAAGGGATATCCCAATGGCCCCGAACAATAAAATGATCAGGGACATTACGATGGCCAAAACTGGCCTATTGATACTTAAATTCGATAAACTCGCCATCTTAATTGATTTGAGTGTATTTCAATGGCATGCCTGGGCGTGCCTGTAAGACTCCTGTAGCCAAAACCAAGTCCCCTTCTTCCAGTCCGCTCAGGATTTGAACTTGAGTCTCTGTTCTGGTTCCAATTTCTACTGTTTTCTCCTGAGCTTTATTATCAGGGCCTACCACATATACTTTATATCCCTGCAATTCAGGAATAATAGATTCTGCCGGTACCATCAATGCATTTTCGGTTACTTCTAATACAAATCGAATTCTCACGTACATTCCAGGAAGGAACTTACCTTCTTTATTAGAACTCAATGCTCTTAACTTCAGGGTTCGGGTAGCTGCATCGATTTGTGGTTCATAGGCATACACCTCTCCTTGTACTTCTTCTTTAGAAGATTCATTGGAAAAATAAATTGGAGCTCCCATTTTCACTTGGTTGGAATATCTCTCAGGAATAGAGAACTCAATTTTGATTGGGTCAATATTCACAATACTCGCAATCATGTCAGATGGGCTGATTACACTTCCTTCAGAAATCATTCTCAATCCTATTCTTCCGCTGAATGGAGCCCGAATAATTCGTTTAGCCAGTTGAGCTTCTACCAATTTCAAATCAGAAAGTGTGGTATTATATTGATTTAGAGCAATGTCGTATTCTTCCTGACTGATCGCTTCTCTTGCCAATAATTGCTTTTGTCGGTTTTCCTGAGTTTCAAAAAGCTTCTGAGTATACTGTAGCCTTTGATATTGTGCCTGTAGTTCATCATCATCCAGATAGACCAAAGGGGTTCCCTTGGTCACATATTGACCTTCTTTGAATGAAATTTTACTGACTAGGCCGGAAACTTCAGGTCTAATATCTACAGATTCATTTGGCAAAATGGTCCCTGTGACCTGCAATTGATTTCTGAGACTTTCTTTTTTCAATTTGACTACATTGACAGGAAGCTCCTGAGCAGGGCCTGATCCTGAACCAGTGGAAGTCACAGCATTCTCATTGGTGTTTCTAGTGTCCAACCTTGGATATAGAAAAGCGACAACCACCAGTATTATGATGGCTAAAATAAGAATGACCTTGGTCTGCTTTTTCATCTGTTTATGATTTGTTTTTTAGAGGTCATCCCGATAACTATCGGGAGGAATGCCCAGGATAATCATCCTCCTCCCGAAACAAGATCGGGACAAGTTGTTTGAGATTTTTCCTCAAGGGCATTTCATGAATTCTAATTCTGAATAGGTTAGGATTTGTTTTTGATAAACTCTAAGGAAAGACGGTTAAATTCATCCGGACGCTCTACATTGACCACATGTCCACATTCTTTCAAAGTTTCCAAAATTGAATTTTTATGTTGTCTGACTATTTTTTTTACTGGTTCGAGGAACATCAAATCTTGATCTCCCATCACATAAAGAGTTGGGATCCCCAGATCTACTTCTTTGAAATATTTCAACAGGGGGTTGATATCTTTAGTCAATTTAAACCACCTGATAAATTCCTTCTGACAAAGCTTTTGAGCTTCCTGAATAAAGAGGTTTCTAGATTCAGAATGCTGCTTCCTTGGGAGTATGATATATGCGAAAAGACGATATAGCCACATGTAAGGAATTACTTTTTTGAAGGTATTTCCCAAAAACACCAAAAGCCTTGACTTGACATTTAGTCTGGTGACTGCACCTGCCATGACTAAAGACTTTACCCTTTCAGGCTCCAACTCTGCAAGTTGTCTTGCCAGAATTGTGCCCAGAGAAACTCCCATAAAGTGAGCTGGGGGTAATTTGACATGATCCAGCACCTCTATGATATCTTTGGTAACCGCTTCGAAAGTATATTCCTGATTATAAATCGCCTTCGGCAAATCCGTCGATTTACCATGACCTCTCAAATCAATCAAAAGCAAATTAAAATGCTTTTGAAAGTCTTTTAGCTGCTTAAACCATACCGCAGAAGAGCCTCCGGCTCCATGGATAAATACCACCCACTCTTTACTTGCAGCGTGATGAAACATTTTATAATACAACATGCTAGCTTAACTCTAGGGTCAGGGTATTGGTTCTGAACTTGTAAACTTACATAGTCTTTTTTTGGATTTGACTATAAAAAACACTGAAGGCAAATGCCTTCAATCAATGGAAAAAATAGGGGATACATTTTGTCAAATTCATATCCCAAAAGAAGTTTTATTTGAGATTATACAAAAAAAGCACCCCTTTTCAGAGGTGCTTTTAATATGGTTTAAATTAGATTAGTTGAAGATGTATCTTACACCAACCTGCATTCTCCAAGTATCTCCTAGTGAAGTAGAAGTTCTGAAGGTTTCAGTTGGGAATTCGCTAGTACCAGGTACTGTATTCAATCTATACTGAGGCTGACCTTGTGCGTTCACACCTCGGTAATTTAATAAGTTGTTCTGGAAAGCAAATCTCTGAATACCCCACTCAGAATTGAATAGGTTACCTACGTTCAAAATATCGATAGAAAGCTGAAGCTTGTTTTTAGAGTCTTTAGAAAGAACCAAATCTTCAGTAATTCTTAAATCAAATCTGTTAACCCAAGGTCTCAATGCTCCATTTCTTTCAGCAATTTTACCTCTGTTAGCACTTAGATATTCATCCTGATCGATGTAGGCATCCAGAAGAGCAGCCTGCTCAGCTGGTGTAACAACTCTACCATTCAAGGTGAATTGCTGGAATACTAATTCATTTGCGTTGTTTGGAATGTACATCAATCTGTTTGAAGCATCCCCAAAATTACCAGAGTAAGTATAAGAGAATCTACCTGCATCAGCACCTTCATAGAAGATGGAGATGGTAGTATTATCAGTCTGGTATGAAATAGATCCAATCAATCTATTAGGAATATCAAATTCAGCAAAACTCAAATCAGGATTGTTTCTGTCAACCTGTACAGTAGCTGGCCACAATGAAATAGCCTGAGAACCACCCGCAGCATCCAAATCTCTAGATCTTGATCTAGTGTATGCAATCATGGTATTGAAACCATTATCGAATTGCTTCTGCAACTGCGCAGTGAAAGAGTAGTAATCTGCCTTTCTTCTCGCGTTAGTCAAGTAGAATACGTTTCTGAAATCAGGATCATTAGAATAGTTGGTTCCGTTCCAGAAAGGTCTTGTGTCAGGTCCTGATAAAGTACCGTCAGGAGTTCTCAATACAGGATTGTACGCGATTGGTGTGGATACATCTCTAGAGTAGATGAATTCCATTGTTCCGATGATTCCAAATGGAAGCACTTGGTCAACAGCAAGGTTTGTTCTCCAAACTTGTGGAAGTTTGAAATCTCTATCAGTCAAGTTCAATTCGTTAGAAAGAGACTGTCCTGGGTTTTCAGGGTTTCCAAAAGTTACGTCTGGGTTGAATACGTAGTTAGGACCAAACGCATCCTCAACATCATCTCCTTCATATCCAAGACCACCTCTTACTACACCTGAACCATTTACTTGGTTAGACAACCATACGAATGGAATTCTACCGGAGAAAATACCTGTTCCACCTCTTACTTGGGTAGTTCTGTTACCTTTAGCATCCCAGTTGAAACCTACACGTGGAGACCACAATGGATTTACTTTAGGGAAAGTACTTACATCTGGAGTGATTGTTCCGTCAGGAGTTTCAAAAGTCTTGTTAAGATTATCCAACAATTGGTTTCTTGGAATATCGATTGGGTAGAATGGGAAGTCTACTCGAAGACCGCCGGTCACTTTCAATTTAGAAGTAACTTGATATTCGTCCTGTACATAGACACCAAACTGACCAAATCGAGTTTGATCGGTAGGAGGAGTTGTAGATCCGTCCAGGGCAAAGCTTTTTGCGAAAGCATCAGGATATGTACCTGGAGTTCTGTTGATTACAGTCTCAACAAATGAATCGTAGCTATTGAATCGGTAGAAACCGTTGAATACAGGGTTAAATGCGTTGTCAAACGTCATATACTCAAAGTTAGCTCCGAAAGTATAGGTATGCTTTCCTTTGTATAGAGAGAAGTTGTTAGTAACGTTGAAGATATTGTTTTCCAACAGGTTACCAACAGTAAACAATTCATTACCTACAGAAGTGTAATAAAGCAGGTTACCTGAAGCATCTGGCTCCAAAATCTCTATGAAAGGGAAAGCCTGTCCACCTGGAATACCACGCTTAGGATCCGTAATAGAAGTAAAGCCAATATTGAATTGGTTTGACATGTTGGATCCAATTCTTGAGTTCAATTCTGCTACCCAAGATTGTACATTTCTGTCATTCGTATAATTAGTATTACGGAAGTTCATCGCTTCGATACCCGTTCTAGAAGTATTTCTGAATCGAGTAGAAATGAATCGGATAGAGTTCCCGTTAGTACGCACATCTGTAAATGCGGTGTAATTGTTATATCTCACAGACAATTTGTGATTGTCATTGATGTTGAAATCCAATCTAGCATTAAAACGCTCCTGCTCAGAAGCAAATGGATAGTTTTCGTAAGGTCCAGTTTCATAACCATAAAGCGTACGCAACTGGTTACTGATGAAGTCAAGATCAGATGCTGGTACTCTGGAAACAATCAAACCATCAGGCTCTAATCCTGGTCTAGCCGCTACCTTGGTATAGCTAGGTACTGCCTCAGATTCAGTTTCATAGGAAACAAAAAAGAACAATTTGTTCTTAATGATTGGACCACCCAAACGGAAACCTACAATTTCATTCTTGGAATCGTCGATAGGAAGTCTGGTATCGCCTACTTTATCACCGATCATCTGGTCATTTCTCAAGAAATAGTAAGCAGAACCAGTGAATTCATTTGTACCTGACTTAGTGATAGCATTTACAGAAGCACCTGTAAAACCTGCCAAACGTACATCGTAAGGAGCCAAGTTAACCTGAACTTCTTCGATCGCATCCAAAGAGATTGGGTTAGATCCGGCAAACTGTCCTGAACCTAGACCGAAGTTGTTGTTGTAGATGTTACCATCAACCGTGTAGTTATTGAATCGGCTGGAAGTACCGGCAAATGAAGTACCATTAGATTGAGGAGTCAATCTTGTAAAATCGTTGATGTTACGATTCACAGTTGGTAAAGCATTGATACGATCATTTGTAAGGTTTAATGCAGCACCAGTCTTGTCCGCGTTCATGATCGCGTCTTTGCTTGCAATTACTTCAATCGCTTCTAATTCAAGACCATCTGACAAAACTGCATTTAGTGTGTAGGTTTGACCTAGACCTAAAACAATACCTTCAAATGTTCTTTCTTCAAATCCTACAAAAGTAATTCTAACAGTGTAAGGCCCACCTACACGCATGTTAGGAAGAACAAAACGACCTTCTAAATTACTCACTGCCCCATAACGGGTTCCAGATGGCTCATGGGTTGCTACTACGTTTGCTCCAGGAAGGGCGTCTCCAGAAGAGTCGGTCACCAAACCCTGAATGTTACCAGTAGTCACACCCTGCGACATTGCCCAATTAGTGCTCAGCACTACCAGGAACATTGCCAACAAGTTTCTGAGTAAATTTTGCCTCATAATTTTTTGTTTGTTTGTAAAGTTGGTTTTGAATTAAAATCCGATGCAAAGGTAATTTCCATCGAAAGGTTTTTGGGGTACTCTACGTTAAATTTACGGGCGCTAATTTCACAATTTTTAACAATAACTTAACACTCAATCCTAATTTAATTTTCTTTTTTGATCAATATCATCTCTTTTCAAGTAGATTTATTCTGCCAATTGAACAGTTTTATCATGAATATTCTTAATATGAATATTTGATTAAAAATTTGAAAAATTCAATATTTCAAAATCAGATTTGGCAGCAAGAGCCATTCATGTAAAATCAACTTATATTACAGTACAAAACCCAAATAATCTACGCTTTGAAAAACAAGAATATACTTTGGCTTTATTTGTTTTTACTTGCTTCTATCGCACACCTGTCGTTTTTATTAGAAGGGTTAAGCTCTTATCTTTTTTTCTCTAAACCTCTGATCCTTATCAGTTTGATCGGATACTTTTTTCAAATATCAAAACCAATAGCCTGGACTCTTTTGTCTAAAGCCACTATGGCCGCATTGATCTTTTCTTTGATTGGCGATATCCTATTGCTTTGGCCTCATTTATTCATTTATGGGCTCGGTGCCTTTTTGATGGCACATATCTGCTACATAATAGCATTTAAAATAGCCCAGAGGAACCCGGGAAAAATTGGAAAAGTGAATTTTGTGAAAGTCTTTCTCATCAATCTCCCGATTTACATAGTAGCGGCGCTGATCTATTTTTTGATCAATTCCAATCTGGGAAATCTTAAAATTCCGGTTATAGCCTACATTATTACCATTGTTTCCATGGTCACTTTAGCTAGGGATAGATATGGAAAATGTAATAAAGAATCTTTTTGGCAGGTATTTATAGGAGCCTGCTTATTCCTTATCTCAGATGGAGTTTTGGCGATTGATATGTTCTACATGGAATTCCCAGAAGCCGGAATAATTATCATGGGAACTTATGCTACTGCTCAACTTCTGATTGTGATGGGAATACGGTCCCATTTGATCAAACCCCAATAAAAAAGAGGCGCTAGGCCTCTTTTCTTATTTTTTGAGTTGAACTCGAATCGAAAGCTCCTCCAGTTGATCCTGAGCGATGGTGCTTGGTGAATCTATCATCACATCTCTGCCTGAATTGTTTTTCGGAAAGGCGATGTAATCCCGAATAGAGTCAGATCCGCCAAAAATGGCGCAGAGTCTGTCAAAGCCAAAAGCAATTCCACCGTGAGGAGGTGCCCCATATTCGAAGGCTTCCATTAGGAACCCAAATTGCTTTTGAGCTTCTTCTTCTGAAAACCCTAAATGCTTGAACATCAATTGTTGTGTAGGTCTATCATGAATTCTGATTGATCCACCGCCAATTTCAACTCCATTGATTACCAAATCATAAGCATTGGCTCTTACCGCACCCGGATCACTTTCCAAAAGTGCGATATCCTCTTTCTTCGGTGAAGTGAAAGGGTGATGCATGGCATGATATCTCTGGGTTTCTTCATCCCATTCAAATAGTGGGAAATCTACCACCCATAGTGGCTTGAATACAGTTCTATCTCTCAAGCCCAGTTCTTCGCCCATTTTAAGGCGAAGCTCAGAAAGCTGTTTTCTCACAGTTTTTGCATCTCCGCTCAAAACCAACATCAAATCACCAGGCTCTGCTCCAAAAGCATCAGCCCAAGACTGTAAATCTTCAGAGGAATAGAATTTATCTACTGTGGATTTTAAAGAACCGTCCGCGTTGTATTTGACATAAACAAGCCCTTTCGCTCCGATTTGAGGTCTTTTCACCCAATCATTCAAAGCATCCAACTGCTTCCTTGTATACTCCGCAGCACCTTTGGCACAAATTCCAACTACCAACTCTGCAGCATCAAAAATTCCAAAACCTTTTCCTTGAGCCAATTCATTGAGCTCGACAAATTTCATATCAAACCTCAAATCAGGCTTATCATTGCCGTAAAACTTCATTGCATCAGCAAAAGTCATTCTCTGTACTTCCTCCAGCTCAATTCCTTTTACCTCTCTAAATAAATGACGGGTAAGACCTTCGAAAGTGCTTAAAATATCCTCTTGCTCTACAAATGACATTTCGCAGTCAATCTGAGTAAACTCAGGTTGTCTGTCGGCTCTCAAGTCTTCGTCTCTAAAGCATTTTACGATTTGAAAATATCTATCAAATCCAGAAACCATCAAAAGCTGCTTGAAAGTCTGAGGAGACTGGGGTAAAGCATAGAATTCTCCTGGATTTACTCTACTTGGAACCACAAAGTCCCTAGCTCCCTCCGGAGTGGATTTGATCAAAACGGGAGTTTCAACTTCAATAAAGTTAGCTGCATCCATGTATTTTCTGGTTTCCTGCATCATCCGGTGACGCAGTTGCAGCTTTTCTCTCACTACTCCTCTTCGCAAATCCAAGTATCTATATTTCATTCTCAGATCATCTCCCCCGTCGGTTTCATCCTCTATTATAAAAGGAGGTACTTTGGCGGGATTGAGAACGTTGAGAAAATCAACTTTGATTTCGATGGATCCAGTTGGTATTTTATCGTTCTTGGAAGTTCTTTCAATTACTGTTCCTTCAGCCTGAATGACAAATTCTCTTCCCAATTGGGCTGCTTTTTCCAAAAGGGCTTTATCTGTGGAGCCTTCTTCGAAAATCAATTGAGTTACACCATAGCGATCCCTCAAATCAACCCAAATCAGGCCTCCTTTATTTCTTACCCGCTGTACCCAGCCGGCTAATTTGACTTTCGTTTGGACGTGTTCCAGGCGTAATTCACCACAAGAATGCGTTCTAAGCATAAGGTTTTTATTTTTTGAAGGCTCAAAGATAAATAAATGCACAGGAGTAAGCCATGATTCTTGAAAAGGAATGTAGGAAATAAAAAAAGAGAAGAGGTTGATGCAGAGATGTACCCAATTCAAAGTCTTCTTTTCTTGTTTAGAAAACTTTTAAAAATTCTATGATCAAAAATTAGCAGCTTGATAGTTAGTTAGATTTGGGTAAAAATCACGAAATTTTGAGTTAAATACATTTCCAGCAGGATTCAGGAACAATAATTGTTGTTAAAAGACCTCCGTTGATCACCAAAAGCTTGCAAAAAAGGGACTTTTTGGCTTGCTTGAAGATTGTTTCGGTTCACCCTCAAAACAAACGAGTTTATTATGAATAAAAAATGGATTGGTATAGCCGCCTTAATTGGTTCAATTGGGGTTGCGGCTTGGTTCCAATTTTCAGAAATGAAATTGAATACTTTCAGTTCTGAAGAGCAAAATCTAAGTGACAGTACTGCGATTGAAAATCTAAACGAGCAATACCTCTATGGCATCAATGTAACGGGCTTGAATATCATAGAAGGTACAGTCGCGAAAAACCAAACTTTAGCCACCATCCTTAGCCCATTTAATGTACCTTATCAAATTATAGACGAAATCGCCAAAAAGTCTAAAGAGGTATTTGACGTAAGGGGAATAGCTACCAACCGAAAGTTCACTGTTTTAACTCCTACAGACAGCTCCAAAGCAAGATTTTTTATTTATGAGCCAAGCCCTTCCGAATATGTAGTATTTGATTTAGATAGCGTTGACATTTACAAGGCAGAAAAGCCGGCAGAATATAGAACTCGAGAAGCTGGAGGAACGATTAATACTTCGCTTTATGTGGACATGACCAATCAGGGAATCGGGCCGGATTTGATTGATATGTTTGCAGATTTGTATGGATGGTCTGTTGATTTCCAAAGCTTGCAAAAGGGCGATAAGTACAAGGTTCAATTCGAAGAGAAATTAATCGATGGTCAAGTAGTCGGAATTACCGATATCAAACTCGCTTATTTTGAACACAATGGAGAGCCTTATCATGCAATCCCTTTCGAGCAAAATGGAGAAGTAAACTTTTTCGATCAAGACGGAAATAGCTTGAAAAAAGCATTCCTTAGAGATCCACTTAAATATACCCGCATTAGCTCTAGATATAATCTGAGAAGATTTCATCCAGTTCAGAAAAGATACAAGGCGCATCTAGGAACAGACTATGCAGCGCCAACCGGAACAGAAATACGCTCTGTAGGCGATGGAACAGTCATAGAAGCTCGCTACACATCTGCGAACGGCAATTATGTGAAAATCAAACATAATGGAACCTACACCACTCAATACTTACACATGTCTAAAATTGGAAAAGGTATTCGTGCTGGAGCAAGAATCAAACAAGGACAGGTAATAGGTTATGTAGGCAGTACCGGACTTGCAACTGGACCGCACTTGTGTTTTAGATTTTGGAAAAATGGAAAACAAGAAGACTGGTTAAGGGAAAAGATTCCACCTTCTGAGCCGATTCTTTCTCAAAATAAACTAGCCTTTGAAACCAAAAAATCTGAAGCCCTTATATTACTCGCCAATATTCCTGTGACAGGTGAAAATCCTAAACTTGTAGCCCAGACACAGGATTTGATCCCTGTTGGTTCAAGTGATTAATAATTAATCGAAGAAATATCCAATATTCATAAGAAGCTGATAGTCCTCCTGACTTTCAGCTTCTTTTTTTTATCTTTCCTATTCAACCACCAAATCTATCTATGATGATACTAAAAGTTATCGGCTTTTGGATGATCTTACTGACATTAAGTTTTTCAGTCCAAGCCCAAAAAAGATCAACTACTACTGAAAGCTCCCCTTTGCTAAAACAGGATTTTTCAGCTTTCAAATTCAGGAATATCGGCCCGGCATTTACCTCCGGTAGAATTGCCGATATTGCAATCCACCCTTCCAACAGAAATATCTGGTACGTAGCCACGGCTTCGGGCGGCGTATGGAAAACTGTCAATTCAGGTACTACCTGGACACCAATTTTTGATGAGCAACCTGTTTTTGCAATTGGTTGTGTGACGATTGATCCCAACAATCCCAATAGAATTTGGATTGGAACTGGTGAAAATAATGGAGGTCGTCATATTTCCTTTGGTGATGGAGTCTATCTCAGTGAGGATGGAGGGATGACCTGGACAAATATGGGTCTCAAAGATTCCCAGCACATTGGTAAAATCATAGTACACCCTTCAAATTCAAATATCATTTATGTGGCTTCTCAAGGCCCACTTTGGAATAAAGGTGGAGAAAGAGGCTTTTACCGCTCAGAGGATGGAGGCAAAACCTGGTCTAAAACTTTGGGTGATGATGAATGGACTGGGGTTGCAGATATTGTAATAGACCCAAGAAATCCAGAAGTAATCTATGCCGCTACCTGGCAAAGACACCGAACCGTTGCAGCTTACATGGGCGGTGGAGAAAAAGGAGGAATCCATAAATCCACTGATGGGGGTAAGACTTGGACTGAATTGCAAAATGGACTTCCGAGTGGAGTAACTGGAAAGATTGGTTTGGCTATAAGTCCCCAAAACCCTGATTATGTATATGCTGCAATTGAACAAATACGCAGATCTGGAGGAGTTTACTTGACCAAAGATCAAGGCGCTTCTTGGGAAAAAATGTCCGATGCAGTTTCAGGTGCTACAGGACCTCACTATTATCAGGAGCTATACGCATCTCCTCATGATTTTGGAACAATTTACCTGATCGATGTGAGAATGCAGGTTTCGTATGATCACGGAAAGACATTTTCTCTTTTGAATACTTCTGCAACTCACTCTGATAGCCATTCATTAAACTTTATTGAAGGAGAACCGGACTTTTTACTATTGGGAACTGATGGAGGTATTTATCAAACTTTAGACGGAACTAAAACCTGGAGGTATTTTGACAATCTTCCTATTACTCAATATTACAAAGTGGCAGTAGATGACGCTGAACCATTCTATAATGTATTTGGGGGGACTCAAGATAATGGTTCTCATGGAGGCCCTTCCCGTACGGATGATGAAGACGGAATCTCCAATGCACATTGGTCAAGAGTTTTAGGAGGGGATGGGCATCAATCTGCCGTAGAACCCGGAAATCCAGAAATAGGGTATGCTGAGTCTCAGCAGGGATATTTGAACAGATTGGACAGAATCACCGGAGAATCTGTGTTTATTCAACCACAACCTGCTGCGGGTGAAGGCGAGGAAAGATTTAATTGGGATGCGCCTATTCTTCCAAGTCAGCACGTATCTAGTACTTTATATTTTGCATCCCATAGAGTTTGGAAATCCACCAATCGAGGGGATTCCTGGACACCTATTTCAGGAGATTTGACCAAGAAAAAAGAAAGATTGGAACAGCCTATCATGGGTAAAAACCAAAGCTGGGACAATGCCTGGGATGTCTATGCCATGTCTAATTTCAGTTCAATCACTTCATTGGGGGAGTCTCCCGTTAATGCTAATATTTTGTATGCTGGAACAGATGATGGGGTGATCCAATCCACCGTAAATGGTGGTGAAACTTGGAATGCCGTAGAAGTTGGAAATATTCCCGGAGTTCCTGCTAATGCCTTTGTAAATGATATCCGTGCAGACCTATTTGATGAAAACACAGCCTATGTGGTTTTGGATAATCATAAGGAAGGAGACTTTAAGCCGTATGTAGCAAAAAGTACAGACGCAGGAAAAACATGGAAATTGATCAACGGAAACCTTCCGACTCCTTTATTGACTTGGAGAATTGTCCAGGATCATGTTAAAAAAGAGCTTTTGTTTCTAGCTACTGAGTTTGGAATCTATTTCACTCCTGATGGTGGTAAAAACTGGATCGAATTGGAAGGAGGAGTACCAACTATCTCATTTAGAGATATTACTATCCAAAGAAGAGAAAATGATTTAGTAGGAGCGTCTTTCGGAAGAGGTTTCTTCATCTTGGATGATATCAGTCCTTTGAGAGAAATAACAGAATCAACATTAAATCAGACTGCGAAGCTTTTTGAACCAAGAGACGGCTATTGGTATGAGCCAAAAGACACTCAAGAATACATGGGTGACAATTATTGGACAGCACCTAACCCAGAGTTTGGGGTAACTTTCACTTACTTTATTAAAGAAGGAGTAAAAACGGCCAAAGCTGAGCGTCAGAAAAAAGAGGCTGAAATGAAAAATCAGTCCATTCCTTTTCCGGGATTTGAGGCGCTGGAGGCAGAAATGAGAGAAAAAAGTCCGGAAATCCACCTTGTTATATCAGATGAGGAAGGAAATATTGTTCAGCGTGTAAATGCAAATACTTCTGCAGGCTTCCATAGAACTGCCTGGGATTTGAGTATGGCCAGTCAGAACCTGATCAACCCCGAATCAATTAACCAGAGAAGTTGGGGAAGGATGATGGCATTGCCGGGTACCTACAAGGCTGTTTTGATGATGCAAAAAGAAGGTCAACTTTCTCAAATGGGAGAACCTGTAAGTTTTGAGGTGAAGCCACTTAGAAAAGGAGCCTTACCAAGTAAGTCCTTGGCAGAAATCAAATCTTTCAGATCCGAACTTCAGTCTTTCGTCAATGAAGTGACTGCAGGCAATTTGCAATTAAACGAAGCAACAGATCTGGTAAAAGCCATGCAGGTTTCCCTATCAAGATCATCTAAGCCAGATCCACAATTGATGGAAGAGCTATATAAAGCTGAAAGGGCTTTGTTGAGCCTTGATTCAAAAATCAATGGCAATTTAGCGCAGAGAGAGATTTTCGATGCCATGCCACATACTATTTCAGATCGGATTTCTGCGGCATATGGTGGGGCTTATGGAACCTATGGTCCTACAGGAATGCAAAAGTCTTCTCTTGAGGCAGGCAAGAAGGAATACCAACCAATTGAAGAGGAATTAAATAAAATAAGCAGTGAAACAATCCCTTCACTTGCTCAACGATTAAAAGCAAACGGAGCTCCTCCAATAAAAGGCTTGAATAATTAATTTTAAAGCTCCAGTCTAAAAGCTGGAGCTTTTTCATTTCTACTTGCTGAGCAATCTTTCAGGAAAACTTAACTTGCAGCTTCAACCAGAAAATTTTGGAAAAAGACCAATATATCCGGATTAACAAATACCTCAGTGAAGTCGGATTTTGCTCAAGAAGGGAAGCCGATAAACTATTGGAGCAAGGGAGGATTACGCTCAATGGAAAAATACCTGAACTAGGAACCAAAGTAGGGCCTTCCGACAAAGTCGCTGTAGACGGAAAGCCTGTGGGTAAGCCTATTCAAGAGCATACATACATTGCTTTCAATAAGCCAGTAGGCATAGTTTCTACCACAGATACTAAAGGAGAAAAAAACAATATCATAGATTATATAGGTCATCCGGTGCGTATTTTTCCGGTTGGGAGATTAGATAAAGATAGCGAAGGGCTAATTTTTCTTACTAGTGAGGGAGACATTGTCAACAAGATCCTCCGGGCGAGTAATAATCATGAAAAAGAATATGTAGTAACTGTTGACAAGCCGATCGATAAGCGTTTTATCCAACGAATGTCTGATGGAATTCCAATTCTTGGAACTGTCACTAAGAAATGTAAAGTGGAGCAAATCAGCCGATTTAAATTCAGAATTGTATTGACTCAAGGCTTAAATAGGCAGATTAGGAGAATGTGCGAATATCTGGGCTATCAAGTCAAACAGTTGATTCGGGTTAGAATTATGAATGTTCACTTGGATTTACCAACTGGAAAATGGAGAGATCTGACAGAGAAAGAAATGAAAGAATTGAACCGACTCATCGCAGACAGCAGCAAAACGGCAGAATAAAAAAAGGATCCAAATTGGATCCTCTTTTTTTGACTAATACTCTATAAACTTATCCTGTATCACATCGTGTTTACTTTCTTCTGTCTACCCGTGTAGGTAAACGCCGACTTGCCTACTCTCAGTTCTGTCCTTCTGTTCAGCTGGTGCATCGCCGAAGTACAGCTCACCTGGCTGCAGTCATGTACCGGACGCGTCTCCCCAAACCACTGGTGTTCCATCCTGTCCCCGGTCACCCCGCGCTTGATCAGGTAGTCCATCACCGCTTTCGATCTGCGTGCCGACAGCTTCTCGTTGTAGGCATCGCTGCCCCGCTGGTCGGTATGACCCTCGATGTACAGCATCAGGTTCGGCATCCGCTCCAGCATGATCGCCACGCGCTCCAACTCCTGCTTGTGCACCGAACGCAACATCGCCTTGTCAAAGTCAAAATAGATCGTCGGGATGTCGCTGATCTCCTTGTTCAGCACCTCAAAGATGTCTTCCGGGTTACAGAAGTCCATATCCTTCAGCGCCTCCGGAATGTCATACTGCTTGGTCGGATCCGGGAAGGCTTCCAGCACCAGCTCCGATCTTCTGTTCAGCTGATGGTTCGCTTCCGAACACGGCACACCGTTCCCGCAGTCGTTCACCAGCTTCTGCTCCCCGAACCATTCCAGACGGATGCGTTCGGCTGCGATGTTGTACTGCGCCATGTATTCGGTCACTGCCGTCGCACGGTTGTTCGACAGCTTGATGTTGTATTCATCCGAGGCTCTGGAGTCGGTATGCGAGGCCACCAGCAAATCCAGGAACGGATACTTCTGCATGATCTCGGCGATCTTGTCCAGGGCCGGCTTCGCGTCCTTTCTGATCACGTACTTGTCCAGGTCGTAGTACACAATGTCCACAAACACCGGCAGCTGATACGGAATCGGCTTCAGCGTGTATTCCCGCTTCAGCGTATCTCCAGCAAAGCCTTTCGTGGTGATCGCGTTGTCTGTCACCGTAAAGTAGCCCGGCTTGGAAATCGTCAGTGAAAAGTCACTGTCCGGCTCCAGCTCTGCTGCCAGTGCTCCCGTTCCGTTCCGCTGTGTCTGCACGTTCCCGTTCTGGGTATTGTCCCGAAGCGTGGCCATGTAACTGTCTGTCATCACCAGTCCGTCGCAGTCAATCACCCGCGCCAGAAACTGCTTGTACACCTCTTCGATCAGGTACAGGTCATCCAGACCCATTCCTCCCTTGCGGTTCGAGGCCAGGTAAATATCTCCGTTCTCCAGCTCCCGGTAACCGAAGTCATCAGACAGCGAGTTGATCGGCATGCCCATGTTCTGCACATTGCTGATGCCTGAAGGGCTGAAGTCGGCCATGTACACATCCATGCCTCCCACTCTCGGGTGGCCCGTAGAGGAAAAGTAAAACTTGTCCCCTTTGCGGAACGGATGGGTCTCGTCTCCCTTCGTGTTCACAGACGCTCCAGCATTCACCGGAGTGGAGAACACCATGTTCTCATCGTAGGACGAATAATAAATGTCATATCCCCCATAAGACGTCCCCCACGCTCCATCCTGACGGTCGGAGGCAAAGTACAGCCGCTTCGACTGTTCGTCTATGAAAGGGTTCATCACCGAGTATGCCAGCGAGTCGTTGTAGGGAAAGGCCATGTAGCCTTCCAGCGTCCCCTCGGGGGTCACCTTGCTGTAGTAGATCTCCGGCTGTACCGCGATGTTTCTGTCTTTTCTTACTTTCTTGATGTCTCTGGTCACCGAGTAAAACAGCAGGCCTGCCTGCTTTGCATAACTCGGATCCGAAAAATTGTAGGTCCCCGGAATGTTCGACACCAGCTCCTCCAGTTCCCCGTCTGCACTTTTTCTGTACAGTCCGAAAAAGTTCCTGCCCGTATAGTCATTCCCCTGGTCGCTGAACATCTTGTTCCGTCCGTCTATCCGGATACCCGGCATCTTCCGGCTGAACGTCGCTCCACGGTCCGATACAAAATACAGGTTGTCCGAGCCGTCCTTGGCTATCAGAAAGTCCGAGGCCTCCGAGTTCAGTTCCTTCACGTTCTCCAGCTTCACCTTCTTCCTGCTCGAAGGGCTGATCAGCTGCTCCAGATTCTGCTTCAGCGAATCCACGTTCACTTCCTTGCCTGCCAGATCACTCTCCACCGCATCCATCCGGCCCGTACGCTGTGCCGCCGACAGGTAGTTCAGATAATCCTCCGAATCCGCCTGCTCGTAGCCCACCACGTTCTTCCACCATTCGTAGCTCCCGTCGTAATCACGGGCCGTCTCGTGGGCCTCGGCCAGCTTCACCGCCAGCTCGTAGCCCGGCTTCTTCGCATAGGCCAGCTTATACTCTTCGATCGCATGGCGGTAGTTCATCAGCTCCATCTGCTGGTCCGCATAACGCACCTTCGACTTCTGGGCTTCAGATACCGTCACCGCTCCTAAAAATAGGCCCGTCGAAAGGCTCAATATCATCAGTGTCTTTTTCATATCAGAACCATCTTTGGTTTCTCATTACTGCTTTTCTCGGAATCATATAAAAGCCTACCGATAGCTCATGCGAGTTCGTCCTGTAGTCCTGCAACACGTTCAGGTTGTGGTCATACGCATAGCCCAAACGGATCCTGTCTGTCGCGAAAATCTCAATGATGGTCGCAAACGCATTCCTGTTCGACAGGTTCTCCGGTAAGTTGTCGTTCCAGATCTTCATGTTCGAACGGTAGGAACCCCCCACCCAGATCCGCTCACCGAACAGAAACATCGCGTTCAGGTCGTAATTCGTCGGCGCACCCTTCACCTCCTTGATCAGGAAACTCGGCTTGAACTTCACCGTGCTGCCCAGATCAAACAGCGCCCCCATCGTCAGATAGTAATGGAAATCATGGTAGGCCAAAGCAAAATCCTCCCGCTCCAAGGCACGCTTCCCGATCATGTTGTACACACTGAAACCCGCATAAAAACGGTCACTGTGGAAAAACAATCCCGTATTCAGGTTCGGAACAAACATGTTGATCCGTCCCTCCGGAATGTCCGGATCCGGAAAATCATTCGGATCCAGCATGCTCCCGTCTATCGCATACTCAGATAAACCCGCACTCACACCCAGTCCCAAAAAGCTCCTCGCTCCCGTCTGGATACGGTACGCATAAGTCAGCAGTCCCGTGTTCGTACGCGCAGGTCCGATGTTGTCACTCAATATCGAAATCCCAAAGCCCATCGTACCCTCGTTCGCACTCAGGTCCGCAGTCACCGTGAACGTCTCCGGACTGCCCGGGAAACGGATCCACTGCGTCCGGTACGTACTCTGGATATAAGGCTCTCCCTTGTAGCCCGCATAGCCCGGATTCACATGCAGCCCGTTGAAAATATACTGACTGAACTGTGGAAGCTGCTGGGCAAAAGTCCCCGTAAAAGCCCATAGAGCTATCAACAAGGTCAATCCAACTATTTTAAAAGTCTTTTTCATAACTTTTTATTTTCTTTTAAAGTAACCCCAGACAGAAGTTTTCTATCTGGGGATTATTGGAATTATAGTTCCTTTTGCCAGATAACCTGAATCCAGCCTTTGAACACATGTTCTCTTCCCTGACTGTCTACGGTCACAAGGACGTAGAAGTAAGTGCCTGCAACCTGACCAGGTGCGTTCCAATCGTTCTTGTAATTCTCAGCTTCTAAAACATGATCACCATATCTGTTGAAGATAACTATTCGGTTCGATACAAACTTATTCAGTCCCTGAATCTCGAAGGTGTCGTTCAGTCCGTCGTTGTTCGGCGTGATCACGTTTGGAATGTGGAACGGTCTGATTTCAGTCACATCGCTGTCCTGATTATCCGACTCATCCGTGTCATCCTCGTCAGCGCCTACGATCACCGTGTTGGTCACCGTACCCGCAGCTCCGGCTTTCACCCGAACTCGGAACACAATCCTCGCATCGGCCGGGAAGAATGGTATCCTCCAGGTAATCGCAGAGCCAGATACGTTCACGTTCACTTCCACGTTCGCACTGTTGCTCTCCACTCGGTTGCTCAGATACGTCACTCCGTTCGGTAGATTGTCCGTGATCACCACGTTTCTGGCATCCGTGCCTCCCTGGTTCACCACCACAATCTCATACTCGAACTCGTCTCCCTCGAACACCTCGTCACTCAGTGCCTCTTTGCTCACGCCCAGATTCACATTGTCATTCAATAATCTGAACACCACAAAGGCATCGTCGCTGTTGTTCGGGTTGGCTACCTCTCGCAATACATAGCGTAAAGTATATTCTCTGGCTTCGTTCACTCCCGGTATCAGGCTCAGATCTCCGTTCTCGTCGATCAGCAAACCGATCACTCCGTCCAGCTCCGTGAATTCGAAGTCCACATCAGCAGGATCAGGTCTCTGGCCGTCCAACAGATCGTTCTCCAGAATGTTGCCCAGTCTGCCGCCGTAGCTCACAAAGTAAGTTCCGAAGTCATCGTCATTGGCTATGATCTCACGGATGCCTACTCCGATGCTCACTTCATCCTCGTCTCCGATCTGCTCCCCATCAGGAGTCTCTCCGCTTACTGTAGCCACGTTCAACAGGCTGCCTCGGTCCAGATCTTCCTGGGTCACCACGTAGCTTGTCTCTATCGTCACGCTCTCTCCTGGAGCCAGCGTTTCGATCACTTCGTTCAATCCGGTCAGTGGATCGCTTACCAAAATGTTGGTCAGCGTCACATTACCCGTGTTGGTCACAACCAACGTGTAGGTTACCGTTTCACCCAGATCCCTGATCTCAGACTTGTCGCTGCTCTTCACAATCGATATTCCTGGTGCAGGAGTAATCGGGGTGGTCACCGAATCATTGTCAGTAGGGTCGTCATCACCAGGGTTCGGGCTCTGACCAGTTACACTCGCATCATTGGTAACCTGGCCTGCATCCACATCTTCCTGGGTGACAGGATAAGTGGTTTCCACAGTTTTGGTTTCTCCAGGCTTCAATGTGCCGATGTTCACCACCAAACCTGTTTTGGTATCCACTACCGTCACATTGGTCAGGGTCACATTACCGGTGTTGGTCACTGTAATCGTGTAAGGAATCTCCTGACCCGCTTCAGTAATCACTACATCATTATCTGTGATCTCAATCTGGATATCCGGATTCTGAACCGCAGGTACAATTAAGGCATCCGTATCAGATACTTCTTCCACTCCTGCATTACCAGTGACAGAGGCAATGTTTTCAACCTCACCGCTATCTATGTCTTCCTGAGTAACTGTGTAGCTAGTGGTAAACTCTACTACTTGACCAGGTGCAAGTGTACTAATCGTATTTTCGAATCCAGTCAATGGATCATTTACTAGCACATTGGTTAGAGTGATATTTCCAGTGTTTGTTACTGTCAAAGTATAGGTAATTACTTGGTCAGCCAAAGTCACAGATTCAACATCTGAGGATTTAACAATTAATATCGAAGGATTACCATCAACAGTAACTATCGCTTCGTCCTCAGCATTTACTGGTTGCTCATTGAAGTTTGTCGATGCTGTCGCAACGTTGACAATACTTCCAGAATCCAAGTCACCTTGCTCTACCACATAAGTTGTGGTAAATACAACTGATTGTCCTTGGCCTAGAGAAGAAATATTCTCTGTAAATCCTGTTAGTGGATCATTCACCACAATGTTTGTCAGAGTTACATTACCTGTATTGGTCACAGTCAATGTATATGTAATCACCTGGCCTACTGTGCTCACCGAACTCACATCTGATGTCTTGACAATCGAGATCGAAGGACTCTGATCTACAGTCACTGTCGCGTCATCCTCAGCCGTAACTGGCTGTTCATTGAAGTTTGATGATGCCGTAGCAACGTTCACAATACTTCCATTATTCAAGTCAGCTGCAGTAACCGTGTAGCTAGTTTGGAAGGTCACAGACTGATTTGCATTCAAAGAAGGAATGGTCTCAGTAAAGCCTGTCAGCGGATCATTTATCACAATATTGGTCAGGGTTACATTACCTGTATTGGTTACAGTCAATGTATATGTAATCACCTGGCCAACTGTGCTCACCGAACTCAAATCTGATGTTTTGACAATCGAGATCGAAGGACTCTGATCTACCGTTACTATCGCATCATCCTCTGCAGTTACTGGTTGCTCATTAAAGTTTGTTGTCGCAGTCGCAACGTTCACAATACTTCCTCTATTCAAGTCAGCAGCAGTAACCGAGTAGCTGGTTTGGAAAGTCACAGACTGATTTGCTTCTAGAGATGGAATGTTCTCAGTAAAGCCTGTCAGCGGATCATTCACCACAATGTTTGTCAGGGTTACATTACCTGTATTGGTTACAGTCAATGTATATGTAATCACCTGACCTACCGCACTCACCGAACTCAAATCTGATGTCTTGACAATCGAGATAGAAGGACTCTGATCTACCGTTACTATCGCTTCATCCTCTGCAGTTACTGGTTGCTCATTAAAGTTTGTTGTCGCAGTCGCAACGTTCACAATACTTCCTCTATTCAAGTCAGCTGCAGTAACCGTATAGCTGGTTTGGAAGGTCACAGACTGATTTGCATTCAAAGAAGGAATGGTCTCAGTAAAGCCTGTCAGCGGATCATTCACCACAATGTTTGTCAGGGTTACATTACCTGTATTGGTTACAGTCAATGTATATGTAATCACCTGGCCAACTGTGCTCACCGAACTCAAATCTGATGTTTTGACAATCGAGATAGAAGGGCTTTGACTTACTGTTACAGTTTCTTCATCTTCAGCACTGATCTCCTCTTCTCCGTAAGTCGTCGTAGCTGTCGCCACGTTGCTTACAAAGCCTCTGTCCAGATCTTCCTGAGTCACCGTATAGCTGGTCTCCAGCTCTTCAGATGCTCCCGGTGCCAGACTTGAGATCGTCGCGTTGAATCCGGTCAGCGGATCGTTCACCACTATATCTGTCAGCGTCACGTTGCCGTCGTTGGTCACAGTCAAGGTATAAGTAATCACCTCACCTACCTCACTGATCGACTGCTTGTCTGCTACTTTGTCGATTATCAATGATGGCATATCCGCTACCACTACTGTTTCTTCATCTTCAGCACTGATCTCCTCTTCTCCGTAAGTCGTCGTAGCTGTCGCTACGTTGCTTACAAAGCCTCTGTCCAGATCTTCCTGAGTCACCGTATAGCTGGTCTCCAGCTCTTCAGATGCTCCCGGTGCCAGACTTGGGATCGTCGTGTTGAATCCGGTCAGCGGATCGTTCACCACTATATCTGTCAGTGTCACGTTGCCGTCGTTGGTCACAGTCAAGGTATAAGTAATCACCTCACCTACCTCACTGATCGACTGCTTGTCAGCTACTTTGTCGATTATCAATGATGGCATATCCGCTACCACTACTGTTTCTTCATCTTCAGCACTGATCTCCTTTTCTCCGTAAGTCGTCGTAGCTGTCGCCACGTTTCTCACAAAGCCTCTGTCCAGATCTTCCTGAGTCACCGTATAGCTGGTCTCCAGCTCTTCAGATGCTCCCGGTGCCAGACTTGAGATCGTCGCGCTGAATCCTGTCAGCGGATCATTCACCACTATATCTGTCAGCGTCACG